>Ga0316628_100004333_pt1 | contig 11111 bp, 11 predicted proteins | sample OWC_Aug_M2_C1_D5_FD_207648 | JGI IMG/M metagenome (GOLD analysis project Ga0316628, IMG submission 207648) | Wetland soil microbial communities from Old Woman Creek delta, Ohio, United States - OWC_Aug_M2_C1_D5_C | ecosystem: Environmental > Terrestrial > Soil > Wetlands | place: USA: Ohio... | reverse complement strand
CCGGCACTGACATCCGCCGCGCCGGGCGCCGCCGATTCAAGGCCTCCCGCGCCGATTGAGCCCCCACGCCCGAAACCGGAACCGCCGGCGCCGGCTTTGCATTCGGCAGAGAATTCCGCTTCGGCGACGCCGGCCCCCGGCCACAAGCCTCCCAAGACGGTCGCCCGCAAACCAGCCGCCACGGCGGCGGAAGCAACCCCGCCGAGGTCCGCCGCCCCGGCCTCAGGTACGATTCAGCTTGCGGTCAGCCCGTGGGGAGAAATCGTTGTCGACGGCGCGAGCCGGGGAGTCAGCCCGCCACTTCGTGAACTGGAGTTGCCGCCGGGAAAGCACACCGTTGAGATACGCAATACCACCTTCCCGAGCCGGGTTGAGAACATCACCGTCCACTCGGGCGAGTCGGTCCGGCTCCGCCACAGGTTCCGCTGAGATGGTCCTGCCGACGCCGCGCGATGCAAGCCAGAGACAAAGGGAAGGCACGCCCCGGATCCTGTTGGCTTTGACTGCGCTGATCCTCCTTACATCATGCCAGTCCGAGCCCATGCGCGAAATTCAGCGCTCGATCAAGCAGGTGTTCGAGTATAAGGGTGAGCCTTCCCTGGCGAAGGGGCTTCGGCAATACGACGACGGCAACTACGCGCAGGCGACAAGGAGCCTTCAGCTGGCGCTCGAACAGGGCTTGTCGAAGGACGACCGGGTCAAGGCGCACAAGTATCTCGCCTTTATCTACTGCGCCGACGGACGCGAGCGCATGTGCCGGGATGAGTTCCGTGCGGCGCTGGATATCGACCCATCGATGAAGCTCGAGCCTGCCGAAGCCGGTCACCCGATTTGGGGCCCCGTGTTCCGCTCGGTGAAGGCCGGGCACTGACCCCTCGCGAATGACAACTGCCGCCGAAACAACGTCGATCGGGCGTTACAAGATCGTATCGGAGCTTGGCCGCGGCGCCATGGGAGTGGTCTACAAGGCCAACGACCCGCTGCTCGAGCGCGCCGTCGCCATCAAGACGGTGAACATGGCGCTCGAGCGAGACGGCATCGAGCGATACGAGGCGCGCTTCTACCAGGAGGCGCGCGCGGCTGGCGGGCTAAGCCACCCTAACATCGTCACCATCTACGACATCGGCAAGAGTGGCGAGCTCGCCTACATGGCGATGGAATTCATCGAAGGCGTCGAACTGCGCTCTCTGATCGGCGAGGGGCGACCGCTGCCGGTGCCACAGGCCGTGTCGATCGCGGTGCAGGTGGCGGAAGGCCTTGCCTACGCACACCAGCGCGGTATCGTCCACCGCGACATCAAGCCGCCGAACATCATGATCATGTCCAACGGCGTGGTGAAGATCACCGACTTCGGCATTGCGCGCATGCGGGCCTCCGAGTCGCTGACGCAGACCGGAATGATGCTCGGCTCTCCGAAGTACATGTCCCCTGAGCAGGTGCTCGGGAAGCGTGCCGACGTCCGATCCGACATCTTCTCCCTCGGGATCATCCTCTACGAGATGCTTGCCGGCACGGCCCCGTTTGGCGGAGAGAACGTCACGGCGCTGATGTACCAGATCGTCAATCTCGCCCCGCCCGCCCCGAGCGTGCTCAACTTCGACGTCCCGGAGCTGCTCGATTACATCGTGGCCAAAATGCTTGCCAAATCGCTCGAGGAACGCTATCAGACGGCGGTCGACCTCGCGCGCGATCTTCACGAATGCGAGCGCCTGCTGGCCGCGCGTGAGGGGGTGCCGCCCCCGCCGCAGCGGCCGTCGGCAGCATTGTCGACCGGCCCGCAGGCGTCGATCGTAAGCGACGACACCAGATCGAGCATCCTTGAGCGAACGTTCGACCGCACGCGTTACGAGGACACAGACCCTGTTTCGACCGCCGAAACGCTGACGCGCGGAATGTCGCGCAGCTTCGATTCCGCCGAAGCAACCCAGCATCTCGCCGCTCTCACCGGGCTGCAGCCGGGCGAAGAATCTGGAGAGCAGACGCTGACCGCCACGCAGATCCTCAGGTCGGTGCCCAAGCCAGAGCGCCGCGGCTGGCGGCGGCGCGACTGGCTGGTCGTGGGCGTCGCCGGACTGCTTGGGGCCCTGGTGGCGCGCGGGATCGTAAGGGGGAAGCGCGTTGAGTAGGACTCGCGCTTACAGTCGCACCGCCAGCCGCAGATGTATCTCCCGCACATAAGCTCGCTGAACGCCACCCTAGCGCTGGCCTGCGCCTGGCTCGCGATTGGACTTTGCGGTCTCCTGGCGCCAGGGAACATCCGCCTCGCCAGCCGCGTGTTGTTCCCGGCCGGCGCGCTTGTCGGCCTCGCCCTAGCGCTGGTAGCGCTCTCCGCTATATTCGACCAGCCACAGGCTCGCGTGCTGCCGCTTGGACTGCCGGACCTGCCCTTCCATGCGCGTCTAGACTCGCTTTCGGCCGTGTTCCTGCTGATTCTCGGAGCGGTGTCGGCAGCCGTTTCGGTATTCGCTTCCGGCTATTTTCGCAAGGGCGAAGGCACTCCGCCCGGATTGCAGGGCCTCTACTACCACATCTTCCTCGCCAGCATGGCGATCGTGCTCATCGCCGACGACGCATACTTTTTCATGGTGGGCTGGGAATCAATGGCGCTTTCGTCCTACTTTCTCGTCACCAGCGATCACCGCCTTGCGGAAATCCGGCGCGCCGGCTACCTCTACCTGCTGCTCGCGCACCTGGGCGCGATTGCGATTCTGCTTTGCTTCGGCGCACTGCAGGGCGGCAGCGGCGACTATAGCTTCGCCGGCATGCGCGAAATCGCGCCATCGTCCGGGTGGGCGACCGTCGCCTTCCTGCTGGCGCTGGTCGGCTTCGGCGCCAAGGCAGGACTGCTGCCGCTGCACGCCTGGCTGCCCGAGGCGCACCCCGCGGCGCCCTCCCCGGTGTCTGCGCTGATGAGCGCGGTGATGCTGAAGACCGCCGTGTACGGAATGCTGCGCGTCACCTTCGATCTGATCGGATTTCCGCTTTGGTGGTGGGGCGTGGTGGCACTTGCCGCAGGTCTCATATCGGCGCTGTTCGGCGCGATTTACGCGGCGGTGCAAACCGACATGAAGCGGCTGCTCGCCTACTCGTCGATCGAAAACCTGGGCCTGATCGTGGCCGGGTTCGGGCTGACGATTCTGTTCCGCGGCTTCGGCATGAACACGCTCGCCGCGCTTGCGCTCACAGCGACCCTCTACCACTGCCTCAATCATGCATTCTTCAAGAGCCTGCTGTTCCTGGCCACCGGCTCCGTTCTGCATGCGACCCGCGAACGCAGCCTCGGCAGGCTTGGCGGGCTGATTCACAGCATGCCCTTCGTCGCGTGGACCGCGCTCGTCGGCACCGTGGCGATCGCCGGGCTGCCGCCGCTCAACGGCTTCGTTTCCGAGTGGCTGCTGCTGCAGGCTTTTCTGTTCAGCCCGGGACTGCCCCATTCCTACCTGAACATGCTGGTGCCGATCGCCGCAGCGTCGATTGCCCTGACCGCGGCGCTCTCGGGCTACGTAATGGTGAAGTTCTACGGCGTCGTGTTCCTCGGCCAGCCGCGCGAGGCGAAACTCGTGGACGCACACGACGCCGGGGCCTGGGAGCGCGTCGGCCTGCTGTTGCTCGCCGCGGCCTGCATTGTCCTCGGGCTTGTGCCGGCACTCGTGATCGGAATGCTCGATCCGACGACCAGAGCACTCACCGGCCACGGCGTGGCGAGCTTGGCGCAGGGCTGGCTCTTCCTCGCGCCAATCGAGCCGCAGCGCGCAAGTTACAGCCCGTTGCTGTTCTTCGTGCTCACCGCCGTTCTGGTCGGGCTGGCGTGGTTCTCGGTACGCACCTTCTACCACGGGCGCGTCCGGCGAACAGGCCCATGGGATTGCGGATTTCCTCGCCTCGACTCTCGCATGCAGGATACGGCCGAGGGGTTCGGCCAGCCGGTCAGGCAGATATTCGAGCCATTCTTCCGCGTCGAACAGTCGGCGCCGACACCGTACGATGCGCAGCCGCGCTACCGTGAAGTGGTCGAGGACCGCTTGTGGAGCTGGCTCTACCTCCCCGTCGCCCGTGCCGTCGACAGAGTCACGTCCCTCATCACCGTGCTGCAGCGCGGGCGCATCGCCGTTTACCTTATGTACAGCTTCGCCACGCTGCTCGTGCTGCTGTTCCTCGTGCGATGATGAATCTTCCCGGGATCGCAGCGCAATTCACGGAGCTCGTGCTCGCGGTACTGCTAGCCCCCCTGCTGACGGGGTGGGTCAATCAGTGCCGTGCCTGGTTACAGAACAAGAGTGCTCCGGGGCTGCTCCAGCCGTACCGCAACCTCAACAAGCTGTTCCAGAAGGAAGTGGTGCTCGCCCGAAGCGCGAGTCCGCTGTTCCGGATCGCCCCTTATCTCATCTTCGGCAGCCTGGCGCTCGCCGCCGCCATTGTGCCGACGCTGGATACCGACCTGCCGCTCAACGCGGCAGCGGACGCGATCGCCCTCGTGGGCCTGCTGGCGCTGGCGCGGTTCTTCATCGCCCTAGCAGGCATGGATGTGGGCACGGCGTTCGGCTCACTAGGCGCCCGCCGCGAGATGATGGTGGGATTTCTCGCCGAGCCGGCACTACTCATGGTGCTTTTTACGGCTTCTCTCATCTCTGGCTCCACCTCGCTCTCCACCATCGTGGAGACTCTCGCGCACAAGGAATTCGTGATCTACCCGAGCATGGCGTTCGCCGGCGTGGCCTTCACCATGGTGTCGCTCGCGGAAAACGCGCGCATTCCGGTGGACAATCCCGCCACTCACCTCGAGCTCACCATGATCCACGAGGCGATGGTCCTCGAGTACTCGGGACGCCACCTCGCGATGATCGAATGGGCGGCGAGCCTCAAGCTGTTCGTCTATTCCTGCATGGGCCTCGCCGTGTTCTTTCCTTTCGGGGTCGCACAAGGTGGCGACTGGTTCGGGATCGTCCTCGCGCTGCCGGTAATGCTGGTGAAGCTTGCGCTCGGAGGCGCAGCACTGGCTCTGATAGAAACCCTGAACGCCAAGATGCGCATCTTTCGCGCCCCGGAATTCCTCGGCACTGCGTTCGTGTTCGCGGTGCTCGCCATGCTCGTGCACGTGTTGCTGGAAACTTGACATGCTGGCTCACTACGGCTCGCAGTTGATTAATCTGTTCGCGGCCGTTCTGTTGCTGTTGGCGTTCGCGATGCTGGCGCAGCGCCGCATGCTTTCGCTGATCAACCTTTTCGCGGCACAGGGGTTCGTACTCTTTCTCACAACCAGCCTGGTGGCCGCGCTCACCGGCCAGAGCCATCTCTACTGGTCGGCGCTTCTAACCCTGCTGCTCAAGGTGCTGCTCCTGCCGTGGATTTTGCACCGGCTGATCCGGCGGCTCCACGTCAAATGGGATGTCGAGACGCTGATCAACATTCCGACCACGATGCTCGTCGGCATCGTGCTCGTGGTACTGGCGTTCAACCTCGCGCTGCCGATTTCGGAGCTCGCCGGAACGGTCACCCGCGCCACGCTCGGCATTGCGCTCGCCACCGTCCTGCTCTCGTTTCTCATGATGATCACCCGCTCCAAAGCCATCCCGCAGGTGATCGGCTTCCTTGCGATGGAGAACGGCCTCGTCTTCGCGGCCACGGGTGCGGTCTATGGCATGCCGATGGTTGTCGAGCTCGGGGTCGGCCTCGACGTACTGGTGGGGGCGCTGATCCTCGGCATCTTCATCTTCGAGATCCGAGAGCGCTTCGACTCGCTCGACACCCGTCACCTCGAGAAGCTGAAGGAGCACTGATGGTGGAGATGGCCATGTTACTGGGATCGCCGCTACTTGGTGCGGCAGTGCTCGCGCTGTACGGGCACCGCGAGCGAGCGGCCGAATTCAATGCTGCATTCAGCGTGCTGACCTTTCTCAGCGCGGCTGCGCTTACCGAGCGCGTCATCGAGCATGGTCCCCTGCGCGTGCTCCACCAGCAGTTCTTCGTCGATTCGCTGAACGTGTTCCTCGTCGCACTCACTGCGTTCGTCGGGATGACCACGGCAATCTTCTCGCGCCCGTACATGCGCATCGAGCGCGATCATGGACGCGTTTCGGCGGCCGGGTTGCGCCTTTATCACAGCATGTATCAGATGTTCTGTTTCACCATGCTGATAGTTCTGACCACCAACAATCTCGGAATCATGTGGGTGGCGATGGAAGCGGCGACGCTGACGACGGTGCTGCTCGTGGCACTGTACCGGACCCATGCGTCGCTTGAAGCCGCGTGGAAGTACTTCATTCTGTGCGGGGTCGGAATCGCACAGGCGCTGTTCGGCACGATTCTCGTCTACTTCGCCGCCGAAAAAGTGTTGGGGCCCGGCGTCAATTCCCTTCTGTGGACGCATCTCGACGCAGTGAAGGGCAGCCTCGAGCCGACCGTGATGTCGATCGCCTTCGTGTTCCTGCTGGTGGGCTACGGCACCAAGGTGGGGCTTGTGCCGCTGCACAACTGGCTCCCTGACGCACACGCCGAAGGCCCGACGCCGGTGTCCGCCGTGCTCTCGGGTCTTCTGCTCAACGTCGCACTCTATGCGCTGATCCGCTGCAAGGTAATTACGGACGGATCGCTCGTCGAAGTTGGCGGAATGCCGTTCGCGAGCTCGTTGATGATGGGGTTCGGGCTCCTGTCGGTCGTGGTCGCAGCGTTCTTCCTTTCACGACAGCGCGATATCAAGCGCATGTTTGCGTACTCCTCGATCGAGCATATGGGCCTGATCACTTTCGCATTCGGCATGGGCGGGCCCGTGGCGAGCTTCGCCGGGTTGCTTCACATGACGGTGCATTCGCTGACCAAGAGCGCAATCTTCTTCGCCGTTGGCCACGCCGCGCAGAAGACAGGCACCCAGCTGATGGAAGACATTCGCGGACTTATCCGCATCAACCCCACCGTCGGATGGGGTCTGATGCTTGGCACGGTGGCGATTCTGGGCATGCCGCCATTTGGAGTCTTCGCCAGCGAATTTCTGATCCTTACGCAAGCGATTGCGCTGCACCCCTGGGCCGCTCCGATCCTGCTTGGCGCACTGGGCGTAGCGTTCGCGGCCATTTTCGGCAAGGTTCAGCCGATGGTGTTCGGCGACACGACCGCCCGGCGCCTGCCTCACCCGCCAGCGCTGCTGCCGGTCTTTACCCATCTCGCCATCGTCCTGCTACTCGGCCTGTACATGCCGCCCTACCTCGCCGGCTGGTATCGCCAGGCCGCGCGCCTGATCGGGTGACCATGAAGCCCGCATTTCCCGGCTTGGAGCTGATTCCGGTCCCCGGCACCGTGCGGGCATGGCGTGCCGAGGTCGACGTCCGCGGCTGGCGCGACACAGCCGAGGCCGCGTTGTCTGCCGGTGCCAGGCTCGGTGCCCTATGGGCGAGCGACGAGCGGGATCTCGGCGGTGGTTCTCGCGTACGGGCGTTGCTTGTCTGTTTCGAGGGCCTCGTTTGCATCGAGCTGCGCTTGCCGGACATCGCTACGGCATTTCCGGACCTGTCGGATCTGTTCCCGTGCGCGGCACGCATGCAGCGAGCCGCCCACGATCTCGTCGGCGTGCGCGCCGTGGCCGCGGACGGCAAAGTGGCCGATGAGCGGCCATGGCTGCGGCACGGCGCCTGGCCCCAAGACGTGTTCCCGCTCCGCCGGGACGTCGCGAATGCCTCGGCCTGGCCGGCCGGTGAAGACCGCTACGCCTTCGTGGCCGTCGAAGGCGATGGCGTGCACGAGATTCCGGTCGGTCCCGTGCACGCCGGAACGATCGAACCGGGACATTTCCGTTTCTCGATCGTCGGCGAGCGCGTCTTGAAACTCGAGGAGCGCCTCGGATACAAGCACAAGGGCGTCGAGAAGCGATTTGAACAATTGGGGCTCGAGGATGCAATTCGGCTGGCCGGGCGCATATCCGGCGACAGCACCGTCGCCTACGCGTGGGGATATGCCATGGCGCTCGAGTCCATGGCCGGGGTGAACCCCGGCGAGCGGGCAATTCTTCTTCGGGCGCTGCTGCTCGAGCGGGAGCGCATCGCCAACCATCTTGGCGATCTCGGATATCTGGGCAACGACGGCGGGCTCGCGTTCGGCTTGGCGCAGTTCTCACGCCTGAAGGAGGATCTGCTTCGCACCAACGACGGGACCTTCGGCCACCGCTACCTGATGGACCGGATTGTGCCAGGCGGAGTAGCCGTGGACGTCGATTCGGCGGCGATCGCCTTGTTGCTGGACGAGGCCGACCGGTTGGAGCGCGAATTGGGCCGCCTGCGTGCGATCTACGACGACCACGCAGGGCTGCAGGACCGATTTGTCGCCTGCGGAAAACTAACTGCCGAGACGGCCGCTCGGCTGGGCGTTGTCGGGCTGGCGGCGCGTGCGAGCGGGCTAGCGTTCGATGCACGGGTCTATCCAGCCCATGCTCCGTACGACGCGCTCGAGCCACGCATGTGCACGCGCCGGCACGGTGACGTCGCGGCACGTGTCAATGTCCGGTTCGAGGAGATACTTGAATCTCTCGGGCTCGAGCGACGTATCCTACGGCAACTGCCGTCTGGAGAAAGCCGCGTAGCGCTGCCCGCCATTACAGAGGGCTCGCTGGGATTGGGATGGATCGAGGGCTGGCGAGGTGAAATATTTGTCGCACTCGAGGCGGGTCCGCGCGGGACAGTCCGCCGCTGCCACCCGCACGATCCGTCCTGGCAAAATTGGCCTGCCCTGGAGCACGCCATTCTCGGGAACATCGTGCCGGACTTCCCGCTAATCAACAAATCGTTCAACCTTTCCTACGCGGGACAGGATCTCTGACGATGCACAAGCTGCTGCGCCAGATCGCAAGGGTCGGGATCAGGACCGAGGCGCCTCCCAAGCCCGATGAGTCTCTGCGCCAGCGCAGCGACCGCCTAAGCGACGAAGTATTGCGCCTGCTCGGCAGGGCACTCGCGATCCGCCACGTGGACGCCGGATCGTGCAATGGCTGCGAGCTCGAAATTCACGCCGTCAACAATCCGTACTACAACCTCGAAGGCCTTGGAATTCGCTTCGTCGCCAGCCCAAGGCATGCGGACATGCTTCTCGTGACCGGGCCCGTGTCGCGCAATATGGAGTCGGCGTTGCGCCAGACCTACGATGCGGTGCCCGAGCCAAAATTGGTGGTTGCGGTCGGTGACTGCGGCTGCACGGGCGGGATTTTCGGTGAGGGCTACGCCAGTTGCGGCCGCGTTGCGAACGTCATCCCGGTGGACGTTGCCGTTCCGGGCTGTCCCCCTCCCCCGGCGGCGATCATGCAGGGCATCTTGACCGCCGTGCAACGCAAGCGCTAGCGCTTAATCTGCTGGACGCCTTCCCGGCGGAGCGCCGAGCCACTTCGATCGTCAGCTACCACCGCAGGACGCAGGCATGGCATCGTTCGGGTACCCCTTGCAGCTCCAGCTTGCCTTGCCGCCCTGCAAGCTGGGAGTCATGGAAATTTCTATGGCGTTTTGTGCGTTCCAGCCGCGAATCGTGCCGTTATCCTCGACGAGCCATTTGAGCTCGCCGTGCTTGGGATCATTGATTGCGGCAAGCTTAATGCCCTTTCCGGATCCCGAAAGATTGCCGGCCTTTTCCGCCGCGGCGGCCACCTGCTGTTTGGCGCCTGCCGCGCCCGAAATCAAGGCTTCCGCCGCCGCTCGCGACTCCGCACCCGCCATCCTCGGCAGCACTACCGCAACCACGATAAAACCGATCAGCGCTAGCACCGCCAAGCCCAAGAGCACGTTTCTCATTTTTCCCTCCCCCGAATGCCGAGAGCCGGTCCTCGGCCAAGCTACTGGTGTCAGAACACTTCAAACATTATTCTTCCGAAACTCTATCATGGAGTGAAAATACATTCAGGGCGTTGGAACAACACCACGGATGGACGACTTGCTCACCTACCACCTCAGCGTCGGGGGCCGGGTTCAGGGGGTCGGCTACCGCGACGCGCTGCGCCTGGAGGCGGAAAGACTCGGCGTGACGGGCTGGGTGCGCAACCGCGCAGACGGGACAGTGGAAGCGGTGATCCAGGGTCGACGCCAAGCACTCGAAGCTCTGGTGCAATGGGCACGTACCGGGCCACCAGCCGCGATCGTATCCGGCCTGACGGTGCGGAACGCCGCAGGGCTGCTGCCGCGCGACCACAACGGATTCAAGCGCCTGCCCACGACCTAGCCCGCCTGTCGCTCGCCTCGTCGCTTCAGGGCGTTGACCACCGAGAACTGCCATGGTCGGCACGCAACCAGCAGTGCGACGCCCATGCGATGCTCCGGCCCCGCGCTGGTATCCACCTCGGCCAGTTCGTTGAATTCGGCGACTAGCTTTTCCAGCCGCCGCTTCAGCACCACCGCGGATTCCGCCGACATCTCGCGCGTCTCGAAGCGCAACAATTCGAGTGGCTCATCAAAGCGCCCGTTCAGGAACTCCTGCGTCACGCGCCGCCCGTACGCCTTCTTGACCGGGCCTCCGGCGCGCCAACGGAAATTCTTGGGCACAGTTAGCCGCGCGCGCTCTCCGGGGCCCCAAACGATCAGCTTCAGGCGCGCCAGACGCGCGTAAGCGAGCGTCAACTCGCTCTTCGAAATCGAGAACGCCGCGAGAATCTCGGCGAAGTGCCAATCGTTGAGCACCAGCCAGAACACCGACAGCAGCCGCTCGTCCTTGGCCAGTGCCGTCTCCTGCTCCCGCGTCAACTCGACCGGCCCCTCCCGCACGCCGTGGCTCATCCGCGCGACCTCGTACAGGTCCATCTCGAGCAACGCGAGGATCTCCTCGATGCGGGCAAGAGTGAAATTGCCACGCGAGAACATGCGTTTCACGCTCGGCTCCGAAACGCGCAGCGCGCGGGCAACGTCGGCATAGGTCATGCCACGCGACCGCAGGCATTTTTTCAGCGTCTCGACAAATCTGCCAGATGCGGGCATGACACTCAAAGTATCAGATTTTGATACTTCTTTCATAGGTATTGATTGGGTCCTGTCAGGACACCAACAATTCACCGCACGTCTCGAACCGGGAGGACACCATGCTGGCAACCCTGTCGCTGCCCTCGCTGCCCGATCCCCACTTCGCGCCGTCGCGTACCGTGCGAGCCCGTTCGG
>Ga0316628_100004332_pt1 | contig 11115 bp, 15 predicted proteins | sample OWC_Aug_M2_C1_D5_FD_207648 | JGI IMG/M metagenome (GOLD analysis project Ga0316628, IMG submission 207648) | Wetland soil microbial communities from Old Woman Creek delta, Ohio, United States - OWC_Aug_M2_C1_D5_C | ecosystem: Environmental > Terrestrial > Soil > Wetlands | place: USA: Ohio... | reverse complement strand
CGTCGGATAGGTGTACCTTGTGCCCTTCCGCGTCGATCTTCATGGCCTCGCCTAGAATCAGCTTGACCCGCCTGCGCAGCAGCTTGCGCTCCTCCCTCACAAGCGTGCCAGGGTTCAACCCCTCAAAGGCTACGTAGATGAAACCCGGCTGGTAGACGTGCTTCCCGGTCGTGTCGACCAGTGTAATCTCCGCCTCCTCCTTCGCCAGACGCCTGGCCAGGAGATTGGCGACGATCGTGCCGCCTACGCCGCCGCCGAGGATCACGACCTTCTTCATCGGGCCACCGGACCTTAACGGGTCTTCCGAACCAAGAACCTTGCGTATCCCTGCTCGTCGTAGACCCCGACCGTCTCGTGACCCGCCTTCTGGACCCAGAATGGAATGTCCTTCCGCGACCCGCTGTCAGACGACCAGACCTCGATGAGTTCTCCCACCTTTGCCTGTCTGATGCCGCGGATGAGCTCCATGAGCGGTCCCGGGCAGAATGAGCCGCGGGCGTCGAGGATCATCTTCTGTTCCTGTTCTGCCATCGGTCTCACCGCCCTAGAGAAACAGCGTGATCTCGCCCTGCTTGGCGTTATCCACGAATTCCGCTGCGCCGACGACATCGTCGACAATCGGGTCGAGGTGCTCTTTCTTCATGCCCATGAGGTCCAGAGTCATAGCGCAGGCATGCACCTTGACGCTGCCCATTTCCTTGGCCTGCTTGAGCATGTCGTACCAGGATGGCACGTGCTTCTCCTTCATCAGCTTCGCCAACATCGGCGCGAGCTCAGCGTAGTTCATGTCCATCTTCTGGTTCCTCTGCGGCTCACCCAAGCGGAAGGCGTCCAGTCCGTAGAACGTCAAGAAGAGCTCAACGTCCGTGCCCATCGCGACCGCGCCAGAGGCCATGATCGCCACGGGGTACAGTCTGTCAACCGTTCCGCTGTACACCACTATCGATAGCTTGTTCGGCATTTCTAGCCACCATCCTCCCCTTGACCGTTGTTGCATTAAGAGGTGCGGACAGGATTGAAAATAGATGAATATATGAATATACGCAAGTTCTGATATACTTCCACCCGCCTCATCGAACCGCCATGACCAAGGCGGACTCTTCTTTCTACGAAGTGAAGGCTAGCATGATCGCCGTGATGGCGAATCCTAAGCGCCTCGAGATTATTGACCTACTGAGCGACAAGGAGATGACCGTCTCTGAACTCGCGGACGTACTCGGCCTCGCGCAGGCGGCGACCTCGCAGCACTTGGCGGTGATGAGAAAGGCGGGAGTCGTCGAGACGACGAAGGACGGTAATTTCGTCCACTACCGTCTCGCGGATCCCAAGATCGCGGCTGCCTGTGGAGTCATGAGCCAGGCGGTTGTCGATCTCCTCGTCAAACAGCAGAAGAAGATGGAGCCGGTTCTGGCGGTGGCAAGGCGGCAACGATAAAATCCGTCGCGAACGTTCACTCCGGCGGGAGTCCGAGGGAGACATCGAAATGCAGGATGAAAGGAAGGCCCTGGAGGAGACCTATGATGAGCTCAGCAGGACCATCGGCGACCTCGTCGAATGCTATGCAATCCCCCACACGAGGATGTGCATGCGCTGGTCCAAGCCGACGGTCGAGGAGTATCGCGCGGAGGTCATCAGCTGGCTCGAGGACTATGCGAAGTCGTTCCACAGGCTTCCCAGCAGGGCTCTGCCTGGAAGGGGCGACTTGCGAACCTTCGCACGGAAGCGGCTCGACGAGGAAGTGTCACGAATCGTGGCGGGGCGGAACGAGAGAGTCGAGATGAGCTACAAACACCTTTTCAGGTGAGACTCACCACTGAATTATCTCCCACTCGTTGCCGTCGGGGTCCGCGAAATTCGCGTGCGTGCCCCAATCTTCCTTCGTCAGCGGCTGCGTGAACTTCACGCCTTTCGCTTCGAGGTTCTTGACGTCCTTCGCCAGGTCCTTGGTGGTGAAGGCGAAGCCTGTTATCCCTGGTTCGAGCGGGTAGAACTTCTCGCAGAGGTGGAAGACAAACGGAGCGTTCTTCGGTGCTACCGTCACCCAGTGGCCTTCCTGGCTCTTTATGTCCCAACCCAGCTTCTCCCTGTACCACTTCGCGGACTCTTTGGCGTTCGACACGACCAACGCTATCGAACTGAGTTCCATGGTGTCCGGTTAGGGCAAGTGGGCGGATAAAACCGACGCCTTGAGGAGGTAACACCCCGTCATGGCCAAGGTGACCGGGACTCGGGAAATCGTGTCCTCTGAAAGCGCGGCTTATTGTGTCACCACTTCGAAACCAGTCTGATCGAAGATCAGTGGGTAGTAGCCCCTGCGATGAGCCGTCTTCCGCATCTTGACAACCCCCAAGAAGAGGTTCACGTTGTTATCTTCCCGCCTGAGATCGAGGTGAATGATGCCGTCCGAAAGAAAGTCCTCGCCGTGATTGCAGAACTTGTTCGAATCCTGCTGCATCTCCGCAATCACGAACGTCGTGAGACCGAGGTCTCTCAGCCATTCCATGACCCTGAACAAGTCCTCCCGAGGCTCCACGAATTTCGACATCACCTCAAGGACGGGGAGAGAGTCAATCGCCATGATGTCGAGATCCATGCTCTTGTCCATGTTGTCAACGTACATCTTGAAGACCTCGATCCATGACTTCGCCCCGAGCTGCTTCAGCTTCTTCCTGATGAGGCCGAGGTCGAGGACGCAGAGGTACTTCTCGACCGCGCTCGCGTCCATGCCGAGCCCTTTCATCATGCTCAACAGGCTTTCCCGGCTCTGCTCTAGAGTGACGTAGAGCCCGCTCATCTCTTCCTCCACCGCATTGCGGTAAAGAATGTTGAAAGCAAGTGACGATTTCATCGTCCCCGGTCTGCCCGCAACCAGAACAACGTGCCCTGTCGGGATTCCGCCTTGCATCTGTTCGTCCAGTCCCCTGATGTAGGTCTTAATCCTGTCTTCCTTCATGGAATGGCCCCAGTTCGCTGAACACCGCGACAGGGGACTGATAAAACCTTTGAGATGATTCTCAGGATTCTCCGGCAACTACCCCGAGTATGCCACCCAGCAGTGCAAAGACGCCCGGGAGGACATCGTGCCAGTAGATCAAGACGATGAGGCCGATGATGATGTTGAGCACGCCACCGAAGGCATATTGCCGGTCATAAGTCGCCCATGCCCCGATTATCACGACGACTCCGAGGATCGCAAGGAGGGCCGTGTGCACGAACCAATCAAGGGTCACAGAATTCGGCCAGTCGAGCAAGTGCAACAACAGGAGGAGACCGGCCACAACGCCGAGAAGAAGCGACAGCAGCGCGAGCAGTCTCCTCTGGCTCATCGTTCCGCAGTGAATGTGTTCAGCGATATCAGCCTTTGTCCAGCCCGCCAAGCCCGATTATCCCTTCTGCCCTCCCGCCATAGGCATGCTTGCCGAGATACATCCTGAGTGTCCGGAACACCGGCCTGAGGCCGAGCCAGCGCGCCACTGCCATTGCGGTGGTGGATCGGGCGGGGGCGGAGAGCCCTATGGTCGCACCGGCAACTTTGGGGGACAACACGGCCCATAGCTCTCTGGCGGCTCCTCGTGCAGCGGGGTCAACGACCCAGGGCGCTATCTCGCACGTGTCCCCACTCACCTGACCGACGATGTAGCCGCGCAGCTTGCGTTCGCCGAGCGAGACGAAGGTACCGGGAAATTCGTTACTGAGGCTTGCCAACAACCGACCTCGTGGGGCGCCGAAGAAGCGTCTGTCAAACGAAGCAATCTGATCAAGATTCGGTCGCGACGAACCGCTCGCGGGCAGATTGCCGCCAACAGGAGCCATCCCGGTGAATCGGATGTTCTCATACTCCCCCTCGAAACCAAGGCCTTCATAGAATTGCACCCTGTTGATGTACGCATTCAGTCGTACCGCCTCGACGCCTATGCTTTGCAGGTAGGTCGTCGCCCTGCCGACTAGCTCCGCACCCACGCCTTTCCCCCGAAACTCCGGAAGAACGATGACATTGCCGATCCAGCCGGCCTTGCCATAGGACACGGCGGTGGTGAGCCCCATCCTTTTCCCGCCAGAGACCGCCACGAGACAGCCGCGCGGCTCGAGGCGGTGCAGACGTCGGAAATCAGCGGCCGAGTAGCCCCATCCCTCGAGGTCGGTCATTGCGATGGCGGCAGGAATGTCCGCCAACGTCATTGTCCTGATCTGCGCGACTCCCAGAGCTTGCGCCTCCTCTCCAGCTCCTCGGGCTCGTCGCACTCGTGGTACCCGTAGGTGATGTACTTCTTGTCCTTCCTGAGGTGCTTGTACTGGCACGGTCCGTACTCGTCGTCCTCCGAGCCGTACCAGCGGTCACAGTCCTTGCAATGGTGCTTCGGAGGCCCGGTCGGCGTTACATTCCCCAAAACGGATCCTTCCTCCTCTTGACCTCGCAGACCTTCTCCAGCGCCTCTCTCTCTTCCATCGTCAGCTGCATGGTTGACAACGCCTTCGCGTCGCCCTCGGGCGGCTCGACGTAGAGCACGTCATCCCCTTTTACCTGTCGCCCGAACGTGACGTTATCCATAGAGAGCGCGATCTCGGCGCCCATTCTCGCCTCCTTGAGGCTCTGCCCCTTGTCCTCGAGGCTCCTGACCCGCCCAAGCATCCTCCCGTCCTCCTTCATGAGCGGTGCACCCACCTTCAGCCTGCCCGCGAGCACGCGCACCCCGAAGATGGCGGGCTTGCTCGCCCTGAAGACGTACTCCCCGAGGACGAGTATCTTGCCCGGGAAGGTCATCTCCTGCCTCTTCTCCTCCTCGAGCTGACGCATCCTCTCCTCCTTCCACGCCTGGAAATCCTGGAGGAGGCGGTAGATGACGTCGTTCTCAACGACCTTGACATCGGGGTACTTGATCAACTCCTCTTTGGCGTCCGGGAGGAGCGGGACGTTGAACGCGAAGATCACCTTGTGCATCGGATCCTGGATTGTCGCCGCATCGACGACGTCCCGCCGCGACACCGGACCGATGCGCACGCTCTTGATCGGCACGTCGGCGGCCTTGCACTCGAATGCGAGAGCCTCGAGCGAGCCTATCGCGTCCGCCTTGACCACGATGCCTTCCTCTTGCGTGGCTACCTTGATCGATGCCTCCTTTTCAACTTCAGCGACGACCTTGTCCACCTCTCCCTCGTCCGCCACTCTTATCGGTGCACCGGCGACCACGCCCTCGAGCCCGCTCGCGGAGATCTTGATACCGGCCGCGGCGGTGATCTTCTTCACGGAGTCGAAGCGGTCCCTGGGGTCTCTGATCTCATCGAGAGGCTTGGGTTTCAGAAGGGCCTTGACCTTCGTCACGATGGGTTTCGGAGTCCCGCCGAGGACGACCGTGTCGCCCTTCCGAATCACGCCGTCGAAGATTATCGCATTGAGGGTGAGCCCCAGCCCCTTCTCCTCCTTCACCTCGAGTATCGTTCCCTCGCCCGGACCCTCAGTCGTCTCGAGTTGGGATTCGAGGAACCTCTGCGCGAGGCCGACGAGGACGAGGAGCAGGTCTGGAATGCCCTCCCCGAACTTCGCACTCACCGGCACAATGGCGAGCGTGGTGGTGAAATCCTCGACCTTGTCATATCTCTCTGCCGTGAAACCCTGCTCGAACAGCTTGCCGACGAGGTCGTAGAGGCGCTTGTCAAGCTCCTCCCGCCCGGAATCGGTCTGATCATCCTTTGTTGTCGCGTAGGGCTTCTTGGGGTGCTTGCGCCACCCCGGAACCATATCGATCTTGTTGGCGGCGATGACGAACGGCGTCTTGAACCGCTTCAGGATACCTAGAGATTCTATCGTCTGCGGGCGAAAGCCTTCGTTGATATCAACAACGAGGACCGCTAGGTCGGCGAGCGCCCCGCCCCTCGCCCTCAGCGTCGTAAACGAGTGATGGCCTGGAGTGTCGATGAAGAGCAGCCCCGGCACCTTGAACTTCCTGCCCTTCATGATGTCCTTGCACACATCCAGAATCGTCTCGATGGGGACTTCTGTCGCCCCGATATGCTGGGTGATGCCGCCGGACTCTCGTGAGGCGACCTTGGTGCCCCTGATCGAGTCGAGGAGTGTCGTCTTGCCATGGTCTACGTGACCGAGCACGCTCACTATTGGCTGGCGGACCATCTTGGCTGACCGATTCGGAGACAGCTATTTCTATTTTCGGTGGGAGCCGGCATGCCGTCCACGCCATTCCTCGACTCCGGTTGATAGGCGGAAGGATGGACAACCATGTGCTTCGCGACGCTCGCGCCCTATTCGTACAACACGCTCTCTTCGACGCGTGAATAGTCGTGCAGTTCCTCTTTCCTGAAGAACAGCGCTATCTCGCGGGCCGCAGACACCGGCGAGTCGGAGCCATGCACGATGTTCCGGGCGGTGACCATCGCATAATCTGCGCGTATCGTCCCGGGCTCTGCCTGGACAGGGTTCGTCGCGCCCATCATCTTCCTGATGGTAACGACCGCGTCCTTGCCCTCCAAGACCATGGCGACCGATGGTCCTGAGGTGATGTAGTTCATCAGAGGTTCGAAGAACGCCTTGCCCTTGTGCTCCCCGTAGTACTCCTCGGCCAGCTGGCGGGTGATCCAGATGGTCTTGATCGCGACTATCTTGAGGCCCCGCCGCTCATATCTCCTTAGGACTTCCCCGACAAGGCCGCGCTTCACTCCGTCGGGCTTCACGAGCGAGAACGTCCTCTCTCCGACCATGCTCACTTCTCCTTCTTCGCTTTCTCGTCAAGCCAGTCCTTGAGGACCTTCTTCGCCTGCGTCGTATCGAGGAACGCGACATACTCGGACGTGGGGACCTCCGTGAGCTTCTTCCCCGGATGTTTCTTCTTGAACCACAATCCGACTGTGTGCCTCAGCGTCGCTGAGGCGGTGAACTCCTTGAAATTCGTGTCAATCTGCGATGCCGGCAGCTCGGGGCCGAACCTCTTGTCAATCAGCGCGACGACCGCCTGCGGAATGTCCTTGCCTTTTGGCGCGCCGATGGCGAACTCCAGCTCAACTTCCGCGGCCTCCGGTGCCTCCTCGGCGGGGGCCTCTTCCACTTTCACCTCTTCTTCGGCCTCGATGGCCCCGTGCTTCGCCCGCATGTAGGTCTCGGTCCAAACCACGCGCCGGGGTATCCTCCCCATCAGGAGCATGTTCTTCTGACACTTCATGCCGCAGAAGAAGAATATCGTGCCGTCCTTCTTGACGAACATCTTGCCCGTCCCGGGCTCGACGTTATTGCCACAGAAGGAGCATGTTCTCATCTGAACCATTTCGAATCACCGGACCGAAAGCTTCCTAGCTTCCCTTGCCGTCTCCCTGAGCATCAGCACGTCGCCGACCTGCACCGAGCCTTTGACGTTGCGCGTGATGATCCTCCCCTTGTCCCTCCCGTCCAGGACACGGACCTTGACCTGCGTCGCCTCTCCCGTCATGCCTGTGCGGCCGACGACTTCGACGACTTCAGCGGGGATGTTGTCTTCCTCAGGCATTGCCCTCACTTCTTGAGCGCGCGTATCTTGCTTGCGAGATCTTCCAGCGCCGGCCTGCCCTTGCCCGGGTCGATGACGGCTATCGAAGCCGTAGCCTTGCCCAGCCCCGACGCGACCCCGAGCTCCTGCTTGCTCGGGACGTAAGCATAGGGAATCGACTTCTCCTCACAGAGCAGTGGCATATGCGCCAGGATTTCCTCAGGCTGGACATCCTCCGCCATGACGACCAAGGCGGCGTCTCCCCGCTCCACGAGCTTCGTGACCTCATTCGTCCCTTTCCGGACCTTGCCGCTGTCCCTCGCAAGTTCGACAATCTCATAGGTCTTGTCAACGAGTTCCTTCGGCGTCTCGAACCTCACGTAAATCGGCTTTGCCATCGGATACCTCCTTCAGTTCTTGCGAACTTCATCATTCACAGGTCTTTTCTGAAGAGTGGCGCGATAAGCCTGGCCATCGTATTTAAGGGTTCACCTTTCGGCGCTGGCGCACCGAGAACCGGTGCTGCGAGGTGCACGGAACGCTAAAAAACAGGCGATTTCGTGGCGAGTGCCATCACTTGACTAGGAATATTCTTATAGCCCGCCATGCCAATATATTACGATTGTAGAGTGCGAATGATGAGCGTAACGGTAGACAAGCTAAGCAAGGCGATTCAGAAACGCCTGAAGCTTGGGGCGGAGGAGGCCGATGGGCTCGCGCAGCAAGTGATGAATTATTTCGGCTTCGAGAACTTCATCGTTGACAACGCCCTGGACCAAGCGGATAGGCAGCTCTTTTATCGTCTTCACGACGCGGGGCTCCTGAGGACTTCCTGGGAGACCATGCTCCTCCTTTCCGGCAAGCATTGGCGTATCTTCTACTGGGAGATCAACGAGGCCGACCTGGACAGGATGATCATCGGCGACGAGGAGTCGGCGCAGGAGCCGCTGTACAACTCGCTTCCAGACGAGTATTGGGGCAGGACCGAGGTCGGCCACAGCTAAGCCTCTCCTGTCAGTGGGCTGTCCCGTTTACCCGGTCCAGCATCAGTAATGGAAGGGCGGAGGCAGGAGCATGAACAGGACCTGCTTGCCCTCCCCGTTGTTATTGATGCGGTCGAGCGTCCCTTGGAAGGCGGTGAAGCTGTGCTGTTGACCATCTGTGAGCAGCGCTATTGCCTCGGATAGAATCTGCTGGACCGTCTCGTTGTTGTGAGTGTCATTCCCATATAGGTAGACGGCGGCCTCCATCCCGACGAACTTCAGGGTGTTCATGTATGCGGCCATGAGCTGTGCGCGGAACAGGCTGCGGCAATCGCCAGAGCAGTTCGGCGATCTCCCGCTCCCCGCGCCTTTGAACAGCCACCTTGCCTCGGAGTCGCTGTCCACGGCGAAGTTGCCGTCAGGCGTCCGCACGTCCACGGACATCGGAGCCTTGGGAAGAGCCTCGTAAGCGGCGTCCCGAGGCGGCGAATCGAATCCGGTGTGCGTCTTCCAGTATCCCCACGTGAGACAACCCTCGAAGTCTGCGACATTTCCGAAGTCGATGTCCGTGACCTCATTTCCGTTGACGATCGAGATGTTCCAGGTGCCATTGCCGCCGGGGTAGGTCTGAGACCAAGTCAGCCACGGGCCCGGAGTCGGTGGGATCACTTCCATGACCGTGTAGTTCCCGTCCTCAAGGTCCTCGAAACAGTAGGTGCCGTTTGCGGCCGTGAACGTTGAATTGATGAGAGTCCCATTCTGGTACAGCTCAATCTTGAGGCCACCGATCGGCTGCTCCAACGGGTCCTTGACGCCATCCCTGTTGTAGTCGTACCATTTCGTCCCGCATATCTTGCCTGCATTGCGCGCAAGCACATCGATGAAGACCGCGGGGAAGGGTTTGTAAATCCGGTTCGAGTTGGAGTCGAGGTAGGCGACTCGCGATTCTGGATGCGACAGCGCAGGCAGGCTGAATCCCTCGAGGCTCGACGTGACCTTCAGAGTCGCCTGCCATGACTCGTTCATCATCATCCGCGAGAGATTCCACTGGAGGTTCGTCATCCCGCCAGTCCGACCCACGAAATCTGGCGCCGGATTTGCACTGCCGGCGACATAGTTGAGATAGCCGGGCAGGAATGCGCTGAACATCGGGATGTTGTCCGTGACGTCGTCGTCGTAGCCTGCGATTTCCGGATTCTTGACGATACGCCCTATCCGTTCATATATGGAGTCGAGGTCTGACGCCGACTGCGCCTGCAGGTAGACGCCGCCCGTCGTGTTCGCGATGTCGATCAAGAGCTGTTCGTTGACGCCACCGAGCCCGATGAGGCCGATCGTGAAGATGACGATCCCATTGTTCGCCGCCCTCGTTGCTTCGCCAAGTATCTGCGCGTCCGTGTGGCCCTCTTGTTCGTCGCCGTCCGTGAGCATGATCTCCACGAGCGGACGGGACTTGTTGCCGTATGTGAGCAACTCGTCATTCGATATGCGTATCGGGTCGTAGAGGTTCGTCGAGCCCACGGAGTCGATCGTATCTATGTTCGACTTAATCTGAGCGTAGTCGGAGCTCAGATGATCGTTGTAGACGAGATACGCGTCCTGATCGAATTCGACCACCGCCGCCCTATCCGGAACCGTGAGCAGATCGACGTAGTGCTTGGCCGCCTCCAATCTCAGGTTGGTCGGGTCGTTCTGGGCCATGCTCCCTGAACTGTCGATTATCAGGACGGTGTCCACCGGCCTCGTGCTGTAGGTGGCAGTCCCGTGTCCCGTGACATTGAGCGTGATCTCTGTCTCCTTAGGGGTGAACGGCGGCGGAGAACTCTCCTCCCATATGGTCGAAGGGGCCACGCTCGCCGTTGGCCATTCGTACGGATAGATCTCGGTCGTCAGGAAGGTGCTGCCTTGCGCCAGCGGATCCAGCGCGATTGACGCCTTGACCGAACTCACTTCCCAATCGCTGGCGGGCGGGGACGGAGGTATGTCGACCGATACTTGGAGATTCGCCGAACCTCCCGACGGGACAAGCCCTACATCGGGGATGTCGTCCAGATCGCCCGGCGAATCGGTCAATGGAGTGATCCCGTCAGCCTGCCAAAGGAGCATGCTCCAGCCCTGCGTGCCGACTATCGCCCGCACATTCACGTATTCTGAAACCGGCTCAAGGTTCGTCGCGGTCAACAAATAGAACACCCGCTCACCGAGGCCGCCCTTCTTGTCCTGGCTGGGGCCTATCGAGACGAGGGGCAGTGTCGGGGAAAGGTCGAAGAGCCATCCCGCCGCGACAGACGAGGTGTCACCGAAGCCGTCGGCTTTGCCATATCCGTCTGGAACCCGTGAAACGCTGAGGCCCCGAACGTGGGAGGATGTCCATCCGACCATGTCCATGAAGGCGCCGTTCACACCGAGCAGATAGACATTGTCCCCGTCCGCGTCCATCCCGGAGAACAGCGACGGCGCGTCGGATTGCTTTATGAGGAGGTATGGTTTCGTCTTGCTCAGAGTCCCCACCGGGAGAACGTATGCGGAGTCCACGACGATCACGCACCCCGCGTAGTCGAACGTGGTCAGGCCTTTGTAGTAGAGTTCGATGAAGCGATCATTCGGATCGACCGCGTTGAAGAGCACCTCATTGAGCACGAGGCTCGGCATCGCGACGGAGA
>Ga0316628_100004331_pt1 | contig 11116 bp, 8 predicted proteins | sample OWC_Aug_M2_C1_D5_FD_207648 | JGI IMG/M metagenome (GOLD analysis project Ga0316628, IMG submission 207648) | Wetland soil microbial communities from Old Woman Creek delta, Ohio, United States - OWC_Aug_M2_C1_D5_C | ecosystem: Environmental > Terrestrial > Soil > Wetlands | place: USA: Ohio... | reverse complement strand
TCGACGGCTCGGCCTCGGGGAAGGCGGGCGGCACCGGCAGCCGCGCGCCGCAGACCTCGCACTCGGACCCGCCGGCCTGCGCGTGCTCGCAAACGGGGCAGACGACCATCGCCCGAGTCTACCCCAGCACGGTCGTGCCGTGGCCCTCGCCCCGGTGCGTGAGCGGCACGAAGCGGACCGGGAGCATGTCGACCTCGGCCACGCTGCCGTCCTCGCGCCGGTCGACCACCCGCAGCATCTGGCCGCCCGGATCCGGGCCGACCGGCAGGATCATTCGCCCTCCGGGCGCGAGCTGCTGGAGCAGCGCCGGCGGGACGTCCGGACCGGCCGCGCTCACCAGGATCCGGTCGAAAGGTGCTGCCGCGGGCCACCCCAGCGCACCGTCCCCCACGCGCAGCGACACGTTCCCGAGCGCCAGCTGCTCCTGCAGCACCGCCTTCGCCCGCTCGGCCAGCTCGGGGATGATCTCCACGGAGTGGACGCTGCGGGCCAGCATGGCGAGCAGCGCCGTCTGGTACCCCGAGCCCGTGCCCACCTCGAGCACCCGCTCCTCGCCGAGCAAGCCCAGCCGCTCGGTCATGTAGGCCACCACGAACGGCTGCGAGATGGTCTGGCCGAAGCCGATGGGGAGGGGGAAGTCGGCGTCGGCGTCGCGGCGCAGCTCCGGTGGAACGAACAGCGAACGGTCGAGCCGGGCCACCGCGTCGAGGACGCGAGGCGACCGGATGCCCATCGCCTCCAGGTTGCGCGCCAGCTCCGCGCTCATGGGAGCATCATGAGCGTTTTCGGGCGCGAGTGCACCCTGGGGATCCGGGCCCGGGGGCGGGCGCCTTCCGCCCGGGATCAGCCCACCTGCGCCAGCGAGAGGCGGTCGGCCCAGCGTTGCAGCAGCGCCTCGCGCGCCGACGCGTGCTCCGGGCGCGAGAGGTCCGGGTCGGCTTCCACCAGGGCCAGCGCCTCCTCGCGCGCCTCCTCCAGGATGGCATCGTCCCGGTACAGGTCGGCCACCTCGAAGAGCCGCTGCCCGGACTGGCGGGTGCCCACCAGCTCCCCGGGTCCGCGGATGCGCAGGTCCACGCGCGCCAGCTCGAACCCATCCTGGGTCTCCTCCATGGCGTGGAGCCGCTCGCGGGCGTCGTCGCCGGCCCGGCGGAGATGGGCGATGAGCAGGCAGTGGCTCCTCGCGGCGCCCCTCCCCACCCTTCCGCGAAGCTGGTGCAGCTGCGACAGGCCGAAGCGTTCCGCGTGCTCCACCACCATCACCGAGGCGTTGGGGACGTCGACCCCCACCTCGATGACCGTGGTGGCCACCAGCACGCGCAGCTGGCCCGACCGGAAGCGGTCCATCACCTCCCGCTTCTCCTCCGTCTTCATCCTGCCGTGGAGGAGCCCCACCCGGTGTCCGGCGAAGATCCGGGCCAGCTCGGCTGCGCCGCTGGTGGCGTCCGCCAGGTCGGTCTTCTCGCTCTCCTCGACCAGCGGGTACACCACGTACGCCTGGTGACCGCGCTCCAGCTCCCGCCGCACGGCGTCGTAGGCCGCCTTCCGCTGCGAGTCGCCGAAGAGGCGGGTCGCCACCGGGGTGCGGCCGGGCGGGAGCTCGTCGATCTTCGAGTGATCGAGGTCGCCGTAGAAGGCCAGCGCCAGCGTGCGCGGGATGGGGGTGGCGGTCATGACCAGCACGTCCGGACGGCGCCCCTTGGCCATGAGCCTGGCGCGCTGCAGGACGCCGAAGCGGTGCTGCTCGTCCACCACCACCAGCCCCAGCTTCTGGAACGCGACCTCCTCCTCCAGGAGTGCATGGGTCCCGACCGCGATGCGCGCCCGGCCCTCGGCGACCGCTGCGCGCGCCTCGCGCTGCTCCTTGCCGCGTGCCGCGGCCATGACACGCGCCACCTCGATCCCGCCCCCGGAGAGCCACTCGGCCAGCGTGCGCGCGTGCTGCTCGGCCAGGATCTCGGTGGGCACCATGATGGCCGCCTGCCACCCGGAGCCCACCGCCAGCATGGCGGCCGCGAACGCGACCGCGGTCTTGCCGCTGCCCACGTCGCCCTGCAGCAACCGGTTCATGGGCTCGGGCCGGCCCATGTCCCGGGCGATCTCGCCCAGCACCCGCCTCTGGGCCCGGGTGAGCGCGAAGGGCAGCGGCGCCACCGCGCGCGCCAGCGCCGCCGGCGAGGTGTCGAAGGCGATCCCCGGCTCGGAGCGCACCCCGCGCCGCCGGCGCGCCAGCACCAGCTGCAGGAAGAACAGCTCCTCGAAGATGAGTCGCCGGAAGGCCGGGCTGGCCCGCGCCCCGGCCAGCACCGGATCGGTCCCGGGCGGGGGGAAGTGCACCTGCTGGAGCGCCTCCCCCCGCCGCAGCAGGCCGCGTCGGACGCGGATCTCGGGCGGGAGCTCGTCCAGCGCCAGCGGCGCCAGCTCGTCGCAGAGCCGCTTCATGAGCTTGCGCAGGGCCGGGTGCTGGTGGTCGGCGGGGCCGACGTAGAACGGCACGATGCGCCCGAAGTTGGCCGAGTCGCCCGGCTGGACCTTCTCCACCTCGGGCTGGCCCATCTGCCGGCGCCCGCCGTAGCCCTCGGTCACCTTCCCCGAGGCGAAGAGCGTGTCGCCGACCGCGAACCCATTGAGGCGCCAGGGCGGCGGGTTGAAGAAGACCAGCTCCAGCGCGGCCGGCGCGGCCCCGGGCTCGGCATCGGTCACCGCCACCTTGAGGATGGGCCGGCCGTTGCGCATGCGCTGCGTGCGCGCGGCGGTCACGCGGACGAGCACGTTCGCCTCGTCGCCCAGGGCCAGCTCGCGGATCCGCCTCACGCTGGTCCGGTCCTGGTAGGCCTTGGGCCAGAACTCCAGGGCCGCCTCGACCGTCTCCCGCCCGCGCTCCTCGAGCTGGGCCCGCGGCGCCGGGTGCGCGCGCGGGAGATCGGCCAGCCGGCGCCGGAGCGCGCGGCGCCGCTCCTCGCGCTGGGCGGCGGTGCGCGGCTCGGGGGGCGCCCGGACGCGGGCCGCCTCGCGCTCGGGCTCCTCCGGCGGGGACGGTGCGGAGGCGGGCGCGGGGCTCGGCGCGGAGGGAGCAGCGGTCCGCGATGGCTGGCCAGGAGCCGCCGGCGGTTCCGGCTCCAGGCGGGCCGAGCGGGCGGCCTCCCGGAGCTCGGGAGGGAGCGGGATGAGCGCGCCCAGGTGCGCCGCCATGCGGGCCACTGCCCGCCGCCGCTCGGCGGGCGGCTGGCCGTCGAATCGCTCGGCCTCGGCCACCAGCGCGCGGAGCGCCGGCGAATCCGCCGCCCCGAAGCCGCGCGCGCGCTCCACCGCGCCGCGCACGGTTGCCCCGAAGCCCGTCAGCCGCTCCGCGCCCGCGAACCCGTCCTTGACCGCGAAACGCAGCGGGGGGAGGAGCGCCTCCAGCGCGCGCGCCGCGACCCCCAGGCCAGGGATCGCGCTCTCGACCGGCTCGCTCGCCGGCGGCCTCTGTCCGCGCTGCACGCGCCTCGAGGCTACGCGCCCGGTCCGACGTCCGAGTCGAACTCGGCCGGCAGCTCCTCCTCCAAGAAGTCGATCGACTGGATCTCGTATTCCCTCTGCCCTCCCGGCGTGCGCACCACCACCGTGTCGCCCTCGCTCCGGCCGATGAGAGCGCGCGCGATGGGGCTGGTCACCGAGATCTTGCCCTGCTTCAGGTCGGCCTCGAGCTCGCCCACGATCCGGTACTTGGCCTGGTCGCCGGAGTCGGCGGCCTCGAGGTGCACGGTGGCGCCGAAGACGACCTTGTCGCCGGCGTGCTTGGTCACGTCGATGACCTCGGCGCTGGCGATCCAGTGCTCGACCTGCGCGATGCGGCCCTCCACGTGGCCCTGCTTCTCCTTGGCGGCGTGGTACTCGGCGTTCTCGGACAGGTCCCCGTGGGAGCGGGCGTCGGCGATCTCGCGCACGATCCTGGGCCGCTCGACCGCCTTGAGTCGCTTCAGCTCCTCCTTGAGGCGGAGGAGGCCGCTTCGGGTCATGGGCACGCGATCGGCCATCTTTTCTTCCTTCCGCAAAGCCAAAAAACAGGGCGGCCGGCCCGGAACCCGGGCGGCCGCTCCGTTCAGATGACTAGGCTGTCCGGGGGCCGAAAGTCAACGGCTGTCCGCGTGGTACTCCTGGATCGACCGGACAATCGGGTCCCCGCTCCGGGCCGCCTCCATCGCCCCCACCGCCGCCCGCGCCCCCGTGAGGGTGGTGACGTAAGGGAGCCGCTTCATGAGCGTCTCCCTCCGGATGGAGTAGCTGTCGGAGATCTCCTTCTTTCCAGCGGTGGTGTTCACCACGAAGTGGACGTCGCCGTCGATGATCCGGTCCACGATGGACGGGCGTCCCTCGCGCACCTTCTTCACCGGGGTGGTCGGGATCCCGTGCCGCCCCAGGAACTGGCTGGTCCCGGAGGTGGCCAGGACCTCGAAGCCGAGCCGCACCAGGCGCCGGGCGATGTCCACCGTCGCCTCCTTGTCCGCGTCCTTCACCGACACGAAGGCGCGCTTGCCCGGGCCGCCGGTCGGCAGCGCGTTCCCGGCCGCGGCCTGCGCCTTCAAGAAGGCGGAGGCGAAGTCGCTGGAGACGCCCATCACCTCGCCGGTCGACTTCATCTCCGGGCCGAGCACCGTGTCCACGCCGCGGAAGCGGGCGAACGGGAACACCGCCTCCTTGACCGACATGTACCGCGGGCGCGCCCCGGCCATGGCCCCGGCCTCGGCCAGCGTCTTCCCCACCATGCACAGCGCCCCGGCCTTGGCCAGCGGCAGGCCGGTGGCCTTGCCCACGAAGGGCACGGTGCGGCTGGCGCGCGGGTTCACCTCCAGGACGTAGATGTCGTGGTTCTGGATGGCGAACTGCACGTTCATGAGCCCGACCACGCCCAGCTCCCTGGCCAGGGCGATGGACTGGCGCTCGATCTCGGCCACCGCCTCGGGCGGAAGCGAGTGCGGCGGCAGCGAGCAGGCCGAGTCGCCGGAGTGGATGCCGGCCTCCTCGATGTGCTCCATCACCCCGCCGATGACCACCTCGCGCCCGTCCGAGACCACGTCCACGTCCACCTCGGCCGCGTCGCGCAGGAAGCGATCGATGAGCACCGGGCGCTCGTTGGAGGCCTGCACCGCCTCGCGCAGGTAGCGCTCCAGGTCCTTGTCGTCGTAGACGACCTCCATGGCCCGTCCGCCCAGCACGTAGGAGGGGCGCACCATCACCGGGTAGCCGATGCGGTGGGCCACCCCGAACGCCTCCTGGGGGCTCCGGGCCACGCCGTTGATGGGCTGCCGCAGCTCGAGCTTCTCGATCAGGGCCGCGAAGCGCTCGCGATCCTCGGCCCGGTCGATGGCGTCCGGGGTGGTGCCGAAGATGGGGACCCCCAGCTCGTGGAGCGGCACCGCCAGCTTGAGCGGCGTCTGTCCACCGTACTGGACGATGAGCCCCTTCGGCTTCTCGACGTGGACGATCTCCAGCACGTCCTCGAGGGTGAGCGGCTCGAAGTAGAGCCGGTCCGAGGTGTCGTAGTCGGTCGAGACCGTCTCCGGGTTGCAGTTGACCATGATGGTCTCGAACCCGGCCCTGGCCAGGGCGAACGAGGCGTGCACGCAGCAGTAGTCGAACTCGATCCCCTGCCCGATGCGGTTGGGGCCGCCGCCCAGGATCATGACCTTGGGCCGATCGGTGGGCTGGGCCTCGCACTCCTCCTCGTAGGTCGAGTAGAGGTAGGGCGTGTAGGCCTCGAACTCGGCCGCGCAGGTGTCCACCCGCTTGAACACCGGCCGGACCCCGGCCGCCCAGCGGGCGTCGCGCACCGCCTTCTCCGTGGTGGCGGTGAGCCCGGCCAGCCGCTTGTCGGAGAAGCCCATCCGCTTCACGCCGCGGAGCGCGGTCGCCTCGCGGGGGAGGCCCTCGCGGGCGATGGCGGCCTCGGTGCGGACCAGCTCCTCGATCTGGCGCAGGAACCAGGGATCGATGGCGGTGAGCGCGTACAGATCCTCCACCGGGAGGCCGGCCCGGAACCCTTCCGCCAGCCAGAACACGCGCAGCGCGCGCGGGGTCTGGACCTGGCTCCGGATCTCCTCCACCTCGGCCGGCGTGTAGGGATCGCCCGGGCGCTTGCCCAGGGGCGACTCCAGGCCGGCCCGGTCGATCTCCAGGCCGCGGATGGCCTTCTGCAGGCTCTCCTGGAAGGTCCGGCCGATGGCCATCACCTCGCCCACCGACTTCATCTGGGTGGTGAGGGTGTCGTCCGCGCCCTTGAACTTCTCGAAGGCGAAGCGCGGGACCTTGGTGACGACGTAGTCGATGGTCGGCTCGAACGAGGCCGGGGTGTAGCGGGTGATGTCGTTCTTGATCTCGTCCAGCGTGTAGCCAACGGCCAGCTTGGCGGCGATCTTGGCGATGGGGAAGCCGGTGGCCTTGGAGGCCAGCGCCGAGGACCGCGACACCCGCGGGTTCATCTCGATGACCACCATCCGGCCGGTGCCGGGGTGTACGCCGAACTGGATGTTGGAGCCGCCGGTCTCGACGCCGATCTCGCGAATGATGCGGATGGCGGCGTCGCGCATCCGCTGGTACTCCTTGTCGGTCAGGGTCTGCGCCGGCGCCACCGTGATGGAGTCCCCGGTGTGGACGCCCATGGGGTCGAAGTTCTCGATGGAGCAGATGATCACGACGTTGTCGTGCCGGTCGCGCATCACCTCCAGCTCGTACTCCTTCCAGCCGATGATCGACTCCTCGCAGAGGATGCTGTGGCTGGGCGAGAGCATCAGCGCCCGCCGGGCCAGGGGCTCGAACTCGTCCAGGTTGAAAGCGACGCCCCCACCCTCTCCCCCCATGGTGAAACTGGGGCGGATGATGATGGGGAACCCGATCTCCCGGGCGACGGCGCGCGCCTCCTCCCAGCTGGCCGCGTAGCCGCTCTTGGGCAGCTCCACCCCGACCCGCTCCATGGCCTCCTTGAAGAGGAGCCGGTCCTCGGCCTTCTCGATGGCCTCGAGCTGCGCGCCGATGAGCCCCACCCCGTGCCGCGCCAGCGCACCGTTCCTGGCCAGGGCCACCGCCAGGTTCAGGGCCGTCTGCCCGCCCAGGGTCGGGAGCAGCACGTCCGGCCTCTCGCGGATGAGGATCTGTTCCGCCACCTCGGGCGTGATGGGCTCGATGTACGTCCGGTCCGCGAACCCGGGATCGGTCATGATGGTCGCCGGGTTGGAGTTGAGGAGCACGATCTCGTACCCCTCCTCCTTCAACGCCTTGCAGGCCTGCGTGCCGGAGTAGTCGAACTCGCAGGCCTGTCCGATGACGATGGGCCCCGAGCCCACGATCATGATCTTCTTGATGTCCTGGCGGCGCGGCATGGCGGTCGCGCAACCTAGCATAAACGGCCCGGCGCCGAGGAGCGGCGGAGCCCATGCGGCGGTTCGTCCTGATCCGAGCGTGCCCGCGACGAAGGACTCATCCGGGCAGCTTGGCGGCCGCCTCCTTCTCCTTCCCCGCGTAGACCGCCTCGAGAAGCTTCTTCATCTTCGGGAAGCGCTCGGCCAGGGCCGCGATCATGGGGGCGGGGAACGACACCACCGTCGCGTCCGTCACCGCCACCAGCGAGACCGGCCGGCCGGCGCCGAGCACCCGGCCCTCACCGAACGTCGCGCCGCGCCCCAGGTGCGCCACCTCGACGCCGCTCACCCGCGCCGAGGCGGTCCCTTCCAGGACGAGCAGGAACGACTCGTCCCCCTCCGCGGAGATGAGCTCGCCGGCGGCCGCGTCGGCGAGCTGCGCCAGCTGGAGCAGGTCGCGACGCGCCTCCGGATCGAGCGACCGGAAGAGCGGGCTCGACTCGACGAAGGCGGTGACGGCGAGGTCCCCCAGCACCTCCCGTGGCGCGCTGGCCATGCCTCGGAAGCTAGCATAAGCTCCCGTCATCCATGTACCCGTTCGTGTTTCTCGGCCCCGCCCTGGCGCTCCTCCTGGGACAGGCCGAGCCGGCGGGGGCCGGCGGGACTGCCGAATCGCCCGCCGCCCAGCAGGAGCCTCCCGACGTCCCCGAGCCGACCGAGAACCCCACCCTGGAGCCCCCGCAGGGAGCCGCCCGCCCTGAGCGCCGCAGCCGCGACCGCGCGGAGGCGAAGCGCCCGGCAGAGCCCGAGCGCACGGCGGAGCCGAGGAACCGAGCCGAGCCCGAGCGGACGCAGGTGGCGCGAGCCGCCCTGGCCTTCCTGGACGCGCTCGTCGCGGGGGATGCCTCGCGGCTCGCCGCCGCCTCGGCGAATCGGTTCAGCTTCGACGGGGACGTGCGGTCCGGCAAGGAGGAGATCCGGCTGGCCTGGCGCGGGTTTCTGGCCGGCCGCGACGCGGCGCAGCACGCGTCGGTGCTCGACCTGGAGCTCCTGACCGCGGCGGACGCGGTCTCGCGCCTGGGGCCACCGCCGGCGCGCCTGGCCCCCCTGGCGAGCACCCGGGGGACCTGGGTCGCCATCGCCAATGTCTCGCGTCGGCCCGTGGTGCTATTCCTGGCACGCGAGGGCGGCCGGTGGGCGGTCGCCGGGATGGAGTGACGGAAGGGTGAAGGTGGGATGTCCCTGCCTCCGCCCGGGTTGGTGAACCGAGATGAAGCGCGACATCGCCTTCGATCGCCTCCCGCCCGGGGAGGTCAACGAGCTGCCCGATCCGGTCCGCGCCTCCGCCGACCGCCTCGAGCGCGAGATCCGGACGGTGAGCCAGAGCCCGGTGGTGTCGGCGGTGCTCGAGGTGGCGGACGCCGTCCTGATGATCCTGAACCCGCAGCGGCAGATCGTCGCGTTCAACAGCCGGGTGGCCGAGATCCGCTCACCCGAGGACCTGCTCGGCAGGCGGCCCGGAGACATCCTCGACTGCAGCAGCGCCAGCGGACCGGGCGGCTGCGGCACGGGGCCTTCCTGCGGGACCTGCGGCGCGCTCGGGGCGATCCTGGCCTGCCAGGCGCGCGCCCACCCGGTCGAGTCAGAGTGCCTGATCGGCACCAGCCGCGCGGACGGGGGCGCGCTGGAGTTCAACGTCCGCGCCACGCCCATCACCATCGAGAACACCACGTTCACGGTGGTGTCGCTCCGCGACATCTCCAGCGAGAAGCGGCGCGAGGTCCTGGAGCAGCTCTTCTTCCACGACGTGCTCAACACCGTGGCCGGGCTGCGCGGCTGGGCCGAGCGGATGCAGCTCGGACCGGTCGACCTCTCCCGGGTGGGCGAACGGATCGACTTCCTCACACAGGAGATCGAGCGGGAGATCGGCGACCACCGCGCCATCCTGCTGGCCGAGAACGGCACGCTGACGGTGGGGCGCGAGCCGTTGCGGACGGGCCCCCTGCTGCGCGACCTGGCGGCGGTCTTCTCCGGGCATCCCTCGGCGCGCGACCGCCGCCTCGACCTGGGCCCGCCGGCGGAGGACGTGGAGTTGGTCTCCGACCGCAGCCTGCTGCTCCGGGTGCTCGTCAACATGGTCCGGAACGCCTTCGAGGCGACCGCCTCGGGCCGCGCCATCCGGGTGGGATGCCAGGCGCAGCCCCGCGGCGTCCGGCTCTTCGTGCACAACGACGAGGCCATCGCCCGCGACGTGCAGGCGCGCATCTTCCAGCGCTCCTTCAGCACCAAGGCCCAGCGCGGCCGCGGGCTGGGTACCTACTCGATGAAGCTCTTCGGCGAGCGGTACCTCGGCGGCGAGGTGTCCTTCAGCTCCAGCCCCGAGGGCGGGACCGAGTTCGCGATCGTGCTGCCGGCCTGATCTTGCCGGGGGCCGGAGAAAGCTCGGCCCCCCCGGTCCCCCGGCTACTTCAGGCTCTTCGCCATCTCCGCGATCCGATCGCACCCCTTGTCGATCTGCTCCATCGAGGTGGCGAAGGAGAGCCGGATGTAGCCGGGGGCGCCGAAGGCGGAGCCGGGCACGGCGGCCACCAGGTGCTTCTCGAGCAGGAGATCGATGAGCCGGAGATCGGTGCCGAGCGGCTCGGCGGCGCCGGGAGCCTTCTTCCCGAGCAGGCCCGAGACGTCCGGGAAGGCGTAGAAGGCGCCGGCCGGGTCGAAGCAGCGGATGCCGGGGATGGCGTTCAGCCGCTCGACGATGTGCTTGCGGCGGCCGTCGAAGGTCGAGCGCATCTTCTCCACCTCGGCCTCCAGGCCGGGCGTGGTGAGCGCGGCCAGCGCCGCCTTCTGCGCGATGGAGTTGGGGTTGGAGGTCGAGTTGTCCTGCAGCTTCTGCATGGCCGCGATGAGCGGCTGCGGGCCCGCCGTCCAGCCGATGCGCCACCCGGTCATGGCGAAGGTCTTGGACGCTCCGTTGACCAGGGCCACCTGCCCCTGCAGCGACGGGTCGATGTCGAGCACGTTCTCGAACTTCCCGCGATAGACCAGGCGGTCGTAGATGTCGTCGGAGACGACCAGGATGTCCTTGCCCTTGACGCAGGAGATGACCGTCTCGAGCGTGCGCCGCGAGAGCATGGCGCCGGTCGGGTTGGACGGGCTGTTCACGATGACGGCGCGGGTGCGCGGGGTGAACGCCTTCCGGATCTGCTCCGGGCTGGGATCGAAGCCCGTCTCCATGGTGGTCTGGACCAGCACCGGCACGCCGCCCGCCACCCGGACCATGTCCGCGTAGGAGACCCAGTACGGCGTGAAGATGACGACCTCGTCCCCGGCCTCGATGAGCGCCTGGAACAGGTTGTAGAGCGCGTGCTTGCCGCCGCAGGAGACCAGCACCTGGTTGGCGGCGTAGGTGAGCTTGTGGTCCTGCGCGATGCGCGCCGCGATGGCCTCGCGCAGCGGCAGGATGCCGGCCGTGGGCGTGTACTTGGTGAAGCCCTGGTCGAGCGCCTTCTTGGCCGCGTCCTTGATGAGCACCGGGGTGTCGAAGTCCGGCTCACCGGCTCCGAACCCGACCACGTCCACCCCCTTGGACTTCATCTCGTTGGCCTTGGCGGTGACGGCGAGCGTGGGGGACGGCTTCACGGCGTCGAGGCGGATTGCGAGCTTCATGGTCGAGCGCTCCTCCAGGGGTCGCGGGGTGGCCGGATCGGCTCGACAGGATAGCAGAACGCGACCCGGCCCCGCGCAGGGATCTCGCGGCTGCCGCGGGAGGTCCCGCCCGG
>Ga0316628_100004330_pt1 | contig 11117 bp, 8 predicted proteins | sample OWC_Aug_M2_C1_D5_FD_207648 | JGI IMG/M metagenome (GOLD analysis project Ga0316628, IMG submission 207648) | Wetland soil microbial communities from Old Woman Creek delta, Ohio, United States - OWC_Aug_M2_C1_D5_C | ecosystem: Environmental > Terrestrial > Soil > Wetlands | place: USA: Ohio... | reverse complement strand
CGCCGATCGGGCCCATGCCCGGACCACCGCCGCCGTGCGGGATGCAGAACGTCTTGTGGAGGTTGAGGTGGCAGACGTCGGCGCCGATCTCGCCGGGCCGGGTGAGCCCGACCTGTGCGTTCATGTTCGCGCCGTCCATGTAGACCTGGCCGCCGTGCTTGTGGACGATCTCGCAGACCTCGCGGATGCCCTCCTCGAACACGCCGTGGGTCGACGGGTACGTCACCATCAGCGACGACAGCTTGGCCGCGTGGGCTTCCGCCTTCTTGCGCAGATCGTCGAGGTCGATCGTGCCGTCGGCGGCGGTCGCGACGACGACGACCTGCATGCCCGCCATCACCGCACTCGCCGGGTTCGTGCCGTGGGCACTCGCGGGAATCAGGCAGATGTTGCGGTGCGCCTCGTTGCGCGCCTTGTGGTAGCCGCGGATCGCGAGCAGGCCGGCGTACTCGCCCTGCGCGCCGGAGTTCGGCTGCAGCGACACCGCCGCGAAGCCGGTGATCTCGGCGAGCCAGCTCTCGAGCTGATCGAACAGTGCGCGATAGCCGCCCCACTGCTCGGCCGGCGCGAACGGATGGATGCGGCCGAACTCGGGCCACGTCACCGGCAGCATCTCGGTGGTCGCGTTGAGCTTCATCGTGCACGAGCCCAGCGGGATCATCGAGGTGGTCAGCGACAGGTCCTTCGCCTGCAGCCGGTTGAGGTAGCGCAGCATCTCGTGCTCGGCGTGGTACCGGGAGAACGTCGGGTGCGTGAGGAACGCGCTCGTGCGCTTCACCGAGGCCGGCAGCTCGGGAACTTCCGTCTCGGCGATCAGCTGGCTGACCTCGAACGGCAGGTCCTTGCCGGCGAACGCCTCGAGCAGGTCGTGGACGTCGGTGTGGCTCGTGGTCTCGTCGCACGAGATGCCGACGCCGTCGGGGTAGCGGCGCAGGTTGAGGCCGCGTTCGAGCGCGCGCGCGATGATGTCGGCCTGCTGGTGCGCGTCGAGATCGATGCGCAGCGTGTCGAAGTAGCTGCCGGCGCGCGGCTTGTAGCCGAGCTTCGTCAGGCCGGCCGCGACGAGCGCCGTGAAACCGCGCACGCGGCGGGCGATCCGCGTCAGCCCCTCGGGGCCGTGATAGACGGCGTACATCGACGCCATCACCGCGAGCAGGACCTGCGCGGTGCAGATGTTGCTCGTCGCCTTCTCGCGGCGGATGTGCTGCTCGCGCGTCTGCAGCGCGAGGCGGAACGCGGTCTTGCCCTTGGAATCGCGCGACACGCCGATGATGCGGCCCGGCATCTGGCGGCGGTAATCGTCCTTCGACGCGAGGAACGCGGCGTGCGGGCCGCCGAAGCCCATCGGCACGCCGAACCGCTGCGCCGAGCCGATCGCGATGTCGGCGCCGAGCTCGCCCGGCGGGGTGAGCAGCGTCAGCGACAGCAGATCGGTCGCGCACGCCGCGCCGGCGCCGGCCGCGTGGACCTTGGCGATCGCGGCCTTGAGGTCGATGACCTGGCCGTCGGTCGTCGGATAGCTGAACAGCACGCCCGCGACGGTGCCGTCGAGCGAGCCGAGGATCGTGTCGAGCGAGCCGACCCGCAGGTCGATGCCGAGCGGCTCGGCGCGCGTGTGCATCACCGCGATCGTCTGCGGGTGCGTCGCGTCGTGGACCCAGAACGTGGCGCGCTTGTGCTCGGCTTGCCCGAAGCACATGTGCATCGCCTCGGCGGCGGCGGTCGCCTCGTCGAGCAGCGACGCGTTCGCCATCGGCAGCCCGGTGAGGTCCTCGACCATCTGCTGGTAGTTGATCAGCGCCTCGAGGCGGCCCTGCGAGATCTCCGCCTGGTAGGGCGTGTACTGCGTGTACCAGCCGGGGTTCTCGAGCACGTTGCGCAGGATCACGCCCGGCGTGATCGTGTCGTAGTAGCCCTGGCCGATGAACGACCGCAGGACCTGGTTGTCGGCCGCGAGGTTCTTGAGCTCCTCGAGCAGCTCGTGCTCGCCGAGCGCCTCGCCGAGCGCGAGCGGCTTCTTCAGGCGAATCGCCGACGGAACGGTCGCCGCGGCGAGCTCCTCGAGCGAGCGGTAGCCGAGCTCGCCGAGCATCGCGGTGACGTCGGCGTCACTCGGGCCGATGTGGCGGCGTGCGAAAGTGTCTGACGGTGCAAGAACGTCCGGGTGCACGGCGGCAGGCTAGCACCAATTACCCCTTGAAGATCATCAGGTAGCGCTCGGGGAAGTCGCCTAGCTCCATCGCGGATCCGCACTCGGGACACGGCAGCGCCGGCATCTTCGCCAGCCCGCTGCCGACGTCGACGAGCGGCGTGCCCTCGTGGCCGCACGACGGGCAGACGTACTGCGCGTGGAACGAGGAGATCGTCACCGCGCCGGCGAGCTCGGCGATCAGGTTCATCTGCGTCATCAGCACGTCGGCGACCCGCTCGAGCACGATGCTGCGGCCGGTCTCGCGGAGCGCGCGGATCAGCCGGATCCACTCGCGCATGCCGATCGAGTTCACGAACGTCACGCCCTCGGTGTCGACCACGACCTTGCCCACCGGCACGTGCGCCGCGAGCCCGTGCAGCTGCGCCGTATCGTCGATCCGTCCCACGATCGTGATGCAGTTGCCCTTGACCGACGTCTCGAGCTTCATGGCGCCTCCCCTGTGAACGCGTGGAACGACGCCGTGCGCGCGAGGTCGGTCGGCTTGAACCGCACGTCGAGCAGCGCGACCACCTCGGTGAGCTTGCCCGGCGCGACGTCGAGCACGAGCTGGTTGCAGCACGCGTACGCGAGCGGCAGGCCCATGCCGCCCTCGCTCGTCTGCGACACCGACAGCCGCTTCGCGATCGCGCGCGGGTCGATCGAACCGTAACGGTCGCGGACCTCGATCGCGATGTAGCGCGCATCGGTCGCCCACCGCAGCGTGACCACATCGCGGCCCGCCAGCGCGCGCACCCTGTCGCGCGGATCGGCGACGCGCACCCGGTTGCCGGCCTCGTCGACGGGCGCGGCGTAGATCGCGTTCGCGAGCAGCTCGTCGGCGATCACGCTGACCATCGAGCCGACGCGATCGGGCAGCCCGAACGCGACGACCTCGCGCGCGAGCTCCGAGACAACGGCCTCGCGATCCTGTGCGTTGTCGAGCGTGTATCCGCGAACGTCGGCGCTCCACGTCAGGTACTTCTCGAGACCGAATGCATCGCGGCGCAACAGCTTCTGCACCGTCGCGAGCAGCTCCTCCGCGAGCACCGGCATCGGGTGCGCGATCACGTGATCCCAGCCCCCCGCGAGCAAGCTCGAGATCGTCGCGGTATCGGCAGGCGCGAGGCCCTCGCCCGGCACCGCGATCCACGCGCGCGCGGGCGGCCGGATCAGAGGCCCCGCGTGAGTCGCATCGGCGATCACGATCGTCGTCTCGTCGATCACGGTGCCCGGGCCGTCGAGCTTGTCGGTCACCTCGACCGGCACACCGGCGGCGCCGACGAGCCGATGCAACGCACGCTGCGCCTTCCGCTCGGGATGGAGCACGACGAGCTTCCCGCGGGCTCTGCCCGCCTCGGGGCGTTGCACCCACTCAGGATATCAGTACAGGACGCCGAACGTGAACGCCCCGCCGATGTAGCGATCCGCCGCCCCACCGACGTCCTTGGACCCCGGGTCGCCGTCGCGGTTGTTCGTCATCTGGGCCCCGCCGGTGAACGCGAAACCCATCTGCGCAGCTTCTGCGGCCACCCGCACCGCGTAGCGGTTCGCGAACACGGCCTCGAGGCCGAACATCCCCGAGCCGGCAGTGACCTTGGCCTGGCCGTACTGGTCGGGCTTCTGGATCGCCCCGGTGCCGGTGACGAGCAGCGCGCTGCCGCCGAACAGCAGCGCGACCGTGTTGCCGAGCGGGATCCGGAACGTCAGCCCCGGCGTGTAGCCAGCGTAGTCGACGTCGGGCAGGTCGATGACATTGCCCTCCATCAGCGCGGTGCGGTTGACCTTGAACGTCCAGCGCCCATATCCAGCGCCGAGCGTCAGCGACGGGCTCGAGGGCTTGCTGCCGAACGCGATCCGGTAGCGCACGCCGATATCGAAGTGCTTCTCGGTCACGGGGAACTTCGTCCCCGGCTGTGCGGTGCTCTGCAGATTGAGCGCGAACGTCTGGTCGTAGGTCCCGGCGACGCCGATGCCGGCTGCCGCGCTGGTCGGGTTGCTGATCGCGAGCGGATAGAACTCGCCCTCGACGCGCCCGCCGGGCACCGGCGAGTTCTTGTAGCCCTTCGGGGCCTGCTCGAAGTTGCGCGAGTTGAAGGTCAGGTTGCGCGACATCAACGACACGCCCATGTCGACGCGGATCGCGTCGTGGCTCGCCGAGTGGCCGCTCGCCGGCTTGACGGTCGTGACCTCCTCGACCTCCTCGTCGTCGTCGTCGCCGGCCTTGCCGACGCGCTTCTTCTTCTTCGGCTTGTCGTCGTCGCCGTCGTCGTCCTTCTTCTTCGTCTCGGCGTCGTCGCTGTCGTCCTTCTTCTTCTTCTCGGCGTCGTCGCCGTCGTCCTTCTTCTTGTCCTCGTCCTCGGCCGCCTTCTTCTCGGCGCCGAGCTTCTCCATCAGCTTGTCGTGGAGCGCGTCCTTGAACTTCTGCGACTTCAGGCTGCCGAACTCGACGGTGAAGCCCTTCACCTTCTTGCCGTTCACGAACAGCTTGAAGTGAATGATCTTCTTGCCGTCCTTGGTCGTGTACGTGCCGCGGATGATCGCGTCCGCCTCGAGCTCGCCCGACAGCTTCTTGAGGTCCCTGTCGGACATCTCGGTGTCGAGCCCGAGCTTGTCGATGGCGCGCGTCACCGTCTTGGGGCCCGTGATCTCCGCGTCGTCCCCGAGCGCGTCGGTGATCGCGTCCTGAGCGTTACCCTCCGAGTCGCCCTCCAGCGGGACAATCGCGACCTTGGGCTTCGCCATGGCGGTGCCCGAGGCCACAGCGAGGGCGATGGCGATCACTAGGGGTCGTTTCATCACCAGAGTGGATTATAACTCGGCTCGTGGACCCGGTCGACCGTCGCAACCTTCACATCACCGGCAAGCACCGCATCGTGACAGATGCCCACGTTGCCGTCGAGAACGACGTCCAGGTCGTGGTCACGCAGGCTTTCGGGCCCCGCGGGGACAACCTGGTCGGCATCTCCGACGTCACGTTCGACGGCCACCCGGCCGTCACGGTCGGCGTGCGCGCGGCCGGCAAGGAGGGCCTCGTCCACCTCTCGCCGATCCACGGCGACTCGCGCAAGGCCGGCTTCACCGACATCGCGCCCGGCACCCACTGCGAGCTGTTCTGCCCGGTCAGCAAGCAGCCGCTCGATCTCGTCGGCGAGGTCGAGGACGGCTCCGGCGCCCGCTACTACGCGCTCTACCTGACGCCGCAGCTCTCCCGCGGCTCGATGGTGATGATCAGCGACGTCTGGGGCCACTACCACTCGCGCATCATCGACGACTTCGAGCTGATCAGCGCGTGGGCCGCCGCCCACGAGTCATAGCTCGTACAGGTAGAAGTACGCGCGCAGGTTCGCGTTCGCGAGCGGCTTCTTGATCCGCGCGCGCAGCCCCGCCTCGGCGAACGCCCGCTCGAGCAACGGGTTGCCGACGAGGAACCCGGCGCGCCAGCCCTCGAAGCGCCGGCAGGTCTCGGCCATCGCGCCGTACAGCGCGAAGAGATCACGCTCGTCGAGGCGCTCGCCGTACGGCGGGTTCGCGAGCAGGACGCCGGTGGTCGGCTCGCGACCGCGCTCGCGCGCGATGTCGGCGATCATCTGCGGCTCGAGCCGCGTGACGTCGGTGCGCTGCCACGTGATCGCCTTCTCGCAGCGCGCGGCGCGGGCGTTGTCGCGGGCGGCGGCGAGCACGTCGAGGTCGATGTCGCAGCCGATGACGAGCGGATCGGCGTCGGGATAGAGCGGCTCCGCGTCGCCGGCCAGGCCGAGCGCGCGCAGGGTGTGGCTCGGGCGCGGCGTGGCGCGCGCCAGGTGGACCGCCTCGATCGGGATCGTGCCGGCGCCGCACATCGGGTCGACGAGCGCGTCCTTGCGCGGATCGAAGCGGCAGAGCATGAGGAGGACCGCGGCCAGGTGCTCGCGCAGCGGAGCCTCGCCGGCCTCGCGCCGCCAGCCGCGCTGCGAGAGCGAGCCGCCGCCGAGGTCGATCGAGATGACGAGCTCGCCGTGCTCGTCGAGGCGGGCGACCCAGCGGGTGGCCGGGCGCTCGGGATCGACGTGGAGGCGGACGTTGCGGCGCGCCAGCGTATCGACGATCGCGTTCTTGACGGTGCCGACGATCTGGCGCTCGCCTGCCGCGAACTCCTCGACGCGGCGGGCCTCGACCGAGATGCCGTCACGGTCGTGCCAGAGGGCGCGCTTGTCGCTGCGGATGTCGTCGCACAGCTCGTCGTAGAGCGGCTCGAGCCGGGTCGCGCGCGAGCGGTAGACGTCCCACAGCACGCGCGTCGGCGTGCGCATGTACGTCACGGCGGCCCACGCGAGGTCGGGGTCGAACGGATAGACCAGCTGGCCCAGGCCTTCCTTGCGCGGCTCGGGCGGGCGCTTCTTGACGGCGCGCTGGGCGATGCGGATCAGCTCCGCGGCCATGACGACGTTGGTCTGCGTGCTGCCGATGATGCGGAGCTCGTCGATGATCATGGATTCAGGCGGGGCCGTTGAGGGTGGCTAGCATGCCCGCGTCGGCGAAGAAGCGCTTCTGCAGGTACATCCCGCGCTGCTCGGTGTTCGCCGGACCTTTCGGCCGCACGTGGAGGTAGCGGTGAGCGAGCCGCGCGACGTGCGCGTCCCACTCGAGCAGGTACCAGCTGATGATCGTCGCGTCCTCGCCGTCGCCGGCGCGCGCGAGCCACAGCGTGCGCTGGAGCTTCGCGAGGTGGCGGTCGCCGAGCATCGAGATCGCCGGATCCTCGACGACGCGCCACAGGCCGCTCGCATCGCGCGCGATCGGGACCGTCTTGACCTCGACATCGCCGCGCCAGTCCGGCTCGTCATCGCCGCGCTCGGGCACGCCGAGCAGCGCCGCCGCGCGCGTGCCCCACGCGCCCTTGTCGCGGCCGCGCGCGCCGAGCCGCACGCCGATCGCGCGGTCGGCCGCCGCGAGCAGCTCGTCGAGCGTCTCCGGCTCGTCGCAGGGCGGCGTCGCCGGGACCGGCGGCGGCAGCGGCCGCGGATACGCCGCGGTCCGCGGGTACATGCCGCGCGGCGCGGCCTGGATCACGAGGTGGCCGCCGAGCACGACCGGCCGCGGTTGCAGCGCCGCGGAGATCTCGGCCTCGCCGCGCTCGATCGTGGCGCCGCGCTCCCACACCGCCATCCGCAGCGCGGGCGACCGCAGCGCCGCGTGCTTGGGGCCGGCGAGCGCGACCAGCTCGTCGTGGGTGAGCGCGTTGAGCAGCGCGCACAGATCGTCGCCCCAGCGCTCGGCGACCAGCGCCCTCGCCTCCTCGACCGTGACGTCGCGGCGCGCGGTGCCGCGGTCGAAGCGGACGACCGGGCGAGCGGCGAGCCGCCTGGCCGCATCGCCGGGCAGGCGCTGGGCGAAGTACTCGACCGCGTTCACGCCCTCCACCGTACAGTGATACGCTGCTGCATGCGCACTCTCTGGCTGGCGGTGGTGATCGCCGCCTGCGCACCGGCGATCGACGGGCCGCTCGAGCAGCAGCGCACCCGCGACGCCGCCGACGCCGCCGCGCTCGCCACACAGCTGGGCCAGCTCCCCGGCGCCGTGCGCGCCGAGGTCACCCTGCACCGCCCCCTGCACGATCCGCTCGGCGCGTCGCAGCCGGGCAGCGCTGCGGTCGTGGTGGTCGTCGACGATCGCGCCGATCGCGCGGCGATCGATCGCAGCACTCGCGCGCTGCTCCACGGCACGGCTCCCGAGATCGCCGATCCGCAGGTCGCGATCGAGCTCGGCGCGACGCGCCCGCAGCTCGCGCAGGTCGGCCCGATCACCGTCGAGGCCGCGAGCAAGCCGCGCCTCGTGGGTGCGATCGCCGTGCTGTTCGCGCTGCTGGCCGGCCTCGCCGGCTGGATCGCGTGGCGCGAGCGGCCGCGAGCGACCGAATAGGGACGGCGTGCATCGCGTTGAGCGAGCATGCATCGGTTCGCCGCCGCGCTCGTACTCGCCGCCTGCGCCTCCCCGGAGCCGGCGCCGGAATGCTCGGCCGAGGTAGCGCTGGCGCTCTCGCCTCCCGATGCGCAGGAGAACCTGGCCGCGGCGGCGCCCGTGCCGCCGGAACCAGCCGCGCCGACACCCGCGTCCTGGAAGCCCGCGCCGCCCGTCGCGATGCCCGCGCCGCCGGTGCAGGCCGCCGCGACCGGCGCGGTGGTCGCCCCGCCGTCGCAAGCGATGCGCGCGCTCGCGGTCGTCGCCGACGGCACCGCGGCGGTGTCCGCCGATGTCGCGGGCAACGTGCGGCTGTGGCCGTCGCTCGACGGTACGCTCGAGCCGGTCGTCGTCGCGATGCGGCGGCCGGTCGCGCTCGCGGTCACGCGCGCCGGGCAGAGCTTCGTCATCGCCGGGGTCGACGGCGCGGGCCAGCTCGAGCTCGCCGAGGTCGGCCTGTTCGGCGAGCCGCGCTGGCGCAAGCCGGTCGAGCTGCGGCGGCCGGTGATCGAGCTGCGCGCGACCGAGATCGGGTTCCTCGTCGAGAGCGATGACCAGCATCTCGGGTTCGTCGATCTCGCCGCGCGTCTGCAGGGCGAGGTCGAGCCACCGCCCGGCACCGACATCGCGGCGATCGCGGTCTCGCGCGACCGGATGCTCGCGCTGCTCTCGGGTGGCGGCGCGGTCCACGGCCGCTGGCTCGAGGTCGGCGGCTCGCTGCAGTGGGGCGACGAGACCAGCGCGCTGCCGATCTCGCCACGCGCCGTGGCGCTGTCGCCGGATTCGAAGCTGCTCGCCGGCATCGTCGAGGACGGCACGTCGACGCGGCTCGCGGTGATCGGAATCGAGCACGCCGACCGGCGCGCGATCGGTCCCGACAATCAGTTCCTCGATCCGTCGCTACGGCCGGTCCGCTGGCTCGACGGCACGACCGTGCTCGCCGCATCCGCACAGCAGCCATCGCTATGGGCACTCGACGGAGACGTACTGACCGAGGTGTCCAGCCTTCCACCGGAGCCGGTCGCGACGGATGGCGGCGCGACGGCCGTGATCGGCACGGGCCCGGAGCTGATGCTCGTCGACGCCACCGGAACGCAGCGCTTCCTCGGCTTCCGGATGCCGAGCCTGACGTCGCTCGCGCCTGGCTCGCACTCGCTGCTCGCATCGGACGGCCAGCGCGTGATCCGCCTCGGCGAAGATCTGCACGAGTACGCCAGCTACGACATCGCGGCGCTCTATGCACCGAAGTCGCCCACCGTGCTCGCGATGCTCGATGCGAGCCACGTGCTCGTCCAGTTCTACGGCGCCGTGTCGCGCTTCGACGTCGTCGGGCTCGATACGCTGGAGATGAACCCCGTCGACGAGACCGGGTGGCTCGCGTACGACCCGACGACACGGCTCGCGGCGTTCCGCGAGGACGACGGCGTCCAGTTCCGGCGCTTCGATCCCAGAACCGGGGCGTTCGGACCGGCCGCGTCGCTCACCGTCGCGAGCGCGAACCTCAGCGTCGAGCTCGTCGACGGCGGCGCGTTGGTGACGACGTTTGGCGAGACGCGTTCGATCACGCGCACCGTGACGAAGATCCGCCCCGAGCGCGGCACGCTCGCGGTCACGGGGACGCGCGAGCGCAAGCTCGACGACATCCCGCCACCGGTCTTCGGGCCGGCGGCGCCGCCGTTCTGGCGCTCGGTGAAGAGTCCGGACGGCACGCTCACCGCGAGGCTCGGCAACGGCCGCATCTCGCTGCGCGACGCCGACGGCAACGTCCAGTGGACCGTCGCCGCGGCCGGCGCCAGCTGGCTCTACTGGCTCGCGTCGGGCGAGCTCCTCGCGACCGGCGCCGGCATCGCGCGCGTCGACGTCACCACCGGCGCATTCACCGAGCGGCGGTGCGGCTGGGAGTTCGGCCTGTGGCCGCAGCCGTCGGCCGCGCCCGCATTCGCGGCCGCGACGATCTGCGACGCGGAATAGCCCGCCCGCGCCGATCGTACGTTGGGCATGCTGCGTTACGCGATCCTCGTGTGTGCGGTGGCGCTGCCCGCCGGAGCCATGCCTCACGACGACGACGAGGAGTTCGTGCCGCCCGCACCGTTCGCGCTGGCCACGGCCGCGGTCGGCGACATCGCACCGGGCTCCGCCGGCCACGCCTACCAGACCGGCTCGCGGATCGCCGCGGTCGCCGACGGCGCGCTCGTCAGCGATGCCGACAGCGGCGACCTGCTGCTCGTCGATGCCGCCGGCAGGCTCGTCGCCGAGGTCGCGATCGGCAAGGACGCCGGCCTGCTCGCGTACGACGATCAGGCACATCGCGCGTTCGTCGCCGATCGCGATGGCGATCGGATCGTCGACGTCGATGTCGGCGACAAGCTGACGATCCGCTCGACGTGGCACACGCCCGCCGAGCCGTACGCGGTGGCGCTGGCGCCCGACCGCTCGACCGTCTACGCGACGATGGTCGCCGACCAGCTCGTCGTCGCCTACGACGCCGCCACCGGCCGCGAGCTGTGGCGCACACCCGTCGACGCCGAGCCGCGCGGGCTGGCGATCGCGAACGACGGCACGCGCGCCGCCGTGACCTCGCTGACCGGCACATCCCTCGGCGAGCTGGATCTGATCTCGCACGCGATCACGCACCACGCGCTGCCCGCGGCGAGCGAGCTCGATCACCCGCGCGGCGCGTTCGCGGTGACCTATCTCGGCGACCGCGTCGCGGTGACCGCGTTCGAGAGCGAACGCCCGGTCCCGCCGATCGACCAGGGCGGCGGCCATTACGGCGGCACGTTCTTGCCGCCGATCGAGCACCAGCTCGCGTTCATCGACAACCGCGATCGCGCCGCGCGCGCGTCGACCGACGTCCACGAGCCGCGCGCGCTCGCCTGGGATCCCACGAGCGACTCGCTGTACGTCGCGGGCCTCGCCAGCGACAACGTCGTCGAGGTCATCCATGCCTCGCAGGTCGATCCGTACGGCGCCCGCGAGGTGCAGCTCG
>Ga0316628_100004329_pt1 | contig 11118 bp, 7 predicted proteins | sample OWC_Aug_M2_C1_D5_FD_207648 | JGI IMG/M metagenome (GOLD analysis project Ga0316628, IMG submission 207648) | Wetland soil microbial communities from Old Woman Creek delta, Ohio, United States - OWC_Aug_M2_C1_D5_C | ecosystem: Environmental > Terrestrial > Soil > Wetlands | place: USA: Ohio... | reverse complement strand
TCTCCTGCCGTCGCCGACCCTGGTGGCCGAGAAGGTCCGCTTCGCCAACGCATCGTGGGGCTCGCAGCCCGACATGGTCAAGGTGGGCAAGGTCGAGGCGCGCGTCGCGCTGATGCCGCTGCTCTCGCAGGATATCGTGGTCGAGCGCCTTGTGCTGAATGCGCCCGAGATCTTGATCGAGACCGACAAGAACGGGAAGGGCAACTGGGAGTTCGAGGTGGCGGCGGCACCCGCGGCGCCGACGTCCAAGCCGGGCAAGCCTGCTGCGGTGGGGCAGGGCGCCGTGTCGCAGATGCCGGTGCTCGACGACGTCACCATCGACAAGGGCCTGCTGGTCTCGCGCGACGGCAAGACCGGCAAGACGACTACCCTGGCGCTCGACAGGCTCAATGTGAAGGGCGCGGGCAGTGGCGTGCCGCTCAAGGTCGAGTTCTCCGGCTTCTATGACGAGAACAAGTTCGACCTCTCCGGCACGCTCGGTGCCATCGCCGATCTGTCGGGCGCCAAGCCCTGGCCGGTCGATGTGACGGCCAAGGCGGGTGGCGCGACCGTCTCCGCCAAGGGCTCGCTCGCCAAGCCGATGGAGGCGAAGGGCGTCGATCTCGCGCTCAACGTGGAGGGCAAGGACCTGGCCGAGCTTGGCAAGCTGGCGGGGGCGGCGCTGCCGGCCGGTGCCTATAAGGTCGCGGGACACCTCACTGGCCCGACGGCGCAGGGCTGGTCGGTCAAGGACCTCTCCGTGACGTTGGGGAAGACCACCCTGACCGGCGAGGTCTCGGCCAATCCTGATACGAACCCGCTCAAAGTCGTGGCGCGGCTGGAGACGCCGGAACTCGATCTCGCGGCGCTGCAAGCCGCTTCACCCGCGGCGGCGCCGTCCGGCGTCAAGTCGGCGCCCGCAGCGGGCGCGGCGAAGCCGGCTGCCAAGGATGGCCGCATCTTCGATGCCGAGCCTCTGCCCCTTGATGCGCTCAAATCGGTGGATGCCGATGTCACGGTCAGGGCGAAGCGCATCGTGCAGGACAAGCTCGCCATCACCGATGCCTCGCTGCACGCCGTGATCGCGCGCGGCAAGCTGACCGTCGAGCCACTCAAGGCCGTGCTCGCGGGCGGCGCGCTCGATGCCTCGGTCGCCCTCGATGCCGCCGCTGCCTCGCCCGAGCTGGCGTTGAAGGCGAACGGAAAGGACATTGACATCGACACGTTGATGACCCAGCTCGGCAACCCCGGGATGATCGAGGCCGCCAAGGCGGGGCTGCACGCCGACCTCAAGGGCCACGGCAAATCGATGCGCGAAATGATGGCGAGCCTCGACGGCACGCTGGGTCTCGTCACCGGTCCGGGCCGGATCGGCAGCAAGGCGTTGGAGTCGATGTCGAGCGACGTGGCGAAGCTCATCACCTTGAGCGCGACCGGCGCGAGCCAGCAGTCGGTCAACCAGCTCAACTGCATCGCCGTGCCGTTTACGGTGGAAAAAGGCATCGCCAAGACCAATGCCATCCTGGTCGATACCGGCCGCGTCACCGTGCATGGCACCGGCACGATCGATCTGCGCGAGGAGCGCCTCGATCTGCTGCTCACCCCCAATGCGAAGGAGGCCTCGCTCGCGAGCTATCTCGCGCTACCTGTCCACGTCGGCGGAACCTTGGCCAACCCGTCCTTCACGCCGGACAAGGCCGCCGTCGCCAAGGGCGTCGCCGGCGCCGTGATCGGCACCGCGATCAACCCGCTGAGCCTGCTTGCGCCGCTTGTCACCAGCGGAGGAGGCGAGGCCAACCCCTGTGCCACGGGCGCCGCGGCGAAATCCGCGCCCGCCGCGCAGCAACAGCAGCAAAAGCCGCAGCCGCAATCGCCGCAAGACGCGGTGCGCGGCAAGATCGAGGACATCGGCAAGGGCATCAGGGGTCTGTTCGGTCAGTGAAGCGCTTCTACCGCGCCGCCGCCGTCGAGCCCGAGGGCACGCTGTTCCGCGTCACGCTGGACGGAAGGCCGGCGCGAACCCCGGCCAAGAAATCGCTCGCACTTCCCGTACGTGCCGCGGCCGAGGCGGTAGCGGCCGAGTGGCAGGCCCAGGGCGAGGAGTTTGACCCGTCCGCGCTGCGCCTGACGCGGTTTGCCAACACCGCGATTGATCGCGTCTCCGCCAACCGGTCGCCGGTGGTGACGGAGGTCACGCGCTTCGCCATCACCGATCTCATCTGCTACCGCGCGCGCGAGCCGGCCGAGCTGGTCCGTCGTCAGGAGGAGGTCTGGCAGCCGCTGGTCGAATGGGTTTCGGACCGCTACGGCGCGCGGCTCGCCGTGACCGCGGGCGTCGTGCCGGCAGCGCAACCGAAAGAGACGCTCGAAGCGTTGATTCGTGCCGTCGAGGAATTTGACGACTTCGCACTCATCGCGCTTCACGCAGCGACCGCGGCGGCCGGGTCTCTCGCCATCGGCCTTGCGCTCGCCGAGGGCGAAATCGACGCCGAGGCGGCCTTTGCCGCCGCTTGCCTCGACGAGCATTTCCAGGCCGAGAAATGGGGCCTCGACGCCGAGGCCGAGCAGCGCCGCGAGGCGCTCCGCGCCGATATCGCGGCAGCGTCGCGCTTCCTCGCGCTGCTGCGGAGCTGAGATGATCGCGGTGCGCGTGGTCGTGCACGGGCGCGTCCAGGGTGTGTGGTTCCGAGCCTGGACGCGCGATCAGGCTGGCTTGCGGGGCCTCTCAGGCTGGGTGCGCAACCGCCGCGACGGCACGGTCGAGGCGTTGTTTGCAGGCGACGACGCCAAGGTGGAGGAGATGGTCGCGCTGTGCGGCGACGGTCCGCCGCACGCGCAGGTCACCCAGGTCGAGCGCTTCGCCGCCGAGCCGCCTACCGAGGCGGAGTTCCGACAGTTCCCGACGGCGTGAAGACCTCGGCGAACGCCTCCTCCAATGCTGCATCGACCTCCGCCATCGAAGCCGAAATGCCCAGATCGGCGAGCGAGGTGACGCCGTGCTCGGCGATGCCGCAGGGCACGATGCCGGCATAGTGCGAGAGGTCGGGATTCACGTTGATTGACACGCCGTGGTAGCTGACCCAGCGCCGCAGACGCACCCCGATGGCGGCGATTTTGTCCTCGCGCGCCCCACGGGCGACCCAGATTCCGACGCGCCCCTCGCGCCGCTCGCCCGCGACGCCGAAGCGGGCGAGGGTGCGGATCAGCCATTCCTCGAGCGCGCCCACGTATTGGCGCACGTCGCGCCCGCGAGCCTCGAGGTCGAGCATGACGTACCCAACGCGCTGCCCGGGCCCATGATAGGTATATTGCCCGCCGCGCCCTGTGCGGTGCACCGGAAAGCGCGCGGCGTCGAGCAGGTCCTCGGGGCGGGCGCTGGTGCCGGCTGTATAGAGGGGCGGGTGCTCGACCAGCCAGACGAGCTCGCCCGCCGTGCCCTCGCGGATCCGCGCCGCCCGGTCCTCCATGGCGCGCACGGCTTCCCCATAGGGCGTCAGCCCCTCGGACGTGCGCCACTCGACCTTGCGGTCCATGGGCCGATTTGGTATGCCCGGGCCTTGGAAACTTCAAGCAAATCGCACATATAGCTCACCCGGGCGGTCGTGGCGGAACTGGCAGACGCGCAGCGTTGAGGTCGCTGTGGGGGAAACCCCGTGGAAGTTCGAGTCTTCTCGACCGCACCATTTTTCGGGCCCGCCGCGCCAGCGACGGGCCTAAATTCTTCCGAGGAGCGCAGGAGAGGCGATGCCGGACGATCTGAAGGAGAGCGCGCTCGAGTACCATCGCGCCTCGCCGGCGGGGAAGCTCGAGGTCGTCGCCACCAAGCCGCTCGCCACCCAGCGTGACCTCGCGCTCGCCTACACCCCCGGCGTTGCCTATGCCTGTGAGGCGATCGTCGCCGATCCGGCGGAGGCCCGCAGCCTCACGCGCCGCGCCAACCTCGTCGCCGTGGTGACCAATGGCACCGCGGTGCTCGGTCTCGGCGCCATCGGCCCGCTCGCCGCCAAGCCGGTGATGGAAGGCAAGGCGGTGCTGTTCAAGAAATTTGCTGGGGTCGACGTGTTCGACATCGAGGTTGCCGAGACAGACCCCGACAGGCTGGTCGACATCGTCGCCGCGCTGGAGCCATCCTTCGGCGGCATCAACCTGGAGGACATCAAGGCGCCGGAGTGCTTCATCGTCGAGCGCAAGCTGCGCGAGCGCATGAAGATTCCGGTGTTCCACGACGATCAGCACGGCACCGCCATCATCGTCGGCGCGGCGGTGAAGAACGGGCTTGAGATCGTCGGCAAGCGCATTACGGAGGCGAAGCTCGTCGTCGTCGGCGCCGGAGCCGCCGCGCTCGCCTGCATCGAGATGCTGCTGGTGATGGGGCTGAAGCGCGAGAACCTCGTCGTGTGCGACCTCGCCGGCGTCGTCTACGAGGGCCGCACCGAGCTGATGGACCCGTACAAGGCGCGCTTTGCGACCAAATCCAAGCTGCGCAAGACGGAGGAGGCTTTCGCCGGCGCCGACATCTTCCTTGGTGTGTCCGGCCCCAACGCGGTGACGCCCGAGATGATCGCATCGATGGCGCCGCGCCCGCTGGTCTTCGCGCTCGCCAACCCGACGCCGGAGATCATGCCCGAGGCGGTGAAGGCGGTTCGCCCCGATGCCATCATCGCTACCGGGCGGTCGGACTACCCGAACCAAGTGAACAACGTGCTGTGCTTTCCCTACCTGTTCCGCGGTGCGCTCGATGTCGGCGCTACGGCGATCAACGAGGCGATGAAGCTTGCGGCCGTCGATGCGCTCGCCGATCTCGCCAAGGCCTCGGCCGACGCCGTGGACACGGGCGCCTACGGCGGCGAGGCGACGGTGTTCGGCCCGGCGCATCTCATCCCGCGTCCCTTCGATGCGCGGCTGGTGCTCAAGATTCCTCCCGCGGTGGCGAAGGCGGCGATGGAGTCCGGCGTCGCCACGACGCCGATCGCGGACCTCGAAGCCTATCGCCAGCGGCTCAGCGAATTCGTGTTCCGCTCCGGGCTGGTGATGAAGCCCGTGTTCGACCGGGCCCGCGCCGATCCCAAGCGCGTGGTCTACGCCGAGGGCGAGGAGCCGCGCGTCTTGCACGCGGTGCAGGTAGTGGTGGACGAAGGACTTGCTCGACCCATCGTCATCGGCCGGCCGGCGGTGGTGGCGGATCGCATCGCGCGGCTGGGCCTGCGCATTGCGGCGGGCCGCGAGTTCGAGATCGTCGATCCGGAGAATGACCGGCGTTTCCGCGATTACTGGACCCGTTACCACGGCATCATGGAGCGGCGCGGCGTCACGCCCTACGACGCGCGGGCGGCGGTTCGCACCAGCCCGACCTTGATCGCGGCGCTCATGGTGGCGCGCGGCGAGGCGGACGTGATGATCGCCGGGACCACCGGCGTGTACGAGCGCCATCTCCGCCCGGTGCTCGACGTCATCGGGCTTGCGCCCGGGGTCGGCAAGGCCGCGGCGCTCAGCATGGTGATTACCGCCAAGGGCACGTATTTCCTCGCCGACACCTACGTCACCGGCGATCGCACCCCGCGCGAGATCGCCGAGATGGTCGTGCGCGCCGCCGCCGCGGTGCGCCGCTTCGGTGTCGAGCCGAAGGCGGCCTTGCTGTCGCATTCCAATTTCGGCGCATCGGATTCGAATTCGGCGCGGCGCATGCGCGAGGCGCTGCCGATCGTGCGTGAGCTTGTCCCCGACCTCGAGGTGGAGGGAGAGATGCATGCCGATGCCGCGTTGTCGGAGGAGCTGCGCCTGTCACTGTTCCCCAACTCGCGGCTCAAGGGTGCGGCCAATCTGCTGATCCTGCCCTCGCTCGACTCCGCACACATTTCCCTCAACATTCTCAAGGTGTTGGGGGATGGGCTGCCGGTTGGGCCGATGCTGCTGGGCGCCGGGCGGCCGGCGCATATCCTCTCGCCCTCGGTCACAGCGCGCGGCATCGTCAATATGACGGCGGTCGCGGTGGTCGACGCCCAGGACTTCGCGGCGCGGGGCTGAGCCACGCCAAGAGCTCCCGACACGGAAATCATCGCCCCCGCACTTCCTCGCATTGGCTACGCCGTTCCCGCTCCATGCTGCGGCAGGGGCGCGTTAATCAAGCTTTAAGCACTTCGGCTTTAGGCTGGCGCCCATGAATTCCGGGCTGGTCATGGTCGTCGACGACGACCCGAATCTGCGTCGCATCTACCACGACGTCCTCACCGCAAATGGCTATAGCGTCATCGTCGCCAAGAGCGGCGAGGAATGCCTCGCGCTTCTTCACCGCACCGTGCCGAAGGTGCTTGTGCTCGACATCATGATGCCCGAGATGGACGGCATCGAGACGTGCAAGCGCGCGCGCAAGATGGTGGGGGAGAGCGTGCCCATCCTGTTCCTCACGGCCGCCGACGCGATGGAGACGGTCCGCGCCTGCCTCGAGGCCGGCGGCGACGACTACCTGATGAAGCAGGGTTCGCCCGCGGCCGTTGTCGAGCGAGTCAACCGCCTTGCCAACACCAATAAGCAGAACCTTCAGCGCCGCCGCGTGCGGGCCGCTGCGGAAGTCCGGGCCAACATGGCCACCTTCGCCGGCAACGCCGAGCGCTGAATATTTCGCTCGTGCTGAGTGCCGCGCGCAGGGCGGTTTTCGAAGCATGAGCGGCCTTCGCCCTTCGATACGTTCGCTTCGCGAACACTCAGGGCGAACGGTCTTGGTGCGCTAACCGAGCCCTTTAAAACCGCCGTCGGCCGCGTCATAGTGGCCCCAACGACAGGGGACGCCATGCCGATTCATATCCTGCGCCGCGCCTTCCATGCCGAGTCCATCGAGGACTTCGCCGAATGGCAGGCCGAGCGGCGCAAGGAGATGAAGGCCAACGGCCAGAAGCCCAAGACCCGCACTATGTTGCGCGCCTTCCCGACGCGGAAGGAGGAGCTTCTCGACGGCGGCTCGATCTACTGGATCATCAAGGGCTCGATCCGCGCCCGCCAGCGCGTGCTCAAGATCGAGCAGAACCCCGACCCGTCCTCGCGCCGCAAGTGCATGATCGTGCTGGAGACCAAGCTCACCCCGACCGTTCCCTACCCGGTGCGTGCTCGCCGCGGTTGGCGCTACCTCGAGCCCAACGCCGTGCCGCCCGACCTCGACAAGGCCGGGCGCGGCGTCGACAAGCTGCCGGCCAACCTCGCCGCCGAGCTGCGCGAGCTCGGCCTGCTCTGATGCGGGACCGCGCGGCCATCGCCGCGCTGTATCGGCCGGATGAAACCGCGCGCGTCGAGGCGCTGATCCACGAGGCGGAGTTCTCCGACGCCGAACGCGCGCGCATCGATGCGCTGGCGCGCGACCTCGTGACCCACGCCCGAGCGATGCGCGTCCGCGCCGGAGGGCTCGACGCGTTTCTGCACGAATTCGATCTTTCCACCCAGGAAGGCGTGGCGCTCATGTGCCTCGCGGAGGCGCTGCTGCGCATCCCCGACGCCGGCACGGCCGACGCGCTGATCCGCGACAAGCTGTCGGGCGCGGATTGGGAAAAGCACCTCGGCAAGTCCAAATCCCTGTTTGTCAACGCTTCCACTTGGGGGCTGATGCTCACCGGCCGGCTGGTGCGTTGGGAGGAGGGCGGGGAGCCGGGCGCCGTGCTGCGCCGCCTGGTGACTGGCGGCGGCGAGCCGATCATCCGCGGCGCGGTGACCGGGGCGATGCGCATACTCGGACGCCAGTTCGTCATGGGCCGCACGATCGCCGAGGCGCTGAACCGCGCCGACGAAGGCGACAACCGGCAATGGCGCTACTCGTTCGACATGCTGGGTGAGGCGGCGCACACGGCGAAGGACGCTGCGCGCTATCACGCCGCCTATGCCGCGGCCATCACCGCCATTGGAAACGCGTCGAAGGGCAGGGGCGTCGAGGAGTCGCCGGGCATCTCCGTGAAGCTTTCGGCGCTGCACCCGCGCTATGAATTCGCGCAACGCGAACGCGTGCGGAAAGAACTTCCGGGACGGCTGCTGGAGCTCGCGCGCGCGGCGCGCGAGGCCGATATCGGCTTCACCGTCGACGCAGAGGAGGCGGTGCGGCTCGATCCGTCGCTCGACGTGATCGAAACCACGTTTGCCGATCGCTCACTCGCTGGTTGGGAAGGCTTCGGGCTTGCGGTGCAGGCCTATCAGAAGCGTGCGCCGGCCGTGGTCGATTGGACGGCCGATCTGGCGCGCGCCCACAACCGGCGCATGATGGTGCGCCTCGTGAAGGGCGCCTACTGGGACAGCGAGGTGAAGCGCGCGCAGCAGGAGGGGCTCGATGGCTACCCTGTCTTCACCCGGAAGGCCGCGACTGACGTGTCCTACCTAGCCTGCGTGCGCCGCATGGTGGCCGCGGGCGCGGCGATCTATCCGCAATTCGCCACCCACAACGCGCACACGATCGCTTCCGTGCTCGAGTTGGCCGGGCGGCGCCGCTTCGAATTCCAGCGCCTGCATGGCATGGGCGAGGCAATCTACGAGCGGCTGCGCGAGGCCCACGAGGTCGCGGTCCGAATCTACGCCCCCGTGGGCAGCCACGAGGACCTGCTGCCCTACCTGGTGCGCCGCCTGCTGGAGAACGGCGCCAACACCTCCTTCGTCAACCGGGTGGTGGACGAGGCGCTGCCGGTCGACGAGATCGTCGCCGATCCGGTCGCGCGCATGGCGCTGACGGAGCCGAAGCCGCACCCGCGCATCAAGCTGCCCGTCGATATCCTGCCCGACCGCGGCGCGGCACGCGGCATCGACCTGACCGATGCGCGCGCGGTCGACGCGCTGCTCGCGGAAATGCGCGCGGCGGCGGACGGGAAATGGGCCGGATCGCCCATTGTCGACGGGCGCGAGCGCCGCGGAAAGCTGCGCGACATCACCGATCCGGCGGACCGCCGCCGCGTCGTCGGCAAGTCTTCCGACGCCTCCGCGTCCGTCGTCGAGGAGGCGCTGAGGCGCGCCTCGGCCGCCGCGCCGGGATGGGACGCGCTGGGCGGCGAAGGGCGGGCAAAAATCCTGGAGCGCGCGGGCGATCTTTACGAGGAGCGCATGGCCTCGCTCATGGCCATCGCGGTGCGCGAGGGCGGCAAGTCGATCCCGGACGCGGTCGCGGAGGTGCGCGAGACCGTCGATTACTGCCGCTACTACGCGAGCCTGGCGCGCAAGGATTTCTCCGAGCCCATGGCACTGCCGGGCCCGACGGGGGAGGCGAACTCCCTGTCGCTGCATGGGCGCGGCGTATTCGGCTGCATCTCGCCATGGAACTTCCCGCTCGCCATCTTCACCGGCCAGGTCACGGCGGCGCTTGCCGCCGGCAACGCGGTGATCGCCAAGCCGTCGGAGCAGACACCGCTGATGGCGGCGGCGAGCGTGCGCATCCTGCACGAGGCCGGGGTTCCCACGGACGTTTTGCACCTCGCTGTGGGACGCGGCTCGGTGGTCGGCGCGGCGCTGACCAAGGACGAGCGCGTCGGCGGCATCGCCTTCACCGGCTCGACCGAGACGGGGCAAGGGATCAACCGGGCGCTCGCGGCACGCAAGGGGTCCATCGTGCCGTTGATCGCCGAGACCGGCGGGCAGAACGCGATGATCGTGGATTCGAGCGCCCTGCCGGAGCAGGTGGTCGCCGACGTGATCGCATCGGCATTCCTGTCGGCGGGGCAGCGATGCTCCTGCCTGCGGATGCTGTTCCTGCAATCGGAGATCGCCAATAAGGTGATCGAGATGCTGACCGGCGCGATGGAAGAGCTCCGCATCGGCGACCCGCTCGATCTCGCGACCGACGTGGGCCCGGTAATCGACGAGGAGGCGAAGCAGACGTTGACCCGCCACGCCGGACGCATGGCGCGGCAGGGCACGAAGCTCTACCAATGCGCACTCGGTCCCGACACCGAGCACGGCACATTCTTCCCGCCCTCGGCCTTTGAGATCGAGCGGCTCGACATCTTGGAGCGTGAGGTGTTCGGCCCGATCCTGCACGTGATCCGCTGGCGCGCGAACCGGCTCGATCAAGTCGTGGATGCCGTCAACGCCACCGGCTACGGGCTCACCTTCGGGGTGCATTCGCGGATCGACGAGACGGTGGCGCGGGCGACGGCGCGCGCCCATGCGGGCAACGCCTATGTGAACCGGACGATAGTCGGAGCCGTCGTCGGGCAGCAGCCGTTCGGCGGCGAAGGTCTATCGGGCACGGGACCCAAGGCCGGCGGGCCGCATTACCTGCATCGGTTCGCGGTCGAGCGCACCCTCTCGGTCAACACGACGGCCGCGGGCGGCAATGCGACGTTGATGAGCCTGGGTGAGGAGCCCTGACGGTTATTTCTTCGCCAGGCTTTGCAGCTTGACGTTCGGGTCGGAAAGCTGCGCCACGGTGGCGGCCGCGCCTGATGCGATCAGCCGGCGGGCGAAGCGTACGTCGCGCCCGGTGTTGATTCCGGCGACGCCGACGATCTTGCCGCCGAGCAGATAGAACGAGGTGAACGTGCCGCCGTTGCGGTCGCCGCGCACCGCGACCTCGTCGTAGCGCTCCGGCAGCCCGACAAGCTGGATGTTTGCGTCGTACTGGTCGGACCAGAACCACGGGATCTCGGCGTAGGGCTCGGGCTTGCCGAGCATTGCCTTGGCTGCAGCGATCGCCTGATTCTGTGCGTTCTCCCAGGATTCGAGGCGCACGCGCCGCCCCAGAAGCGCGTTCGGGTGGTTGGTGACGTCACCCGCGGCGTAGATGTCGGGATCGGAGGTGCGCCCGGTCTCATCGACCACGATGCCGTTTTCGACCTCGAGGTCGGCTTCGGCGGCGAGCTCGATGTTGGGTTCGATGCCGATGCCGATGACCACGCACTGGGTCGCGATCTCCATGCCGTCGTTGAGCACGACGCGCTCCAGCGCGCCCTCGCCCTCGAACCGCGTGACAGATCTCTTGAGCCGAACGTCGACGCCGTGCTTCTTGTGCAGGTCGAGGATTGCCTCCGACATGTCGGGCGACAGCGCGCGGGCGCACAGCCGGTCCGCGAACTCGACCACCACGGCATTCGCGCCGCGTTTCTTCGCCGCGGCCGCGACCTCGAGCCCGATCCAGCCGCCGCCGACGATGACGACCGTGGCGCCGGGCACCAGCCGCTCGCG
>Ga0316628_100004328_pt1 | contig 11119 bp, 4 predicted proteins | sample OWC_Aug_M2_C1_D5_FD_207648 | JGI IMG/M metagenome (GOLD analysis project Ga0316628, IMG submission 207648) | Wetland soil microbial communities from Old Woman Creek delta, Ohio, United States - OWC_Aug_M2_C1_D5_C | ecosystem: Environmental > Terrestrial > Soil > Wetlands | place: USA: Ohio... | reverse complement strand
TTCTCTGCTTCCGGCAGTATCTCCAGGTCTGAGAGCTTGATGTCTAAATCTTTATTATTAACCGCCGCTGCCGCCACTTGCTGATAGTAACTGATAAATCTTTTAATCGTAGTTTCTTTGAAAAGGCTGGTACAGTATTCCAGGTAGAAATGAAGCCCATCTACTTCTTCCCTCCCTCTTAACAGCAAATCGAACTTGGAGGTCTGATTGTCCGGGTCATACCCTTTTAAGGTTAATCCCTGGATAGCCATGATAGGGAATTCGATATTTCCCAGGTAAAACATGACATCAAACAGGGGATTGCGGCTGGTATCCCGGTTCACCTGGAGCTGTTCCACCAGGTATTCATATTCGTATTCCTGGTTATCAAAGGCCTTTAAGGTGCGCCGCGTGACGCTGGCCAGGAACTCTTTTAGAGTAAGATGATGACGGGGATAATTTCGCAGGGCCAATGTATTGACAAACATGCCGATCAGGTTTTTCACGGCCGGATGCCGACGACCGGCAATCGGTGTCCCCACCACGATATCTTCCTGGCCGCTGAGCCTGGATAAAAAAATATTATAAAGGGTAAGTAATACCATATTTAAGGTGGTTCTTTCTTTTACAGCTATCTCTTTTAATACTTTTACCCATGAACCGGGAAGATAAAAATCAATGGTGTCTCCTTTAAAACCCTGGAGGGATGGCCGTGGATAATCAAAGGGCAATTGTAATACGGGTATTTCCTCTTTGAATTGGTCCAACCAAAAGGCGGTTTGTTTTGTATTCCAGTTGGACCACTGCCGCTGCCAGCAAACATAATCGGCATATTGGATGGTTAACTGCGGTAAATTCATGGGTTTTCCCTGGGTAAAAAATTGATAAAACTCCAGCAATTCCCGGGAAAATACCTGGAACGAAGTTCCATCACAGATAATATGATGGATGACCAACAGGAATATATACTTTTTTTCCTCCAATATTAACAACCGGGTTCTTAATAAAGGTCCCCGGCTTAAATCAAATACATACTGGCTTTCTTCCCGGATGATCCGTTGGCTTTCGTCTTCCTGGTTTTTGGTCGGGTGTCGCAGGTCAATGGTCTTTAAAGGGAGGGACAACCGCTCAAGAATCACCTGGACGGGGCCGGCGGATTCGGGTATAAATATAGTTCGTAAAATTTCGTGGCGTTTGATGATTTCGTTAATACTTTTTGCCAGTGCTTGTTTATCCAGGATTCCTTCCAGTTTTAATAATTTTGTTATGTTATAGGCATAATTGCCAGGGTCCAACTGCTGGATAAACCACAACCGTTCCTGGGCAGAGGAGAGGGGGAATCGCTGTGGGCTGCTGCTCTCCTGGTCCGGACACCTCCTTGGTTTATTGATGGATAGTTTTAAAATATCGATATTTTCTTCTTGCAGTTTTAGTTCCAGCAGCTTTCGCTGCTCGGCAGATAAATTCGCTATCCGTTCGGCTGTCTCCATGATTTTTCCCCTTTAAGCTTATTAATTATTAATGACACGTATTTTTACACATTTTTTATTTCTCCCCTGGTGGGATTAATTAACGTTTTTTACGACGCGGAAGGTGATAAAGGCGGATTTTTGATAAGGTTCCAGCCTGGCTCGAGCAGAGCACCACAGGTTTTCTTCGGGTTCGGACCAACTGCCGCCATGTACAACCCGGCGGATACCTGTTGAAGGGCCTTTTGGATTTTGGGAAGGACTAACTTTATAGTAATCCGCATCGAACCAATCCCAGCACCATTCCCACATATTGCCGCTCATATCGTAAATTCCCAGTTCATTGGGACTTTTTAATCCCACCGGTTGAAAGTAAATGGTGAGATTTTCTTTATACCAGGCCACCTGGTCGGCCTGGTTACTGCCGCTGAAACGATAATGACGGGATTCTTGTCCGCCGCGGCAGGCATATTCCCATTCCGCTTCCGTGGGCAGTCGATAACCATTGACCTGGAAATCGCATACCACCTGGTCTCCTTTCCCGCTGTAACAGGGGACCAGGCCTTCTATTTGACTCCGTTTATTACAGTATTCCACTGCATCATACCAATCGACCATGTGTACAGGACTTTTACCTCCTTTTCGTAAGGAAGGGCTATTTCCCATGACAACTCTCCAGTCTTCCTGGGTGATTTCGTATTTCCCGATATAGAAGTCGCTTAATGTAATTTCATGCACCATTTTTTCACTATTTTTACCATTGCTGTTGCCCATGTTATATGTTCCGCCCCGGACGAGCACCATATTTTTCAAAGCCGGGGGTTTACCCGGATCGTTTCTCACCACCCGGAGACCCAGGTTAAAGTATTTGTAAAGGGGCGGAGAACTAAAGCGTTTCCAATAGCGGAGCCACTCTCCAGGATCACACACATGTCCCCCGCGGTACAAACGATTCTCACCGCTGGCGGGCCCGGTGGGATTCTTTTGGGGACTTTTTTGATAATATGCCCCATCATAACGGTCCCAACACCATTCCGCCACATTACCGCTCATATCGTAAATTCCCAGTTCATTGGGCTTTTTCCCTTTTACTGGTTGGGTTTTATAGGCTGAATTGAGTTCAAACCAGGCGAGCTGGTCCAGGTGAGCACTGCCGCTGTATTCATAATGGCGGGATTCCCGTCCCCCTTGACAGGCGTATTCCCATTCGGCTTCAGTAGGCAGCCGGTACCCATCGGCAGTAAAATCACAGGTAACCTGGTCGCCGCTGCCGCTGTAACAAGGGATCAAACCCTCTTCTCGGCTCTTTTTATTACAAAATTCCACTGCCTGGTACCAACTTACGTTTTCTACCGGCAGATTTTCTCCTTTAAACACAGAAGGATTATTTCCCATGATGGCTGTCCATTCTGCCTGGGTCACTTCGGATTTCCCTATATAAAAATTGTTCAAGGATACCGGGTGTACAGGTTCTTCGTCACTGGATATTTCTTCACTTCCCACCAGGAACGTACCCCCTTTCACCAATACCATACCCTCAGGGACTTGCTGCCCGGGCATTGGCAGGGGAGCCCGGGAAGAGGATATGAAGCTCAAACATAAAATCCATAGAAGTATGAGAAGCCACCGGTGGCACTGCAATTTTATCGTCATTATTTCCTCCTTACCACCCGGAGACCTAAATAATAAAATTGTTGAGAAGGTTCGTATGAAGTGCGAAAGAAACCGGTCATATAGTCCGTATCCTGTCCCCACGTACCACCACGGACCACGCGGTGTGTTCCCCATGAAGGTCCTGGGGGATTTTCCCGGGAACTTTTTTCGTAATAATCCAGCTCATACCAGTCCCAACACCATTCTGCCACATTACCGCTCATATCGTAAATTCCCAGTTCATTGGGTTTTTTTTGTCCCACCGGGTGATGTTTTTTCCAGGAGTTATTTCGATACCAGCCTACTTCTTCGGGGTTATTGCTGCCGCTGCAGCGATAACCCCGGGATTGCAGCCCACCGCGGCAGGCGTATTCCCATTCTGCTTCCGTAGGCAAACGATAACCATCAGCCTCGAAATTACAGGTCACCCGGTCACCTGTTCTTGTATAGCAGGGAGTTAAACCTTGTTTTTGGCTTCTTTTATTACAATATTCCACGGCTTCATACCAGGTGATGAAATCCACCGGGTTTTTAGCCCCTTTAAAAATAGAGTGGTTATAATTCATTACTTCCATCCATTCTTCCTGGGTAACCTCGTATTTTCCTATATAGAAATCCGTTAATGTGACAGGATGCCCGGGTTTTTCACCGGTTTTTCCCTGGGGGCTTCCCATTTTAAAGGTGCCACCCCGGACAAAGATCATATCTTTTGCCGGCTTGCCTGTCTTGCCGCGCGCCACCCGGAAACCAAAATACCAATATTTGAAGGAGGGAGGATAACTGTAGCGACCCGTAGATCGCAGCCAAACAGACAGGCTGCCTGAAGAACCACCCCGGTAAATACGGGTTGTCCCGGAAGAAGCTCCCCGCGGATTCTTTAAGGGACTGTGGCGATAATAATCCTTATCATGCCAGTCCCAACACCACTCCCAGGCATTACCGCTCATGTCGTAAATTCCCAGTTCATTGGGCATTTTTTGACCCACCGGCTGAGTGTTTTCCGGGGCATTCATCTCATACCAGGCCACTTCTCCGGGGTTATTACTGCCGCTGTATCTATAATGATTCGATTTCAACCCGCCGCGGCTGGCATATTCCCATTCTGCATCGGTGGGCAGCCGGTAACCATCTGCTTCGAAATCACACTGCATATCGCTGCCTTCCCCTCGATAACACGGCTGCAGCCCTTCTTTTTCACTCTTTTTATTGCAGTATTCCACCGCCTCATACCAGCTTACCGTATCCACGGGCAGACTCTCCCCTTTGAATATCGAAGGATTATTTCCCATCACTGCTGTCCACTCTTGCTGGGTCACCTCGAATTTGCCAATATAAAAATCGTCGATGGTTACCTCATGGATTGGTTCTTCATTACTCCATTGTTCATCGGTGCCCATCCCAAAGGTTCCCCCTTTCACCGCCGCCAACCCCTCGGGCGGCTCTTCACCTCCCGCAGCAAAAGGAAAAACCACCCCCCAAAATAACAGCATTATCAAAACCGATAAAGCCTTTAATATCATTCGTCCTCCTGGATTTTTTTGTATCTGTTCCTTCGTTATAACGTGCTCTTTATGTTCCCTGTGTCCCCCGGGACTAAAAAAAATTAAGACCGCCGGTTACGGGGTTTAAAGGTTTTCCCGCTAAAAATTTGCCGCTGTTTAGCTGCCCTATCCTGGATTTTCCGATATATTTCCCCGGGCTGCTGCTGTTTTTCATCTTCTTCGATATATTTTGCCAGGGTGTGGATGGTGGGATACCGGAACAAATCTACGATGGTCAGCTCTTTTTTAATTTGCATCCTCTCATTTATCCGATTGTGAACCTGGGTCAGTAATAACGAATGCCCACCCAGATCGAAGAAATTATCGTTGATTCCTATTTTTCCCAGGTGCAGGAACTCTTGCCAGATCGCCGAGACTGCTTTCTCGGTTTCGGTTTGCGGGGCTTTGTAGTCGACGTCCAGCTCGGGCCGGTCCCAGGAGGGCCTGGGTAAGGCTTCGATATCCACTTTGCCGTTGGCATTTAAAGGGATGGCATCCACGGTTTCAAATATCGATGGGATCATGTAATCGGGGATGTATTTGCTGAGCCAATCCCGCAATTGATTACTGGTGGGTGGTATACGTTTTTTGCCGTTTTCACTTTCGGTGACAAAGTATGCTACCAGCCGCTTATCACCGGGCGCCACCTCACTGTCAATGACCACTACATCCTGGATATCCGGGTGCAAACCCAGGTGATTTTCGATGTCCGCCAGCTCGATGCGGTATCCGTGTACCTGGACCTGGGTATCGATGCGCCCGAGAAATTTAATGGTGCCTTCCGGCAGCCATGCCCCCAAATCGCCGGTTCTGAAAATATAGGTCCTATAGGACTTATGGGACCTATAAAAAAAAGTGGAGAACTTCTCTGCTGTTAACTCCGGGTTGTTTAAATAGCCCCTGGATAAGCCGGCACCGCCGATATAGATCTCTCCAGGGATCCCGATGGGCACCGGGTTCCGGTGCTGATCTAGAATATAAACCTGCGTATTGATAATGGGTTTGCCTACGGAAATTACCGGGTTCGTTGAAAAATCCAATCGATGCTGGTTGATGATAATATAGGTGGAACAGATGGTGGCTTCGGTTAATCCATAGCCGTTGACTATGGTAACCGAGTCTTGCAAATGATCGATATCACCGGCGGAAAGCGCTTCGCCTCCGCTCAACAGCAGCCGGAGTTTCCCCGGCTGCCATCGATAGGCATTTAACCGGGCAATCATGGAGGGTACGGTGCTGAGTATGGTCACCTGGTGATGGGAAAGAATTTCCGTTAATTTCTTCATATCTAAAAAATAAACCTTATCTGCTAATACAACTCCGCCGCCAGTGGTAACTATGGGTAATATCTCTCCCACAAAACTGGCGGAAGCAATGGAAGTGAGTGGTAGTATGTTATCTTCGGGTCCGGGTTGGTAAGACTTGATGAACGAATATACCAGGTTAACGATGTTTTGGTTATCGATTAATATACCTTTGGGTTCACCGGTGGATCCGGAGGTATAAATGATGCATGCTGCATTTCCCGGTTTGCAGTTATTTGTACAATCGACGCTTTCTCCTGCGGTTACATCCCTGTCGACATCCAGGAAAATGATTTCGCCTTGATAACCGCCAAAACGGTTTGCATAAGAGGTTTGAGTGATCAATGCCGGCGGTTGGGCATCCTTTAATATGGTCATTAGTCGTTCATCGGGATAGGCCGGGTCCATGGGAATATACGCACCACCTGCCTTGAGTATACCTATAATACCGACGATCAATGCCAATGAATTTTCCATACATATACCCACCAGGGTTTCCGGTCCTATGCTCATTTTTTGTAAAAGATGGGCCAATCGGTTGGCCTGCCGGTTGAGTCGCTCATATGTCAATCGCTGCTCAGCGAAAATCACCGCTTCCTCGTCCGGGTATTTTTCCACACAGGATGCAAACAATTCATATATACATGATTGTTGGGGATAATCGGCAGCAGTGTCATTCCATGCCACCACCAGTTGGTGCTTTTCTTCCTGGCTCATCATGGGCAAAAGAGAAATAGCCTGGTTCACATCGGTGGTGATTCCAGTCAATAAGGCCTGGAAATGGGCAATCATCCGTTTGATAAAGAGGGGTGTGAATAAATCGGTATTGTACTCGAAGGTTCCTTTCATTATTCCTTGCTCTTCCCACAAGGTTAATGATAAATCCACCTGGGAGTAGCCGGTGTCGATCTGGATGGGGGTAATGGTAAGGCCAGAGATCCGGGCTGGCGGCATGGGGGCGTTTTGGAGTTGAAACATCACCTGGAACAACGGTGCAATACTCAAATTCCGCTGCGGATTCAATTCTTCCACTAATTTTTCAAAAGGGATATCCTGGTGGGAGTAAGCTTGCAGTGCAGTGGCGCGTACCCGCCCCAACAAGGTCTTAAAGGTGGGTTCACCGGAAAGATCCGTGCGGATGACCAGGGTATTAACAAATAACCCGATCAGGTTTTCCAATTCCAGCCGGGGACGTCCGGCAATAGGCGTTCCCACAAGAATATCCTCCTGTCCGCCGTATCGAAACAGCAGCGTGTTGTATGCAGCCATCATCAGCATAAAAAAGGTGGCGTTCTCTTGCCGGGCCAGGTCATTGAGGGCCTGGAGTTTATGTTGAGAAAGAGAAAACGGCTCCAGTGACCCCTTACCTGAGGGTATGCCGGGGCGCGGGAAATCCGTGGGCATTTCCAGCATCGGTGGAGCGCCAGCCAACTTTTCCCGCCAATACGCCAACTGGGATTCATACAATTTACCCTGCATCCATTCATGGTGCCAATAAACATAATCGGTATATTGCACCGGCAGCTCTTTGAGTGGTGAGGGCTTCCCTTGACTGAACGCTTCATAAAGGTCCATTAATTCCTGGAGCATGAGACCTTTGGACCAACCATCCATCACGATATGATGGATATTCACCACCAGCGCATAATCATCTTCGGCTATTGCCAATAATGCTGCCCTGATTGGTATTTCGGCGGATAGATCAAAAGGCTGACCGGAAAATCGATTTACAAATTCACGGGTTTGATCTTCTATCGATTTCCCGTTTTCTTCTGGCAGTGATGTTACCGATATTGAAATATTGCTTTTTTCATGGGGCGATTGGCTGGGCTGACCCTGTTGATTCCTGAAGGTCATACGCAGTACCTGGTGCCTTCGGATGATTTCATTAAAGGTTTGCTCCAATACGGGAATATTTAACGGCCCTTTGATCCGTAAAGCCGTGGGGTCGTTGTATGCCGCACTTTTGATGTCGAATTGCTGCAAAAACCATATGCGGCGCTGGGAAAAGGATAATGGATAAGGCCCGGGTTGGCTGCGCCTGGTTAACACCGCTCCCTTCGGCATATGAATGCCCTTCTTCTTGAGCATTTCCTCGAAAAGCTTTTGCTTGTCCATTTTTTCAGTCCTTACAGGAATTCTCCATATTCGGTGAAGTACCTGGAAAGCCGTTCTTTGATTTCTGCTTCGCTTAATGCAAATTTTTCCGCACTGTATCGATGAACACCGTGTTTATGCTGGGGATTCTCCTTTAGCCATTTTCGCATATTCGACTCCATGTCGCTGGTGATTTTATAATTAAAATAGTTATAGATTTTTAAAATCCCCTCAGTCGGGTCTTTTACCAATTCTTTATAAGGCAAATTCAAAAACTGTTCGGCTCTCAGCTTTTTTTCCATTTGCATGCCCATGTCCAATGACCGCTGCGTATAATCGAAAATAAACTCGATAAAGATGTTATTATTGAGTTCACTTCCCCAAAAAACCGATAATAAATTTAAATACGAAGGAATGGTTTTTACCGGGCTGCGGTGCAGCCAGACAATATTGGCATCCGGGAATACATCCAATATCGTATTTAAATGGAGTAAATGGGAAGGACATTTAAGTACCAGGAAATCCCCCGGCTTATGCCATAACAACAGTTGCAATAATTTCCGATAATATCGATAGCTGGGGGTCATATCATGGTTAACCAGCCACTGGGCATAGCGGGGAAGATTCCATTCACTGGCCAGGTACAGGGAACAAAAGGTATGTCGCATTAATATATTGCATTCTTCCGGTTCTGTGGCTTTTATTTCATGGATATGGAATAAATCGGGCAATCTTGTATATATTTCTTTTATCTTTAATTCGGCCAATTTTATACTTAATTCTTCGTGATTTAAGCCCAGGTTGGGTCCAATGAACGGATGGTTCATCTCCCAATACAATAAAACCCGACAGGATGATTCCTGGCTTATTAACCGGTGCAGCAAAGTAGAGCCGGTCCGGGCTAATCCTACGATAAATAACGGGCGCTGAAGGGGTACTTGCAATATCGCCGGGTAAGTCTTATAGTTATCCTGGATATAAAGCCGGTTCACCAGGATGGTTCTCAAGGCATTCTGAAAATAAAAATACATCATCTTATCTTTAGTGGGACTGTATTTATCTTTAAAACATTGAATCAATTGCGCCAACGGCTCATGGAAATCTTCATCGCCCCATTCATGGAGACGAGCTGTCCTGCATGCCTCCTGCTTTAACGAATCTACCGTTAAATCGATGGATCTTTGATTGTGATTGTTATTTTTTTCTAACATCTTCACTCCATTTAAGTGAGCATCTGCACTTCCCGATAGGTTTTGGCAATCTCTTCTACTGCTTCGCCGTCGCCCCATGTATTGACGATGTTTTCCACCACTTCGCGGATGGTGGGTTTATCGAACAAGATCTCTAAGGGGAGATCGATCCTGAAGATCTCCCGTAACCTGGATACTAATTTTGTTGCCAGCAGGGAATGACCGCCCAATTCGAAAAAATTATCCAGCACACCGATGGAGTCGATACCCAGCAGCTCCTGCCAGACTTCGGCGACAATTTTTTCAGCCTCGTTTTGCGGCGCTTCGTAGATGCTCTGCACATTAGGCCTTTGATGGATTAACATTAACTGGTTATCGATTTTCATTTTCTTTTGGATTTTGTCTTCCTGGGATTCGGAGTCTGCAAATACCCACTGCTGCAAACGACGGTTTAAATCTCCCGTGGATACGATGATTTGCGGTATTTTATTTAAAAACAACAGCCGGTTTAATGCCTCTTTTCCTTCTTCCGGGGTGATATTTAAACCGCTGGGTGTACCTCCCAATGCCGGGTGTTCCGGCTTTTTTGTTTGATGTATTTCTTTTTTCCATTCATCCCAGTTGATAGCGAGCCAATTTTTTCGAACCTGGTTTTGTACCCGGGCAAAAGCATCCATAAAGCTGTTGGCGGCGCTGTAGGCATACAGGGTAAGTCCTCCCAGGATCGAGGATAAAGATGAGTTCAAAATACAAAAATCCAGTTCTTTTTCCTTTAATACCTCTTCCAGCACATACAACCCCTGGATTTTGGGTTTGAAATGGACCTGGCAGTTTTCACTGTCCGAATCCGCAATGGTTTTAAAATAACTTCCATCCATCAGGCCAGCCGCATGGATAACGCCGTGAAGGGTGCCAAACCTGTTTTCCACCTCGCTAATGGCTCTTTCCATCTGTTTTTTATCGGTGATATCCGCCTGGAGAACCAGTACTTCCGCTCCCATTTCCTCCAATTTTTTTATACTCCTGATCTTACCGCCGATAAAATCGTCCTGTGTTTCCGCCAGGTGTTCCCAGCGGTCTCTGCCGGGAAATTCATACTCTGCGGTGAGTATGAGCTTTGCCTGTACGGATTGGGCCAGGTATTGGGCAATGATAAGACCGATATTTCCCAGGCCGCCGGCGATAAGATAAACGCCGTGCTGCCGTAATTGCCGGGGCACACCCACTGCTTTAGCCGGCTTAACGGGTTCGAAGATTTGCACCCAACGATGGTCACCACGATATGCCGTGGTACGTTCCCGGGGTAAGGCTTTTAATTCCGAAACCAGGTGGCCAACCAACCGGTCCCCTTTGATATCGATAGTGCGGCAGGTGATATTGGGATATTCCTGGGGAATGACATTACAGGGGCCCAGGAGGGCTGCATTTCCCGGGATGCAGATGTCTCCGCTTTCAATGATATGCAGCCCCCGGGATATCACCCGCAGGTCTAAGCGGTTAAACATAAACTGCCTGCCCATGGCCTTGACCAGGTATAAAAGGCTGTACACCCCCATTTCCAACCCTTCAAATGAGGATGCAGCACTTAACGTCCATAAATGAACGATTTTGTTTATGGTTTTATCCCGGTTTTGCAGGTCTTGTAGTAAAGTCTCATAATCTTCATACTGCCCGGGATGGAGGACATACTGCACAACCCCTTGTTGGCTGCGTTTCTCAAATTGTTTTCCAATTTTTACTCCGATGATATCGAGATTTTCCCGGTTTTCCTCTTTGATTAACTGTTCGATTACTTGTTGTCCAATGCCGGGTTGACCAGCATTAACATCATCATCGAGGAAAAAAAGCCAGCATTCTTGCTCATTTCCATTTCCCTTCACAACTCC
>Ga0316628_100004327_pt1 | contig 11119 bp, 8 predicted proteins | sample OWC_Aug_M2_C1_D5_FD_207648 | JGI IMG/M metagenome (GOLD analysis project Ga0316628, IMG submission 207648) | Wetland soil microbial communities from Old Woman Creek delta, Ohio, United States - OWC_Aug_M2_C1_D5_C | ecosystem: Environmental > Terrestrial > Soil > Wetlands | place: USA: Ohio... | reverse complement strand
GCCGGCGTGCGCGCCTTCCAGGACGCGCTCCGGCGGATGCGGGGCGCGCTCGAGGCCGAGCTCGGCTTCCGGATCCCCGGAGTTCACGTCCGGGCCGGCGCGGCGCTGCCCGAGGGCGGCTACCGCATCCTGGTGGACGAGGTGCCCGCCGCCGCGGGCCGCCTCCCGAGCTCGGGCCTGCTCGTCCGGACCCCGGCGGCCGAGCTGGCCTTCCTCGCGGTGGAGGCCGAGCCGGTGGAGGATCCGTCCACCGGACGCGCGCTGGCGCGGGTACCGGAGCCGGCGCGCGACCGGCTCGCGCTCGCCGGGCTGGATGCGCTCGCCCCGGCGGAGGTGGTGGTCGAGCACCTGGCCAGCGTGGCCCGGCGGCACGCCCCGGCGCTCCTCGGGCTCCAGGACGTGCAGCTGCTCCTCGATGGGCTCGAGGCCCGAACCCCGGCGCTGGTCCGCCCGGCGCTGGAGAAGGTGCCGCTGCCCCTGCTCGCCGACGTGCTGCGGCGCCTGCTGCACGAGGGGGTGAGCGTCCGGAATCTCCGCGGGGTGCTGGAGACGCTCGCCTCACCCGGGGTGGAGGGCGACGCCGCGGCGCTGGCCGAGCGCTGCCGGCGGTCCCTGGCGCGGTGGATCAGCCACCGGCATGCCCCGTCCGGCGCGCTCTTCGCCTGGCTGGTGGACCCGGCGCTGGAGGAGACCCTCCGCACGCGCACGGTGGACGGCGCGCCGGCGCTCGAGCCCGAGCGGGTGCAGGCCCTGCTCGAGGCGGTGGGCGAGCTGGTCCAGGATGGGCGCGCGGTGCTCCTGGCCTCAGGCGACGTCCGCCGACCCCTCCGGGCGCTCTGCGAGGGGGCGTTCCCCGAGGTGGCGGTGCTGGCCTACGCCGAGCTGGATCCGGCGCTCCGGGTCCAGCCGCTCGGCAGGCTCTCGGCGTAAGACTGCGGCCGCACTGACCTCGCCGACTGCAGCCCCTGACGAGACCCTGACCCGGATCTCGTCAGCGACCGCCCTTGACCTAGGCGGCGTCCTCGTCGCTCGAGGAGCCCGACGCGTCCACGCGGGAGGAGGTTGCGCGGTTGACCCGGTCCCGCAGCTCCTTGCCCGTCCGGAACAGCAGGCCCCGCTTCGGCTTCACCGGGATGACCTGTCCGGTCTTGGGGTTGCGGCCCTGGTAGCCGTCGTAGTGCTTGACGTGGAAGGCGCCAAGCCCGCGGATCTCGATGTTTTCTCCGCGGCAGAGGGCGTCCTTCATCGATTCGAAGATCGTCTCGATGGTCGCCTCGGCCTGCTTCTGCGTGATTCCGCGCTTGGACACGAGGATGTTGATGAGGTCGCTCTTCAGCATCGCCGGGACGCTCCCTTGGCAGGTCGGCGAACCCGCCAGTGGTTCTGGACACTTGCAGAATCCCGCGCGCCATGCAAGCGGCGCTGTGCGACAAGCTGCGGCAATGCCTCAGGATTTTGGTGGGAGCGGTCGGCCCTCGAGCTCGGCCAGGGCCACCCAGCTCCAGGACTGGAGCTTCCCGGACGCCTCGGCGTCGGCCGCCAGGAGCACGGCGTCGATCTTCGCCAGGTCCGGGGCGGGGAGCGACGGGTCGAGCCCGTCCGGGGGACCGAGCCCATGTCCGCCGAGCGCCGCGGTGATCTGCCCCAGGGTGAGCTGGGCCGGGTCCCTGGCGGGGCTCCAGCCGGAGTGCCGCCCCTCGTGCACCAGGTCCGCGTCCCGCAGGGCCTCGAGGATGGGCTGCACCACGTCCTCGGGGAGCTCGATCTCCCGGGACAGCGTCGCCCGGTCGGGGGCGCGGCCCTCCTCGACCCAGGCGCGGGTGAGGTGCTGGACGACGCGCACCGCCGCCAGCTCCCGCCCGCGAGGGTGGCCGACCAGCACCGGCCACACCGACTGGAAGCGCGCGTTCTGGAGCGCATAGGCCAGCCGGGCCCCGGCGAGCACGATGAGCCAGCTCAGGTAGAGCCAGAGGAGGAAGAGGGGGATGGCGCCGAGCGAGCCGTAGAGCACGCTGTAGCGGAAGGTCTCCGCGGCGAAGCCCGCGTACCCGGCCCGGAGCGCCGTCCAGAGGATCCCCGCCACCCCGGCGCCGATGAAGGCGAAGGCCCAGCGAACCCGGCAGTTGGGGATGACGACGTAGAGGATGGTGAGCGCGCCGATCGCGGTGAAGACCGCGACCACCGAGAGGATCTCCCCGCCGAAGGGGACGCCTGCCTCGTGGAGGAACCGCCGGAGCGCGGTGTTGGCCGACACCGCGGTCCCGAGCAGCAGCGGGACCGCGAACATCGCCGCGAGCCAGACCAGGATCTGCACCGGCCAGGGCCGGTTCTCGCGGACGCTCCACACCTCGTTCAGCGATTGGTCCAGCATCCGGACCAGCGGAATGGCGGACAGGACGAGCAGGACGAAGCCCACCGACCCGGCCATCCGGACCGAGGCGTCGGAGAGGATGCCGCGCAGGGTCGCCAGCGTGCTCTCGGCGAGCCCGGGCGACAGCAGGCGCAGGACCAGGTGCTCCATCCGGCGCTCGAAGCTCTCCTCGCCCACGGCCCGCAGGAGGACCAGGCCCAGCACCGCCAGCGGCACCAGGGAGAAGATGCTGATGTAGGTGAGCGCGGCGGCGCGGAGCCCGAGGTGCTCCCCGCGGTAGCCCAAGAAGACGGCCCGGATGCGCCGCGCGCCCTCGCCGGACCTTCTCGTGGGGAGGGAGGCCGCCGTCACCGGCTCCCCCATCAGGCCCCGGGCGCCTTGTCCGCGTTCGGCGGCGTCGGCGCGCTCGGCTGCCCGCTCTCGCCGCCTCGATTCTCGCGGCGGTCGCGGTCGCGGTCCCGGTCACGCCCGCCGCGGCGGTTGCGCCCGCCCCGGTGGCCACGCTCTCGATCTCGCTCCCGATCCCGGGCCACCGGCTCGCCGCGCTCGGCGGGAAGCCCCACGCCCTCCGGCGCCCGCAACGTCGAGGAGGACGAGGCCACCTTGTGGTCCTCGCCGTGCGCGCTCCGGCCGAAGAGGTCGTACTGCTCGCGGTGGTAGCTCGGCTGGGGCCGGACCTGGATGGTCTTGTTGTAGCGGTCCATCAGGTGGCGCAGCTCCTGCCGCTCCTCGGCCTGGAGCAGACGGGCCACCTCGACGTTGCAGTTCACCACCAGCGTCGGGTCCTTGAAGTTGGGCGCCTCGCGGCGCACCTCGCGGAAGATCTCGTAGGCCACCGTGGTGGCGGTCTTCACGAAGCCCTGCCCGCTGCAGTACCCGCAGTCCTCGTGGAGCATCCGGCCGATGGACTCGCGCACCCGCTTGCGGGTCATCTCCACCAGGCCCAGCTCGCTGATCCGCAGGACGTTGGTCTTGGCCTTGTCGCGGCCCAGGGCTTCCTGAAGTCCCTTGAAGACCTTGTCGCGGTTCTGCGGCTTCTCCATGTCGATGAAGTCGCAGATGATGATGCCGCCGATGTTGCGCAGCCGGAGCTGGTAGACGATCTCCTTGGCCGCCTCCATGTTGATCTTGGTGATCGTCTCCTCGAGGCTCTTCTTCCCCACGTAACGCCCGGAGTTGACGTCGATGGCGGTCAGGGCCTCGGCCTGATCGATGATCAGGTAGCCGCCGCTCTTCAGCCACACCTTGCGCTGGGTGGCGCGGCGGATCTCCTGCTCGATGCCGTAGCTGTCGAAGATGGGCTCGTCCGAGTCGTGGAGCACCACCCGCTGCGCCAGCGCCGGGTCCTGCGCGGTGACGAAGCCGAGGATCCGCTCGTACTCGTCGCGATCGTCCACCACCAGCTTCTCCACGTCGGCGGCGAAGAGGTCGCGGGTCGCGCGGAGGATCAGGTCCAGGTCGGGGTGCATCAGTCCCGGGCCGCCGCGCTTCTCGTTCTTCCGGACCACCTGGTTCCAGATCTCGATCAGGAACCGGATGTCGCTCTCCAGCTTGGCCTGGGGGACGTTCTCCGCCACCGTCCGGACGATGAAGCCGGTGCCGGGCGGCCGGAGCCGGTCGACGATCTCCCGGAGCCGCCGCCGCTCCTTCTCGTTGGAGATGCGGCGGCTGATGCCCACGTGATCCACCGTGGGCATGAAGACCAGGTGCCGGCCCGGGATGCTGATGTGCGAGGTGAGCCGGGCGCCCTTGCTGCCGATGGGGTCCTTGGAGATCTGCACCACGACCTCCTGGCCCACCTTCAGGAGATCCTCGATCCGGACCTCCTTGCGCGGGCGAGGCCGGTCCTCGCGGCGGTCGCCCTTGCCCTTGCCCTTGGCGTTCCGGCCGCGGCCCTGGCCCTGGCCGCGTTCCTGCTGCTGGCGTTCGCGGAGCTCGCGCGGCGCGCGGCGCTCTCCCTGCGCACCCCGGCCGCCGCTGCGGTCCGGCGCGCGCGAGGGGGCCGCGCCGGAGGGGGGCGCACCGCTCGACATCGCCGCGGCGGTCTCTCCGGTGCCCTGGGCCGGGGTCCCTCCGGCGCCCTCGTCCGGTGCGGCGGCGGCCGGCGCCCCACCGTCGGCGGGGGCGTCGAGCGACAGCGCCGCGGGCTCGGGCGCGGGCAGCGGGATGGGAGCGTCCACCGGGGCGGCCTCGAGCGGTCGCGCCGTGGTCTGCTCGCCCCCGGCGCTCGCCGCCCCCCCCTCGTCGGTGGCCGCGGCGTCCAGCCCCACGGCCGGCTCGGTCGCATCCACCGGGCTCCCGGCCTCGAAGGGGTCCGCGTCGTCGATGTCGGCCTCGTCGCCGTCCGACACCTCGTCCGGCGAACCGTCGTCGGGCTCGTCGAGCTCGGGCTCGCCGCCCTCGGAGAAGGCCTCGGCCTGGGCGGCCTCGTGGAGCGCGTCGGCGTGGGCGTCGACGTGCTCGACCTCGGCATGGAGCGACGGGGCCTCGAGATCCGCCGGGGCCTCGGCTGGCGCCGCCCCCGTCTCCTCGAGCTCGTCCGGGACCTCGGGAGCGTCCTCGTGCTCGCCCTCGGTCAGCTCGAACTGGGCGCGGGCGAAGTCCGGGTCGTAGACGACGTCGCTGACGTAGAGGAAGGCCGCCTTGTCCAGCCCGATGTCCACGAAGGCCGCCTGCATGCCCGGGAGCACCCGGACCACCCGGCCCTTGTAGATGTTGCCGACGACGCCCTTGTCCTTCTTACGCTCGAGATAGAACTCCGCGATGTGGCCGTTCTCCACCAGCGCCACGCGCGTCTCGCGGCCGGCCGCGTTGATCAAGAGGATGCTGCCCATGGGGGAACCCCGTGCGCGCGCATCCGGACTCGCCGTCCGCCGGACGGGTGGCGGCGGAATCGAGCGGTTCAGGAGCGCGCGTGATGGAGGGAGTCCCCGGTGGACCGTCCGGCGCAGACCGACCGCCGCGGGGGCGGAGCTCGGTCATCGGGCGCGGGGGGTTCACGAGAGCCAGGACTCCCTCGAAGTGCTCTTGGTGCTGCCTTCCTGCGGCCCATTGGCCCCGGGTGGGGGTCGCCGGGGCCCATCGTGCGACTCCTGTCTGAGTCGCCGGTGGCCTCGGACGCCCGGGGTGGAGCGTCGCACGACAGCGACGCTCCGGGGACGCAGGTCCCGTCAAAAATCCCTTTCAGGCCATATACTTGCAGAGAAGGGGTCCCCGGCGCAAGCGATCCCGCAAAGTCTGCGGAACCTGGGGGAGCGTCCCCGGCGGGGGCCTCCTCCCGGGGTCCGGGGCGGGCTCAGGCGTCGGCGATCGAGGCCCGGCGGCTGCCCGGACGCGACGGCCGCGCCCGGGACTCCCGCTTGAGCCGCAGCGCCACCCAGCCGTCTCCGAGGCTGGCCCGCCTGTCGTCGACCAGGCCCAGGTCGAGCCCGGCCTGCCGGACCATGTCCTCGTCCAGCGCGCCGGTGCCCTGCTCCCAGGCCACCCAGATGCGGCCGGGCAGGGCGATGGACCGGGTCAGGGCCGGCAGGCGGGTGAGCAGCTCGCCCGCGGTGCGGGCGAAGAACAGCACCACGTCCAGCCCCGTCTGGGCGGTGACCAGGAACTCCACGCCGTCCGGAAGCGGGTTGAGCCGCACCACGAATCCGGGCGGGGGATTCACCACCGAGACCCTCGAGCCGGCCCGGATGCCGAGCACGCCGCAGAGGTGGCTCACCCGGTGGTCCCCACCTGGAAGCCGCGGTCCAGCCCGGTCGCGGGCTCCGCAGTGACCTGCACCTCCTCGACCTGCGCCGCCGGCGGCCCACGGCGGCACCAGGCGACGAACGCCTCGACCGCCTCGGGCGTCCCCTCCGCCCGCGCCTCCACCGTGCCGTCCATCCGGTTCCGCACCCAGCCCGAGAGCCCGAGCCGCGTGGCCTCGGCGACCGCCCGCGCGCGGAAGGCCACGCCCTGCACGCGTCCCAAGACCACCAGGTGAACGGCCGAGCGCTGCATGAGAGACGCTCCTCTACGACGCCGCGCCGAGGAGATCCAGGAAGGCCCGCTCGTCGAGCACCTTGACTCCGAGCTCGGTGGCCTTCTTCAGCTTGCTCCCCGCCTCCTCGCCGGCGACCACGAAGTCGGTCTTCCTCGAGACGCTCCCCGAGACCTTCCCTCCGCGCCGCTCCACCTCCTCCTTGGCCTGCTCTCGGGTGAGGGCGGCGAGCGTGCCGGTGAGCACCACCGTCTTGCCGGCGAAGGGGCCGCGCGAGGTGTCCTCGGGGGCCTGGGGCTCGACGCCGGCGGCGAGCAGCGCGTCGATGCCCTTGCGGTTCTGGGGCTCGGCGAAGAACCCGGCGATGACCTTGGCCATCTCCGGGCCGACGTCCTTCACCCGGGTGAGCGCCTCGGCGTCGGCCTGGTACAGCGCGCGCACGTCGCGGAAGTGGTCGGCCAGGGCGCGCGCGGTGGCCTCGCCCACGTGCCGGATGCCGAGCGCGTAGAGGAATCGCCGGAGCGGTGGACGCTTGCTCCGCTCAAGGGCGGCGAGGAGGTTCTGCGCGCTCTTCTCGCCCATCCGCTCCAGGCCGCTGAGCGTCTTGAGATCCAGCCGGTAGAGATCCGCCGCCCGCCTCACCAGGCCGGACTCGACGAGCTGCGCGGCCAGCTTGTCCCCCAGCCCCTCGATGTCCATTCCCCCGCGACTGGCGAAGTGCTGGAGCCGGGCCTGGAGCTGGGCGGGGCAGTTCAGGCCGGTGCAGCGGAGGATGGCCCCGTCCTCGTCCATCACCGCGGCCGCGGCGCAGACCGGACAGCGGTGGGGAAAGACGTACTCCCGCTCCTTGCCGGTGCGCACCGACTCGATGACCTTGACGATCTCCGGGATCACGTCGCCCGCCCGCCGGACGAAGACCTGATCTCCGACCCGGACGTCCTTGCGCTTGAGCTCCAGCGGGTTGTGGAGCGTGGCGCGCGAGACGGTGACCCCTCCCACCTGCACCGGGGCGAGGATCGCCACCGGGGTGAGCGCCCCGGTGCGGCCCACGTTCACCTCGATGCTCTCCACCCGGGTCCGGGCCTCCTCGGGCGGGAACTTGTAGGCGATCGCCCAGCGCGGGCTCCTCGACACCTGCCCCAGCCGGAGGCGCTGGTCCTCGTCGTCGACCTTCACCACCATCCCGTCCACGTCGTAGGCGAGCGAATGTCGGCGGGCGAGGAAGTCGGCGTAGGCCTTCCGCACCGCCTCGAGGCCGCGGGCGATCCGGTTCTCCGGGTTCACCGGCAGCCCCGCGGCCGCCAGCCACTCCAGCTTCTCCGAGTGGAGCTCGAACGGCGCCGTGCCGGCCTCCTTTCCCCAGGCGCCCAGCTCGTAGGCGAAGAAGGAGAGCGGACGGGAGGCGGTGATGGCCGGATCCAGCTGGCGGAGCGACCCGGCCGCGGTGTTGCGCGGATTGACGTAGAGCGGTTCGCCCTCCTGCTCCCGGCGGGCGTTGATCCGGACGAAGTCGGCACGGCGGAGGAACACCTCGCCCCGGACCTCGAGCCTCGGCGGCAGCGGGGGCCCGCGCCGCGGAGCCTTCAGGGCGAGCGGCACCGAGCGCACCGTCCGGAGGTTGGCGGTCACGTCCTCGCCCACCGTGCCGTCGCCGCGGGTGGCGCCCTCGACCAGCCGGCCCTCGACGTAGGTCAGCTCCACCGCCAGCCCGTCCAGCTTGGGCTCACAGACGTAGGCCAGGTCCTCCGGTCCGAGCACCTTGTGCACCCGGGTCTCGAACTCGACGAGCTCCTCGTCGCTGAAGGCGTTGGAGAGGCTCAGCATCGGGACCCTGTGGGTCACGGTCCGGAAGCGCTCGGACGGCGTCCCGGCCACGCGGGCGGTGGGCGAATCGGGCGTCCGCAGCTCAGGGAAGTCGGCCTCCAGCGCCTGGAGCTGGCGGACCAGCGCGTCGTACTCGGCGTCGGTCAGCTCCGGGTCGTCCAGGACGTAGTAGCGGTGGTCTGCCCGGGCGATCTTCGCCTTCAGCTGCTCTGCTCGGGCTCGGGCGGTGTCGGCATTCACGGGGTCGTCGCGCCCTGCACGTCGAGGCCCAGGTCTTCTTGACAGGGCGGGGGTCGGTCAATAACGTCCTTCTCACCCGCGGGTGACGTGGAAGTCCACCGCTCGCGGGCCCTCAACTCCGCCCCGGCCACCGCATCACGAAGTGAGCGCCTCTCGCCGTCTGCCGAGGCGCCGAGCGGCTGCCGGGTCGGTCTGTCGTCCCCCGCCCTCTCTCCCTGGCGCGGGGTGCAAGTCTCCCCATGCGCAAAGCCCGTTCTAGCAAAGAGAAGTCCGCCGACCTCGAGGTCGTCCCCCCGGAGTCCGCGGAGTCCGTGGAGTCCACCCCCCGCCGCAAGGGTGGCCGCCGCCGCCGCGACCCCGAGGCCGAGGGCGCCGAGGCCGACGGTGCCGAGGCCGCCGCGGAGGCGGAGACCCCGCTCCGTCCGGTGCTCACCGCCATCTCCCGCCCGGTCCGTGACGACGACCTGAACGCCGTCCCCGAGGACCCCTCCGCTCCGCCGGTGATGGCCGAGCGACCCTCGGCGCCCGAGCCCGTGTCCGAGCCTCCCACCGTGGTCACCGGCCCCGACGGGACGCCGATGCAGGTGCTCCGGCTCAACGACCTGAAGCGGATGAAGATCACCGAGCTGTCCCACATGGCCCAGGACTTCGGGGTCGAGGGGACGCAGGGGCTCAAGAAGCAAGATCTCATCTTCGCCCTGCTCTCGGGCATCGCGGACAAGAAGTTCGAGGTGCACGCCGAGGGGGTGATGGAGCTCCAGTCCGACGGCTTCGGCTTCCTCCGGAGCGCGGACAGCGACTACCAGCCCAGCCCGGACGACATCTACGTGAGCCCGAGCCAGGTGCGGCGCTTCAACCTCCGCCCCGGCGACACCGTCTACGGCCCCATCCGCCAGCCGCGCGAGGGCGAGCGCTTCTTCGCCCTGCAGAAGGTGGACAAGGTCAACTTCGTCGACCCGACCAGCAGCGAGGCGAAGGACCGGATCCTCTTCGACAACCTCACCCCGCTCTATCCGACACGGAAGCTGAACCTCGAGTTCGACGGGTCGGAGATGACGACCCGCATCATCGACCTCTTCACCCCCATCGGTCTCGGCCAGCGCTGCCTCATCGTCGCCCCGCCCAAGGCGGGCAAGACGGTGCTCCTCCAGAACATCGCCCACGCCATCGCCCAGAACCACCCGGACATCTTCCTCATCGTGCTCCTGGTGGACGAGCGCCCCGAGGAAGTGACGGACATGGAGCGCAGCGTCCGGGGCGAGGTGGTGAGCAGCACCTTCGACGAGCCGGCCACCCGGCACGTGCAGGTGGCGGAGATGGTGATCGACAAGGCCAAGCGCCTGGTCGAGCAGAAGCACGACGTCTGCATCCTCCTCGACTCCATCACCCGACTAGCCCGCGCCTACAACACCGTGGTCCCCCCGTCGGGGAAGATCCTCTCCGGCGGCGTGGACTCCAATGCCCTCCACAAGCCGAAGCGGTTCTTCGGCGCGGCCCGGAACATCGAGGAGGGCGGGAGCCTGACCATCATCGGCACCGCGCTCATCGACACCGGCAGCCGCATGGACGAGGTCATCTTCGAGGAGTTCAAGGGCACCGGGAACTCGGAGATCGTCCTCGACCGGAAGCTGATGGAGAAGCGCATCTTCCCCTGTCTGGACATCAACAAGTCCGGCACCCGGAAGGAGGAATTGCTGTTGCGGTCCGAGGACCTCATCCGGGTCACCGCGCTGCGACAGGTCCTGCACCCCTTCACGCCCATCGACGCGATGGAGTTCGTCCTGAAGCACATGCGGCCCACCAAGTCGAACGCCGACTTCCTGGGCTCGATGAACCGGTGAAGATCCGGCGGCGGCGCCCGTCGATGGGGAGGAGGAGGGTGTGCCTTCCATGACCAAGAATCTCGGGGGAGTCCTCGGCGGAGCGCTGCTCCTGCTCGCCGCCTGCGGACCGTTGGATGACGGTGGTGGCGGCGTGGTCGGCGACGTCTGCACCCAGCAAGCGGACTGCGTGCCCAACGGCTGCTGCGGCACCGGAACCGGCGTGGTGAACGTCTCCCGCGCCCCGAGCTGCCCGGTGCCGAATGCCTGTCCCGCCGGGAGCCCCGACCCGACGAATCAGACGGTGAACAACGGCTGCGGCACCCCGTACTGCGACGGCACGCAGCACTGCGTCGTCGCCCGGCAGTGCTGAGCCCCGCGACCGGGGCCCCCGTTCAGCCCTCGAGCGCGTCCAGCGGCACGGGCTGCGCCTTCCGCCGCGCGAACTCGAAGCAGGCCACCAGCACCGCCGCCACCGGAACGCCGAACAGCGCGCCGAGCAGCCCGTAGGTGCGCTCCCCGGCGATCAGCGCGAACACCACCACCACCGGGTGGATGCGCGCCGCCGTGCCCATGATCTTGGGATTCAGGAAGTACGCCTCGAGGGCGTGGATCCCGATGATCCAGAAGAGCATCCCCAGGCCCGCCCTCCAGCTCTGGGCCAGGCCCATGAGGACGATGGGCACCGAGCTGATGATGGTGCCGAAGATGGGGATGAGGGCGAAGAAGGTCGCCACCGTCGCCAGGAGGAAGGCGAACTTCACCCCGAAGAGCAGGAGCCCGGCGAAGGTCAGGATGCCGTTCACCATGCAGATGGTCACCTGGCCCCGGACCACGCCGGCCAGCGAGCGGTCGATCCGGCGGATCAGCGCCGCCGCGTCGGCGGCC
>Ga0316628_100004326_pt1 | contig 11120 bp, 8 predicted proteins | sample OWC_Aug_M2_C1_D5_FD_207648 | JGI IMG/M metagenome (GOLD analysis project Ga0316628, IMG submission 207648) | Wetland soil microbial communities from Old Woman Creek delta, Ohio, United States - OWC_Aug_M2_C1_D5_C | ecosystem: Environmental > Terrestrial > Soil > Wetlands | place: USA: Ohio... | reverse complement strand
CTTCAAGCCGAACAATTTCTTAAGGATCGTCATCAGAAGTCTCCCGGGTTCGGCGCCAGTCCTGCGCGCCCGCCTGATCACCAATACGTTTGACGCCGGAAAAGGGTTCCGGGTTGGGGCGAGCTTCGACCGTGCAGGTCCCGGGTTCGACGTTCGGACCTCGGACGCTCGGACGCCGGACTCGCCGGTCCTACCTGTGTCATACTCCGCGCTCTGGAGATCCTCGGCCGCCCCGTCCTCCGCCCCCGATTCCGGCGTCCCGTCCCGATGGAGGTCCGCATGCACCCGCGCGCGGTTCGACCCACCCGCACACCGGTCCTTGTCGTTGTCCTGCTGGCCGGGTTCGCAGCCGGCTTGCGCGGTCAGCAACCGGTCGCCCCGGCGCCGCGCGTGCTCACAGCCGCCGATTACGAGCATGCCGAGCAGTTCATGTCGTACAACGTGACGCCTCTCGTGCTCCGCGCCGGCGTTCGCCCCTCGTGGCTGCCCGACGGGCAGTTCTGGTACCGAAACACGATCGAGAACAACGGCGGCGAGTTCATCCTCGTCGATCCGGTGAAGGGAACCCGGAATCCGGCGTTCGACCACGCGAAGATCGCCGCCGCTCTCTCGGCGGCCGCCGGCGCCAGCTACGACGCGACGCACCTGCCGTTCCAGTCGTTCGAGTTCTCACAGGCCCGGCAGAGCATTTCGTTCACCGTGCAGCCGGCCGGGGGGCGAGGACAGGCACCTGCGACCGGGGCAGCGCGGGTGCGAGGGCGCTTCACGTGCGATGTGCAGGGCAAGGCGTGTGCCGCGGCGGCGGGAAGCCGGGTCGAGCCTCCTGGGGCACAGGGCCGCGGCGGCCGCGGAGCGACGGCAAGCGCCGCATCGCCGCCAGAATCGGTATCGCCCGACGGCAAGTCCGCCGTCTTCATCCGCAGCGACAACCTGTTCGTCCGCGACGTGGCGAGCGGCAAAGAGACGCGCCTGACAACCGACGGCGTGAAGGACTTCGGCTACGCGACGGATAACGCCGGCTGGACGCGGAGCGAGCGGCCGGTGCTGACCTGGTCGCCCGACTCGAAGAAGATCGCCACGTTTCAGCAGGATCAGCGCGGCGTCGGCGAGATGTACCTCGTGGAGACCAAGGTGGGGCATCCGGCTCTGCAGCAGTGGAAATACCCGCTGCCCGGCGACGAAGTCGTCACCACAATCCAGCGCGTCATCGTCCACCTCGATGGTCCGCGCGTCGTCCGCCTGAGGCTGCCGCCCGATCAGCACCGCACCTCGCCGGCCGACGACGTGAAGGGACGCGGTGGCGAGATGGAAGACCTGCAGTGGAGCCCGGACGGGGCGCAGGTGGCGTTCATCTCGACGTCGCGCGACCACAAGCACGAGGTGCTGCGCGTGGCGAACGCCGGCACGGGCGACGTGCGCGACGTGCTCGAGGAAAAGGTCGACACGGTGTTCGAGTCGGGCAACACCAGGTGGAAGTTCCTGCCGGCCTCGAACGAGATCATCTGGTTCTCCGAGCGTGACAACTGGGGTCAGCTCTACCTCTACGACCTGCAGACCGGGAAGCTGAAGAACAGGATCACCGACGGTGAAGGGAACGTCACGCAGATCGTCCGCGTGGACGAGAAGGCGCGCGCCATCTACTTCACGGGCGTCGGCAAGGAGAAGGGACGCGATCCCTACTTCCGCCACCTGTATCGCATCGGGTTCGACGGGAGGAATCAGGCGCTGCTGACGCCGGAAGACGCCGACCACGACGTGTCGATGTCGCCCGACGGGCGGTTCTTCACCGACAGCTCTTCGAAACCGGACGTGCCGCCCGTGGCGAACCTGCGCAGCGCAGACGGACGGCTCGTTGCCGCGCTCGAGAAAGCAGACCTCACCCGGCTCGTCGCGAAGGGCTGGAAGCCGCCGATTCCGTTCACGGTGAAGGCGCGCGACGGCGTCACGGACCTGTACGGGTTGATGTTCCAGCCGACGAACGTGGATCCGAACAAGAGGTACCCGATCGTGGACTACATCTACCCGGGGCCGCAGGCGGGCAGCGTCGGCAGCCGCAGCTTCTCGGCCGCGCGCGGCGATCACCAGTCGCTCGCCGAACTCGGGTTCGTCGTCGTCATGATCGACGGCATGGGAACACCGCTGCGCTCGAAAAAGTTCCACGACGCGTACTACGGCGACATGCACGACAACACGCTGCCAGACCAGGTGGTGGGAATCCAGCAGCTGGCGAAGCGGCATCCCTGGATGGACATCGACCGCGTCGGCATCTGGGGACACTCGGGCGGCGGCTTCGCGTCGTGCGATGCCCTCCTGCACGACAAATACGCGGACTTCTTCAAGGTGGGCTGGTCGGAGTCGGGCAACCACGACAATCGCGGCTACGAGGACGACTGGGGCGAGAAGTGGCAGGGGCTGCTCACGAAGACGGCCGACGGGAACACGAACTACGACAGCCAGGCGAACCAGAACTACGCGAAGAACCTGAAGGGCCACCTGATGCTGGTGCACGGCACGTTGGATGGCAACGTGCCGCCGTACCTCACGCTGCTCGTCGTGAACGAACTGGTCGCGAACAACAAGGATTTCGATCTCCTGCTGCTGCCGAACCGCGGTCACGGCTACGGCGGCGATCCCTATCCGATCCGTCGGCGCTGGGACTATTTCGTCCGGTACCTGATGGGCGCCGAGCCGCCGAGGGAATACAAAATGAGCGGGCCGAGCGCGCGCCCGACGAACTAGGCAGGTCCCCCCGCATATGCTGTAATAGAAGGCAGGGCATTCCTGCATGCGGAGGGAGACATGGACGAACCGGCCGTGGCCACGGCGAACACCGACATCTACGCGAACCCTCCCGATATCGACTACCTGGATCTCGAGCCCGGCCATCCGGGGCTCGGCGACGAGGGCTACATCGAGCGCCGGCGCAACCTGTTTCAGCTGTGCCGCGCGGCGCGTCTCAACCGCGAGCCGCCGCCGCTCATCGATTACACCGACGAGGAACAGCGCATCTGGTGCGAGGTGACGCCGAAACTCGACGAGCTGCACCGCCGGTATGCGAGCAAGTTGTACCTGAACAACAAGCGGGCGCTCGGTATCAGCGAGGGCGAGATTCCGCAGCTGCGGTATCTCAGCGAACACCTCCGGCGGGCCACCGACATGCACCTGGTGCCTGCCGAGGGGCCGATCCCATACCGGACGTTCTACTCGTACATCGCGGAGCGTGGCTTCCCCTGCACGCAGTTCATCAGGCACGGCTCGAAGCCGGAATTCACTCCCGAGCCGGACATGATTCACGACTGCCTGGGCCACGTGCCCCCGCAGATCGATCGGGATTACGCGGAGCTGTTGACGCTGATTGGCCGGGCGGCCGTCACCGTTCCCACCGGTGACAAGGTGCTTGCGCTCAAGCGATTGAGCTGGTTCTCGATCGAATTCGGGTTGATCGAGGAAGACGGCGAGACGAAGGTGTTCGGCGCGGGGATCCTGTCGTCGATCGGCGAGATTCCGAACTCGCTGTTCTCGAAAGAAGTCGAGCGCCGGCCGTTCGTGACCGAGGAAGTGATCGAGACCGACTACGACTCGTCCCGCATGCAGGACCTGCTGTTCGTGCTGCCGTCGCTGCCGTTCCTGCGCGGCGAGGTCGAGCGGCTCGTGCAGCGCTTCGGCGTCCCCCTTCAGTGATCAGCCGTAGGGGCAACCCGGCGGGTCGCCCCTACAACCCGCTCTGCGGTTTCGAAACCGGTTCTGTCGATGTCGATCCCTGGCCGCCTTCGGCCTGGCCTGCGGGGGCCAGCGGCGGCGAGGCTGCCGCCGGCTGCCACGGTGCTGCGGGCTGCGGTGGTCGAGCGCCGGCCTCTTTCTCCGGCGTCACCTGGACGACCAGATCCATCATCTGTGCGATCTCGGCGTGGAAGCCCTCGATGATCCGCTCGGGGTCGGGTACGAGCCGCGCGTCGGTCGCGATTCCCAGCCACAGGTTGCCGGCGTAGCTGAAGATGCTGACGCCCATTCCCAGCCGCCCCGCGCACGGCACCCAGAACATGACCTGCTTGAGCGTGGTGCCCGCCATCTTCAGCGGTTCCCGAGGACCGATCACGTTGGTCATGACTGCCGTCGACCGCATGCCGAACAGCCTCACGACGGCGTCGAATCCGGGAGACGGCGTCGCGCCGAGCATCCTCAGGATCTGGAACGTCAACAGGGCTTCGGGCGTCCGCTTGATGTCCTCCGTGTGGTTCCGCACCGCGAAGATCCGATCGAGCGGATCCTCGATGCCAAGCGGCAGCGGCACGAAGACCAGGCCGAATCGGTTGCCCAACTCCGAAGCGTCCTCGATCGGGCGCAGGTTCACCGGCACGACCGCCCGGACGGTCACCTTCTCGACCCGCTGATCACGCGAGACGAGGTACCGTCGCAGCGCGCCGGCAACGGCCGCGAGGACGACGTCGTTGATCTTCGACCCGGTGACGCGCGCGATGTCCTTGAGCAATGGAATCGGAACGGGGTCGGCCCACACCGCTCGCTTCGAAGACGACAGGGGTCCCTTGAAGGCCGTCTTGGGGTCGGCGCTCATCAGGATGATCTTGCCGAGAGCTCCCGCGCCGACCGACAGGTCCCTCGTGATGTCGACCGCGCGGGCGGGGCGCGACGCGATCTCCCTCACCTCGCGGACGACGTTCTCCTCCAGGCTGCGCGTGTACGACACGACGGGAGAGAGCGAGCGTGTCACGAAGTCGAGCACCGTCCCGGACCGCTGCCCGGTCGACACATCCGCTTCCTGCTCGTGCGCAGCCGGCGGGGTGTCGGTCATGGACAGCAGCACGTACAGCATCGCGAGGCCGTCGCCGATGCAGTGGTGAAATCGGGCAATCACCGCGGACCCATTCTCGTAGTCGGGGACGAAGTGGAACTGCCACAACGGCCGCTGGGGATCGAGCGGCTGGCTCATGAGGATGCCGGCAAGCTCCTGCAGCGATGCCCGATCGTCGTGTTCGAGCGGCGTCAGCCGGACGTGATAGCGGATGTCGAACTGAGGGTCCGGTTCCCACGTGGGCAGCGTGAACGGGAGCAGTGGCTTGACGATGCGCTGCCGCAGGCGCGGCAGGGAGAGCAGGCGGCTGACGATCAGATCGCGATAACGCTCGAACGGCACCGGTCCGTCGAGCACCATCACCGCGTTGATCACCATCAGGTTGCCCGGCTCGTCCATGCGCAGCCAGGCCGCGTCGACGCCGGTCGCCGCACGGTGAGATGTCTCCCCCATGCCCCGCTCCTCGCGATGAATCGGTATCTGGCATCCTACCACCACGAACCGTCGAGTTACCATCGCGCCCTTGCGTCTTTATGTTCTGCGGTTGAGCTCGGGAAGGGCCGGTGACGGCTAGAATGAGATCATCGAGACAAGAGAAGCCGACTCCGAGGCGCATCTGCGCCTTGTCGCCCGGGAGGCGTCGGCCCGTCTTTTCGGTGCGCCCCCATGAAGCACTGGAAGGAGACCGAGGAGATCCTCGCGCGCGTCGGCGCCCTGCTGTCGGACGGCCGTGCCGGCGCGCTTGCGACGGTCGTGCGCATCCGCGGGTCTGCCTATCGACGGCCGGGTGCGAAGTTCCTTGTCGAGGACGGCGGCCGGACGCTGGGCGGCGTCAGCGGCGGGTGCCTCGAGGCGGACGTGCGGGAACACGCACGTCGCGACGTGATCCCCTCCGGAACGCCCGTCCTTCTGCACTACGACACGGGCAGCGACGATCGAGTCGTGTGGGGCCTCGGCCTTGGCTGCAACGGATCGGTCGACGTGTTCGTGCAGAGGATCGATGCGCTTGCGGATTTGCTCGCGACACTCGGCGAGCTGCTGCGAAGCGACTCGGCCTTCTCGATCTCGACGGTGTTGTCCGGCCCGGCGATCGGCGAGCACCTTGTCCTGGGTCCCGATTCCGACGCGGCGCCTCCGCGGAGCCCACACGTCGACCTCGCCGTCGCACGCCAACGTCTCGCGTCGGGTGAATCCGGCGTCGACGAGGCCGGCGGCGCCCTCGTGTTCACCGAGGTCCTCTGGCCGCCGTCGCATCTGGTCGTGTGCGGCGCGGGAGACGACGCGCGGCCGGTAGTCGCCCGCGCGGCGGCAGCGGGGTTTCAGGTGACGGTCATCGATCACCGGCCCGCCTTTCTCACGGCCGACCGTTTCCCCGATGCCCGGCGCCTGCTCCAGATGAGGCCCGACGATTACGGCGGCGCGTTCCTTGCCGGCTCGCGCACGTCCGTCATCCTGATGAACCACTCCCTGGGCTTGGATCGAGAGTGGCTGCGCCGCCTCCTCCCCACGGGCGCCGGCTACATCGGGCTGCTCGGCCCGCGTGCGCGCTGCGAGGAGATTCTCGGTCAGCTGGGGGTCGACGACGACGCCCGCGTATTCGGCCCCGTGGGCCTCGACGTCGGCGCGGAGGGCCCCGAGCAAATCGCGATCAGCATCGTCGCCGAACTCCTCGCCGTCCGCGCGCGGCGCGAGCCGCGGCATTTGCGCGAGAGGGGGATTCCCATTCATGCCGAGTGACCGCAACGGCCGGGTAGCCGGCGTCGTGCTGGCGGCGGGTACCTCCACGCGGATGGGCCGGAACAAGCTGCTCTTCGAAATCGACGGTGAACCCCTCGTCCACCGCGCCGCTCGGCGCGCGATCGACGGCGGCCTCGATCCCGTGATTATCGTGGTCGGCCACCAGGCGGAGCGCGCGATCGAGACCGTAGCAGATCTGTATTGCTGCACCGTCGTGAACCCCGATTACCAGAAGGGAATCAGCGCGTCGGTGCGGGCCGGGATCGCGGCGGTGCCGCCCGACGCGGAGGCGGTGGTGATCACGCTGGCGGACATGCCTTTCGTGTCGGCAGGAATGATCGCCGCGCTCGTCATGCGCTTTCGAGAAGACGACACGCGCCTCGTCATCTCCTCGTACGGCGACGTGACCGCGCCGCCGACCCTGTACGACCGCTCCTTGTTCGCCGAACTGCAGGCGGCGGCCGGGCACGCTGTGCCGGCGCGCGAAATCGGTGCGGGGGAACCGGCCCAGGGATGCGGCAAGCACCTGGTCAGGCGGCACCGCGACGAGGCGAGCTTCGTCGCCTGGCCGGCGGAGCTGATTGCCGATGTCGACGTGCCCGGGGACTTCGAACGCGTGAAGGCGCTCATCGAGGAAGGAAGCCACCAGCATGCGCGCTGAACTGCTGCAGGTCGCCGCCGATCTGTCGCGAAAAGGAGAGCCATTCGTGTTGGCCCTCGTCGTGAGACGCGAGCCGGCGAGCTCCGCCCAGGTGGGCAACATGGCGATCGTCACGGGGGACGGGCAGTTCCACGGCTGGCTGGGCGGCAGCTGCATCGGGCCGTCGGTCTTGCGAGAAGCGGCCGCTGCACTGCGTGAAGATGCACCGCGCCTGATCGCGCTCTCCCCGGACCCCGATGCGGCACGGCGTCCTGGCGTCACCGTGCTGCCAATGACCTGCCACAGCGGAGGGAGCGTGGAGATCTATCTCGAACCGGTCATGCCCGCGCCGCAGCTGCTCGTGTTCGGCGTGTCTCCAACCGCGGCGGCGCTCGCCCGCCTGGGCAAGGCGATGGGCTACTGCGTGGACGTGATCGACCCCGAAGCGGACACCGCGGCGTTTCCCGGCGCTGACCGCGTCATGAGCAGTTGCACCGCGGCGGTGAGCCAGGCGGCCGCCGCGCGGCGCGGGCGTGTCTTCGCCGTCGTCGCGACGCTCGGGGAGCGCGACGAAGACGCGGCGAGGGAGGCGCTGGCGGCCGAACCAGATTACCTGGGCGTCGTTGCCAGCCGCCGGCGGTTCGCGCAGATTCGGGAGGTACTCGCGGGTGAGGGGGTGGCGGCCGATGCGATCGAATCCATCAGGAACCCGGCGGGACTCGACATCAACGCAAAGGCCCCGGAGGAGGTCGCCCTGAGCATCCTGGCGGAGATCGTCCAGGTGCGACGAGCCGGGGGCGGATCCACGGGTTCCGATCGAGATACGACAAAGCAGGCAAGCGCGCGGCTTGATTCGCCTTCTGCTGGCGCCGCGCCACCGGATTCGGCCGTTGGGCTGGAGGCGCGCGACCCGATCTGCGGCATGGCGGTCGCGGTGGCCAGCGCCCGCCACGTCGCGGAGTACAAAGGCCGCACCTACTACTTCTGTTGCGGCGGATGCCGCCAGCGCTTTCTCGCCGCGCCGGACCGCTATTCTCACGAAGTAGTAAGTAGCGAGTAGGGCGGGGCGTCGTGGCCGGGGGCCGGTGATCGGTGTCCACCGACCGCCGCTCACTGATCACGACGCTGGCTGCCGCCCGAGTATCGAGTAGGGGCCGAACTTGCTCGGCCTGAGAGCCCCTGTGCGGAAAGAGATCGAGAACCTGCAATTCGCTCTCGAGCGTCTCGGCTACATCGCCGACGCTTCGATCGCCACGGCCGTCTTCCTGGCCCGCGAGATGCGCAAGCCGCTTCTCGTCGAAGGAGACGCCGGCGGAGGCAAGACCGAACTGGCCAAGGTGCTGTCGAATCTGCAGGGAACCGAGCTGATTCGTCTTCAGTGTTACGAGGGGCTCGACCTCAACACCGCCCTCTACGAGTGGAACTACCCGCGCCAGTTGCTGCGCGTGCGGATGGCGGAGGACGAGGGCCGCACGGCAGCGGACCTCGAGGACCTGATATTCAGCCGGGCCTACCTGCTGGAGCGGCCGCTGCTGCGGGCGATCACGCGGACCGACAAGCCGCCGATCCTGCTGATCGACGAGATCGACCGTGCCGATGATGGGTTCGAAGCGTTCCTTCTCGAGGTACTCTCGGACTTCCAGGTCACGATTCCCGAACTCGGCACCATTCGGGCCACCCATCCCCCGTACGTCATCCTCACGTCGAACCGGAGCCGCGAGATCGGCGACGCGTTGAGGCGGCGCTGCCTGTATCTCTACATCGAGCATCCGCCCTTCGAGAAGGAGGTGCGGATCCTCCAGGTGAAGGTGCCGGAAGCCAGCGCGCGGCTCGCGCGGCAGATCGCTCACTTCATGCAGGCGCTGCGCACCCGGCGCCTGGCGAAGACGCCGGGCGTCGCCGAGACCATCGATTGGGCCGCGGCGCTCGTGCGGCTCGAACGCGTCGAACTCGACGCCGATCACGTGGCGCAGACGCGCGGCTGCTTCCTGAAGGATCAACGCGACGTCAGCGGCCTGCCGGATGCCGCGATCGAGGAGATGGTGGCCGTGGCTCGTGACGCGGCCGGATAGGACGGATGAGCCGGGTGACACAACGGATGAGGACGGGGAAACCTGACGGCGGTCTCGTCGCCCAGGTTGCCCGGTTCGCTTGCGTGCTGCGCGGGGGCGGCATGGACGTCGGCCTTGGCGACGAGGTGGACGCCATTCGTGCCCTGACGCTCGTCGACCTGCTCGATGTCGCCGAGGTGCGCCGGGCACTGCGCATCGCGTTCAAGGTGCGGCCGCGCCACTGGGATCAGTTCGATCAGGCGTTCCACGACATTTGGCTGAGCCCCAACCGGGGTGGCAGGCGATCGGCCGCCCCCGGGCGCAGCAAGCTCCGCCCCTCCGAACGGGCTCCGGTACAAGCGGCCACATCCGCCTCTGTGGGACCGACCGTCTTCAGACCGGTGGCGGACGATGCGACCGCCGCTGGCGATCGGCCCGGTTACAGTCCCGCCACGCTTCTCCGCAAGCGTCCGTTCGAGCAATGCACCGCGGAAGACCTCGATGCGATGACACGGTTGCTCGAGCTGCGGCTGCCGAGCCTGGCAACTCTGCGCAGCCGACGGCTGGTCGCGGCCGGACGCCGTGGCATCGTCGATCTCCGGCGGAGCTTCAGGCGGTCGATCGGCACCGGGGGCGAGATGCTCGTGCTCGCCCGACGGGCACGGCCAATCGAGAAGCCACGCCTGGTCGTCCTGTGCGATACCAGCGGTTCGATGGACCGGCACTCGCAGTTCGTGCTCGCTTTCGTGACGGCACTCCGCCGGGTCGTGCCTCGCATCGAGGCCTTCTCCTTCAACACCTCCCTGACCCGCCTGACGCCGTGGCTCGTCGCGGGCGACGTGGTTCGCACCGTGCAGCGCATCACCGACGGCGTCGCCGACTGGTCGGGAGGCACGAAGATCGGCGAGACGCTGTGCGCGTTCGTCCGCGACCACCTGGAGACCCTGGTCAATGGTAAGACCGTCGTCGCGATCGTGAGCGACGGACTGGACAGGGGCGAGACGGTGCTCGTTGGGGAGGCGATGGAGGCAATCTCCTCGAGGGCGCGGCGCGTGATCTGGTTGAACCCGCTGGCCGGCGATGCACGTTACGAGCCGACGGCACGCGCGATGCAAGCCGCCATGCCTTTCATCGATCGTCTGGTACCCGCGCACAACCTCGAATCGCTCGAACGCGCGTTGTTCGAGCTTGTCGCGTCCAATTCCGGCAGAGCCGGCTCGAGAGGTTTTCTACCGTGATGGAGATTTCGAAGACATTCGTCCTCAGGACGCCGCCCGCAGCGGCCTGGGACTTCCTGACGGATCCGCGGCGCGTGGCGTCCTGCCTCCCGGGAGCGGCCATCACCGGGCAACGCGACGAGCGGACGCACGACGGAACGATTACCGTCAAGGTCGGGCCGGTGTCCGCTACCTACCGTGGCACCCTGCGCTTCGAGCGGCTCGACCCGGTAGCGCGCACGGCCGAAATCAGCGCCACCGGCCAGGACGTCCGCGGCAAGGGCGGCGCCGAGATGCGCATGACGAGCCGGCTCGTCGAGCGCGCGCCCGGCGAGACCGAGGTGAACGTCGTGTCGCAGGTGAACGTCATGGGCGTGCTGGCGCAGTTCGGCCGCGGCATGATCCAGGACGTGAGCGACCAGATGTTCGGCAGGTTCGTCGAGGCGATGCGGTCGCAACTGGAAGGACCGGCCGCTGTTGCGGCAGCACCATCCGAGGCCGATCTCGCGGGCGCGGCCCGCTCTTCGCCTTCGCCCGGTGCCCCTGCCGTCGAACCGCTCGACGTGCTGTCTCTCGGCGGCACGGTGGTCGGCCGGGCCGTCGTTCGCGCGGTTCGTCGCCCGGCGGTGTGGGCTGCCCTCGCCGGCCTGTTCGCCGCCGCCGTG
>Ga0316628_100004325_pt1 | contig 11120 bp, 9 predicted proteins | sample OWC_Aug_M2_C1_D5_FD_207648 | JGI IMG/M metagenome (GOLD analysis project Ga0316628, IMG submission 207648) | Wetland soil microbial communities from Old Woman Creek delta, Ohio, United States - OWC_Aug_M2_C1_D5_C | ecosystem: Environmental > Terrestrial > Soil > Wetlands | place: USA: Ohio... | reverse complement strand
GGACGCTCGGCGAGATCTTCATCGCCATGCACAAGGAAGGCGCCGCCTTCCGCTCGCTCATGAACTGCTTCGCGATGAGCGTCTCGGTCGGCCTGCAGTACGGCGTCCCCCTCGAGACGTACGTCGAGCAGTTCACGTTCACCCGCTTCGAGCCGCAGGGCACCGTCGAGGGCCACCCGAACGTGAAGCTGGCGACGTCGATCGTCGACTACCTGTTCCGCGTCCTCGGCATCGAGTACCTGCACCGCTACGATCTGGCGCACGTGAAGCCCGAGATCGTCGAGGCGCCGACGCACAAGCCCGTCGACGAGCGCGGAGAGGGCGTCATCCCCGAGGAGCCGCCGAGCATCCCCGCGGCCGCCCACCGCCACGAGGCGGTGCTGTCGACGACGCTGTCGTACACACCGGAGGCCCTCGCGCGGAGCGCGAAGATGACCGAAGGCCTGAGCGGGCAGAGCCCCTCCGGGCTGGACCAGCAGCTCGACGCGATGATGGGCGACGCGCCCGTCTGCGACGTCTGCGGCCACATCACCGTCCGCAACGGCGCGTGCTACAAGTGCCTCAACTGCGGCAACTCGATGGGCTGCAGCTGACCCGACCGTCGAGCTGATCCGGCGCGCGGCGCCTCGAACGTAAGGCCGACAGCACCTGTTCCTTGGAGTACCATCGGATCCACCGATGGACCTGTCGGCCCACGACGACCGCGTAGAGCACGAAACCGCGCTGACCGGCGCGGTGAGACGCGCGGGCGACGCCCTCGCGGCCCTCATCCCCTACGCGGTGACGTTCGGCGACGACGTCGTCGCCGCCATCGAAGCGGCGTGCGAGGACATCGAGCCGGCGCTCGGCAAGACCGAGATCGCGCTCGCGGTCGTGGGCGAGGTGCCGGCTCGACGCGCGCTCCTGCGGGCGGTGCTGGGCGACGTGGTGGGCGCCACCGTGCGCGGGAGCCGGGAGCGGGCGACCCGCGTTCGCGCCAGCGAGACGTACGACTACACCGCGCGCTTCCGTGACGGGACGGTCGTGCGTTTCGCGCGCGCGATGCCGGACCGCGATTCCCTGTTCGCCAAGTCGCTGGAGCGCGCCGAAGCCGAGGCGCTCGCGGCGAAGCGCGCACGCGACGCCGTTGCGACGAAGGTGGAGGCGGCGCGAGCCGAGATCCGCGAGGTCGAGGCGGACATCCCGCGCATCGAGGAGGCCATCGAGGCCTCGGGCCAGCGATACGCCGAGGCCTGGCGCGCGGAGCACGAGGCGGCGGCGGACGTGGTGCGCATCGAGAAGCAGACGCCCCAGGTGCCGGCGCCGCTGATGACCGTTCCGCCGTGGTGGGCGTTCTGGCGTCGCATCTCGCGCTGGACGCTCGCGCGCCGGTGGCGCGAGCCGCTGAGGATCCTCGCAGCCAACCAGGCGCAGCTCGCCAACGCGCGGCGCAAGGCCGTCGAGCGCGCCGCGGCGACGCACGCCGCCGATGCCGACCGCGACAGCCTGAAGACGCAACTCGACGACGCGAAGGCGCGGCTCGAGAAGGCCTCGGCCACCCTGGCCGCCTTCGAGGTCCAGCTCGCCGACGAGAGCGCGGTCGAGGCGAGCCAAGCGCACGTCGAGAGGCTGATCCGCGAGCGCCAGAAATACGCGGGCGAACGCAAGGACGAGTTCTTGGCCGATCTCCGCGCCTTCGACGAGACCGCGCGCGGCGACGAGCTGGAGGAGCTGGTCGTCGAGTACCCGACGACCCTCCTGCCCGCGGGCCTCGCGCTCGCCGACGCCGCCGAGCCGCCCGACGACGCCGACGGGTTCATCCTCGTGCGCGAGACGACGAGCACCGCCGAGCCGGCCAAGGCGAAGGACGCTCGCGCCCGCCTGCCGCAGGTGCTCACCGTGCGCACGCAGGCTGGCCGCACCGTCGAGGACGCCGGACCGCTGCTCGATCGCGTGGGCCGAGCGCGCCACGCCGTCGTGGCCGCGCGCCTCGCGCTGAAGCTCCGGGCGTGCATCGCACGAATCTCCAAGGAGCGCGAGGCCGCCGAGCAGTCGCACCTCGCGAAGCTCGCGGCGCTGGAGAGCCAGCGGATCCCGGATCCGGCCGCCTTCCGCGCCCGCCAGCTCGATCGGAGCGAGATGGCCATCGAACAAGGCGCGGACGACATCGTGCGCATGGCGCTCGAGGCCCTCGAACACGGCATCGACGGCCTCGGCAAGGAGTGGCGCGCCGCCATGACCAACGCGTCGGGCAAGAGCGCCATCGCCGCGTGCGCCCGCGAGGTGGACACGACCTCCGCGGCCCGCATCGACGACGTCCTCGAGGCCACGAGCGAGCTCATCGCGCGCGAGATGCAGAGCGTCACCGAGTCGCTCGAGCGCTGGGCCCTGGACGAGATCCGCAACAAGTACCACACGGCGCCGCGCTTGCGCGCCGAGTCGCTCGCCCCCGTTGCCAGCGACGTGACGCGCGAGGACCTCGCCGAGCGAATCTTCGGGATGTTCCCCATCCGCGGCGCCGTCGAGAGGTTCGACAAGAGCCGCGTGCGGTTCGGCGTCGCGGGCGCCGCGGCGGGCGCGGCCGTGGGAACGCTCGTCAAGCCGGGCCTCGGCACCGCCGCCGGGGCGCTCGTCGGAGCGCTCGCGGCATGGCTGCAGCGGCCCGAGAAGCTGCGCCGCGACTGCCTCGCGCGCCTCGACACCTACGTCGCCGACGTGAAGGCGCGCATCGGCGAGCAGCTCGTCCAGAAGCGCGGTGACGTCGCGCACGGCATCCGGCTCGCGCTCGAGCAGGCGCTCGAGGACTCGCTCGCGCGCATCAACGACTCGGTCACCCGGCTCATGGACGTCGAGAAGCGCGCGATCGCGGGCGAGCGCGAGCAGCTCGCGCAGCTGCTGTCCACGCGCGGTACGCTCGAGGAGCACGAGCGCGAGCTCGGCAAGGTCCTCGACGCGGTCCGCTTCTGACGTTAACGTCCGCTCATGCGTTCGTGGTACGCCCTCGCCGTTTCTCCGCTGCTGCTGCTCGGGTGCCCCGCCAGGGAGTCCTCGTCCACCGCCGGCACGTCGACAGCCGCGCCGGCCGCGTCTTCGGCGGCGCCCGGCCTCGCACCGCAGACGACCCTCGCCCCCCTCTCGGACACGCCCACCGCGACGGCGACCGGCACGGGGCCGGCCGTCGCGACGGGCGCCATCGCCCCCAAGCCGAAGCCGTCGGTGGCGGGCTCGGCCGCGGGCACCACGCCCGCGGGCAACACCAACGCCGTGCGGATCAAGCAGTGCTGCGACGCCCTCCGCAAGAGCACCGCCACGCTCGCGCCCGCGAGCACCGAAGCTCAAACGGTCACGCAGGCCGCCACGCTTTGCGACGGCGTCGCGGCGGCCGTGACCGGGCCGGCCACCATCGGCCAGGCGCCCGAGTTCGCTCCGGTGCGGCAGCTGCTGCAGAGCATGCAGGGCAAGTCGATCCCCGCGGTGTGCCAGAGCCTGTAGGTCAGGCGAAGTGGTCGAACCCGCCGTGGGCGGGCCACTCGCGCGTACCGTCACGAACGAAGACGCCGCTCCCGGGCTCGATCTCTCCGATGCGAACGAAGCCTTCGATGGCGCCCGGGGACGTGCACACGAGCGCGTAGTCCTCGCCGCCCGCGACCATGAGATCGAGCGGCTCCGCGTCGAGCGCTCGCGCCGCGACGACCAGCGCCGGGGCTGCCGCCGCGCGAAGCCGATCGGCGTCGAGCACGACCCGCACGCCGCTCGCCGCCGCGAGGTGCCCCGCGTCGCGGGCCAGCCCGTCGGAGACGTCGATGGCGGCGGTCGCCTTGCCGATCATCGCCCTGCCCGCGTCGATGCGCGCGACGGGGCGACGCCACGCCTCGAGGGCCGCGTCCGGGACGGCCACGCCGCGCTGCAGGCCCGCGAGCCCGGCGGCCGCCAGGCCGAGAGGCCCCGTCGCGAGCACGACGTCGCCGGGGCGCGCGCCCGCGCGCAGGACCGGAGAGGCCGCCGCGCCGAGGACGGTCGTCGCGACCGAGACGCAGGGGCCCCGCGCGAGGTTGCCGCCGACGATCGGCGCCCCGAGCGCGTCGCTCGCCGCGCGCTGCCCGGCGACGAGGGCGTCGAACGCGTCCTCGTCGAGGTCCGCCGGCAGCACGACCGAAGCCAGGATCCCGAGGGGCCGCGCGGCCATCGCTGCGAGGTCGCTCGCCGCGGCCATCACGGAGCGCCAGCCGACGTCCGCGAACGTCATGAGCTCGCGCTCGAAGTGCGTGCCCTCGACCTGCTCGTCGATGGTCCACACGAGCTTCTCGCCCCCTGCCCCGCTCGGAGGCGGATCGAGCACCGCCGCGTCGTCGCCGATGCCGACCACCACGCCGGGCGCGTCGTGCGCGAGGCGCGCGAGGAGCCGCGCGATGCGCTCGAGCTCCGAGCTCACGACAGCTCTTCGGCGGCGGCGACCGGCAGGGCGACGACGAAGACCGCGCCTTGCGGCCGGTTCTCCTCGACGCGGATGGTCCCGCTGTGCGCCTCGACGAGGCGCTTGACGATGGCGAGACCGAGGCCCGTGCCGCCGTACTCGCGCGTGGAGGACGAGTCGACCTGGTAGAACGGATCGAAGACCTTGTCGCGCTCGCCCGGCGGGATACCGATGCCGGTGTCCAGGACGGCGATCTCGATCTGCGCGCGCACCGGCGCCATCAGCGCGAGGCCCACTTCCTGCCCGTCTCGTTTGGAGAGCAGGCGCGTGCGGAGCGTCACGCTTCCGCCCTGCGGCGTGAACTTGATGGCGTTGTCGCCGATGTTCGTGAAGACCTGGCGCAGGCGCTCGGCGTCGGCGCGCAGCTCGGGAAGGTTGCCCTGGCCCTCGAGCTTCAGCAAAACGCCCTTCTTGCGCGCCGTCGGCGTGAGCGTCTTGAGCACCTCGCCGAGCACGTCCTCGATGCGCACGTGCGCGCGGCGGACGCTCATCGTGCCGCTCTCGAGCTTGCCCATGTCGAGGAGGCTCTGGATGAGCGAGAGCAGCTGCTCGCTCTTCTCGCGGATCGTCCCGACGAACTCTTGCTGCTCCGGGTTGAGCGGCCCCGAGATCCCCTCCCCGAGCATCTCGCTGTAGCCGATGATGCTCGTGAGCGGCGTGCGCAGCTCGTGGCTGACGGTAGCGAGGAAGTTCGACTTGAGGCGGTCGAGCTCCTTGAGCCGGTCGTAGGCCTCCTGCAGCTTGGCCTGCTTCTCGGTGAGCTCGCGGAAGCTCTCGCGGACGCTCAGCAGGTGCATCTGGCTGGTGAGCAGCGTCTTGTGTCCGGAGAACAGGATCAGGTCGAGCGCGGCCTTGAGGTGCCGGGCGACCCGCTGCACCGTGTCGCTCTTCGCACGAGGCACCTTGATCAGCAGGCTGCGCGCCTTCTCGTGGTCGATCTTGGGATCGACCTCGAGCAGCGAGTCGGGCACCTCGGTGAGCTCGGCCGGGAGGTAGGGGCCGAGGATGAAGCGGCCGATCCGGCGCGCCTCGTAGTCGATCGAGACGATTCGGTACTGCTGGCCGGAGAAGCACGGGTGGACGAGCGTCCCGCTCTCGTCGGGCTCGGAGATCTTCACGGCTCCGACGGTCGCCCCGCACGCGGCGCGGCCCGAAGCGAGCGTGTTGATGTAGTTGCAGACCTCGTGCTCGCGCGAGGCATCCGCGAGCAGCGTGCCGTCCTGCGACAGCACGCGCACCGGAATGCCGAAGAGCGTGAAGAAGCTCTGGCAGAGCTCCGCGAGGCCTTCGCGATCGACGAGGTCCTCGAGCTTGACGTCCACCTCGGTGGCCGGGTTGGCGGGGTCAGGGCGCTTGTCCGTCATCACGAGCGCTCCCCTCCCTCGCCGAGCTTGAAGTCCAGGCTCCCGCCGAGGCACGTGGCGAGCATCGATCCGACCTCGCGCTGGACCCCCATCTTGCGCGCGGCGACCGCGACGAACTCGTGCGGCTCGATCCCGATGATGCGCGAGAGCTGGTGCTCGGCCTCGAGCTTGCTCCACGTGAGCCGGAGCAGGCCGAAGAAGGTCTCGAGCACCCCCTCGCCGGTCACCGCGACGGCGCGGAAGACCGGCTCGCGCCCCTGCGCCGCGAGCTGCTTGATCTCGTCGTCGCTGCGGATGCCGGCGAGGTCGCGCTTGTTGAACTGGATGACCATCGGCATCTCGCGCAGCGAGACGTTGAGCTCCTTCAGGTTGGAGCGAAGGTCGAGGAACGAGGCGGCGTTGTTCTCGGTCTCGCTCACCTGCGAGTCGGCGACGAACGCGATGCCGTCGGCCCCCTGCAGCACGAGGCGCCGCGTGGCGCCGTGCAGCACCTGCCCCGGCACCGTGAAGACCTTGATGCGCAGGCTCATTCCCGTCGTCGGATCCAGCGGCGTGTAGCTCCGCTCGCCGGGTCGGCGCGGAACGCCGCCGGCGCGGAAGACGAGAGGCAACATGTCGAAGAAGAGCGTGCGGTCGTCGCGCGTCTCCAGCGTCATGAGGCGCCCGTGGCTCTCGGCCGACGACAGCTCGTGTAGCGCGCGCAGATTGGTCGTTTTTCCCGAGAGGGCCGGCCCGTAGTACACGAGCTTGATCGTCACCTCTCGACCTGCGAAGTTGAGCTGCACGTGCTGGGTCCTGACCCCCCAACATAGCTTTTATCGACGTTCGCGTCGCCCGCGCTCGAGAGCGCGCTGACCAAGGAAGACTACACCATGCTCGAAGCTGGAGACCGCGCGCCGTCCTTCGCTCTGCCGTCCGATTCGGGAAAGGACGTCGCCCTGCAGGATTTCGCGGGAAAGACGCTCGTCGTCTACTTCTACCCGAAGGACAACACGCCCGGCTGCACGCGTGAGGCTCAAGCGTTCACCAAGCTCCTCGGCGCCTTCCGCAAGGTAGGGGCCGACGTGGTGGGCATCTCCAAGGACAGCGTCGCCTCGCACTGCAACTTCCGCGACAAGCTCGGCTTGAAGGTGCCGCTGCTGAGCGATCCGGAGCTGACGACGCACAAGGCGTACGGCGCGTGGGGGGAGAAGACGATGTACGGCAAGAAGGTCACCGGCGTCATCCGGAGCACCTTCATCGTCGGACCCGACGGGCGGCTGCAGCGCGTCTATCGGAGCGTGAAGGTCGACGGCCACGCGGAGGCCGTGCTCGCCGAGGTCTCCGGCGGCGCGAAGACGAAGCCGAAGTCGAAGCCAGCGGCGAAGGCCCGGCCCGCGAAGAAGGCGGCGGCGAAGCGCAGGGGCTCGGGCGGGCGGCGGTGATCGACGCGGCGGTCGCATGGATCGACGCCGCGCCTCGGACGGCGGACGAGACCGCCGAGCTCAAGGCGTGGGCGGCCACTCGGGGCCTTCGGCTCGTGGAGCCCGGCGAAGGCGGCCGCCTTGCCATCCCCGTCGACCTCGGTGTGGCCAACCGCATCGAAGAAGATCTCAAGGCGACGCGGGATCTGCTCGCCCAGCACGACGCGGACGGCACCGAGCGGGCGCTCGCGCGCGCCGAGGGGCTGCTTCGTGACCACCCGGAGCTCCCGCAGGCGGCGTGGCTGATGGCGGAGGTCGAGCGCGGCTGGGCGGCCCGCTACGCGCGCCTCGAGCCCGTCGACGCCGCTCGCGCCGCGCGCGCGTGGCGAGCCGCCGCGGCGCTGGACGGCGGGCGCGCCGCCGGTGTGGGAGAGCCCATGGCCGACGCGGACGGGAGCGTGACCTTCGGGCTCGAGGTGGCGGAGGGTCAGGGGGAGCTGCGCCTCGACGGCGAGCGCGTCGTCCCGGCGACGGTCCAGGCGCGGCCAGGCCTGCACCAGCTGGTGGCCGAGAGCGACGGCGCCGTCGTCTTCGCTTCGTGGATCACGCTCGCCGCCGGCACGGTGGTGCGCGTCGCGCTCCCCACCCCCGAGCCGTGCTCGCGCGCCGATCTCGCGCAGGCTTCGAGCATCCAGTGCCCGTCGTGGCTCGCCGTGCGCCGCGGCGAGGCTCCCGGGAGCTTTCGCGTGCGGACGTGCGAGGGGGCGAGCTGCGGCCCCGAGCTCGTCGTGGCCTCCATCGAGCCTCTTCGCGACGGCCACGACCGGGCGCCGATCGAGCACCACCGCATGCCGAAGTGGCTCACGTGGACCCTCGTGGGGGCCGGGGTCGTCGCCGTCGGCGTCGCCGCGGCGTACGCGGGCTGGTGGCTCGCCACGCCGTACGGACAGGTCACGAGCTGGCGTCAGGGTACGACCGACTCGAAGTGATCTTCAGAACGCGCCCGAGAGCGTCAGCATCGTGCCGTACGGGCTCGGCGTCACGCCCGGCACGACCCAACCCCGCCGCAGGGCCGTCGCCTTGGGCGCCTTCGGCACCGACACCTCCCAGCCGATGACCGCGCCGATCGTGCCGAGGAGCATGGGCACCGCGTAAAGGCTGCTGATCACCTCGGCGCCGTCGACGGTCGCGCCGCGCGTTCCTTCGAAGACGAGGACCGCCGTCGGCGCGGCCGCGATCGCGGTTCCGATCGCGGAGCCGAGAAACGCGCCCAGGAAGGTGCCGTGCACGTCGAGCAGGTGGCCGGCGAAGGAGACGCCGAGCGCGGTCATCGGGATGAAGGCGCCGTAGGTCGCCGCGCCGAGGGCGATGTACGCCCCGGTCCTGTCGCCGCTGCCGTTGCTGAGCACCAGGAGCCCGCCCGATCCGGCCAGGAGCGGGACGGCGCCGAAGATCAGCCCTCCGACGCCCTCGAGCATGACGTCCCGAAACGTCGGCCTCGCCGACGCGGCGTCCGCATCCGCAGACGAGGTGGCCGCGCTCGCGGCCGCGAGCGGCGGCGTGGCCTCCGGGGCTTGGGTCGTCTCGCTCGGAGCGGCGGACGCGACCGGCGCGGAGCTCGCCGAGGCGGACGCCGCGGGCTCGGCTCGCGCGGTACCGGAGGCGCCCGTGGCGGTCACGGCGCTCGGCGAAGCGGACTCACTCGCGGAGGCGGAGGCGGCTGGATGCTTGCCGTGCTTCGACTTCTTCTTCGTCTTTGCGGCGGCGTCCTCTCCCATCGACGAGATCCACACCACCGAGGCGACTGCGACGCCCTGGAGCAAGAGCAAGCGATGGGCTCGGCGCATGCCCCCAAAGTATCGCGCCCCGCTCCGAGCGGCCAAGCGTGCGAAGCGGCCGAAAGGAGAATATCATCGGACGATGGCGCTGCGTTCCGTCTGGGGTCGGAGGGCGATGGTGTGCGGCGCGAGCCTGCTGCTCGCGTGCTCGGGCGGGTCGGGCGTCGATCTCGACGGCTCGCCCGGCGACGACGGCGGCACCGACGGCCCGATCGCTCCCACACCCGATGGCTCCACCGGCACGGACGCCGCGCCGAACGACGGCAGCACGGCGCCCGACACCGGGACGGTCACCCCGCCCGGCCCGGCGTACGGAGCCAAGTGCACCAACCCGGATGCCAACGAGACGAAGGCCACCGACGAGGTCGCCATCGTGCGCGGCAAGGCGAAGCTGCCGCCGATGAACTGCGTCGACAGCGCCATGAAGGCCGCGAACAACCACTCGAGCTACATCGCGCTGAACGGCTGGACGCTCACCCACACCGAGACGCAGGGCAACCCCGGCTTCACCGGCGTGAACTTCTGGAACCGCCTGACGTACGCGGGCTACACGGGCAGCCCCTCGTTCGAGGTCGTGCACTCGGTCGCCGACGCGCACGAGGCGATCACGGGCCAGAACGGGTGGATCAACACGCTCTACCACCGCATTCCGTTCGTCGCGTACGGCACCAAGGACTTCGGCTTCGGCTACGCGTCGTCCACCGGCGGCCAGGACTCGACCACCGACTTCGGCAGCGGCAACAGCGCCTCGAAGACGGCGATGACGACCTGGCCGGCCGATGGCGACACCGCCGTCTGGACGACCTTCCACAACGCCTACGAGAGCCCCAACCCGCTGCCAAACCAGCAGGTCGCCGGCTACCCGATCACCGTCGTCGGCGGCTCCGCGCTCACGCTCGCCACCCACGACGTCACGGCCAACAGCGGCGCTGTGAACCACATCGTCATGACCTCCGGCAACGACCCCGCGGGCCTCATTCCGTCGTCGCAGGTCTACCTCATCCCCAACAGCGTCCTCGCCAAGAACACGAAGTACACGGTGCACGTCACCGGCACGGTCAACGGCCAGGCCTACGATCGGACCTTCTCGTTCACCACGGGCAGCATTTAGCTCGCTCTGGGAAGCTTTCGGGCTCGCCGCCCGTAGTTCGGCGTAGGGCAGATCGAGCTGAGCCGCTGGGTGCCCACATTGCCGCGCGGCACAACCGCCGTTAGGTTACAGACCATGGCCCAAGCACCCGCCCTCGATTTCCCCACCTTCGTCGCGCAGAGGCGCGAAAACCGTGTCACGACGGGCGGTCTGGTCGAAGCCTCCGGCCACGAGTACGCCTACGTGTCGGACAAACAGACGCGCGCGGCCTTCGAGCGCATGAAGCCCGTCGAGATGGCCGTCGCCGCCAGCGTCCGTATGTGGAAGCAGGTCGCCCGCAACCAGCTCCTCGGGAGCGGCGTCAGGGTCTCGGACCGGCAATTTCCGCGCATCCAGCACCTCACCCAGCGATGCGCCGACACGCTCCACATCCCGACGCCGCAGGTCTACATCGTCAACCACCCCACGCTCAACGCCGCCACCTACGGCACCAACGAAGAAGCCTTCATCATGGTGCACTCGGCGCTCGTCGATCACTACAGCGACGAGGAGCTGATGACGGTCATCGGCCACGAGTGCGGCCACATCCACAACTCCCACGTGGTCTACCTGACCGCGCTGCACGTGCTCACGCGCGTCGCGGGCGCCATGGTGCAATGGGCGATGCAGCCCGCGCTCGTGGCGCTCCTCGCCTGGTCGCGCCGCGCGGAGATCACCTGCGACCGCGCCGGGATGCTCTGCAGCCAGAGCTCCGACGTGTCGGGGCGCGCGCTGACCAAGCTCGCGCTCGGCTCGCGCAAGCTCTACGAGGAGTTCAACCTGGACGCGTTCCTCGAGCAGTACGAAGAGGGCAAAGAAGGGATCGGGAAATACATGGAAGCGTTCGCATCGCATCCCTATCTGCCCAAGCGCGTGCTCGCCATGCGCATCTTCGGCGAGAGCGCGCTCTACAAGAAAGCCGTCGGCGACGCC
>Ga0316628_100004324_pt1 | contig 11120 bp, 10 predicted proteins | sample OWC_Aug_M2_C1_D5_FD_207648 | JGI IMG/M metagenome (GOLD analysis project Ga0316628, IMG submission 207648) | Wetland soil microbial communities from Old Woman Creek delta, Ohio, United States - OWC_Aug_M2_C1_D5_C | ecosystem: Environmental > Terrestrial > Soil > Wetlands | place: USA: Ohio... | reverse complement strand
TATCGACCGCATGCGCGGGCAGCTCAAACGCCTGGGCTTCAGCTACGACTGGCGGCGCGAGATCGCCACCTGCGTGCCCGAGTACTACCGCTGGAACCAGTGGTTTTTCCTGAAGATGTACGAGCGCGGCCTGGCCTACCGCAAGAAAAGCCGTGTGAACTGGTGCAACCTCTGCCAGACCGTGCTCGCCAACGAACAGGTCGTGGACGGCTGCTGCTGGCGGCACGAAGATACGCCGGTCGTCGAGCGGGAACTCGAACAGTGGTTTTTCAAGATCACGGCTTACGCCGACCGCCTGCTCGACGATTTGCAGCACCTGGTGCGGTGGCCCGAGCGCGTGCTCACCATGCAGCAGAATTGGATCGGGAAATCCTTCGGGACGCTCGTAGATTTTGAGCTCCGCGCGCTCGGCGCGAAGCTGCAGATTTTCACCACGCGCGTGGACACCATCTTCGGCTGCACGGCAACCTTCGTGGCGCCGGAGCACCCGATCGTCGAAAAACTGATTGCGGCATCGAAGGATCCGGCGAAGCTTCGCGCCGAGGCCGAGCGAGTCCGAGCTTCGGCCGTGCGCGCGCGCGTGGAAGTGGACCTCGAGAAGATCGGCGTGGACACCGGCTTCAAGGCGGTAAACCCTTACAACGGCGAAGCGGTTCCCGTGTGGCTGGCGAACTTCGTGCTGATGGAATACGGCACGGGGGCCATCATGGCGGTCCCGGCGCACGATGAACGCGACTTTGATTTCTGCACCGCCTACGGCTTGCCCATCAAAACTGTGATCGTGCCTGCGGACAATCCCAATACAGGGGCGGGGCTTGCCCCGCCCTTAGAGGGCGCTCGAAGCAGCGCCCCGACACAGGCCTATGTCGAATACGGACGGCTCATCAACAGCGGTCCCTACAACGGGCTTGAATCCGCGGAGGCCATCCAGCGCATGACGCGCGACGCGGAGGCGAAGGGCTTTGGGAAGGAAACCACTCAGTACCGCATCAAGGACTGGGGAATCTCCCGGCAGCGCTATTGGGGCACACCGATTCCCATTGTCTACTGTGACTCTTGCGGGATCGTTCCTGTTCCAGAGAACGCTCTGCCCGTCATCCTGCCGCCCGGCGTGAAGCTCACGGGCCAGGGCCAATCGCCGCTGGCCAACGTACCGGGATTTGTTTCCACCGTGTGTCCCAAATGCTCAGGCCCGGCGCGCCGCGAGACTGACACGATGGATACCTTCGTCGATTCCTCGTGGTATTTCTACCGCTACACCGATCCGAAGATTTCGACTGCCATGATCAGCCGGGAAGCCGTGGGCTACTGGTTTCCGGTGGACCAATATATCGGCGGCATCGAGCACGCCATCCTGCACCTGATCTACATGCGCTTCTTCAGCAAGGTGATGCAGGACATCGGCCTGGTGGATTTTCCGGAACCCGTGGCGAGGCTCTTCACCCAAGGCATGGTCATCAAAGACGGTGTGAAGATGTCGAAGTCCAAGGGCAATGTCGTCGATCCCACGGAGATGTGCGCGAAATATGGCGCCGATACCGTGAGGCTCTACATGCTCTTCGCGGCGCCGCCGGAGAAGGATCTGGATTGGAGTGACGCGGGGATCGAGGGCGCCTCACGATTCCTGAACAAGGTGTACCGCCTCGTGGCGAAGCACGCCGACAAACTGCGCCCGGTGAGCGCCAGGAAGAATCCCAGTGAGGGAAGCTCGGCAGAGCCCAGCGTGGAGGAGCGTCGCCTGTTGCGCAAGACCCATCAGACGCTCCACCACGTGACCGTCGACATGGAGGGCCGCTGGCACTTCAATACCGACATTGCCATGGCCATGGAGCTGTTCAACGAGCTGAGCGGTCTCGATTGGGCGGTCGAGGCAGGGAAGGTCCGGCCGCAGGTTCAAAAAGAGGCGCTCGAGAACCTGATTCTGATTCTCTCCCTTTTCTCGCCCCACGTTGCCGACGAGCTTTGGGAAGCGCTTGGGCACACCGAGACAACCCGCGAAGTGCCCTGGCCTGCGTACGATCCCGAGCTCGCCGCCGAAGAAGAGCTGGAAATACCTGTGCAGGTAAACGGCAGGCTGCGCGGCCGGGTTCGCGTTGCCGTGGATGCTGGGGAAGAGGAAATTCGTGCCCGAGCCCTGGCGGATGAGAAGGTGGCCCAACATCTCCAGGGTCGGCAGATCGCGAAAGTCATTATCGTGCCGCGGAAGCTGGTGAATATCGTCGTCAAGTAGGGGCGCCGCTCGCCGCGCTCTGGGCAGGGCAAGCCCTGCCCCTACAAACATCCATGAAGCAGCCACAACCTATCGTTGTTCTTGATTTCGGTTCACAGTACACGCAGCTCATCGCGCGGCGCATCCGGGAGATGCAGGTCTACTCGGTCATCGTCCCGTGTCACATCGCCTTTGACCAGCTCGTGAAGATGTCTCCGCAGGCGCTGATTCTTTCCGGCGGGCCGTCGTCGGTGTACGATCCGGCCTCGCCCGTTTGCGACGAGCGCGTCCTCAAGATGGGCCTGCCGGTGCTGGGCATCTGCTACGGTTTGCAGTGGATGTCCTACAAGCTGGGAGGGAAGGTGGAGGCCGCCAGCCGGAAGGAATACGGGTTTGCCGGGCTGGATATCACGCCGCCTTCCCAAATCCTGGCAGGGATTCCATCACCGCTGCGCGTTTGGAACAGCCACGGCGATCACGTGGTGGAAGTGCCGCGAGGCTTTGTCGTCACGGGACGGACGGAGAACGCCATTTCCGTTATCGAAAACCCCCAGACCAAGATGTATGCGGTGGAGTTCCACCCGGAGGTCCGGCATACCGATCGCGGCGCGCAAATCCTGAAGAACTTTGTCGAGGAAGTCTGCGGCGCCAAGCCCAACTGGTTTCCGCGCTCTTTCATTGAGGAGACGGTCGAGCGGGTGCGCGAGCAGGTCGGCGACGGGCGGGCCCTGTGCGCGCTGTCGGGCGGCGTGGATTCCGCTGTGGCCGCAACGTTGGTTGGCCGGGCCATTGGCGACCGCTTGGTCTGCGTGTTCGTGGACAATGGCGTCCTGCGCAAGAACGAATTCGAGCGCGTCACGGCCAAGCTGCGCGAGCAGGGCCATTTGAACGTGCAGGCGGTGGACCGCTCGGCTCGCTTCCTCGAGCGCCTGCGCGGCGTCACCGACCCGGAGCGGAAGCGCAAGATCATCGGGGAGGAGTTCATTCGGGTCTTCGAAGAGGAAGCGCACAGATTGGGGAAGATGGATTACCTCGTGCAGGGCACGCTCTATCCGGATGTGATTGAGTCTGTTTCAGTGAAAGGGCCGGCGGCGACGATCAAAAGCCACCACAACGTGGGCGGACTTCCCCCTGACCTGCAATTCAGGCTGATCGAGCCGTTGCGCGAACTCTTCAAGGACGAGGTGCGGGCGGTGGGCAGGGAACTTGGTCTGGACGAGGACATCGTTAGCCGCCAGCCCTTCCCGGGACCGGGTCTCGCGGTGCGCATCGTCGGCGAGGTCACCGAGGAACGGCTGCGCATGGTGCGCGAAGCGGACGCGGTTGTGCTCGAAGAGGTTCGCGCCGCGGGTCTTTACACGCGGCTTTGGCAGTCTTTTGCCGTCCTGCTGCCGGTCTGGAGTGTAGGCGTGATGGGCGATGCGCGGACTTACGCGTCAACGATCGCGGTGCGCGCCGTCGAGTCCGAGGATGGTATGACGGCGGATTGGGCCAAGTTGCCGCCGCCGCTGCTGGAGCGCATGGCTACGAGGATTGTGAATGAGGTCAAGGGAGTCAACCGGGTAGTCTTCGACATCACCTCGAAGCCCCCGGGGACCATCGAATGGGAATAGCTCACCCTGCCGGTGGAAGAGCGTGTCGCAGCGCCCCCACACCCGGCACGGCAACTTGGCGATGTGCTAGCGGCTGGACAGTTTCTGCGCCATGTACAGCAAGAGCTGGCGGTCTTTCTCGTCGATGCGGGAGAGCAGGCGCCTGACCTTTTCGAAAAAGCGGTTTTCCTTCTCCGCTTCCGCATCCATCACCAGCTCCTCCGTTGTCGCCCGTTTGCTCAGATTCGGCAACGGAGGCGGCTCGTCACCCTCGTAGAAGAGCTGATAAAGGGGGATTTCGAGCGCCGCAGCGAGCTTCTCCAGGGTTTCAATGGACGGGACCGTATGCCCGTTCTCCACCCGAGAGATATAGCAACGCAGTAACCCGGTCCGCTTCTCAATATCACCTTGCGAGAACTTGCGGTCTTCTCTTAATGCACGAAGTCGAGTTCCGATGACCATGCCGGTATTCTTCCATAGTCATACTGATCTGGTCAACGAGAATTTGGGTGGGAAAAGGGACATTTTCTGCGGTCCGCAGGTGTAACCTTAAGGACGCGCTCTTCGTCTCCCCAAGAGGGAAGAGTGCGAGCTGATGGGAGCTGGATGGAGCCATATCGGGCAGAGCAGGACCCCCAGGAGCTGGCCTGGATCCGCAGCGCGCAGCAGGGCGACGGCGAGGCTTTCGGACATCTTGTCGAGCGCTACCAAAAACGCGTCTTCTCCCAGGTTTTCCGGTTGGTCCGTCGCCGGGAGGACGTCGAGGACCTCGCGCAGGAGGTCCTGGTCAAGGCGTTCCGGGCGATTCGAAGTTATGACTTTCGGTCATCCTTCGGAACTTGGCTCTCGCGCGTGGCCGTTAACCACTGCTACGACTATTTGCGGCGTGAGCGCGCCCAACCGGCAATCGTCTCAGTTTCACCGGCAGACCGTGAAGCCTCGCAGCCCACGGCCTTGGTCGACAAACTGCATGCGCCGGATCAAGACCCAGAACGCCAAGCGGTGCTTCGCGATCTGGTCGGGAAGCTTCTGGAACGGGCACCGGTGGACGACCGAGTCATCTTGGCCCTCAAGGAAATGGAAGGTTTGTCCGTGGACGAGATTGGTGAGATCTTGGAGTTGAGGCCGGGCACGGTGAAAGTCCGGCTCTTTCGCGCCCGGAAACGCATGTTGGAGGATTGGCGAAGTCTCCGGCAGGGGAAATGAACAATGCGCTGTAAAGACGTACAGACGATGTTGATCGAGAACGGGGGCGGCGAACGCCCTGCCGCTCTACGCGAGCACATGGCGATATGTGCATCTTGCCAAGCCTACGCAAACGACCTGGAAAGTCTGCAGGCAGGCTTCCGTGCACTGGCCGCCCTGAGCGTGCCGGAGCCCTCGTGGGGATTTGCGGCGCGGCTGGTGCGGCGGTTAAACGATCTTGAGCAAGGCGGGCGAGCGGCGGATTTTCTCGAGCAGGTTGGTCGCCGAGTGGTTTATGCGGCGGGCCTGCTGACCCTGCTGCTCCTCCTGGCGCTCGTTTTGCCCGCCTCCGGCCCCCTGCGCGGCCCAACGACCTCGGAACTCTATTGGGCTCAGGCGGATACGGGAACTCTGACAAATTATACCATCTTGCCGGACGAAGCTCTCGAGGGCCGTGGGCTGAACTCTCCGGCGCCGAATCCAGGTAGCTCAGAAGGGAAGCAATGACACGCCGCGCTTATCTGTATTTCGTCCTGACATTCCTCCTGGGGATCGTGGTCGGAGGGGCGGCCGTGCTCTTCTACGCCTGGAATACTGGGCACTGGCATCGCCGCTTCGACCGTCAGCACCTGGTTCGCCGCCTCACTCGCGAGCTGAATCTCAACGACACCCAGGTGCGACAGCTCACTCAGATTATGGACGAGACATCAAAGAAGATGGACGATTTGCGGCACAAGATGGACCCGGAATTTGATGCGGTGCGTAAGGAGAGCCAAGACCGTGTGCGCCAAATCCTGACCCCGGAGCAACTTACTAAATTCAACGCGATGGTGCGCCGCTTCGAAGAGCGAATGAGGCGAAGGGGCCCCCCGCAGCGGTAGCCCGCTGTGTCGCTCCGCCGGAGCGAAGGGCATCTGTGCTGAGTCGTTCCGTGAAAGGTCAGGGAACACATGGCAATTCGAGAACACCTGGACAGGAAGCGAAAGGTCGCCGCGCTCGTGATCGTAGCACTCGCCGCGCTGTTCACCGTGGGCATGGCGCTCCGGTCACGCGCTGACACGCCGAAGTACTTGACGGCAACAGTCAAGCGTGGCGATATCACTGCGGTCGTTCAGGCCACCGGCACAATCAACCCTCTCACCACCGTCCCCGTCGGCTCGTCGGTTTCCGGGACGGTCAAGTACATCTTCGCGGACTTCAATACGCGCGTTCGGGCCGGGCAGGTTCTGGCCCAGCTCGACCCCGCACTGTTTGAAGCGCAGGTCATCCAGGCCCGCGGCAACCTGGCGAATGCCGAAGCTAACTTGCGGAACATTCAGGCAAACCTCTCCGCCATGCAAGCCGCCGTCGAGACCAACCGCGCGAACCTGGCACGGCTGCAAGCGGCGGCCCAGTACGCGCGCGCGAACGCGGCCCGCATCTCCGACCTTTCCAAGCAGGGCATCCTGGCCCAGGACCAGAATGACATGACGCAGGCGAACCTCCTGCAGGCGGACGCCCAGGTGCGGGCTGCCGAGGCGCAAATTCGTCAGTCGCAGGCACAAGTGGACCAGACCCGCGCGCAGGTGGAGCAGGCACGGGCCCAGGTGGAAGTGAATCGCGGCGTTTTGAATCAGGCTGAAACGAATTTCCGCTACACCACCATCGTCTCGCCCATCGACGGCACGGTGGTAGCGCGTAACATCACCGTCGGGCAGTCCGTCGCCGCCTCCCTCCAGGCGCCGAACGTCTTCACGATCGCCCAGGACCTGAAGCGCATGCAGGTTTATGCCAAGACTGATGAATCCGACACGGGACAGATCAAGATCGGAACAGATGTAACCTTCCAGGTGGACGCCTTCCCGACCGAGACTTTCCACGGGCGGGTGAGTGCCATCCGGCTCAATGCCTACACCGTCCAGAACGTCGTCACCTACGATACCGTCATCGATTTTGAGAATGCCGATGAGAAGCTTCTGCCCGGCGAGACGGCCTACGTCACCATTCCCACGGGTCACGCCTCAGACGCCCTCAAGATTCCCAGCGCCGCGCTCCGCTACACCCCCGAACTCCCGCGCCAGGAGCTCCAGGAGCTTTACGCCCAGAGTGACATCCCGGCCTCGGCGACGGTTCAGCGTCCGGGAGGCATGCAGGTCGTGTGGAAGCTTACGAACGGCAGGAAGCTCCAGCCCGTAGCAGTGAAGGTCGGAATCACAGACTACAGCTCGACGCAGTTGGTGGAAGGGAACCTCAAAGAGGGCGATGTTCTCGCCACCGGGCAAACGGAATCATCAAACTCGGGACAGCAAGGACAGTTCCCGGGTAGCCCGCGGTTCGGCGGGCCGCCCCGTCGGTAGGGGCGCGGAGCGAGGAGACAGGTCGTCGATGACGGAAGACGTTCTGGAGCCCCAAGCCGAAGTGGCGGTTCCCAAAACGGGCGCTACGCCTATCATCCGCGTGGAAAACTTGCACAAGACGTACGACCTGGGCGAAGTCCAGGTCCATGCCTTGCGGGGGATTTCGCTCGATATCCTGCCCGGCGAGTTTGTGGCCATCATGGGCGCCTCCGGCTCGGGGAAATCGACCTTCATGAACCTGATCGGCTGCCTGGATCACCCGACGCGGGGGCGATATTTCCTGGATGGGCAGGACGTCTCGACGCTCTCCAAGCGCGAACTGGCGCGCATTCGCAACCGCAAGATCGGCTTCGTTTTTCAGGGTTTCAACCTCCTGCCGCGGACCTCTGCCGTGGAGAACGTCGAGCTTCCTCTCATCTACAGTGGCGTGTCCCATGAGGAGCGGGTGGAACGGGCGCGGGATGCTCTGGGTATTGTGGGCTTGGCCGGCCGTGAGGACCACCACCCCTCGCAGCTTTCGGGGGGGCAGCAACAGCGCGTGGCGATTGCGCGCGCCCTCATTAACAATCCGTCCCTAGTTCTGGCCGACGAACCGACCGGGAACCTCGACAGCCGCACCAGCGTCGAGATCATGGAGATCTTCCAGCGGCTCAGCAAAGAGCGCACCCTGACGATCCTGTTGGTGACCCATGAGCCGGACATCGCCCGCTACGCCAACCGCGTGGTGCTCTTTCGCGACGGCAAGGTGCGCCGCGACGAGCCCGTCGAAGAACGCGCCGATGCGGTCGAAGTCCTAAAGACCCTGCCCCTCATCGACGCAGATGAGGAGGAGGAATCCTGATGGACCTGACGGCGGTGATTCGCGTCGCCCTCCGCGCCCTGGCGCGCAACAAGATGCGGACCGCGCTGACGATGCTGGGAATCATCATCGGCGTAGGAGCCGTCATCTGTACGGTGGCCATTGGCCAAGGGGCGTCCAATCAGGTGCAGGAGCAACTCCGCAACCTCGGGGACAACATCGTGTTCATCGCGGCGGGGAGCGTCAACCAGCACGGCGTGCGGATGGGAAGCTCGGCCACCAAGACCCTGTCGCTCGCCGACGCCAAAGCCATTCAGCAGCAGGTTCCCATGGTCAGCAGGGTCTCGCCGGGCGTGGGCGCGCAGGTCCAGGTCGTTTATGGAAACCAGAATTGGAACACGCGCGTGCGCGGCGCCTCGCCGGAGTATCTGGAAATCCGCCGCTGGCCGGTGGCGAACGGCGGGTCCTTCTCGCAGCACGAGGTGGATGCGGCAGCGAACGTCTGCCTGATCGGACAGACCGTGGTGGCGAATCTCTTCGGGGGCGAGGACCCGGTCAACAAAACGGTGCGCATTCAGAATCTACCCTTTCGGGTGATCGGGGTGTTGGCCTCGCGAGGCCAGTCGCCGTTCGGGCAGGACGAGGACGACACGATCATCATGCCGTATACGACCGTCCAGAAGAAGATCTCGGGGATTGACTGGTTGAATTACATCATGTGCTCGGCGATCTCGGCCGATGCGATTCATCCCGCCCAGCAGCAGATTGCCGCGCTGCTCCGCCAGCGCCACCGGCTGCGCGCTGATGAGGACGACGATTTCATCATCCGCAGCCCGACCGACCTGGCCAACGTCCAGGCCCAGGCGGGCCGCATCATGACGCTGCTGCTGGCCAGCATCGCCTCCGTCTCACTGCTGGTGGGCGGGATCGGCATCATGAACATCATGCTGGTCTCCGTGACCGAGCGCACGCGGGAGATCGGCGTGCGCATGGCCGTGGGCGCAACCGAAGAGGACGTCCAAATGCAGTTCTTGAGCGAAGCCATGGTCCTCAGTCTCCTTGGTGGCTCGGCGGGGGTGCTGCTGGGCGTCGCGGCATCGGTCGGAGTCTCCAGCATGCTGCAGTGGCCGACCAGCGTGCCGCCCCAGGCGATCGTAATCGCCGTATTGTTTTCGGCAGGCGTGGGAATCTTTTTCGGCTACTACCCGGCGCGCAAGGCGGCCAGGCTGGATCCGATCGAAGCGTTGCGCTACGAATAGGCGCCGGAGAGATTGAGCGGTGCAGATTGGCATGGCGCGCGCTCGGAAGGACTCTTGAGGTGGGAGCGAACTGAAATGAATCTTCGAAGCACCCAAACCCGCGTTGGAATTCTGATCATCGCGCTTTCCTTAGGCTCGCTCGCGGCGGTGGTGCGCGCGGCCGAGAAGCCGCCTGCGCCCCCGGCGGCCGATGAGGAATTCTTCATTGTCTCTTCCGTGGATTTGCCGAAAGACCAGCTCGTCCTCAAGCGGCCGACGGAAGTCACGCAACTTATCGCGGTCAGCGACAAGACGGTCATCCGCAACGAGGAAGGGAAGACCATTCAGCTCAAAAGTCTCCGGGCGGGCGACACGGTTTACGTCACCTTCGCCCCGGGGACCGAGCGGCCACTCCTTGCCACACGCATCCGCAAGGCGCCCATGACCGTGGAAGAACTCCACCGCCGGTACGTGCCTTTCCAATAGCAGTAGATAGTAAATGGTGCAGAGTAAGCAGCTAGGTGCACAGCCCTTTCTCGGGCTGTGCACTGTCCACTCTCCACTGTTCACTGCTCTTAGAAGGGAATGTCTTCGTCGGTGATTTCCGGCTCGGACGGACCCTCGGGCGGCGCGGAGGCCGAACGTTCGCTGGGAGCGCGTTCCGTAGTAGGGCGATCCGCTGCTGCGCGCTCGCTGTCCGCTCGTGAGCCGAGCATGGTCATCTGGCGGGCGACAATCTCATAGACAGTGCGCTTGTTGCCACTCTGGTCTTCCCATTGCCGGCTGCGGATACTCCCTTCGACATAAACCTGCTTGCCCTTGGTGAGGTATTCGCCGCAGATCTCCGCCAGCTTGCCCCAGGCGACAATCCGGTGCCATTCCGTGCGGTTTTGCTGCTCGCCGTTGCGGTCCTTAAACGACTCGTCGGTCGCCAGGCTGAAGTTCACGACAGGCGCGCCACTCGGCGTGTATTTCAGTTCGGGGTCTTTCCCGAGCCGCCCGATGAGAATAACCTTGTTCACGGAGCCTGCCATGGGAACCTCTCAGTAACAAGTCGGTGTGGGCGGCTTCTGGGTGACGCGCCACGGAACCTGTCCACTTCGTGAAACGCAATCCGGCCGATTCGCTCCAGTGGCTCGTTACCGAACGCCGAGCTTCTTGAGCCGCTGGCGTGCCAGGTCGGCCTCCCGCGAATTGGGGAAGCGCCGAATGAGCGAGCGCAGCTCGCTGATGCCGGCGCGTTGCTGGTCGAGAGCCAGCAGCGCGTAGCCCTTCTTGAGTTGGGCTGCCGCGACCTTATTGCCCTTGGGATACTGCTCGATGCACTTGTTGTACTCGTCGACCGACTTCTGGAAGTCGCCCTGGCTGTAATAGCACTCGCCGATATAGAACTGGGCGTTCGAGGCCAGGTCGGTGTCGCTGTAGTATTGCAGGTATTCCTGAAAGGACTGAATCGCCAACGGGTATTGGCCGCCGTTGTAGGAGCTGAGGCCGGACTTGTAGAGGGTATCGGCGTCAGGAACGGGAGTGGGACTCGCGCCCGTCGCACCCGGTGTGCCTGGGGTACCGGCCGCGGGAGGGGCGTTCAGCGTCTGGATGATGTTCTGGGTCTGCGCCATCTGATCACTCAGCTTCGCCAGGCGGGCCTTGACTTCCTCAAGGCTTTCGCTCAGCGCCTGTATGTCCCGGGTCGTCGAGTCAGAGCGGGCGCTCGACGACGCCAAGTTCTGCTGGGTGGCTTTCTGCAGCTCCTCAACCTGC
>Ga0316628_100004323_pt1 | contig 11120 bp, 9 predicted proteins | sample OWC_Aug_M2_C1_D5_FD_207648 | JGI IMG/M metagenome (GOLD analysis project Ga0316628, IMG submission 207648) | Wetland soil microbial communities from Old Woman Creek delta, Ohio, United States - OWC_Aug_M2_C1_D5_C | ecosystem: Environmental > Terrestrial > Soil > Wetlands | place: USA: Ohio... | reverse complement strand
GCCGGCGGTGCGCACCGTCCGGCCGACCGCGTCCTGCCCGGGCCAGAAGCGCTCGGCGAAGCGCCGGTTGACGACCAGCACCGGTGGGGCGGCGCTGTCGTCCTGGGCGGTGAACCCGCGGCCCTCGACGACCGGCATGCCCAGCGCCTCGAAGTAGCCCGGGCTGACGGCGCTGTTCGAAACGGACATGTCCTCGTGAGGCGCCGGGGCGTAGCCGGGGATGCTGACATCATCGTCGCTCCCGGAGAAACCCATCGGCACGTGCCTGCCCAGGCCGATGGCGCGAACGCCCGGCATCGCGCTCATGCGCTCCATCAAGGCCCGGTAGAAGGCATCGGAGCGAGCCCGGCTGTAGCCCTGCATCCCGGGGTCCAGCTCGGCTATGAAGAGGTTGTCGCTCACGAATCCCGTGTCGATCGTGGTCGCCGCCTTGAGGTTGCGAAGGAACAGCCCCGCACACACGAGAAGGACGATCGACAGCGCGGTCTGCGCCACCACCAGCCCCCGGCTCATCCGCGAGCGCGAGCCCCCCTGCGCCTCGCCCTTGAGCGCGGGAACCAGCGCCGGCCGCGTGGCCTGGAGCGCCGGGACCAGGCCGAAGATGAGCCCCGTGACCACTGTGACGCCCAGCGCGAAGACGAGAACCGCCGGGCTCAAGCGCAGGTCGGGCCGGAAGTCCACTTCCACGGGAAGCGGAATGCGGTTCGCCAGGCCTATCGCCCACCGCGCCACCGCGAGTCCCGCGAGCCCGGCCGCGCCGGCGAACACCAGACTCTCGGTCAGGAGCTGCCTGGCGACGGCGGCCCTGCCGGCGCCAAGGCTGAGACGGATGGCCATCTCGCGGTCCCGGCTGCGGGCGCGGGCGAGGAAGAGGTTGGCGACGTTCGCGCAGGCGATCAGGAGCAGGATGCCGACGACGGCCATGACGACCGCCGAGAGCCCGACCTGCGTGTCCTTGAACCCTGGATGGATGTTGCCCGCCTCGGACTGCGGAACGAGGTTGATCCCCATGTCCTCGTAGTAGACAGGGTACTCGGCGCGAAGCTGTGAGAGGAGCGCGCTCATGCGGTCGTTCGCGCGGGCGACGCTCACGCCGGGCTTGAGCCGGGCGATCACGCTCATGAAGGTCCTGTCGCGCTGGTCGAACGCGCCGTCGTAGCCGGGACGGACCTGGCCGAGCTGCATGAGCGGAATCCACAGCGCCGGCGTAACGATCGGCAGCGTACCCTTGAACGCCGGCGGCGTCACCCCGACTACCGTGTAGCTCCGGCCGTTCACCACCACCGCTCGCCCCACGATGCCCGGGTCGCGGGCGAACAGTCCCCGCCACGCGGCGTCGCTGAGCACCACCACCTGGTGCGCGCCGCGGCCGACGTCCTCGTCCGGCGTGAACATCCTCCCCCGCGCCGCGCCGACACCCAGCACCGAGAAGTAGTTCGCCGACGCCATGACACCCAGCACTCGCTGCGGACGCTCCGACGCCGAGACACTCAGATACTCCAGGCTGAACGCGGCCACGCCGGAGAACACGTCCTTCGAGCGCTCCCGCAGGTCGTTGAAGTGCGGGATGGAGCTCGACCGGAACCGATCGCCGCCCCGATGCGAGCGATAGACCTGCACCAGCTCGCTCGGCGAGCGCACCCCTGGAAGAGGCCGCAGGAGCATCGTGTCCACAGCCGAGAACACGGCGGTGTTGAGGCCGATCCCCAGCGCCAGCGTCACCACGACTACGGCGGTGAAGAGCGGGCTCTTGACCAGCAGCCGGCGGGCCAATCTGAGATCGTTGAGCACCCTGCCCATGTACGCTCCAGGCCCGAGACGGACGGACGTCGTGGCGCGTCGGCTCGCTCCCCCGCCGACCGCGCCGGTGTTACTCCTGCCGCAGTGCCAGCGTCGGATCCACACCCGCGGCACGGCGCGCCGGAATCCAGGTAGCCAGCATCGCCACGCCGATCAGCGCCAGCGGCACCGCAGCGAACGTCACCGGGTCGAGGCCGCTGCCTCCGTACAGCACGCCGCGGATCAGTCGCGAGGCGGCCAGCGCGCCCGCCATGCCCAGTGCCGTGCCGAGCAGCACCGGGGCCAAGCCCTGACGCATCACCAGGAGCACCGCGTCGGAGGCGGCCGCTCCGAGGGCCATGCGGATCCCGATCTCGCGGGTGCGCTGCGCCACCGAGTATGCCACGACGCCATAGATCCCCACCGACGCGAGACCGAGTGCGAGGAGACCGAAGACCCCCAGCACCCCACCGACCAGCCGCGCCGGCAGCAGCGCGATGCCGAGGTGGCTGTTCATCGTCCGGGCGTTGGCGAGCGGGAGGTTGGGATCGAGCGCGGCCACCTCGGTGCGGAGCGCCCCCGCGATGGCGCTCGGATCGCCCGCCGTGCGCACGAAGACGGTCATGAACGAGCTCCAGTGCTGCGCCTGGGGCGCGTACATGAAGGGCGTCGGATCCTCACCGAGGCTCTGGTACCTCCCGGTGGGCACCACGCCGATCACGGTGTGGTCGCGGCCGGCGGTGCGCACCGTCCGTCCCAGCGCCTCCTGCCCGGGCCAGTAGCGCTCGGCGAAGCGCCGGTTGACGACCAGCACCGGCGGGGCTGAGCTGTCGTCCCGGGCGGTGAAGCCGCGTCCCTTGACGAGCCGGATGCCGAGGGCCTCGAAGTAGCCCGGGCCGACGTTGCTGTACTCGACGGACATGTCCTCCTGAGGCGCCGGAGTGTAGCCGGGAATGCTCACATCCCAGCTGCTGTTGGAGAGCCCCATCGGCACGTGTCTGCCCAGGCCGATGGCGCGGACGCCCGGCATCGCGCTCATGCGCTCCATCAGGACTCGATAGAACCCTTCGCAGCGAGCACGATCGTATCCCTGTACGGCCGGATCGACCTCGGCAATGAAGACGTTGTCGCTCAAGAATCCCGTGTCGATCGCGGCCGCCGCCTTGAGGTTGCGCAAGAACAGCCCCGCGCACACCAGCAGCAGGATCGACAGCGCGGTCTGCGCCACCACCAGCCCCCGGCTCATCCGCGAGCGCGAGCCCCCCGTCCCCACTTCGCCCTTGAGCGCGGGTACTAGCGCCGGTCGCGTGGCCTGGAGCGCCGGGGCCAGGCCGAAGATGAGCCCCGTGACCACTGTGACGCCCAGCGCGAAGACGAGAACCGCAGGGCTCAAGCGCAGGTCGGGACGGAAGTCCACTTCCATGGGAAGCGGGATGCGGTTCGCCAGGCCTATCGCCCACCACGCCACCGCGAGTCCCGCGAGCCCGGCGGCGCCGGCGAACACCAGGCTCTCGGTCAAGAGCTGCCTTGCGATGGCAGCTCTCCCGGCGCCCAGGCTGAGGCGGATGGCCATCTCGCGGTCCCGGCTGCGGGCGCGGGCGAGGAAGAGGTTGGCGACGTTCGCGCAGGCGATCAGCAACAGGATGCCCACCACCGCCATGACGACCGCCGAGAGCCCGACCTGCGCGTCCTTGACCGCGGGATGAATGCTGCCCGCCTTCGACTGCGGAACCAGTGTGATCCCGGCGTTCTGGTACTCGTCAGGGTACTCCGTTCGGAGCTGCGCGAGGAGAGCGGCCATGCGGTCCCTCGCGCGGGCGACGCCGACCCCGGGCTTCAGCCGGGCGTGCACGTTCATGAAGTTGTTGTCGCGCCGCTCGAACGCCGCCTCTTGGCCGGGAACGACCTGCCCCAACTGCATGAGCGGAACCCACAGCGTCGGCGTCACGATCGGCATGGTGCCCTTGAACGCCGGCGCCGTCACCCCGACGACCGTGTAGCTCAGGTTGTTCAGCACCACCGCTCGCCCCACGATGCCCGGGTCGCCGGCGAACAGTCCCCGCCACGCGGCGTCGCTCAGCACCACGACCGGGTGCGCTCCTCGGCCGACGTCCTCGTTCGGCGTGAACGTCCTCCCCCGCGCCGCGCCGACACCCAGCACCGAGAAGTAGTTCGCCGACACCACCACGCCCAGAACGCGCCGCGGGCGCTCCGACGCCGAGAGATTGAAGTACTGCATGCTCCACGCGGCCACGCCCGAGAACACGTCCCCCGAGCGCTCGCGCAGGTCGTTGAAATGCGGGATGGAAGTGGACCGGAACTGATCGCTCCCCCCGTAGGAGCGATAGACTTGCACCAGTCCCTCCGGAGAGCGCACCCCGGGAAGGGGGCGCAGCAGCAGTGCGTCCACGGCCGAGAACACGGCCGTGTTGAGGCCGATTCCCAGGGCCAGCGTGACGACGACTACGGCGGTGAAGAGCGGGCTCTTGACCAGCAGCCGGCGGGCGAATCTGAGGTCGTTGAGCAGGCTGTTCATGTGCGCTCCGCACCCGGGAAGAACAGGCGGCTTCGCGGCCCCACATCCAACTACGACTGGGCGGTGCCGTTGTTTCGGCGGAGCGTGCGGAAACCGGGCGAGAAGAGCGCGGCCACCATGGCGTGTGACCGCGCCTGGAACAAGAGCGCAGAGCGGGCGGCCACCATGCTCGGCGACCGCCCGCGTGTGTTCGCAGAACTCGACCCGCTACTTCGCTTTCACCCCAGCGCGCGCGGGCTGGCCCGACGCCGCGACCGCCGGCTTGGCCGCCCCCGCCCCCGACCTGTCGCGCCGTGCCCAGTGCTCCCTGTCGGGCATGGAGCGGTGGGCGAGGTGGTTGGCGTAGTACTCCACTATGCGGGACTGGATGGACGCCCGCGTGTCACGGGCCAGAGCGCGGAAAGGCGCGTAGCGGTTTCCGTCGCGCGAGACTGTGAACCACCACCAGCACTCCCCCCGCTCGCCCTGGATCTCCTCGGGCTGGCACGTGTACGTCCGGCTGTCATGAATGAAGCAGAACCCACCGATCATCCTGGCTCCTCCGGATAGGCCGGTAATCTACCTAGACTCGAGGCCGCTTTGAACTGCGGGAGGAGGCCGGTCCTGGAGCCGACTCGCCGCAGGCGGCGGCATCGCGGGCACCAGGCTCCCCGCTCCTGCGCTACAAGCTCAGCGTCACGCCGAGTCCCAGCCTGCGACCCGGCCGCGGGGCGAGCCCCACGCGCACGCCTTCGGTTCGGACGGGACGCCACTCGACGTCCCGGGTGAGCAATCCGACTGCCAAGCCCACGACGGCACCGGAGGGCATCCCGAGAAGAGCGCCGTACCCCGCGGCTGCTGCGGGGCTGGTCGGAGCGAGCATGCAGCCCATGAACTCGTCGGACGTGCACGGCTCGTAGGAGGCGGCGGCGAGGGCGCCCACCAGCACGGCCCCGATGCCGGCGCCCCACAGGACGCTTCGCCCCACGTGGCGATGGCCTCGCCCGGCGACCTCGACCCTCGATGACCCGTCGAGTGCGATGGAGCGAACGCGGCCCAGGGCACCCATGAGCTCGATCGTCACCGTGTCGGGCCGCAGCCGGAGGAGTCTGCCTTCGACGACCGAGGAGTCGTTGGCGATTCTCTGGATGACCCTGATCCGCGCCCCCAGCAGTGGGGGCGACGTCTGCGCGGACAGGGGCGCGGCGAGGGCAAAGGCAAGCGCGCACAGGGCGATGCGGGTCTTCATGGCGGCAACCTCCGTGGAAGCTCCGCCGAACCTACGGCGCCCCCGTCAAGCGGACGTCAAGACTAGCCTGCCGTTCGGGGGCGGCTCGGGTCTGTTCCCCAGGTGCGGGCAGCCGGCGCGGATGCCGGCCCGGCACGGGGATCGTGCGGGGTCGAGCCAACGCCGACCCTCGACAAAGACGGGATGCGCCCCCGATGGCCGGAGCGCATCCCGTCGTGGTCTTGCTGCTTCGCCTTCAATGCCCGAGGTGGGGGTCGAACCCACATGCCGTCGCCGGCACGGGATTTTGAGTCCCGCGTGTCTGCCAGTTCCACCACTCGGGCAAGGACGGCCGTCAGCCGTCAGCCCTCAGACGTCAGCGGTCGGCCGTCAGCGCGCCCCTTCTTGCTGACGGCTGACGGCCGACGGCTGACGGCTCCAATCTAACCCCGCTCCCCCACCGGCCGCTGAAGGATCTCCGACAGCACGACCGCGCCGCGGGCTCCGCCGGCCGCAAACCGGGACAGGTCGCCGCGCCGCCTCGATGCGCGACGAGAGCGCCCCAACGACTCCGGGCGCTCCTCATCCTCCGGAGCCGCCACGGCCGGAACGATGGCCGAGACGATCCTGGACTCGATCCTCGCCGGCGCAGCCGACTCCGCCCGCTCGCCGGTCCCACCCTCCACCCGAGCGACGGAGGCAGACTCCTCGCTCAGGGCCGCACGCTGCCGCTCGTCCACCTCCAGAGCCGACTCGTCGTCGAAGCTCACCGCCTCCGCGCCGAGGATCTGCTCCTGGCTCTCTTCGCCGTCCTCCCCGGCCTCCGAGTCGTAGCTGAAGGACGCAGGGACACCCGGGGAGCGCCGCGCCGCCTCGGCCTCCGCCTCGGCGCGTTGCAGCTCGCGCAGCGCGCGCTGCAGCACCGACAGCCCCCGCTCGTCCTCACTTGCGAGCCGAGGGCTCGCCGCCGCTCCGCCGCCCAAACCGAGCCGAGCCGCGATCTCGGGCGGAAGCGCTCTGGGATCCCCTCCGCCGGGCACCCCCGAGGGCCCGGAGCGGCGACTCCGCTCCTCCCTCTGCTTCTTCTGAATCGCCCCCAGCACCGTGAACACGATGTAGATGCCGAGAATGATGAGAAGGCCGTCCATGGGCGCCTTCCCCCCTCAGCCCCGCCCCGCCGGGGGCGCGGGGGCACGGACGCACGGGGGCGCGGTGCCGCCGCCGGGAGCGCGCACCGGCGCACAGACGCAGCGTTGGGCGCTCACGGCTTCGGGTGCCCCTCGGGACCGCCCGCGGCGATTGCGGAGCGCATCTCGGTGTCGCTCTGGAGATTGCGGTAGCGCGCGAAGTCCATGATGCCCAGGTTGCCCTTCCGGAACGCCTCCGCGATCGCCAAGGGGATCTGTGCCTCGGCCTCCACGACCTTGGCCCGCATCTCCTGCACGCGCGCCGTCTGCTCCTGCTCGACGGCCACGGCCAGGGCGCGCCGCTCCTCCGCCTTGGCCTGCGCGATGCGCTTGTCCGCCTCGGCCTGGTCGGTCTGCAGCTGCGCTCCGATGTTCTTCCCCACGTCCACGTCCGCGATGTCGATGGACAGGATCTCGTACGCGGTGCCGCTGTCGAGCCCCTTCGCCAGCACGGTCTTCGAGATCAGGTCGGGGTTCTCGAGCACCTTCTTGTGCGACTCCGCCGAGCCGATGGTCGAGACGATGCCCTCGCCGACGCGGGCCAGGATCGTCTCCTCCCCCGCACCGCCAACCAGACGGTTGATGTTGGCGCGCACCGTGACCCTCGCCAGCGCCAGCAGCTGGATGCCGTCCTTGGCCATCGCGGCCACCTTCGGCGTGGTGATGACCTTGGGGTTCACGCTCACCTGCACGGCCTCCAGCACGTCGCGCCCCGCCAGGTCTATCGCCGAGGCCTGCTTGAAGGTCAGCCCGATGCCGGCCTTGTCGGCCGAGATGAGCGCGTTCACCACGCGCTCCACGTTGCCCCGAGAGAGGTACAGCGACTCCAGCTCGTTGATGTCGATCTTCAAGCCGGCCTTCGTCGCCGCGATCATCGGGAAGACGATCCGCTTGGGGTCCACCTTCCGGAAGCGCATGCCGAACAGCGTCGCGAACCGCACCCACACTCCCGACGCCGCGGCCGTGATCCACAGGCCGATGGGGACGAAGTGGAAGAACATCGAAACGAAGAACACCGCCGCCAGCGCGACGACCAGGGCGACTACGGCACCGCTTTCCATTGGCACGGGGCTCCCAGTTGGAGTCGAGTATCTAGCTCGCGACCTGCGGCACCGGCCGCACCACGATGCGCAGGTCCTCGGCGCGCACCACGGTGACCGGCGTGCCCGCCGAGAGGAACTGCCCTTCCGTCGTGACGTCCAGACGCTCCTCGCCGATCTGCGCCACGCCGATGGGGCGCAGCTCCGTGACCGTCACGCCCGCCTTGCCCACGAGATCGGTCCGGATCGGCGCCGACACGAACCCGGCGTCGCTGCGCGCGGACCCGAGGTGGAGGATGCCCGCCAGGCGCTGGCTCGCCGGCAGGTGCCGCAGGAACGCGATCAGCACCGCCACGACCACCAGCAGGCCCACCGCCACGCCGCCGGCCGCCTGGCCGAGGTCGGCGGAGGTCGGGAACCGCCCCAGCATGGACATGAACAGTCCGGCCACGATCGCTCCTCCACCCAGCACCCCCGCGAATCCGAAGCCGGGGATGACGAACACCTCGATGCCCACGGCGATGAGCCCGGCGCCGATCAGGATCAGCTCCTCCCAGCCGACGAGGCCGGTGATCCAGTGGCTGCCGAAGAACAGCGCCAGGCACACGAAGCCGGTCAGCCCCGCGAGGCCGAAGTGCGGCGTCTTGATCTCGACCACGAGCCCCAGGACGCCGAGCGACAGCAACAGCGACGCGATGACCGGGTTCGACGCGAAGCGCACCAGCGCCTCGGCCCAGTTGGTCTTCAGCTCCGCGACCGGCGCGCCGGGACGGCCGAGCACACCGAGCAGAGACGCGAAGTCCTCCGCCACGGCAGCGGCCACTCCGAGGCGTAGCGCCTCGCTGGTGGACAGCGTGAGCAGCTGGCCCCGCGGCTTCACGCCGGGGATCTCGACCTGCTCGTCCACCATTCCTTCCGCCAGTCGCGGGTCGATGCCGTGCTCTTCGGCCAGCGCGCGGAACTCACCGCGCATCGCGCTCACGTACTTCTCCGGGAGCCTCTCTCCCGTCCGGCCCGAGACGGGTGTCGCGGCTCCGATCACCGCGCCCGGCCGCATGAAGATCGAGTCGCAGGCCAGCGCGATGAGCGCGCCGGCGCTGAACGCGCGCCGGTCCACGAACGCGTACACCGGGATCTCGGAGTTGCGCACCGCGTCGGCGATCCGCTCCGCGGCATCGACGCGACCGCCCGGCGTCTCGAGGTCCAGAACGACGAACGGAGCGCCGGCGCGCTGGGCTTCCCGCAGCCCGCGAGCCACGAACGGCACGAGGCCCAGCTCGATGGTGCCGGCGATGGGGATGCGGTAGACGGGGCCGGGGCCCTGGGCCGCGGCCGCGCGGGGCGATCCCGGCGCTCCGGCCGTCACCAGAGCCGCCGCGACGAAGAGGCCGCGGAGCGACGACGAGCAGCGTGTGGCGGACATGGCAGGAAGCTACTGCGGCCGCGAACCCGGGGCGAGGACACCCGGCGCCCGCCCCGTCCTTCGTCCCGTCGGTAGGCTACCAGTCCAGATCGAGATCCATGTCCGGCGGCGGCCTGCGCACCGTGTCCTGCGGCATGGGTGGCATGCCGGGGGGCACCATTCCCTGCCCCATCCCGGGCCCCATGCCCTGGCGCATTCCCGGACCCATTCCACGCCGCACCGCCTCGATGCGATTCATGAGCTGACGCCGCATGAGCAGCAGCCGAGCGCGCTGGACCGGAGTCAGGAACTGGCTCAGCTCCCGCATCTCCTGCTGCTCCGACTGCACCCGCTGCACCCTCGCGGCAACGAGACCGTCGAGCAGCCGCCCGAGGCTGTCCTGGTTCGCCGCGACGCCCGGGCGCAGCTGATGCAGCTGATCGAGCACCGCACGGTACAGGTCCATCTCGCGGTCGTTGAGATCGCGCACCCGCTGCTCGTTGGCGCGACCCACCGCTTGCACCCGCTCCAATTGCTGGTCGGTCAGCCCCAGCTCCGCCTTGATCCGCTGCCCGAAGCGCTCCTCGATCCGGGCGCGGAGCGCCGCCTCGGCCTCGGGATCGCGCGGCCGCTGGCGATCCATGCCCCGACCCGGGGCGCCGGGCCGCATCTCGCCGGGCTGCGGGTTCTGCGCCACCGCCGCGGCGACGAACGAGAGCACCAGCGCGCACACCAGAGCCAAGCGAACGCCCACCCTCATAGCGAACCTCCTCCGACTTCGTCCTGCCGCACGGCCTGCAGCACGGCTCGCAGCTGCTCTTCCGACAGCTCGTCCCACGCCCCCGTCACCACCGGCACCGAATCGGTCACGACGGCGCGCACCTCACCCGCCGCGCTCAGCACCGTCTCCAGCTCCTGCCGGCTCAGCGAGTCCAGAGCCGCCGCCACGACCGGCACGGCCACGGAGCGCCCGCCGCCGCGCCGCAGCACCCCGGTCGCGATGCCGCCCGCCACCACGACGACGGTCGCCGCGGCCGCGAGCGCGACCCAGCGCGGAGACAGGCTGAAGCCGAGCCCCGCCGGGAAGACGAGGCGCCGCGCCGGCTCTCGCTCGGTGCGCAACCGCTCCAGCACCCGCGCCGCCACGCGCTCCGGATCGACGCGCCTGGCGCGGCTCGCCGCGCGGGCGTCGAGCTTCCCCAGTGCGCGCTCCAGCTCCTCAGGCAGTTCGCTCATTCCACCCGCTCCTTCAGCCGCCTCACCGCGCGATGGAAGTGGACCCGAGCCGATCCCTCGCTGACACCCAGCCCCGCCGCGATCTCGCCGTACTCCAGCCCCTGCTGCGCCCTGAGCAGGAACACCTCGCGCTGCAGCCGAGGCAGACGCCCTACCTCCTGCTCCAGCCGGTCCGCCGTCCAGCCCGCCTCCGCTTCGCCCGCCGGATCGCGCGAGCTGTCCGGCACGTCCGGCAGCAGCGCCACCGTCGCCCGCTTCTTCCACAGCCTCTGCCGGTCCTTCAGCAGGTTCCCGCCGATCGTCAGCAGCCAGGTCCGGAAGCTCGCCCCACCCCGGTACGACCCCACGGCGCGAAAGGCCTTGAAGAACGTGTCCTGCGCCAGATCCTCCAGCTCCTCCTCCGGCGCGCCGCGCACCGCCATGTAGCGCGCCAGCGCAGCGGCGTGACGCCGGACCAGCTCGGCCGCCGCGCTCTCGTCGCCCCCGAGATACCGGGCGATCAGCTCTCCGTCAGGAGCGACGGACGTCGCTGCAGCCCCCATTCGCCATCGGATTAGACTCCCCGCCGCCCTACGAGTTAAGAGGCGGTCGCCGCGAGCCGCCGAGCCAGCAATTGCGAGCGCCGTTGTCGTCATTCCTCTGTGCGGCCTTCCGAGCCCGCACCGCCCGCCGCGCTCAATGTACAGCGGCCCGCGCTCCGTCGCGGCGGGGGCTGGACGGCGGCGACCGGAGC
>Ga0316628_100004322_pt1 | contig 11120 bp, 12 predicted proteins | sample OWC_Aug_M2_C1_D5_FD_207648 | JGI IMG/M metagenome (GOLD analysis project Ga0316628, IMG submission 207648) | Wetland soil microbial communities from Old Woman Creek delta, Ohio, United States - OWC_Aug_M2_C1_D5_C | ecosystem: Environmental > Terrestrial > Soil > Wetlands | place: USA: Ohio... | reverse complement strand
TCCGTCTCGCGCTCCCCACCCGCCAGGAAGTCGTCCGTCGATCCCTCGTAGCGGATCTCCCCCTTCACGATGATGGCCACGCGGTCGCACAGGAGCTCCACGTCCGAGAGGATGTGGGTGTTCATGAAGACGGTCTTGCCCTCCTGGCGCAGGCGCAGGATCAGGTCGCGGATCTCCTTGCGACCGATCGGGTCGAGGCCGCTCATCGGCTCGTCCAGGAACACCACCGTGGGATCGTGCACCAGGGCCTGGGCGATCCCGATCCGCTGCAGCATCCCCTTGGAGTAGGTGCGCAGCCGCGCGTCGCCGGCCGCCGAGAGCCCCACCCGGCCGAGCAGCTCGTCGATGCGGGCCTCGCGCTGGCTCGACGCCACACCACACAGACGGGCGTAGAAGCGCAGGAACTCGCGGCCGGTCAGGAAGTCGTAGAACCAGGGATTCTCGGGCAGGAATCCCACGTGGCGGCGGAACTCGCTCTCGCGCACGTCGTGACCGAGGATGCTGGCGCGGCCGGCCGTGGGATGGATCAGGCCCATCAGGATCTTCAGGGTGGTGGTCTTGCCGGCGCCGTTCGGGCCCACGAAGCCGAAGATCTCCCCCTGCCGCACGCCGAAGCCGATGCCGTGCAGCACCCGCCGGGCGCGCAGCCCGAAGCCCGGGCGGAAGTCCTTCACGAGGCCCTCGATCCGCACCACCTCCTGCGAGTCCTGGCTCACGAGCTCTCCCCCCCGGACGGCCGCCGCGTCGCTTCCTGCCGTTCGCGCCAGCGCTTGCGATCGATGTCGGTCTCCCAGGTGCCCACGCGGTAGCGGCGCTGGTAGTAGCTGGAGACGATCTGGCCGGTGTGCGGATCCAGGACCCACTCCCAGCCGTGGAGCTCCGGCGGAAGCTGCTTCAGCACGGGGTTCGGCCCCTGGAGCAGATCCGCCACCGCGGCGATGTCCTTCCCATGGCGGCGCCGGTACTCCGCGCGGGCCGCATCGAGGAAGCGCGCGCGCCGCTCGGTCTCCACCTCGTCCAGCGCCTTCTCGTACTCCGCCTTCGCGTAGGGATCCTCGGTGTTGCGCCAGAGCTCCTGGAGGAGCGTCGTGGCGACGTCGAGGTCTCCCCCCTGGGCGCGCAGCCGCGCCACCAGTCGCTTCAGGTAGACGGGCGCGCCCGGCAGCCGGATCGCGCCCGCGAAGGCGTCGGCGGCGCGCGCGTCGTCGCCGAGGTAGTAGAGGGTGTTGAAGCCGAGGTAGAAGCGGTCCCGCCACTCGTCCGGGTGGTAGGAGATCCCGCGCTCGAGCAGCCGGTTCGCCTCTCGCACGCTCCTCTCGCTGTCCGTCATCCACACCGCCGCGAAGCGATAGGGATGATCGACCCAGGGATCGAGCGTGGTCACCACGTCCACCAGGCGGCCCAAGGTGGGCGCGTGGCGGGTCGGATCGCGCTCCGTCGCGCCGACGATCTGCACGGCCTGGAGCCAGTAGTAGTCGGCGACGAGCGCTCGGAAGCCGAGCGAGGCCACCCGTGCGGCCTCCGGGCTCGGGACGAACGTCTCGCCCTGCTGCACGCTGGGCGCGGAGGGCATGCGGGCGTGGATGGCCAGGACGCCCCACGCGAGGAGCAGCGCCCCGACGAGCTTTCCCAGGAATCGAACGCTCACGGACCAGGCCCCCCTGCCCAGTGCGCAGCCGCGCTGCCCTCGCGTCCCTCCGCGAGGTGCGCGTTCTAGAAGACGTTGTTGGGTGTCGCGAGCGCGACGGCTTCGTAGATGTTGTTGCCGCCCGCATCGATCGGCGGGAAGAGGGGCGCGAAGCCGGGAAGCGGCTCGTCGGCCCAGACGCCGGCGCGCGACGGCTCGACGTAGGTCAGGACCGAGACGTTGCCGTCTGCATCCAGATTGCCGTAGGCGTCCGCCGTGAAGCAGTCGGAGTTCGGGCAGTTGTTGACCTCCACCCCGTAGTCGAAGAAGACCTCGCCCTCCGGGAGCCAGCCGGTCTGGGCGAACGCCGTCTGCGCGGCCACGCTCCAGGGACGCTTGGTCGCGCCGGGAAGCGGACCCGGGAAGGTGCCTCCGGTCTTCACGTAGACGCTGTACTCCGCGAAGTAGGCGTGCTCGGCCTTCGCGATGGCGGCCAGGTTGGCATAGGCCTCGGCGCGCTTGGCTCGGAGCTGGAAGCGCATGAAGGACGGGATGGCGAGGGTCGCGATGATCCCGATGATCGCCACCACGATCATCAGCTCGAGCAGGGTGAAGCCAGCGCGGCGGGGATTTCGGTCCGTCATCGTCGTCTTCCTCGAGGTCCTGGCTCGCAGGGGGCGGCGAGAGGGCGGGCCGGGCTCGCGCCCGGCCCGCCCGATTCACGATCGAGCTAGAAGATGCTCTGGCCGGAGAAGCCCAGGTCGCAGGGCCCCACCGTCTCGAGCAGGCTCATGCTGTTGTTCACCGCGTCGTACGTGCCGGTGCCCGGGCACGCGCCGTTGGTGCCGACCAGCGTGCTGGCCTGGCCGTTGGCGCCGGCGGAGTCCGGCTTCACGTAGCCCCAGAGCTGGGTCTGCGCGTCGCCGTCGATGTCGGCAAGCGCCGACGCCGTGTAGACGTTCGGCGCGATCGAGCCGTTCACCGCCACCGCGTTCACGTCGTACTGGAAGTACACGTCACCCTCGGGCGACCAGCCCACCTGGTCGAAGCCCGGAACCGGCGCCGGCGCCGCGGGGTTCCACACCATCTTGGCGTTGCTGACCGGGCCGGCCGGGTTGGTCGCGCAGGCGATGTAGACCCCGAACTCCGAGGAATAGCCCTCTTCCGCCGTGCGGATCGCGGCGAGGTTGGTCTTGCCCTCGCTCGACTTGGCGCGCAGCTGGAAGCGGAGGAAGTTCGGGATGGCGATGGCCGCCAGGATGCCGATGATCGCAACCACGATCATCAGCTCGATGAGGGTGAAGCCACCCTCGCGCTTGCGAAGCGATACGAGCTTCGTCATGACGAGTGTCTCTCCTCTGCGTAGGCCATCGACCGCTCGCGCCCGGCCGGACCCGGAGGGGCTCCATGCCCCCTCGGCTCCTGCCGCCCCGGAGGCCGGCCAGGCTGGCCGTGCGCTCGGTCGAGGCTCGCGCCCCATCCGAGCAACCGACGTGCCAATCACGCCGCTGCCGGTCCGTGCATCGGCAGGGGGCTCCGGGAACCTGAGCCCCGGCTCGGGACTCCCGATGCAGCGGGCCGGTCGGGCCGGGATGAGACGGGCGTCACTTCGGCGGAAGGAGTGACGATTCTCGGCGGCGCCGGGGCCGCGATTCGTCACCGCGCACCACACCGAGGAGGCGTCGGAGATCCGGGGATGGGGCCGCGCCGGCCCGCCCGCGCCGGGTCAGCGCTTCGGCGGCGCGGGACGCGGCGCGCGCGGCGTCTGCCCGCTCGCCTCGATCGCGCGATCCGCGTCGCGCTTCTCCGCGTGCTTGGCGCCGGCGGCCTCGCGCCGCACGCCGTCCGCGCAGGCGCGGCAGATGCGGCCGCGCAGCTCGGCGTCCTCGCGCTCCTTGCCGCAGATCAGGCAGCGGGGCATGCCCGCAAGGTAGCGGAGGCCGCGCCCCGGCCGCCCGCCGCCTCTCTTGACGAGCCACGGACGCTGGCTACCGTGCGCGCGCCTCTTCGGCCAGCGCTCCCATCGTCTAGTGGCCTAGGACGTGGCCCTCTCAAGGCCAAAACACGGGTTCGACTCCCGTTGGGAGCACCACGGCGCCCCGCGGGCTCCCGCGCCGGGAGGACCCTCGAGCGCCACCCGGAGTCCAGCGTGCCGGAGTTCGTCTTCGCCTTCCTCGACTGCGAGTTCGGGGGCCTCGACCCGGAGCAGCACGACATCACCGAGGTCGCGCTGGTGCTGACGGACTACCGGCTCGCGGAGCTCGCGCAGGGCGAGTGGAAGGTGAAGGCGCGACCCGAGCGCATCACCGCCGAGGCCGCTGCGATCTTCGGCTACGACGCCGCGGTCTGGGCCGAGGCGCCGCCGCTCCGGCAGGTGCTGACGGAGATCACCCGGCTCCTGCCGAGGGACAAGACGGTGGTGCCGGCGGGACAGAACGTGCGGATGGACGTGCTCTTCCTGGAGAAGGCCTTCAAGGCCTGCGAGATGCCCTGGCCCTTCGACTACCACGTGATCGATCTCGCGACGCTCTACTACGCGTGGTCGCTGGTCGCGGGGGAGACGGTGCCCGCCCTCTCGCTGCGCCAGGCGGCCAGCAGCGCCGGTCTGGTGGACGGAGCCGTGCCCCACCGCGCGCTCGCCGATGCCCGGCTCACGCTCGAGACCTTCCGCCACTACGTCGGGCGGCTCTCGCCCCGCGCACCCTCCGAGGCGCCGCCGCTCCCGCCTGCGCCCGCGCCGTAGCCTCCGACCCGCGCGCGCCACTTCTCGAGCGCGCGCAGATCGAAGCGCGCGAAGACGGGGAGCAGCCAGCGCGCCCCGAGGCCGCCCGGGCGGAAGCAGAGCGCGGACGCGAAGTCGATCAGCACCGGACGCCCCGCGGCGTCGGCCAGCACGTTGCTGCGGTGGCGGAGATCCAGATGCGCCACGCCGCGCGCGTGCATCCCGCGGATCGCGACCTCGAGCCGCGGCAGGAAGTCCGCCGGCAGCACGCCCGAGAGCCGGCGCGACATCTTGCGCCCCGGGCGGTACTCCATGGCGAAGGCCAGGCCGTCGATGCGTCCCAGCAGTCGCGGCACGTCGGGATGGCCCTCGAGCGCGCGATAGGCCCGGAGCTCGCGCCAGACCAGGAAGGGACCGAGGAGCCAGCGCACCAGCGGGCCCCGGAGCGCGAAGTCCTTCACCACGAAGGTGTGGTCGCCGTCGCTCACCAGCGAGACCACGGGATCGCGCGAGCTCCCCTCTTCCAGCACGCGCACCACGTGGGCCGCGATGCGCTCGCGCTGCAGGACCTCGGCGGGGAGCGGAGCCGGCGCGTCGCTCGTCAAAGCGGGAGCAGCGGCCGGAGCGCCAGCAGCAGCACGCCGCCCGCGATGGCCAGGAGCGCGCCATCCTCGTCGTTGGCGCGGAAGCGCTCGAAGCTCCAGCGCCCGGCCACGGACACGCTCGCCGCGACCTCGGGCGGCGGCGACCAGGCGGCCGGCACGAAGCGGAGCGCGGGGACGGCGGCACGGTAGGCGGCATAGGGGGCGCCGTAGAGCCGCTCCAGACGCGCGCTCTCGATGCGCTCCTTGTACGGAAAGTAGTAGAGGAAGAAGACCCCGAGGGCGAGCGGCAGCACCAGCACCGTGGCCCAGCCGCCGGCCATGCAGGCGAAGCCCGCGCTCACCAGGAGCGTGCCCAGGTACAGCGGATGACGCAGATGCGCGTAGGGACCGCTCACGGTGAGGCGCTCGTTCTTCACCAGGTGCCCGGCGCCCCAGGCCCGGAGCCACTCTCCGACCCCGACCAGGGCGGCGCCGGCGAGGAAGCCGGGGAGGGTCGGGACGGCGAGCCAGAACAGCGCGAGCACCGCGGCGTAGGGCACGAGCATGCGTGACGAGAGCAGCCGGCGGCGGAAGGGATGGCGCATGGGGGCTGGAAGGTACCGAGGCCCGGGCCGCCGGCAACGCGGCGCGGGGGGCCTGGCGGCGCCGTCCGCCGCTCCGCGCCCGCACGTCCCTCAGTCGAGCTCGTCGTTCTCCGGCAGCAGGCCGAGGCGGTCGCGCACCAGGCGCCAGAGACGGCGCCGCAGCCGCTCCTTGAACACGGGATCGGCGCCGACCTCGAGGCCGTCGCCCTCCAGGAACTCCTGGAGCTCCTCGATGGTGAAGTCTCCCGCCCCGTGCTCCATCACGTCGCCCTGCTCCTGGTCCTCGCTCGCGGCCGCATCCGCGCCCGGTCGCGCCCCCCGCTCCGGGAGGAAGTCCTTCCCGCCGGACTTCACGCCCTTGCTCACGGCCCGGTCTGGGCCAACCGCCCCTCGCTCGCCTCCACCAGCATCCTCTTCATCCGGTAGAGGCTCGAGCGCACGGCGTCGCTCGAGCGCCGGGTGCGCTTCGAGATCTCGTGAATCGGCAGGTTCTCGAGGTGTCGTAACACGAAGACCTCGGCCTGCCAGCTCGCCACCGACGAGAGACGCCGTGCCACCGCCTCCGCGTAGCGGCGCAGGGTCAGGCTCTCCTCCGGGTTGCAGGCCGAGAGTGCGTTCGAGGGGCGCAACACGTCGGAGTCCCCGTGTTCGTGCCAGGCGTCGCGCAGCCGCGCGCGACGCAAGTGATTGTTGGTGGTGTTCTTGGCGATGCCATACACCCAGGAGAGGAGGGACGAGCGCTCGCGGAAGGCTCCGATCGAGCGGAACACCGCGGTGAAGGTCTCCTGCACGATCTCCTCGGCGTCGGCGTGGTTGCGGACGCGGAGGTAGGCGAAGTTGTAGACGCGGTCGAAGTAGCGCTCGTAGAGCGTGGTGAAGCAACCCTCGTCCCCTGCCCGCATCCCGGCCACGAGCTCGGCGTCGCCGGGCGAGGCCGGCGGCGCGCCGGCCGGGCAGGCCCGGCGGCTCGGGCTGCGAGGGGATCGGGGAGCACGGATCTCGGCAGGGGGCAACGCGGACTCCTCGCGTCGTCCCTTCCCAGGGGGGCGAGCACCCTCTCACCCCGATAGGTGGCCGCTGACCGGCTCAGGTGGCGAACAATGTTCACGGTCCGCCGGCACGGCGGCCCGGATCAGGCGGAGAGCAGGCTCTCCAGGCCCGGCACCCCGTCCGAGAGTGCCCGGCGCATCCGGTAGAGGTTCGCCTTCACGGCGTCCTCGGACTTGCCGAGCGCCCGCGCGATGGTGCGGATCGACTGGCGGCGCAGGTGCTTCAGATGAAAGATCCGCCGCTGGAGCGGGGTCAGGTCGGTCTGCAGGACCTCATCGCAGCGTCCGAGGATGCGCCGCGCGTCGACCGCCCGATCGGCGGGCACCTCCTCGCCCGGCAGCTCCGTCACGCCGTCGTCCAGGGACTCGAAGCGCGGCCGGCGGCCGCGGAAGCGACGGTTCACCTTGTTGCGCGTGATCCCGAAGATCCAGACCAGGAGGCTCGAGTTCCCGGCGTAGGAGGGCAGCGCCCGGAAGACCGTGACGAAGGTCTCCTGGGTCACGTCCTCCGCCTCGCCGGGATCGCCGAGGCGCTTCAGGGCGAAGCGGTAGACCCGCGGGAAGTAGGCCCCGTAGAGCAGCTCGAAGGCGGCGCGGCTCCCGGCCAGGATCTGCGTTACCAGCTCGCGATCATCGTCCCAGGACTTCGAAGCTTCTGCCACGGCGGCTCCTGCTGAGCGCTCCGCCAGGATCGAGGTCGGACCGGGAATCGGTCGAGGAGCCCGGGACGTCTTGCCGGAGCCGGCTCGGGGGCCGGGCGGGGGTCGGTCCGCGCCGCGCCCGGGGTGCATCGCTGGGGGTCCCCGGGTCACGGCCGCTGCTGCGTCCTGGCTCTTCGAAGCTCCTGCCTGACCTCACCTCCCGATCGAAGTGCGGACTTTCCAAAGGTGGGGACTCGGGCTCCCGCTCCTCCAGGCAGCAAGGCGTATGCCACGCGTGGGGAATCGGCAGGAAGACCAGGGAAGTCTCGGCTTCAAAACCGGGTTTTACCCTTGGGTCCGACCTGCGCCGAGGCGCCTCCGGCGCCGCTCAGAGGAACGATCGTTCCTCTCGAGAGAAGAGATCTTCACTCGCCCCGAGACAGCGTCTTGCCCAGGAACGACGCGAGGACCTGCCGGATCGGCTCCGAGAGCGCCGCGGACTCGAAGCGCAGGGCGAAGCCCTCGGGCAGGCCGCGGCCGGCGTCCTGCCGGCGCACCACCGCGCCCCGGAGGCGCAGGAACGCCGGCTCGTCGGGAAGCTCGAGGAGCAGGGTCGCGGGCGTCCCCACCGCCGGGCGCTCCGGCGAGAGCAGGAAGACCCCCGAGAGCGAGAGGTCCCGGGTCGGCAGGAAGACCTGCCGCTCGGCGTCCTCGTAGGCCGCCGCGAGCCGCACCGTCGCACGGTCGCTGACGCGCCGCTCGGAGGCCCCCGGCCGAGCGGGGCTCAGAGCTTGCCCGGGATGATCCACCACTGTCCGTCGACCCTTTGCCAGCGATCGGTGCGCTCCACGGAGGTCTTCCAGAAACGCAGCGGCAGGCCGTTGCGGCCGGCCAGCCGGAAGCTCACCCGCGCCCGATCCGGCGCCTCCAGCGCGAACTCCTCGACCTCCGCCGCGAGCGGCTGGTTGCGCTCGAAATGCGCGTCCACCAGCGCCTGCGCGAGATCGGCGTAGTAGTCGGCGAAGGCGTTCTCGTTCTGGAAGTACTGCCGCAGCGACGGGTCCTCGAAGGTGGCGATGGTGTTGAAGCGCCGCAGCAGGAGCTTGTCGTAGAAGGCGTTGGCGCGACCGACGAACGCGACCTCCGGCCCCGACTGCAGCACCTCCACCCCGTAGGACGGGTCCGGCGCCGGGCCGTGGGCGCCGCGACACGCCGACACGGCCAGCGTCGCGGCGACGAGCGCGACACGCAGGCGTGTGGATCGGGCGCTCAACGGCGAACCCTCCGCCGGCTGCCCGCCGTCGCTCCCGCCTCGATCGCCGCCTGGGCCGCCGCGAGGCGCGCCACCGGCACCCGATAGGGCGAGCAGGAGACGTAGTCCAGACCCTCGCGCGCGCAGAACTTCACGCTCTTCGGGTCGCCGCCGTGCTCGCCGCAGATCCCCACCTTGAGCGCGGGCCGCGTGCTGCGCCCCTTCTGGACCGCGATCTCGATCAGGCGGCCGATCCCCTCCTCGTCGATCGAGACGAAGGGATCGTCGTCCAGGATGCCCTGCTCCATGTAGGCGCCCAGGAAGCTCCCGGCGTCGTCGCGGGAGAGGGCGTAGGTCATCTGCGTCAGGTCGTTGGTGCCGAAGGAGAAGAAGTCGGCGTACTCGGCGATGGCGTCTGCGGTGAGCGCCGCGCGCGGCACCTCGATCATGGTGCCGATGGTGGGGCGCACCTTCACGCCGGGGTGCCCCGCGAGCACCGCCCGCACCTCCTCCTCGCAGAGCGCCCGCAGCCGCGAGAGCTCGCCCACGTGGGCCACCAGCGGAATCATGATCTCGGGCTGCACCGCGACGCCCGACTCCGCCACCTCGCAGGCGGCCTCCACGATGGCGCGCACCTGCATGCGGTAGATCTCGGGGAAGGTGATCCCGAGGCGGCAGCCGCGGTGGCCGAGCATCGGGTTGAACTCGCGCAGGGAATCGATCTTCGCCCGCACCTCGGCGGCATCCGTGCCGAGCTCCGCCGCCACCTCGTGGATCTCCGGATCCTCGTGGGGCAGGAACTCGTGCAGCGGGGGGTCGAGCAGTCGGATCGTGACGGGCAGCCCCTCCATGGCGCGGAAGATCCCCACGAAGTCGCCGCGCTGCATCGGCAGCAGCTTCTCCAGCGCGCGGCGGCGCTGCGCGTCGTCGCTGGAGAGGATCATCTCCCGCACCGCCAGGATCCGGTTCGGCTCGAAGAACATGTGCTCGGTGCGGCAGAGGCCGATCCCCTCCGCCCCGAACTGGCGCGCGATCTTGGCGTCGTTCGGCGTGTCGGCGTTGGTGCGCACGCGCACCCGGCGTACGGCGTCGGCCCAGCGCATCAGCTCCGCGAACTCGCCGCCGAGCTCGGGGGTCACCGTCGGCACGCGGCCGAGCATCACCTCGCCGGTGCTGCCGTCGATGGTGATCGGATCGCCCGCGCGCACCACCTGATCGTCCACCCACATCTCGCCCTTGGCGTAGTCGATCCGGAGGCTGCCGCAGCCCGCCACGCAGCACTTCCCCATGCCGCGCGCCACCACGGCGGCGTGGGAGGTCATGCCGCCCCGTGCGGTGAGAATGCCCTCGGCGGCGTGCATGCCGTGGATGTCCTCGGGCGAGGTCTCGATCCGCACCAGGATCACCTTCTCCCCGGCCTTGGCGTGGCTCTCCGCCTCGTCCGCGCTGAACACCACCTGGCCCACCGCCGCGCCCGGGGAGGCCGGCAGCCCCTTCGCCACCACGTTGCGCGACGCCTTGGGATCGAGCGTCGGGTGCAGGAGCTGGTCCAGGGCGCGCGGGTCCACGCGCAGCACGGCCTCCTCGCGCGTGATCAGGCGCTCGCGCGCCATCTCCACCGCGATCTTCACCGCGGCGCGCACGGTGCGCTTGCCGGTGCGCGTCTGGAGCATCCAGAGCCTTCCGCGCTGGATCGTGAACTCGATGTCCTGCATGTCCCGGTAGTGACGCTCGAGCCTGTGGTAGATCGCGACCAGCTCGCGATAGGCCTTCGGCATCTCCTCTTCGAGCGTCGGGAGATGGGACTGCTCCGGGCGGCGCGCCTTCTTGTTGATCGGCTGCGGGGTGCGGATCCCCGCCACCACGTCCTCGCCCTGCGCGTTCTTCAGGTACTCGCCGTAGAAGGAGTTGACACCGGTCGAGGGGTCACGGGTGAAGGCCACGCCGGTGGCGCAGTCGTCGCCCATGTTCCCGAACACCATGGCCTGCACGTTCACGGCGGTGCCCCAGGAGTCGGGGATGTCGTTCAGCCGGCGATAGCGGATCGCCCGCTCGTTGTTCCAGGAGCGGAAGACCGCGGCGATCGCGCCCCAGAGCTGCTGCTCCGGGTCCTGCGGAAAGGCCCGGCCGGTGCGCTCCTCGACCAGCTCCAGGTACTCGCGGACCAGCGCGCTCCAATCGTGCGCCGTGAGCTCGGTGTCGAGCGCCACGCCGCGCGACTCCTTCAGCGCCTCGAGCAGGCTCTCGAAGTGCTCGTGGGCCACGCCGAGCACGACGTCCGAATACATCTGGATGAAGCGGCGGTAGCTGTCGAACGCGAAGCGCGCGTCGGCGTGGCGGGCCAGGCCCTCGACGCTGGCGTCGTTCAGGCCGAGGTTCAGGATGGTGTCCATCATCCCGGGCATCGACGCCCGCGCACCGGAGCGTACGGAGACGAGGAGCGGCTTCTCGGGGTCGCCGAAGCGCGCGCCGAGGATGCGCTCGACGCGCCGCAGCGCGGCCAGCGCATCGCGCCGCACCGCCTCGGGGATGCGCCCGCCGGAGGCGTCGAACTCCGCGCAGACCTCGGTCGAGATGGTGAACCCCGGCGGCACCGGGAGCCCGAGCCGCGTCATCTCGGCCAGGTTCGCACCCTTCCCG
>Ga0316628_100004321_pt1 | contig 11121 bp, 10 predicted proteins | sample OWC_Aug_M2_C1_D5_FD_207648 | JGI IMG/M metagenome (GOLD analysis project Ga0316628, IMG submission 207648) | Wetland soil microbial communities from Old Woman Creek delta, Ohio, United States - OWC_Aug_M2_C1_D5_C | ecosystem: Environmental > Terrestrial > Soil > Wetlands | place: USA: Ohio... | reverse complement strand
CGGGGATTGCTCGCCAGCTCCTACCTGGGGAACGGCGACCGCGCACCGGCTTTCGTCGCGCAGATTGCCGCGAACCGCGATGCATACCGCGGATTCAACTTTCTCGCCGCCGACCGCGATGAGCTGTGGTGGGTGTCGAATCGCGCTTCCGGCCCGCAACGGCTGGCGCCGGGCATATACGGAGTTTCCAATCACCTGCTCGACACGCCTTGGGCCAAGGTGGTGCGCGGCAAGCGCAGGCTCGAGCAGGTGCTCGATTCGGCGCCCGCGATGGAACCGCTGCTCGACTTGCTGGCTGACACGTCGGTGGCGGCCGACGACGAGCTTCCCGAAACCGGCGTCGGCCAGGAGCGCGAACGATCGCTGTCGGCGCTACGGGTGGTATCTCCGGCGTATGGCACGCGCTGCTCGACCGCGCTGATGGTCGGGCATGACGGCTGGGTGCATTTCGCCGAACGGTCCTACGGCGCGCAAGGCGAGGAGCGCGACACTCTGCGCTACGAGTTCCGCTTGAGCGGCTGAAGCGTGCGGCGCATGGCCTGGTGCGGGATGCCCGCGTCGAGGTATTCGCCGCCCTCCGCCGCGAAGCCGTGAGCGCGGTAGAAATCCAGCGCATGCGTCTGCGCCGAGAGCGCGACTTCCGCATCGCCGCGGCTGCCTGCCGCGGCCACCAGCCGCTCCAGCAAGGCGCCGCCGACGCCTTTGCCGCGCCACGCGGCAAGCACCGCCATGCGGCCGATGTGGCCGATCGCCAGAGCGCCGTGCCGCTCGGCCGGAAGGAGTCTGCCGGTGCCGATCGCGCGGCCCGCGTGGTCGCGCGCCAGGGCGTGAACGCTGAGGCGATCGTGCTGGTCGAGCTCGATTTCCTCGGGCACGCCCTGCTCGACGACGAACACCGCCTTGCGGATGGCGCTTGCCTCCGCGCGCGCTTGTTCCCAGTCCATGAGCTCGATCCGGACCATCGCCGGAAAGTATAATTTCCCGCTTTACCTCGGAACAGTCATGCAAAGCCTCTGGAGCGACGCCGAAGCGGCCGGATTCGCCGGCCCCCTGGGTCCGCGCGTCTACACCTCGCGTCTCCTGGGTCGCGACAGGACGCTGGTGCTGCACGGCGGGGGCAATACCTCCGTAAAGCTGCGCGAGAAGAACCTGTTCGGCGAGGAGCAGGACGTGCTGTACGTCAAGGGCAGCGGCTGGGATCTCGAAACGATCGAGCCGGCCGGGTTCACGCCGGTGGCGCTCGATTACGTGCGGCGCCTGGCGCAGTTGCCGGCCCTTCCCGATCCGTTGATGGTGAACGAGCTCAACACGCACACGCTGCGCGCGGGTGCGCCCTCGCCGTCGGTCGAGACCATTCTGCACGCGATCTTGCCCCATCGCTACGTCGATCACACTCACGCCGATGCGGTCCTCTCGATCTCCAACGCGCCGCACGGCGAGCAACGCATCCGGGAGATCTACGGCGACACGGTGGTGGTGATTCCGTACATCATGGCGGGCTTCGATCTTGCCGCCTACTGCGCGCGCGAATTCGCCGCACGGGCGCAAGCCGGCACGATCGGCATGGTGCTGCTCTCCCACGGGGTGTTCTCGTTCGGCGCAGACGCACGGGAGTCCTACGAGCGCATGATCCACCTGGTTTCCATGGCCGAGGAGTACCTCGCCTCGAAGCAGGCCCGGCAGCCGAACTTCGCGGCTGCCAGGCCGCCCACGGCCAGCCGCGAGGACATCGCGCGTCTGAGGCGCGACATCTCTGCCACGGCGGGATTCCCGATGCTTCTCCGAGTGAACGATTCCGCCAAATTTCTCGCGTTCGCCCAGCATCCCGACTTGGCGCGCATCTCGCAGAGCGGCCCGGCGACCCCCGACCACGTGATCCGCACCAAGCCGTTGCCGATGCTCGGCCGGGATATCGCGGCCTTCGCGCGTGGATACAGCGCGTATTTCGAGCGCCACGCCCCCCGCGCGAAGGAGAGGAAAACCATGCTCGATCCGGCACCTCGCATGGTTTTCGATCCGGCGCTCGGGTTCGCGGCGACCGGTCGCAATGCCAGGGACACCGCGATCGTCGAAGACCTCTACGACCACACGATCGACGTCATCCTGCGCGCGGAGGCTCTCGGCGGCTGGCGCGCCGTGAGCGAGCAGGACATCTTCGATATCGAGTACTGGGACCTGGAACAGGCCAAGCTGAAGAAACCCGGCTCGCCGCCCGCGTTCGGCGGCGAGATCGCCGTGGTGACCGGTGCTGCCTCGGGCATCGGCAAGGCCTGCGTCGAGGCGTTTCTCAAGCGCGGCGCCGCCGTCGTCGGCCTGGACCGCAACCCGGCGATCGCGGACATGTGGACGCGCGCGGACTTCCTGGGAATCGCCTGCGATGTCACCGACGGGAAGTCGGTCGCCGGCGCGCTCGAGCGGGCGGTCAGGCGGTTCGGGGGCGTCGACATGCTGGTACTGAACGCCGGAATCTTTCCCTCCTCCCAGCCAATCCAGGACATACCGTCCGACACCTGGAGGGTCACGATGGCGGTGAACGTCGAGGCGAGCCTAGCGATGATGCAGATCTGTTACCCGTTGCTGAAGCTCGCGCCGCGCGGCGGCCGCATCGTCGTGATCGGCTCGAAGAACGTACCCGCGCCTGGTCCCGGGGCCGCGGCCTACTCGGCGTCCAAGGCGGCGCTCAACCAGCTGGCGCGGGTTGCCGCGCTCGAATGGGGAAAGGACAGCATCCGCATCAATTCGCTGCACCCGAACGCGGTTTACGATACCGCGCTGTGGACCGACGAGGTGCTTGCCTCGCGCGCCAGAGCCTACAACCTGACCATCGAGCAATACCGCAGGAACAACCTGCTGAAGACGGAAGTGGCATCGCGCGACGTCGCCGAGCTCGCGGCGGAAATGTGCGGTCCGCTGTTCGCCAAGACGACCGGGGCCCAGGTACCGGTCGACGGCGGCAACGAGCGCGTGGTCTGATGGGCGTCGAGACGATGCGCTGGCGGGGCGATGCACTGGAGCTCCTCGACCAGAGGCAACTTCCGGAACGCATCGCGTACGTCGTGTGCCGTAGCGCGGCCGACGTCGCTCAGGCGATCCGCGACATGGTGGTGCGCGGGGCGCCGGCGATCGGATGCGCCGCGGCGTTCGGCGTCGCGCTCGAGGCAAAGCGTGCGGCCGGGCTCGAGCACGCATTCGACGCCCTCGCCCGCAGCCGCCCGACCGCCGTGAATCTCTTCTGGGCGCTCGAGCGCATGCGTGCGGCGCTCGGCGCGCGCGGGGCGAACGCTCTCGAGACCGAAGCGCTCGCGATCTACGAAGACGATCTCGCGGTCAACCGGTTGATCGGCGCGCATGGCGCCGCGCTCATTCCGGAAGGCGCGCGAGTCATGACCCACTGCAATGCGGGTGCGCTCGCCACCGCCGGCCATGGCACCGCGCTCGGGGTGATCCGCTCTGCGCGCGATGCAGGAAGGAAGCTCTCGGTCATCGCCAACGAGACGCGGCCGTACCTGCAGGGCGCGCGCCTCACGGCCTGGGAGATGGTGCAGGAGAACATTCCGGTCACGCTGATAACGGACAGCATGGCTGGCTTCCTCATGAGCCGCGGCGAGGTCGATCTGCTGATCGTCGGCGCCGATCGCATTGCGGCCAATGGCGACGTCGCCAACAAGATCGGGACTTACGCGCTCGCAGTGCTCGCGCAGCGTCACGGCCTGCCCTTCTACGTCGCTGCGCCAAGGTCTACGTTCGACACGAGTCTCGCCGACGGCCGCGCGATCCCGATCGAGGAACGCGACGCGAGCGAAGTGACCGGCTACCGTGGGACCCGCTGGGCTGCGCAAGGCGTCGCGGTGCGCAATCCGGCATTCGACATCACGCCTGCCGAGCTCATCAGCGCGCTGGTCACCGAGCGCGGCATCCTGCGCCCGCCCTTCGGGCCGGCTATCGCGCGCCTCTTTTTTGCACAATAAGATCGACCGAATGCGTCCCTGTGATGCTCGTCAGGCTTGCCTGCGCGCAGCACTTCGTTTAAGGTCTCGGCGTAATTTGCACAGACCTGCCTGAGACAGGACCATCATCATTCCGGAGGAGAGAATCATGAAGGGTATTACCATCAATTCGGCGCGGCTCGGCGCCGCCGTGGCCGCTGCGCTGGTCCTTGCCGGACCCGTCGCCGCAGCCGACGACACAATCACGCTCGGCTCGGCGATCTCGATCACCGGGAAGTACTCGCAGGAAGGCAAGAACGCGAGCGACGGCTACAACCTCACCGTCAAGATGATCAACCAGCGGGGCGGCATCAAGATCAACGGCAAGGCGTACAAGCTGGTGATCAAGTACTACGACGATGAGTCGACCCCGGCGCGCACCGCGCAGCTGCTGGAGCGGCTGATCAGCCAGGACGGCATCAAGTACATGCTCGGGCCATACGCCTCCGGTCCGACCAAGGCGGCAGCGCCGGTCGTGGAGAAATACAAGATCCCGATGGTGGAAGCCGAAGGAGCATCGCGCTCGCTGTTCACGCAGGGCTATCGCTACCTGTTCGCCGCCCTGTCGACTTCCGAGCAGTACCTCGCGCCGGCGATTCATCTCGCCGCCGAGCTCGCCCAGAAAGAGGGCAAGAAGCCGAGTGACCTGAAAATCGCGATGGCTTTCGAGAACGACCCGTTCTCGCAGGACATTCGCGCGGGGGTCGAGGAGGACGCCAAGAAGTTGGGCATGAAGATCGTGGTCGACGACAAGCTGCCGCGCGACCTGAGCGACATGTCCGCGACGCTCACCAAGGTGAAAGCGCTCAGGCCGGACATCATCTTCGTCTCGGGGCACACCAAGGGCGCCGCGACCGCGACGCGCCAGATGCAGGAGATGGGCGTCAACGCGCCGATGGTGGCGATGACGCACTGCGAGTCGGCCAACTTGACCGGCAAGTTCGCCGGCGCCGCGGAAGGCATCCTGTGCCCGACGCAGTGGGCCGAGACGCTGAAGTACAAGGATGACCTCTACGGCAGCGCGATGGAATTCAATACGCTGTTCAAGAAGACGTACCCCGAGTACAACATCGTTCCCTACCAGGCCGCGCAGGGGGCGGCGGCGGTCGAGATCTGGGCCGACGCGTTTCGTCGCGCGCAGAGCTTTGACTCGGAGAAGCTGCGCGACGCCCTCGCCGCGACCGACATGGAGACGTTCTACGGCCACATCAAGTTCGGCCCGGCGGGCAACAACATCGCCAAACCGATGGTGCTGCGCCAGATCCAGGGCGGCAAGTACGTGGTCGTGGCACCCTCGAAATACGCCGCGGACCCGGTTGTGTTTCCGCGCAAGCCGACCAACTAGGTTCGTCGTCCGGAGCCATGGGACCGCGCCGGCCTGATGGCCGGCGCGGTCGTCTTTATGTGGGAAAACCTGCAGATCCTGATCGCAGCGCCGGTCTTCAACGTCCAGCTGATTCTCAACGGGCTGACGGTGGGAGCCATCTTCGCGCTGGCCGGCTATGGCCTCGCGCTGGTGTGGGGCGTCACCAACGTCAAGAACCTGGCCCAGGGCGACCTCGTGATGATGGGCGGCTACGTCGCCTACGAGTTCGGCAAACACGGCCTCAACCCGATGCTCGCGCTGATCCCGGCGGCGGCGCTGATGTTCGCATTCGGCTGGCTCGCCTACCGCCTGGTGATCCGGCGCGTGATCCAGCTCGACCTGTTCACCTCGCTGCTCGCCACGTTCGGCATGGCGATCGTGATCCAGCAGGCGCTCAACCTGGTGTTCGGGCCTGACGTTCGCACGGCAAGGTCCGGGCTCGGCGAAATCAAGATGTTCGACGGCATGGTCGAAATCACCCAGATCCGGCTGATCGCTTTTGCCCTGTGCATCCTGCTCGCGGCTGGGATGGTGCTGTTCATGAAGAAGAGCCGCATGGGCCAGGCGATCCGGGCCACCGCGCAGGATGCGCGTGCGGCAAGGGTGCTGGGCGTCAACACCGATCGCGTCTACGCCCTCACCTACTCGCTCAATGCGGCCATTTGCGGGGCGGCGGGCGTGCTGATCGCCATGATCTGGGTGATCCAGCCGTTCTACGGTATCGCCTATTCGGTGCGCGCGTTCGTGATCGTCACCGCCGCGGGACTCGGCAACCTGGCGGCGGTGGTCATGACCGCGCTCGGGCTGGGCGTGATCGAGCAGTACAGCGGATTCGTGCTCGGCGCGCAGTTCCAGCAGGCGACCATCGTCGGCCTGCTGCTGGCGATCCTCATCTGGCGGCAGATTGCCCTGATGCGCCACCGCAAGGCGCTCCAGTGACACGCGTCTCGCTCCTGCTGCACCTGGCGATCCTGGCGGCGGGAATCGCGGCTCCGTGGCTGTTTCCCGGACACACGATCCAGTTCGCCGTTCTCTGGCTCATGATCCTGTTCGCCGAGACCTGGGACACGATGGGTGGCCAGATGGGATACAACTCGCTCGGCAACATCCTGTTCTTCGGGCTGGGGATGTATGTCTGCGCGATGACCCAGATCGGCCTGTATTACGACCTGGCGGCCTATACCGCATCGAGCGGCGCGATCAAGATCGATTTCACCGATCAACAGTACTTCGCCGGCCTGACGCTCGGCGTGCTGCTGTCAGCGCTGGTCCCGGTCATCGCCGCGGCGATCCTCAGCTGGATCCTGTTCGGCCTGCGGGGCCCTTACTTCGCGATCGGCACGCTCGGCGTGGCGATCGCCGCCGCGGAGCTCACCAGCGCCTGGAACTACGTCGGCGGGGGCAGCGGCATCGCGATGCCGGTCTTTCCCGGCGGGCCGGGATCCCGCGAGCGTTTCTTCTACTTCGCCTGCATGGTCGCGGCCATGCTCTGCTACATGTTCCTGCGCTGGCTCTACGGCACGCGGTTCCGTCTCGCGATCAATGCGATTCGCGACGACGAGGACAAGGCGGAGGCCCTTGGGCTGCACACCCGGCGCTACAAGATGGTGGCCTGGTCCGTATCTGCGTTCTTCCTCGGCATCGCCGGTGCGCTGTTCGGCAACATGACGGGATTCATCGAGCCGCTGGAGGTCGCGTACCCGACGCTGACGTTCGGCATTTTCATGGTCGCCATGACGCTGCTCGGCGGCAAGGGCACCCTGTGGGGGCCGATCATCGGCGCGGTCCTGTTCTACACGCTGAAGGAAGTCACCTGGACCTACCTTCTCGGATGGCAGTGGATCGCGCTCGGCTTGCTGATCATCGTCAACGTTGTCTATTTCCAGCAGGGCATCATGGGCTGGCTGATGCAGCGCAAGCCGGAATGGTTCGGCGTGCGCGTCGATCCGGCTATCGCGAGCGACCCCGCGGCGGAGAAGCGCCGATGAGTACGCCGGTCATCGAGGTGCGGGGCGTCACCAAGGCCTTCGGCGGCGTGACCGCCAACCGGGGGGTATCCCTCAAGGTCGAGCCCGGCAGCATTACCGGCCTGATCGGGCCGAACGGCTCGGGCAAGACCACGCTGTTCAACTCCATCGCCGGACACCATCCGATCGACTCCGGATCGATCTGTTTCGAGGGCACGGAGATCACCCGTCTCGGCGTACAGCAGATCGCGCGCCTCGGCCTGGTGCGTACGTATCAGCAAACGCGCATCTTCCCCAAGATGGATTGCATCCACAACCTGCTGATCGCCGCCCCGCACCGCGACAGCGAATGGCGCGACATGTTCCGCCGCTATCCACCGACGATGGCGGAAAAGGCCGAGAGGCTGCTCGAGTTCGTCGGCCTCTACCAGAAGCGCAGACTGATCGCCGGAACCCTGTCGTTCGGCCAGCAGAAGCTGCTCGAATTCGCCATGGCCCTGATGAACGAGCCGAAGGTGCTGCTGCTCGACGAGCCCACCGCCGGTATCAACCCCACGCTGATCAACGGCCTGATCGACCGCCTGAAGCGCGCCAACCAGGAATTCGGCATCACCCTGTTCGTGATCGAGCACAACATGCGGGTCATTATGAACCTCGCGCAGCACATCTACTGCCTGTCGCGCGGCGAGCTGCTGGCAGAAGGTCCGCCCGAGAAAGTCCAGGACGATCAGCGCGTCATCGACGCCTACCTCGGAGCGCACTGATGGCGAACGAGCACGGCAAGACCAGCGGCTATCACCTCGGCTCGGTCGACACCGTCCTGTCGGTCGACGAGGTAGCCCGGCAGGCCGAGCGCCTGCGCGAAGAGGTCCCCGAGGAGCGGCTGCTGAAGCTGGCGGGCGGCGAGCCCTTCGTTTCGATCGTCGGTCTGCGCGCCGGCTACGGCAACATGGAGATCCTGCACGACTTCACGCTGCACCTCGGCCGGGGTCAATCGCTGTGCCTGATCGGGCCGAACGGCGCGGGCAAGTCCACGGTGCTGCACTCGGTGTTCGGCTTCACGCGGATCTTCGGCGGCCGGATCTCGATCGGAGCGCACGGCGCGCAGCGCGACATCACCGGCATGACTTCCGACCGCAAGCTCAAGGAAGCCCGCGTCGCCTACATCGTGCAGGACAAGTCGGTTTTTCCGGACATGACCGTTGAGGAGAACCTGCTCATGGGAGGCTTTCTGCTCCACTCGCACAAGGCCGCCAAGGCTGCAGCCGAGCGCGTGTTCGACAAGTACGAGCGCCTCGCGTCGCGGCGCAACCATCCGGCCCGCGTACTTTCCGGAGGCGAAAGGCGGCTGCTGGAGATCTCCCGGGCACTGGTGATGGATCCCGAGGTGCTGCTGGTCGACGAGCCATCGATCGGCCTCGAGCCGCGCTTCATCGACATGGTGTTCGCAATCCTGCACGACCTTCAGCACCGCGAGGGCAAGACCATCCTGATGGTCGAGCAGAACGCGAAGAAGGGCTTGGAATTTGCCGATCTCGGCTATGTGCTCGTGTCCGGGCAGCTGGCGCTGGCCGGAAAGGGTGACGAGCTGCTGCAGAACCCCGAAGTCGGACGGCTGTTTCTGGGCGGGTGATTCCGGCGCCGCCTCAGGCGCGGATGTCGACCGCTATCCCTGCGGGCACCAGATCGAACAGCTCGACGATATCGGCGTTGCGCATGCGGACGCAGCCGATGGACCCGGGCTTGCCCAATTCCGCGCTGTCCGGGGAGCCGTGGATGTAGATGTAGCGGCGCATGGTATCGACCTCGCCCAGGCGGTTCAGCCCCCGCTCGCATCCCGACAGCCACAGGATGCGCGTCAGGATCCAGTCGCGACCGGGGTACCGGGCATGCAGATCCGTCGTCCAGATCTCGCCGGTCGGCCGGCGTCGCACGAAAACCGTGTTGGGCGGCTGGCCAGCGCCAATCTTGGCGCGCACGATGTGCTTTCCCCGCGGCGTGCAGAAGCTGCCGTTCTTCTGCCCCACCCCGTTTTTCGACGTGGACACCGGGTAGCGCCGCAGCGCCCGGCCGTCGTCGCCGAATAGCGTGAGCACTTGTTGCGGAACGTCAATGTCGATCTTCATCGCTGGCGCCGCCCGGCGAAGAACGCGCTCAGCAGCGCGCCGCACTCCTCGGCGAGCACCCCGCCCCGCACGGCGACCTGGCTCTTCAGCACCTGCTTCTTCGGATCGGTCGCGCCGAACACGGCGCGCGCGATGCGCGCGTGGAACATGGCGCCGAGGCACATGTCGCAGGGCTCGAGCGTGACGTACACGGTCGCCCCGGTCAGGCGGTAGTTGCGCGCCGCTGCCGCCGCCGCGCGTAGCGCCTGGATCTCCGCGTGCGCGGTGGGATCGCAGGCCGCAATCGGGCGGTTCCAGCCCTCCCCGATCACTTCGCCGCCAAGCACCACGACCGCGCCGACCGGCACCTCGCCTTCCGCTTCGGCACGCTGCGCGAGCGCGAGTGCGCGGCGCATGAAATGCGCATCGCTCATTCCGGCACGATACCGCAACTCATGGGAGTCACGCGGCGGACCGCGCACGCAGCCCGGCAAGCGCCGCAAGCGCCGCTAGCGATACGCCGACGGATAGCGCCAGGGCACCGTGCACGCCCGCGCGCTCAAGCACCAGGCCGAATACGAACGGGGCCGCCGCCTGCATCGCCCGCGCCAGTACGCTCAGCACCCCGAGGCGCCGTCCGTACCCCGCTTCGCCGAACACCGCCAGCGGCAAAGTCCCCTTTGCGATGGTGATCATCCCGTTTCCGGCCCCGTGCAGCAGCGCGAAGCTCGACACCCCGATCGGCAGGCCGCCCGTGAACCAGAGTACCGCGCCGCCGAGCGGGTGCAGCGCGGTTGCGATGCGCGCCGTGAGCAAGGGATGGAAGCGGAGCCGCCGCGCGGCAAGGTACTCGACGGTGCGCGCAGCGACTTGCGCCGGGCCCACCAGCGCCGCGGCCCCCAACGCCGCTGCGCCGCCGGCGCCCGCAGCGAGCAGCAGGCCCGGCAGGTGCGCGGCCATGGCCGACGTGACGAACGCGGTGGCGGCAAAGAACAGGGCCATCAGCACGAGCTCGCTGCGCGTGCCGCTAAGCGGCGCGGCTTGGGGCTCTGGGCCGCCCCCGCGATCGCGGCGGCTTGCGCCGGCGCTCGGGTCTCCGGCGGCAACCGCCGGAATTGCGTACAGGTTCAGCGGCAGGCACAACGCGAGGTGCGCGACCGCCCAGGCCGCGCAGGTCGTACGCCAGCCGAAGTGGCTGTTGAGCAACGCGCTCAGCGGCCAGCCTACCGTGCTGGCGAAGCCGGCGATGAGCGTCACGCCGGTGATCGGACCACGCGCAGCCTGGCCGTGCAGTCGCACCAGCGCCGCAAAAGCGGTGTCGTAGAGCCCCATCGCCATGCCGACGCCGAGCACGCCCCAGGCGGCGAATAGCAGCGCGGCGCTCGGCGCCGCCGCGAGCAGCGCGAGCCCGCCGGCGATGACGAGGTTCGAGGCCGCCAACATCGTGCGTCCCCCGTGCCGGTCGATGAAGCGGCCGACGGCGGGACCGAGCAGCGCCGTAATCGCCAGCGCAAGCGAAAAAGCTCCGAAAACGGCCGCCTCCGGCAGCGCGAGCGCGCGACCGACCGGCGCGGCGATGATGGCAATCAGGTATACCGAGGAGGCCCAGGCGATCGTCTGCGTGAAGCCGAGCGCGAGCACCTGTGCGAGCGCCGAATGGCGTGGCGCCACGGGCCGACCGCGGATCATTCCCACTC
>Ga0316628_100004320_pt1 | contig 11121 bp, 9 predicted proteins | sample OWC_Aug_M2_C1_D5_FD_207648 | JGI IMG/M metagenome (GOLD analysis project Ga0316628, IMG submission 207648) | Wetland soil microbial communities from Old Woman Creek delta, Ohio, United States - OWC_Aug_M2_C1_D5_C | ecosystem: Environmental > Terrestrial > Soil > Wetlands | place: USA: Ohio... | reverse complement strand
TCGACCGTCAGCGCGTTCGGCGCAGCGGCGACCAGGTGCACATGGATTTCGGGAAACAGGTGGCTCACGACCGGAAGGTTGAACGCCTGCGCCATGCCCGCGACCTTCATCCAGTTCGCGATCCCGCCGACGCGCAGTAGATCGATCATCACAATATCGACGGAACGCGCTTCCAGCATGTGGCGGAACGGCGCGATGCCGTAGACGTACTCGCCCCCGGCAACCGGCGTCGCAAGCGCATCCGCGACGCGCGCGAGCCCAGGAAAGTCGTCATGCGCGGTCACGTCCTCCCACCAGTAGAAGTGCACGTCCTCCAACCGGCTGCCGATGTCGATGGCCTGATGCACGCTCCAGCGCTGATTGATGTCGCACATCAAGTCGATGTCGTGGCCGATCGCTTCGCGCACGCGGCGTGCGCGGTCGGCCTCGATGGCTGGCGACGTGTCTCCTGGCAACGCGAGCTGCATCTTCATCTGGCGGAAGCCCTTCTGCACTAGCAACGGCGCGGCCTTCAGCACATGCTCGAGCGGATAGCTCCGCATCAGTGCGCCGCTGGCATAGGTCGGCACGCGATCGCGCAATCCGCCCAGCAGCGTCGCGAGCGGTTGACCGAGCGCTTTGCCCTTGATGTCCCACATCGCCATGTCGATGGCCGAGAACGCGAGCGTGAAGATTCCGCCGGGCCCCGCGGAGCTCTCGGCCGCATCGCGCAGCTTTTGTCCGACGGCCTCGACGCGCATCGGATCCTCGCCGACCGTCAGCGCGCCGAGCTGCTCGACTGCGAGCTTCAGCGTCGCCGACAAGGCCGCGCCAAAGAAAGTGATGCCCAGCCCGTCGATACCCGCGTCGGTATCGATCTGCACCGTGACGAACTCGCGAAACGGCCCGCCGAAGGGTGGGCCGCCGGCGAGCGGCTCGTTGGCGGGCATCCTCAGAAGGTGGCTCTGGATTCGCGTGATCTTCATGGCTTCAGGGTCTGTTCGGTCAAGCGCGCATGATGCCTCGAAAACGGGCTGGGGGTTGTCGGTCCTGTTCGAAGCCGGTGTCGTCACTTCGCTCCCAACGATTGACCGGACTGGTCTGCTGGCCATCACGGCGGAACTGAGCACGGGGTGGCTGCCGGAGCGCTCGATTGCTCTACGCAGGCGCCGCTTTCGCTCGCGCAAGGCAATGTCGAAATGGGGCTGCAGGGTTACATCGTCGCGCAACACGTCGGCGAGAAGCCCGGCTCGTTCTCCGTGTACTGGGCCGTGAAGGCCGACTCGCCAATCAAAACGGTCGCAGATCTGATCCTCGGCTTCGATCACATCGAAGATCGCGCTGGTCGCCGCCGACGCGATCTTTCCGATCCTGTTCGCGACGTACTACGGTAGCCGCATGGTCGAGCGCACCCTGATCTGGTCTGCGCGCGCAGCCGGCACGTCGACCTTCGGCTGCACGTTCAAGGTCGTGCTGCCTGCGGCATTGCCTTCGGTGTTGACCGGGTTCAGGGCAGAGCGAGCTCCGACAACTCGACGTTGATCTGGCGCGATTGCGTCTCGCACAGAATGGCGACGCTATCGCCGGTCTGTACGCCGCACCTCGCGAACACGTCAGCGAACGCGTCAATCCACTTGCCCTCGATACGCTCATGCGGCACGATTGAAAGATCCTCGGCTCGACAATCCCGTGACGAACGGGACCGAGTTTCGCACAATTTTCCGGCAAGATGCGGCGGCCTCGGACCGGGTCCTGCCGCGGAAGACGGACGGCAGCTAGTCGGCCAGCGTGGCTTCGGCGTCGCTCTCGATGTCCTGCAGCGACTTGATCTCGAGATCCACGCCGAGCTTGCGCCATTCCTTGGTCTCTTCCCGCAAGGCCGCGGCAGTCAGCGGATTCGCGCGCAGCCAGTCGGGATCGAGTTTCAACCGGTAGTCGAACCCCCTGCAATGGGCTTCGATGGCGGGGAGATGCGCGTTGGTGCGGCTGCGATAGAACAGCGCAGCCAGACGCAAGGCGGCGACGAGGGCTACGACGACTTCACCTTCCACGAGACCGCGCATCTTGTCGAGCGAGCCGCGGTGCGCCAGCACCAGGATCGACAGCCGGTTCTGCTCCATCTTGGAGAAGCCCGGCATGTCGGCATTGCTCAGGATGTACGCCGAATGCTTGTGGTAGCCGTTGTGCGCGACCGACAGGCCGATCTCGTGCAGCTTGACCGCCCACGACAACCACTGCGCCGGATGCTCTTCGTCGGCGTGCAGGTCCCCCGCGAACTGCCGGAACAGCGACAACGCGAGTGTCTCGACACGCCGCGCCTGGGCCACGTCCACATGGTAGCGCTTCATGAACTGCGCGACCGTAGTGTCGCGCATGTCGTGATGATGGAAGCGCCCGATCATGTCGTACAGGATGCCCTCTCGCATCGCGCCGTTCGCGAGTGTCATGCGCTCAGCCTTCAACTCGCTGAAAATCGCAGCCATGATCGCGAAGCCCCCCGGCAGGACCGGAATACGATCCGGCTTGAGCCCCGCGAACGACAGTTTGTTTACGTCGCCCGCCTTGAGCAACGCGTTGCGCAGTCGATCGAGGCCGTCCGGCGTGATGCCCCTGCGGCTCCAGCCGTTTTGCTCGAGGATGTCGGCGAGCGCGCGTGCCGTGCCCGACGAGCCCACTGCTTCTTTCCAGTGGCCGGCGGAGAAATCCCTGGCGATCGTCTGCAGCTCGATGCGAGCAGCGAGTTCGGCCTGCTTGAGGTTTCCCTTCGACAGCCTGCCGCCCGGGAAAAACCTCATGCTGTAGCTGACGCAGCCCATATACAGGCTTTCGAGCTTCTGCGGCCGATAGCCGCTGCCGATGATGAATTCGGTCGAGCCGCCGCCGATGTCGACCACCAGGCGCTTGTCGCCCGTGAGCGGAAGGCTGTGGGTGACACCCAGATAGATCAGCCTCGCCTCTTCGCGACCGGCGACCACCTCGATCGGAAACCCCAGCGCCGTCTCGGCCTTGACCAGAAAGTCCTTCGCGTTCTTCGCAACCCTGAGCGTATTGGTGCCGACAGCCCGGACTGATTCTGCGGGCAATCCACGCAACCGCTCGCCAAAGCGCTTCAGGCAGTCCATTGCCCGCTGCTGCGAAGCTTCGTCCAGGCGTTTGTCTGGTCCCACCCCCGCCGCCAGCCGCACCGGCTCGCGCAGCGAGTCGAGTGGATAGACCTGGTCGTCGACCACGCGGGCGACCTGGAGCCGAAAGGAGTTGGAGCCGAGGTCTACCGCGGCGAGCGTGGACTCCGTCATCAGAATGCGCCCGGTGGGCGCGCGCAGAGGTTCGCGGCGTATTGAGCGCGCAAGCGGTGCTTCGTTCCAAAGAGCTGCAGCGGCTCTTTAGCCCGGCAGCAGTCGGGATGAGCAGCGTGAAGCGTCCGGCATCCTTTCGTCAAGCCATGATCTCCCGCTCGATCTCCTCGAGCGTGACGTGCCGCACGTCCTTGCCTTTGACCATGTAGATCACGTACTCGGAGATGTTCTTGGCGTGGTCTCCGATGCGCTCCAGCGCCTTCGCGATGAACAGGATTTCGATCGACGCGGAGATCGTGCGCGGGTCTTCCATCATGAACGTGATGAGCTGACGCAGAATCGCCCGGAACTCGTCGTCCACGTGCTGATCCGTACGCACCACCTCGGCCGAGCCCGAGACGTCGAGGCGCGCAAAGCAATCGAGCGACTTGCGCAGCATCTCGAGCGCCAGGTTGGCCATGCGCCGGATCTCCACGTAGCGCGGCTGCTGCACGCGATCCACCGAGTTGATCAGCTTGGCCATGCGCGCGATCTTCGCAGCTTCGTCGCCGATGCGCTCGAGGTCGGTGATCGTCTTCACGACCATCATGACAAGGCGCAGATCGCCAGCCGCGGGCTGCCGCCGCGCGATGATCGTGCTGCAATCCTCGTCGATGCCCACTTCCATCGCGTTGACCTTGTGGTCGTTGGCGACGATGTTGGCGCACAGCTCCATGTCGCCGGTCGTGAGAGCGTCGACCGCGAGCGTGACCTGCTGCTCGACGAAGCCGCCCATCTGCAGCACGCGCGCGCGCAGGGACTCGAGCTCCTGGTCGAACTGTTTCGAGGTGTGTTCGTTGGTCGTCATGCACTCACTCCTTGCCCGGCCAAGCGGGGGCCTGCAGTTGAACCAGCCAGTTTAGTCGGCTGACGTGACAGTTGCTTTGCAATCTCCGGGCCTGTCCCAGGATGGCAGTAGGGTTCTCGCGCGCCAAGGGGCTTTGCATCCTAGGCTGGCTTCATCCCCGGTCCAATGTTCGTACATCGCCCGAACTCGTTCCCAGCAGCAGCAGGTCGGCAGGCCGCGCTGCGAACAGGCCGTTGGTCACGACTCCCGCGATCTGGTTCAGCTTCAGCTCGAGCTCGAGTGGCTTCAGAATTCGCAAACCGTGGACGTCCAGAATCATGTTGCCGTAGTCCGAGATGACGCCGGCGCGCAGCTTCGGCTGTCCGCCGAGCTTCGCCAGCTCGCGCCCAACGTAGTTGCGTGCAAACGGTATGACCTCAACCGGCAGCGGATAGGTCCCGAGCACATCGACGAGCTTGCTGTCGTCAGCGATGCAGACGAACTTTCGCGCCACTGCCGCGACGATCTTCTCACCGGTCAGCGCGCCGCCGCCGCCCTTGATCATCGTCAGATGACGCGTCACCTCGTCCGCGCCGTCGATGTAGACCGGAAGGTCGTCGATGCCGTTCAGCTCGATCACCGGAATGCCGAGCGCTTTCATTCTCTGCGTCGAGGCGCCCGAGCTCGACACTGCGCCCTCGATCCGGCGCTTGATGGCCGCCAACGCGTCGATGAAGAAGTTGACTGTCGATCCGGTTCCTACGCCGACGATCGCGCCTTTGGGCACATGGTCCAGGGCAGCCTGCGCCGCGGCTTTCTTGCCTGCTTCCTTGTCCGACAACTGTGGTCCTCCAGCCCGCCTCGCGGTGGCCTATGAGTCTGCGCCTCACAGGGGCATGTAGCCACCACCGCGCATGGTGCGTTGATGTCTCGTTGGACGAGCGTCCTCGCTCCTGCATAAGGATAACGGCCTCGTACTGGTTCGACAATTGATTCGGGCCTTCCTTGCCGCGCGGTCTGGCGCGCTGCTACGCTGCTGCTCCCGCTGGCATGCTCTTCGACACGAGATGAAGATCGACTATCTGGAACGGATTCTGAAGGCCCGCGTGTACGACGTCGCCGTCGAAACGCCCCTCGATGCCGCGCCTGGCCTGACCGCCCGCATCGGCAACGAGGTGCTACTCAAGCGCGAGGACATGCAGCCCGTGTTCTCGTTCAAGCTGCGCGGCGCCTACAACAAGATGGTGAATCTTCCGCCCGCGAGTCTCAGGCGCGGTGTCATCTGCGCGTCGGCGGGCAATCACGCGCAAGGCGTGGCCTATGCCGCTCAGCGGCTGGGTTGCGAAGCAACCATCGTGATGCCCGCGACAACGCCGCAGATCAAAGTTGCGGCGGTCGCCGCGCGTGGCGCACGCGTCCTGCTCACGGGCGACTCCTACGACGATGCTTACGCTCACGCCTCGACGCTCGGGACGCGCGAAAAGCTGACCTTTGTGCATCCGTACGACGACCCGGACGTGATCGCCGGGCAAGGCACGATCGGCATGGAGATTCTGCGCAGCCACAGCCGTCCGATCGAGGCAATCTTTGCCGCTGTCGGCGGCGGCGGACTGATCTCGGGCATCGCTGCTTACGTGAAAAGGTTGCGGCCCGAGATCAAGATCATCGGCGTCGAGCCGATAGACTCCGACGCGATGGCGCAGTCACTGGCGGCCGGGCATCGCGTGCGGCTCGGTCAGGTTGGCTTGTTTGCCGATGGCGTCGCGGTCAAGCAAGTCGGCGAAGAGACCTTCCGGCTGGCCCGGACTCTGGTGGATGAGATGGTGCTGGTCGACAACGACGACATCTGCGCGGCAATCAAGGACGTGTTCGAAGACACTCGCTCGATCCTGGAGCCGGCCGGAGCGCTCGCGGTGGCCGGCACCAAGGCCTGGGTGGAGCGGCGCGGCGTGCGCGGCCGGACGCTGGTGGCTGTCGCCAGCGGCGCGAACATGAACTTCGACCGCCTGCGCTTCGTGGCCGAGCGCGCGGAGCTCGGCGAGCGGCGCGAGGCGATTCTCGCAGTGACGATCCCTGAGAGACCCGGCAGCTTCAAGCGCTTCTGCTCGCTGATCGGGACGCGCAACGTCACAGAGTTCAACTACCGGTACGCGGATGCGGCCCGGGCCAGGGTCTTCGTCGGCCTGTCGATCCACAACCGCGCGGAAACGCAGACACTGGTCCGGCACTTGCAGCGCCACGGCCTCGAGACCGAGGACTTCAGCGACAACGAGATGGCGAAGTTGCACATTCGGCATATGGTCGGGGGCCACTCGCCTCGCGTACGAGACGAAATGGTGTACCGGTTCGAGTTTCCCGAGCGTCCGGGGGCTTTGATGAACTTTCTCGATCGTATGAGCCAGGATTGGAATATCAGCTTGTTTCATTACCGCAATCACGGCGCCGACTTCGGCCGCGTGCTGGTCGGCATGCAGGTGCCGCGCGGCGAGAAAGCCGTCTTCCGGGCCTTTCTCAAGCAGCTGAACTACCGTTATTGGGACGAGACCGCCAACCCGGCGTACCGGCTGTTCCTCGGACAGACCCAGTAAACCCCCCAAAAACGGCCGATTTTACAATCGGCCAGCGGCAACTGTGTGAGAATGACGACAAAGATTGAGTTGTGACCATAATGCCAACAAGACTTGCGACTCTCTGCCTATTGGCCGGGCTCGCGACAGCCAGTGTGCCCGCCCTGGCTCTCAGCGAGGACGAGACGTTCATGGCGGCCCGCGAGGCCTTTCAGAAAGGCAACATCGAGCGCCTTTCCCACCTGGCACCCGACCTGAAGGACTACCCGCTCTATCCGTACGTCGCTTACTGGCAGTTGCGCTCGCGCCTGGCCGAGACCGGTCAGCCCGTGGTGGAAGCTTTCATGTCCGACTACCGCGACGCTCTCGTCACGGAACGCCTGCGCGGCGACTGGCTGCGCCAGCTCGGCCGCAATCAGGACTGGGAAGCGTACGAACGCGACTATCGCGGCCTCGCCATGGAGGACCCCGAGCTCATCTGCTACGCGCTGCAGGGGCGCATCGCATTGCACAAGGATCAGATGGCGCTGAAGGATGCGCGGCCGCTGTGGTTCCAGGGCAGCGCGCAGCCCGACAGCTGCTCGCCGCTGTTCGACGCTCTGCTGCGACAAGGCATGCTGGAGGAGGACGACGTCTGGGCCCGCATTCGGTTGGCACTCGAATCGGGCAACGTGACCTTTGTGCGTCAACTGGCGAGCTATCTCCCGGCCGGCAAGCGCCCCGATGCGCGCCAGTTCGAAGCCGTGGCCCGGCGCCCGCAGCAGTTCGTGGAGCGCAAGCCCCTCAAAGTGAAGACACGGTCCGACCGTGAGCTGACCATGTTCGCGGTCGTGAAGCTGAGCCAATCGCTGCCGGCGGTAGCGGCGACGCGATTCGAGAAGATGCAGTCGGTCTTCTTCGGCGAAGAGCAGGCTTACGTGTGGGGCCAGATCGCCACCGCCGGTGCGATGAGGCATCGGCCCGAGGCGCTCGACTGGTATGCGCGCGCCGGCGACCAGCTCACCGACCGCCAGCTCAACTGGAAAGTACGCGCAGCGCTTCGTCAAGGTGAGTGGCCGGTCGTGGTGGCAGCGGTGGACGCCATGTCGGCCAAGGAACGCCAGCTACCGGTCTGGCGCTATTGGAAGGCGCGCGCGCTAACCGAGACAGGCCGTGGCCCCGAGGGCAGCGCGCAGCTCGCGACTTTGTCGTTCGACCACAGCTTCTACGGCCAGCTCGCGATGGAGGAGCTTGGCACCAATATCACGGCGCCAGCCGAATCCTATCATCCGAGCGCCGAGGAAATCGCTGCAGTGGATCGCGTCCCGGGCATTCAACGCGCCCTCAAGTTCTACGAGCTGGGCCTGCGCTACGAGGGCGCATTGGAATGGCGCTGGACTACGCGTGGCTTCAGCGACAAGGACCTGCTGGCCGCCGCCGAAGTGGCTCGCCGCAATGGCTGGTACGAGCGCGCTATCGACACGGCCGATCGCACGCAGCAGCTGCACGACTTCAGCTTGCGCTTCCCGACACCGTACCGCGATATCGTCGGCAACTATGCGCGGCAGCTCGACCTCGACGAAGCCTGGATCTACGGCTTGGTGCGGCAGGAGAGCCGTTTTTCCGCCGATGCGCGCTCGAGCGTCGGCGCAGTCGGCCTCATGCAGCTCATGCCCGCCACGGCGAGATCAGTCGCGAAGCGCTTTGGCATTCCCGGCGTCGACCGCAGCTCGGTGCATACGGTCGATACCAACATCAGCCTCGGAACTTCACACCTGCGCCAGCTGCTGGACGGGCTGGAGAATCAGCCGGTGCTCGCGTCCGCCGCTTATAATGCGGGTATGAGCCGGGCCCGCGATTGGCGTGCGGACCGGCCGTTGGAGGGGGCGGTCTACACCGAGACCATTCCGTTCAGCGAGACTCGCGACTACGTGCGCAAAGTCATGAGCAACACCATGTATTACGCGCGTCTGTTCGGCCAGCAGTTCGTCCCGCTGAAGCAGCGTCTCGGCCAGATCGCACCCAAACCGCTCGCGAACGAGTAGTTCGGTTTTGATCCGGCCGTCCCGACGCGCCGCTTTGCGCTGCTTCGGGGCCGGGCTTCTAGCAGGACCTTTCCATGCAAATCCGCAGCGTCTGCGTCATCGGTGGGTCGGGGTTTCTGGGGCGACACGTGGTGCGCCGCCTGGCCGCGGAAGAGATTTTCGTGCGCGTCCCGACGCGCCGCCGGGAACGCGCCAAAAACCTGATCCTGTTGCCTTCGGTCGACGTCATCAACGCCGACGTCCACGATCCGCGCACGCTCGAGCGCCTGATCGCGCCTGTCGATGCGGTGATCAACATGGTCGGCATCCTGTCTGAGTCGGGCAAGGAGACATTTCAGCGCAATCACGTGGATCTGCCGCGCAAGATCGTCGATGCCTGCCGCGAGACCGGCGTCAAGCGCTTGTTGCACGTGAGCTCGCTGAAAGCGGCGCTGGATGCGCCGAGCGCGTACCTGCGCTCGAAGGCCGAGGGTGAGAGCCGGATCCACGCGGCGCGCGCGACCGGAATCCAGACCACGATCCTGCGCCCATCGGTGGTGTTCGGGCGCGAGGACCGCTTTCTCAATCTGTTCGCAACGCTCGCACGCCTGCTGCCGGTGATTGCCCTGGCGTCGCCCAACGCGCGGTTCCAGCCTATCCACGTCGAGGATGTTGCACGCAAGCTGAGCGACTGCCTGGCGGATCCGTACTCGTACGGGCAAAGCTACGACCTGTGCGGACCGCGGGTCTATACGCTGCGTGAGCTGGTCGAAATCGTGTGCCGCACGATGGGTGTACATCGCCCGATCATCGGGCTGAACGAGACGCTGTCGCTGCTGCAGGCAGGAGTCCTCGAGCGTCTGCCCGGCAAGCTCATGACGCGCGACAACATCTATTCAATGCGCATCGATAGCGTCTGCGACTGTGATCCCGCGGAGCGTCTGGGCTTTGCTCCGACGCCCCTCGAAGCGGTGATTCCCGAATATCTGGCTGGTGTGACGCCGCGGACGCGTTATCGCTGGTTCCGCTTCCGCGCGCGGCGCAAGATCGAGGGGACGCTGTGACCATGGCCCGCTACACCCTCATCATCGGCAACAAGAACTACTCATCATGGTCGCTGCGTCCATGGCTGCTGATGAAACAGGCGGGCCTCGCGTTCGAAGAGATTCGCATCCCGCTCTACGAAGGCAACTACAAGGATGCGATCCGCAAGTACTCGGCCTCGGGCAAAGTGCCCGCACTGATCGATGGCGATCTCGCCATCTGGGACTCTCTCGCGATCAGCGAATACCTCGCCGAGCAGCATCCGGAGCTGCACTTGTGGCCGGCCGAGCCGGCGCGGCGCGCTGTGGCTCGTTCGATCAGCGCGGAAATGCACTCCGGGTTCGGGGCGCTGCGCTCCAACATGAGCATGAACTGCCGCGGTTACTTCCCAGGCGTAGGTCGCACAGTAGAGGTCGCTGCCGACATCGAGCGCATCCAGCGCATCTGGACCGAGTGCCGCGAGCGAGCGGGCAGTCAAGGGCCGTTCCTGTTCGGAGCCCTCTCGATCGCGGACGCGATGTACGCGCCCGTGGTGTTGCGCTTCAAGATCTACGCGGTGCAACTTGCTCCGATCTGCCGGCAATACGCGGATACGATCCTGGCCTTGCCTTCGCTGCAGCAATGGGTCGCAGAGGCCAAGGCCGAAACCGAAGTCATTCCAGCCTTCGAGCCGGCCGTCAAGCCTTGAGCCGGAAGCGCCCGTGAAGGTTTACCGCGTGGGCGGCTCGGTCCGTGATGAGCTGCTGGGGTTGCCGGTCACCGATCACGATTACGTAGTGGTCGGCAGCAACGCCGAGGAAATGGAGCGTCTCGGCTATCGCCCGGTCGGCAAGGACTTCCCCGTTTTCCTGCATCCCGAGAGTCAAGAAGAGTATGCACTTGCACGCACCGAGCGCAAGACCGCGCGGGGCTACAAGGGCTTCAGCATCCATGCGGAACCGGATGTGACGCTGGAGCAGGACCTGGCGCGCCGCGATCTCACGATCAACGCGATTGCGCGCGATGAGGATGGCAATCTCATCGATCCGCACGACGGCGTGAAAGATCTGCGGGCGCGCATCCTGCGACATGTGAGCCCCGCTTTCGCGGAGGATCCAGTGCGCATTCTCAGGGTGGCTCGCTTCGCCGCCCGCTTCGACTTCGAGATCGCGCCGGAGACGCTCGAGCTGATGCGCAAGATGGTTCGGAACGGCGAAGTCGATCATCTGGTGCCGGAGCGCGTATGGCAGGAGCTTGCGCGCGGTCTGATGGAGCCGCGGCCTGCGCTGATGATCGAAACGTTGCGTGCTTGCGGGGCACTCGCACGCATTCTCCCCGAGGTCGACGCCCTGTTCGGCGTGCCGCAACCGCCCGCGCACCATCCCGAAATCGACGCCGGGCTCCACATCTTGCTGGTGCTCGATTGC
>Ga0316628_100004319_pt1 | contig 11122 bp, 11 predicted proteins | sample OWC_Aug_M2_C1_D5_FD_207648 | JGI IMG/M metagenome (GOLD analysis project Ga0316628, IMG submission 207648) | Wetland soil microbial communities from Old Woman Creek delta, Ohio, United States - OWC_Aug_M2_C1_D5_C | ecosystem: Environmental > Terrestrial > Soil > Wetlands | place: USA: Ohio... | reverse complement strand
GTCTCGCCAAAAATCTCCTGCCGATTGGGATTGATTGGGACAATGCGCCCCTGGTAGCCGTGCTTGCGCAGGAATTGCTGAGGTCTGGCGCTGCTCTTCGTTGCATCGGCGGAAGCGCCGACGAGAGCAATGGCCGCCGGGTTGAACAATGCATTCGCCAGTTCCTGGTCCACGGCGTTCAGACCCGGGCGGCTCTCGGCAGACGTTGCGAGAATTGACGTTCGAAGATTCCTTCCGCTATCCGGTTCTTCATCATTTCAAGCGAACCGCCGGCGATCAGCCAGCCACGTGTCTTGCGGAAGCAATATTCCACCAAGCTCTCGCGACAATAGCCGAGCCCGCCAAGTACCTGCATTGCTTCGTTGCAGGCGTTGAACCCGGCGGAATTGCACAGTGCCTTGGCGACCGACGTATCCATGGCCGAGGGCAGACCACGATCCGCTTTGACCGCGGCGCGATAGAGCAGCAACTGAGCCGCATCCAGTTGCATTTTCATTTCGGCAAATTTCCACTGAATGCCCTGGAATTCGCAAAGCGCCCGGCCGAACTGGGTCCGGGTTTGCGCGTAGTCGCGCGCCGCGTTGAAGGCAAAGTAGCCGAGGGCAAAGGCCCTTGCTGCATTGCCGATCCGTTCCGCATTGAAGCCGGCGATCTGCTTCTTGAATCCGCCGGGACCAAGCAGGACATTGTCCGCAGGGACAAACACATCGTCGAAGTGCAGGGCACACCATTGTTCGCCGTTCATGTATGTCGCCGGGGCGCCGAATGAGAAGCCCGGCATTCCGCGCTCGAGAATGACCGAGCCGATATTGTCGATACCGGGGCCGAATCGCACATAGACCAGGAACACATCGGCCTCCGCCGAGTGGCTGGTAAACACTTTCCCGCCGCTGATGCGGAAGCCGCCGCCATCCTGGCGCGCGCTGGTTTTGAGATCGGTCACGGCCGACCCGGCATCCGGCTCGCTCATGCCCAAGCCGATGACGCTTTCGCCGGCGAGCAATCGCGGCAGGAAGCGTTGTTTCTGCCCGACGCTGGCATATTCCGCCAAGGTGCGAATGGCCCCGAAGTTGCCGGCCTGGACAACATCGGCACTTTTCGGACATACCAGGGCGATTTGTTCGATGGCCAGAACCGCATCCATCAAGGTTCCGCCGACTCCGCCAGCCGCAGGGTCAATTGTGATGCCAAGCAAGCCGTTCGCGGCAAAGAGTTTCGCTATGTCGAATGGAAAACTCGGAACCTGGGCCCGCGCCAGCGCCCCGTCGGTCAATTCCTGTACCGCCAGTCGACGCACCGAGTCCTGGAACATCCGCTGTTCCTCGCTCAACTCAAAATCCATGCCAGCTCCCCTCTTTGCACGCCAGCCGGCCGTTACGGACAGCGTTCCGGTCGCGCCGATCAGCCCGACGGACCGGCTCTCACTTGTATCTAATTAAATACCTTCTGCCAGTCGCGAAAGCCAGTCTCTTATCCGCCTGGCGCGAGCGAAAGACCGATCGCGTCACCCCAGCTTTGGGCGCCAGAGTTCCAGACGCGATCCTGTGCCGCGCGTCATCGATACTTGATATTCATAACGATCGGGGCGGTACAGCGCGCGAATATACTCCACCGGCCGATCTTTCTGGTCCCTGACAACGCGAACGATCAGCAACAGCGGCGCGCCAATTTCGACATCGAGCAATCTTCCCACCACGGCATCCGCGGCCCGTGCCGTAACTCTCTGCTCGGCGCTGGTCATTCTGATGCCGGCGCGATCAAGCAGCGACAACAGAGGCTGGTTGGTGAGGTCAGTTTCGGTAAAGGTCCGGCCGATCTCCTCGGGCACATAGGTTGTGGCGTAAGAAAACGGTTTGCCCTTGTAGCTCCGCAAACGAACTGCCTTCTGAACAATGGCGCCACGGTTCAATTCCAGTTGATGCGCAACCTCATGGCTTGCGGCCATATAGCAAAATTCGAGCACCCGCACCTTGGTTCGGAGCCCCATCTGCAGCAAGTTTTCCATCAGCCCGGTGACGTCCGCTTTCACCGGCTTGGAGGCAAGTACCGGCCGAACGAACGTGCCGCGACCACGCTGGCGCAAGATCAACCCATCAAGTTCAAGCCGTTCCAGGGTGCGCCGAATGGTGACACGCGAAACCTTGTAGGATTCGGCAAGTTCGATCTCACTCGGCAGGAGTTCGTCCTGCCCAAGCAGTCCTTCGAGAATTTGTTCCCGCAACACGATGTAGATCTTGTAATAGAGCGGCGTGGGACTCTTCGCCTGCGCCTCGCGTCGGGCTTCCCGCTTCGGTGCCTGCATGACAGTCAGATCCACTCCCGGCTTCCTGACACCGCGACCCTGGGCAGCCGTACGCTATCCAGTATCGCTATCCTTATTGTATTGTTTATAATACCATATTTTCAGCGGATGTGCTGGCGCTCGTCGATTCGGGCGGCCTGCACGGTGGGTCGTTTCCGATGTGGAAATTTGCGGGTTGCATAGTGCGGGGCGCCGCTTAACCGATAGCTCGAACGGGAGAACATCCAATGAGTGGCTCATCCAATCTTCAAATTTCGCGCCGACGTCTTTTGCAGGCTGGCGCAACAACTGCGAGTTTGGCGGTAATGCAGGGGGCGGCCACGGCCATAACTTTTGCCCGTCCGGCCTGGGCCGCAGGGGAAATCTCGAGCCTGCGGTCAACGGCCAAATCCTGGCTTTGGGCACCGGAAGATCTGGCGATCGAGCGTGGCCTGTTTGCGAAAAGCGGCCTGAAGGTATCGATGGCGGCGACGCTGCGTGGCGTCAACCAGGATGCGCTGCTGAGTGGGGCAGCCGACATTCTACTCGGCGCGCCGACGCAAAACATGCGGGTCCAGATCAAGGGCCAGCCGATCAAGATGATCTGTGGCTTCGTGAACAAATATGCGAGCAACGTCGTCGTCAAGAAGAAATTCGCCGATGCGGCGGGGGTTACCGAACAATCGCCGGTGGATGCCAAAGCCCGTGTGCTCAAAGGCCTTCGCCTCGGGACCACCGGGCCCGCGGCAGGGCCGGATCAGTTGCTTCGCTATCTGCTGAACAAGGCAAAACTCAACCCCGAGCGCGATGCGCAACTTGTTCCGATAGCCGGTGGCGGTCAGGGCATGCTGGCGGCACTGCAGAACGACAATATCGACGGCTTCTGCCTGTCTTCACCAACCTCTGATGTCGCGGTGGAGAAATTTGGCGCCGTCTATCTGTTCAATATGGCGACCAATCCTCCGTCGGAGCTCAACGACTACCTCTACATCTCGGCGAGCTGCTCGGAGAAGACACTCAAGGAAAAGAGCGATTTGATTGTCGATTACTGCAAGGGTATAGCGCTTGCCCTGCGCATGATTCACGAAAATCCCGCCGAATTCCGGAGTTGGGCCATTGCCTGGTTCAAAGGGTTGGATCCGGCGCTGCTGGAAACCGCATACAAGAACAATGCCGGAATCTATATGAAAACCCCGATTCCGACGCAGGCCCAGTTCGACCTCAATCGCAAATTCCTCGCCGATGGTCTGAAGCTGTTGGGTCAGGCCGACGTACCAGCCGGCTTCTCCTTCGGGGATGCTTTCGACCTGAAATACGTCAATGCGGCGATGAAATCGATCTGATCCAATCAGTCTGACCAACTGCTACGGCGAATCGTGGTCGAACCCGCGCCCGTCGGGAGCTTCCGCCCAGGCGCGCAGGCTTTCAGACGCGGCCACTTCGCCGCGCTGGATCAGATCGCGCCAGACACCGCAGGCATCGACGAAATTCGGCACACTGCCCGGAAACATAGTGATGGCGATCGCTTCGGCCAGGGCCAATTCAGGAACGCCGGCCGCGTAGGCGCCGCGGATATGCCACCCGACTTCATCAAATTGCCGGCGGCAGATATGGCTCGCCGCCATCGCCATCTCGATTGTACCGGCAGCTATCTCCGATTCGCTGCGCAAAGCGTCGAGCGCCGCGCGATAGGCCTTCTCGCGTCCATAACCGGGCAGGTGATGTTGCCAGTGTTCGGCGACAAAGCGGAAATAGGGTGCGGAAGCGGCGAAGGCGCCGAGGCGGACGCCCATTTCGATCTCGGCGTCGGTGCCGCCGGCATCGCGGAATAGCTTCAGATGGTGGGTCGCGATCGCTTCCTCCGCTGCAACCAGTATCGCGATCCAGATGAATTCCTTGGTCTTGCGGGCAAGCGTCCTGGTTTTGAGTGTCATGGCGGTATAGGTTGCATCGTAGGCTTCCAGCAGGTCGGGAGCGGTGATTGCGAGGAGGCCGTGATGCGGCAGCAAATACCCTCGCTTCGCCTTGACAGCTTCCAGCCGCCGCCGTGCTTCGTCGGGTGATGCCAGTTCGCTCATCGGTGTCGTCCTTGATCTGTAAAGGGATGTTATCTCGCGGTATAGCCGCCATCGACATGAAGGACTTGGCCGGTAATGAAGGCCGCGGCATCGGACAGCAGGAAGAGGACCGCATCCGCGACTTCTCGAGGCTCGCCGAAACGCTTGACCAGCAGGCTCGATAACAGAAAACGCGACTTTGCATCATCCGCCCTGGTCGCTGCCGTCATGCCGGTGGCAATCGGTCCGGGCGCGATCGCATTTACCCGCACCCCCGCCTCGGCCAATTCGAACGCCAGCGACCGCATAAGCCCATTGACCCCTGCTTTCGACGCGCTGTACGCCGCGGCGGCAGGGTGGCCTACCGTGGCCAGGTGACTTGAAATCATCACGATGCTGCCCTGTTGGTTCCGTGCCAAATGCGCCGCCACCGGTTTGACAGCATTGAAGGTGCCGGTCAAATTCACCGCGATGGTGCGATCCCAGTCGTCCGAGCTAGCGTCGAGGGTCCCCTTGCGTTCGAAGATGCCGGCACTGGTGACCAAGCCGTCAAGACCCTGCATCGCAGTGGCGGCAGTACGCACGATATCTGCCATCTTTGCCGGATCAGATACATCGGTGTTGAATACCCGTTCCGCGCCCAGAAGGGCGGTAAGCTTCTCCTGCTGTTCATGTCCCTGCACAGTTCCCGCCACCTTGGCCCCGAAAACTACCGCGCGTTGCGCGACGGCAAGGCCGATGCCGGAGCCTGCCCCGGTGATCAACAGGTGCCTGTTTTGCAGATTGAGGGTGAGCGTCATGGACTACCACCGATGGCTGCTGCCGCGCGACAGCTGCGGGGCTAGATCATGCTATAGGCGCGATGTCCCGGAGGCGACAGTTGATTGGGCGCATCGTGAGATCCGAACAACTCGCCGATCGTCGCGAAATGACCGTAGCCCGCCGCCATGCTTTTATCCGTACCTGTGGCTATCGCCGAGCAATTTTCGGGATCGGCTATAGCTCTCTCAGTTAGGATCGCGGTATAGATTCGAATGCCCAGTCGTGCATTACTAGGTCATTGTTGAACATTGCGCGGCAGTGGGGGACCAAGGATATGCCACAACATTTGCTTCAATCTGAAGCTGAGGCTCTTGCGGCGGTAGAAAAGAAACGAGGCTACCTCCTCACTTACCATCGGATGCTGGCTCATAGTGATCCGGCGCTGCTCTCAGCCTATGACGGATTTTATGAACGCCTCACCCTGTTGCCGCGTCACCTCACCATGCGCGAGCGCGAACTGGTCTGGGCCGGCTTGCTTGTTGCCGCTCGTGAAGCACACGGCGCGTTGCACATGCGACGCGCCATCGAGTCCGGGCTTACAGCCGCTGAGATTGCTGATGCGGTGGCATTGGCTGCGGCGGCCGAGTCGTTCGCGGGACTGGAGTTCGCCAGCCATCATTGGGCGCAGTGGGTACCGCCGGCACTGACCGAGGCGCGGTATCTCTCGGTCACCGTCCAGGCGCGAGGCACCATCCCGGCCGCAATCGCCGAATTGATTCTCCTTGTCTGTCACGCCGCCCGCAGGAACCAGCAGGGCCTGCGGCTGCACTTGCTGCGAGCATTCGCCGCAGGCGCCGACATCGGGCAGGTTGCCGAGGGACTTAGTTATCTGTTGCTTCCGTGCGGGGGCCCGACCTTGATCGATGCGGTTGCCACATGGTCTGAAGTTGCGGCCGATCGCCTTTGTCCGGCGCCCTACAATCCTTGAAGCCCCAACACAGCACTGCGAGCATTGTTGCTTCCCAATTCAATGTAAGAATCCCGAACTGCGTGTCGGACATTTCGCGACAATTTACCTGTTTCCCGGACATTGCCGCCATAGCCCCGATCACCAGAGCCGATTCTGCTGCGGTTCTTCAGGCTCGCTGGCATCCTTACTCGCCTTCCCCACGAATTCGAGAACGATGTGCCCTGGTCAAAACGGCACCCCCAGTCAGGGATGCTTGTGGCTCCAGGCCGACCATTTGGAGCTATCTCGGCCATTTGATGATAATTCGGCAAAGGTGGTTGGGCTTCCTGGATTTGAACCTGCGAAATTCCCCAACAGCCCCGATCAGCACGCGACGCCACGCCGGCTCCGCGTTCGGCCAAACCAATTCACTGCTCTCCCGCAAGTTTTCCTTGCTGCCGCCAAAAAAATTCCCTGTTCCGGTGAGTAGGGAATTCCACCAAGACAGACTGGCAGACCGCAACAAACTGACCTGACGCGGCCCGTCAGCGTGGCGAACTTGGCAAATTTCCCTGTATTTTCCCTGCATATCAGGGACTTCGGGCGGAGACAGGTTCGCTCCCGACTGCGTCCGCCAGCATCGCGAAGTGTCTGATGCTTTACGTAGGTTTCTGTGCCCAAGTTTCCTGGGTACCGCGCGCCTTGATGCACCGGCGCTCTCGGACAAATTTCGTGCTGAACTGAATGCCATTGCGAACAGAGCCAATCTTCCTCAGAGCGCTCCCACCGACCTCAGGTAGAGGTCGCTCGCCTCCTTGGTGACAGGGCCGGGCTCGCCGTCGGCGATGCGCCGGCCGTCCACCTTGGTAACCGGCGTCACGCCGCCGAGCGTGCCGGTCACGAATGCCTCGTTCGCAGAGTAGACCTGGGTCAGTGTGAAATCGCATTCCTTGGCTACGCCGCCCGCTGCGCGCCAAGCCGCGATCACGTTGCCTTGGGTGATCCCCTTGAAGCTGTAGGCGCTGGTCGAGGTCCAGAGCTCGCGGCCGCGCACGATGAAGAAGTTAGTCGAATTGCACGAAGCCACGAAGCCGCGCGGATCCAGCATCAACGCCTCGTCTGCGCCAGCGTGAATCGCCTGGATCAGCGCCTGAATAAGGTTCAGCCGGCTGTGCGAATTCAGACGCAAGTCGAACATATCAGGGTTGCTGGTGCGGAAGGTCGAGGTAAAGAGCGAATAGCCCTTGGCCTTGGCCTCCGGCAGCGGCGACTTATACTCGGCCACGATCACAATCGTCGGACCTGAAACGATGAAACGCGGATCCTGGTTGGGCGTGCTCTTGACGCCACGCGTGATCATCATCCGGATATGCGCGCCATCGGTCATGCTGTTGGTGTCCAGCGTGTCCTGGATTGCCTTTACAACACCGGCGCGGTCGTGGCCGATATCGAGATCGATCGCCCGCGCACCCTCGAACAGCCGGTCGAGATGGGCCTCGAGGCTGATCAGCTTGCCCTTGACCAGGCGCAGCCCCTCCCAGACACCGTCGCCCAGCACGAAGCCCGCGTCGAAGATCGACACCCGCGCCTCGTTGCGCGGCACGAAGGCCCCGTTGACGTAGACCAGCACCTTGTCGTTGCGCACATCGGCCTTGTAGCCCTGTGCGCTCAACGCGCCCGTTCCGCCCTTCACTGTCGTTTCCCCTTTGGTCTAGAAGCTGAATTGTCGGTGGCTGGCGAGGAAGGCACGGGTCCGCTCCTTCTTCGGGTTCTTGAGGATCTCGTCCGGCGTGCCCTGTTCGTGGATTGTGCCGTCGGCCAGGAAGATCACCCGCGTGGCGACGTGGTAGGCGAAGCCCAGCTCGTGCGTCACCAGCAGCATGGTGCGGCCCTCCTCCGCAAGCGAGAGGATCACGGTCAGGACCTCGCCCACAAGTTCGGGATCGAGGGCCGAGGTCGGCTCGTCGAACAGCAGTAGCTCGGGATCCATGGCAAGTGCACGGGCGATCGCGACCCTCTGCTTCTGGCCGCCCGACAGGTGGGCTGGATAGGTCTCCGCCTTGTCGGCGAGCCCGACCCGCGCCAGCTCCTTCTCGGCGCGGGCGCGCGCCTCGGGCTTCGATTGCCGCCGCACGGTGCGCAGCCCTTCCATCACGTTGCCAACCGCTGTCATGTGCGGGAAGAGATTGAACTGCTGGAACACCATGCCGACCTTCTGACGCACCGCGGTCAGCTCGCTCTCCCGATATGAGACGTCCCTGCCCCGCTCGCTGCCGACAACGCGCCCATCCAGCTCAACGCGGCCCGACGTCGGCAGTTCCATGAAATTGAGGCAGCGCAGGAAGGTGCTCTTGCCCGAACCCGATGCGCCCAGGATGGCGATACGCTCGCCGCGCTCCACGTCGAGATCGATGTCGCGCAGAACGTCAATCGTACCAAAACGCTTGGCAAGAGCACGGGCCCTAAGGATTGTCATTCGTCCCTCTTGAGCCGGCGTTCGAGAACATAGGTAAGCTGTACGAGCGGCCAGAGGATGACGAAGAAGATCACGGCGATCGTGGTATAGGCCTCGATGGGATTGAAGTTGAGCGAGGCGATCAGCTTGCCCTGCTGCAGCAGCTCGACATAGGCCACCGCCGAAGCAAGCGTCGTCATCTTGAACACCTCGATCGCCCGGTTGGTAAGAGCTGGCATCATGCGTTTGATCGCCTGCGGCAGGACGATGCGGCGCATCGTCTGCCCCCAACCCATGCCGATCGCCCGCGCACCATCCCACTGGCCGCGCTCGATCGACTGGATGCCGCCGCGATAGATCTCCGCCGAGAAGGCTGCGGTGTTGAGCGATATGCCGAGCGCGGCCGCCGCAAGCGAGCTGATCTCGAGCGGCACCAGGATCGGCAGCGCGAAGTAGAACCACAACATCTGCACCAGCACCGGCGTGTTGCGGAAGAACTCGACGAACACCGTTGCCGGAATATTGAACCATCGGCTGTGCGCGTAGCGCGCGAGGCCGACCAGGAGACCGAGGCTGAGGCCCAGGATCAGGCAAATCGCGAACAGGCGCACCGTGCCGATCGCTCCTGCGATCAGCGCATCGGTATTGGCGAAAACGGATGCAAAGTCCCAGGCTTGGCCCATATCCGCCCTCAGTGCACTGTTGACTCACCGCCCACTGCAAGTCGGCGTTCGAGGCGGCGGGCGAGCAGGCTGAAGGCGAATATGACAACGAAGTAGATCAGCGCCGCCACGGTGAAAGTCTCCAGCGGTCGATAGGTCTTCTGCGCGATGGCGTTCGCCTGGTAGAGCAGGTCGGCATACGCGATGGTGGCGACCAACGTGGTGGTCTTCATCAGCTCGATCGAACGCTCGAGGAAGGCCGGGATCATGCGCGTTACGGCCTGGGGCAACACGATATGGTTGAGCGCCTGGCGCCGGGACATGCCGATGGCGAGCGCGCCCTCCCACTGGCCGCGCTCGATCGACTGGATGCCTGCACGGAACACCTCAGCGAAAAATGCCGCTGACTGGATCGAGAACGTGGTGACAGCCGCCACGAACGGAGTCATCTCGATCCCGGCGATAAGCGGTAGTGCGAAAAAGAACCAGAAGAGCTGGACCAACGGCGGCGTGGTGCGGAATACCTCGATAACGAAGCCAGCGGGCCACGACAGGAAGAGCCGCGGCGACAGCCGCAGCAGCGCCAGCGCGAGGCCGAGCACGAGGCCGCAGCCCAAGGCAACCGCCGTTACCTTGAGCGTGTTGGCGAGGCCCTCCGCCAACAGGCCGGCGTTGGCGAAGACGGGCGCGAAGTCCCACTTGTACATTTTACCGTGCGGCTGGGCTACTTGATCATTTCCTTCATGATCGGCGGCACGGTTTTGGGATCGAGGCCGAAGTCGGCAAGCGATTGCTCGTACCACCTTTCGGTCTGGCCGCTGCGGTAATAGTCACCGATCGTCTTGTCGATCCAGGCGACGAACGCGGTGTCGCCCTTGCGCGCGCCTACACTCGACGCCACAGATTCGGCCGGCGTCGGGACTACGAGCTTGCCCTTGCCGAGCTTTTGGCGCGCTGCGAGCAGCGGCGGATGGAACATGCCGACGGCGTCGACGCGGCCGGACTGGAAGGCCGCGATCGCCTCGACATTTCCCGGGAAGCGCTGGATGTCGGCCTTGGGTGTGTTCTTGGTGAGGAACGTATCCACGGTCGTGGCCTGCGCACAGGAAATCTTGAGACCGGGCTTGTTGAGGTCTTCCCAGGTCTTCACCGCGAGATCGTCGCGTGCCAGCACGGCGAGCGAGTACCAAAGAAGCGGCACTTCGGGAAAGTCGATGGCCTGCTTACGCTCGGAGGTCGCGTCGAGCACAAACATCAAGTCGATTTTATTTCCCTGGAGGGCGGCGATCGCGTTGCCCCACGAGACCTCGACCGGCTCGAACTTGACACCGAGCGATTGCGCCATCGCCTTACCCATGAATACGCCGAGCCCCGACGTCCAGTCGCCGGTCTTCGGGTCCTTCGAATACCACGGCGGCGCTTGCGTTACGCCAACCCGGAAGGTGCCACGCTTCTTCACCTCGTCGAGCGTGGCTTCCGCGCGCGCGGCGAACGGCATGGCGAGCACGCAGGTGCCGGCGGTCAGTAGAGCGATAAATGAACGGCGATGGATGGTCATGTATTGTCCCCCTTCTTCCACAAGACAGATGGTTGCGAGCGCAGGAAGCGCTCGGTGGTTTCCGCGCCGCGGCGCATATGGTGGGCGATCTCGCGCCGCATTGCGGCGAGATCGTCGCTAAGGGCGGCTCGGATATAGCTTTCATGGGCGTCGCGCCGCGGCCCGCGCCTTCCGTGCGCACGATGATGCGCGGCCCAATAGAGCTGCAGGCGACCGCGCAGGCCATGCCAGGCGCGCTGCAGCAGTCGATGCCCGCTCGCCTCATAGACGAAGCTGTGGAACTCGAGCTCATTCGAAATGCTGGCGCGGTCGTCGCCGGCGTCGATGGTCGCCAGCAGCGCGTCGTGGCGGCGCCTGAGCTCGGCCGAGAAGCGACCATCGCGACGGTCCCATACCTG
>Ga0316628_100004318_pt1 | contig 11126 bp, 10 predicted proteins | sample OWC_Aug_M2_C1_D5_FD_207648 | JGI IMG/M metagenome (GOLD analysis project Ga0316628, IMG submission 207648) | Wetland soil microbial communities from Old Woman Creek delta, Ohio, United States - OWC_Aug_M2_C1_D5_C | ecosystem: Environmental > Terrestrial > Soil > Wetlands | place: USA: Ohio... | reverse complement strand
GCGGGTGCGCGCCCGCCGGGAACATGGCTCCGAACGCGGCTCGGGCCCAGCGTCCTTCCACCCTCGTCAAGGATCGCATCGTCATGACCGTGCTCCCTTCGACCGCTTGCGCGGCTTGGCTTCGTCGCCGCCGTCACTTGCCGCGCGGGCGGTGCCGCGTGGGCCGCCAGCGTGGCGCGCGGCGTAGGCACGCAGCAGCTCCTTGTCGGCGTGCTCGAGCGCGGTGCGGACCAGATCGCGCGCCGTGCGCTCCTGCCGCGACTCGATCAGGCCGAGGATGAGCCCGTACTGCTCGAGCGTGCGCTCGGGCACGTCGTAGAGGGCGGCGACGAGCTCGGGGTGCTCCTCCGGGAGCCGCGCGAACGTGTTGAGGATCAGCTCGAGGCCGACGTTGCGCGCCGCGCGGACGACCGCGCGCTGGAAGGCCACGTCCCCCCGGGCCATGGCGACCGGGTCGTTCACGTGGGCCTTCTGCGCCTCGGCGACCTCTCGGATCGCCGCGAGGTCCTCCGGTGTGGCGCGCTGCGCCGCGAGGGCCACCGTCTCGGCGGCGAGGACGCGGCGCACCTCCAGGATGGCCGCGAGCAGCTCGTTACGCGCGGGGTCGTTCGGGGCGAGCGCCTTCGCGAGCGCGCCGAGCGCGTCGAGCCCCGCGCGTTCGCGCCACGAGGCCACGATCGTGCCCGCGCCGTGGCGCGTGACGACGAGCCCCATCGCTTCGAGGTGGGCGAGCGCGGCGCGCAGCGTCAGCCGGTTGATGCCGAGGGCCAGCGACAGCTCGCGCTCGGAAGGGAGCTTGGAGCCGGCGGCGAGGCGCCCGCCGAGGATCTCCCCGCGGATGCGCTCGACGACCGCGTCCACGATGCTCGACCGCGCGATGGGGCCGAGGACGCTGAGCGTGTCCATGGGCTCGGGCTCGACAGGGAGGGATTCGGGGTGGGGGGGCTGGCGTCGTGTCATTGACTGATTCAGTGGTTCAACCAGTAACACCCGAAGCGAGGGTGCGCAAGTCTTTTCGCAGGGAAATCGTTTTTACGCCCGTCGGAATCGGGGGATTCGTGGGCCTGCCATGGCAGAGCTGGTTGGGCGAGAGGCGGAGACGGAGGCGGAGGCAGAGACGGAGGCGGAGACGGGGCCTGGAGCGTCGGGGTAATGTCTCGCTACCCATGCCCATCGATCTCCGCAGTGACACCGTCACCAAACCCAGCGACGCGATGCGCGACGCCATGGCGCGCGCCGAGGTCGGCGACGACGTCTATGGCGAGGATCCGACGGTGCTCGAGCTCGAGGCCGAGGTGGCCAAGCTACTCGGCAAGGAGGCCGCGCTGTTCGTGTCGTCTGGGTCGATGGGCAATCAGCTCGCGATCGCGATCCAGACACGACGTGGCGACGAGGTGATCGTCGGGGAGGGCGCGCACCCGGTGTTCTTCGAGGCCGGCGCGGGGCCGGTGCTGAGCGGTGTGCAGTTCGCGACGGCGGGCCGCGGCGGGCTCTACACGGCCGACGAGATGGAGCAGGTGGTCAAGCCGGTCGCCTACTACCTGCCGCGCACCTCGCTCGTCTGCGTGGAAAATACACACAACCGCGCGGGTGGTCGCGTGTTCCCCCAGAGCGACGCCGTCGCCATCGCGAAGCGCGCGCACGAGCTCGGCCTCCGCGTGCACCTCGACGGGGCGCGCCTCTGGAACGCGAGCGTAACGACCGGGATCGCCGAGAGCGAGCTGGCCGCGCCGTTCGACACGGTGAGCGTGTGTTTCTCGAAGGGGCTCGGAGCGCCCGTGGGCAGCGCGCTCGTCTCGAGCCGCGACAACGTCGAGCGCGCGCGCCGCTTCCGCAAGATGTGGGGCGGCGGCATGCGGCAGGCCGGCATCATCGCGGCGGGCGCGCTGTTCGCGCTCCGCAACAACCGCGCGCGCCTCGGCGAGGATCACGCCAAGGCCAAGCGCTTCGCCGAGCTGCTCGCCGACGGGCCGCACCTCGCCGTCGACGCCGGCGCGGTCGAGACGAACATCGTGAACGTCGACCTCGACGTCGCGGCCGAGCGCGTCGTCCAGCTCGCCAGGGACCAAGGGCTGCTCATCAACGCGACCGGCCCGCGGAAGCTGCGCGCGGTCATGCACCTCGACGTGGCGCCGGCGCAGGCCGAAGAAGCGGCGGAGCTCCTCGCCGCGGCCGTCCGCCGCGCCGCCGCGACATGACCCTCCGCCTCGCTCGCGCGCTGGGCCTCGTCTTCCTGATCGGGTGCGGGGGAGCTCCCTCTTCCTACGAGGTGCGCTTCGCGGCCGGGCAGCGCGCGCAAGCGGCGGGGCGTCACGCGGAGGCCGCGGAGGCCTACGACGAGGCGGCGCGCGCGCCGTCCGCGCCCAAGCGCGATCGACAGTACGCCGCCTACCTCTCGGCGATGGAGCTCGTGAGCTCGGGCGACGTCGCGCACGGCGCGGCGCGGCTCGACGCGATCGCGAAAGCCGGGGGCGAGCTCGCCCCGCAGGCGCGCTACGACGTGATCCTGCTGCACATGCGGACCCATGACCCGGAGGTGCCCGCCGAGCTCGACGACCTGCTACGCCGGTGGCCCAATCACGGCGTCGCCTATCCGGCGCTCCAGGCTCGCCTTCGCCTCGCGCGCGACGGGGGCGGCGAGGCCGCTGTCCTGGACTATCTCCGCGCGCTCGCCCCCGCGGTCGCGAAGACCGACAGCGAGGATCGCGTGGCCTACGACATCGCCGAGTCGCTCGCCGCTCTCGGGCGCACCCAGGAGGCGCGCGACGCCTTCGCCCTCGTCGCGACCCGCTACCCCTACCCCAAGCCGTACTTCGACGACGCGCTCTGGCGAGCCAGCCAGCTCGACGAAGCCCTCGGCAAACCCGACGCCGCCGTCGCCGACCTCGAGCGCATGCTGAGCGCCCTCGAGAGCTCCACGCTGCCGGGAACGTACATCCGCCCGAGATTCCCGGACGCCGGCTGGCGCATCGCCACGCTGTATCGCGACAAGGTCGGCGAAAAGAAGAAGGCCGCCGAGGCTTTCGATCGTTACGTCGACATGTTCCCCGACGACGTGCGCCGCGGCGAGGCCCTCTGGCAGCGGGCCAAGCTCCTGCGCGAGCTCGGCGACCAGGACGCCGCGTGCGGCTCGCTCTCGCGCCTGCTCCGCGTCGCCCCCGACTCCCGCTACGTCCCCTGCGCCATCGACCGCTGCCCGACGCTGACGCGCCCCGAGAACTCCCCCGCCCCGAAGACCTGCCGCGCTTACATCACGCGCTAGGTGCGTGTGCTGCGTAGCACACGCACACAGCCTCGGACGAGCCTCGGCTAGTCGTCCTCATCCTCGTCTTCCTCGTCGTACTCTTCCTCGTCGTCGGCGTCCTCGTCCTCGTCCTCGTCCTCGTCGAGATCGGTCGCGGCTTCGTCCTCGTCCTCCTCGGTGGCCTCGTCGACGGTCACGGGGGCGGCCTTCTCGAACTTCACCTCGATGCCGACGTCGCCGAGCTGTGTGTCCATCAGCTCGAAGAGCTCGTCGACGTCGTCGCCGGACCACTCGTCGAGCATGTCGGTGACGAACTCGAAGAAGTCTCCGTTGTCGAGGCGGCGCTCGATCTCCTCGACCTGCTCTTCGGTGAAGGCTTCGAGGATGTCCTCGCGCAGCGTCTCGGTGTCGCCTTCTTCGATGGCGTCCTGAGCCGAGAGGCGGATCTGCCGGACCACACGCTTGTCGAGCACAATCTCCATGGGCGTGCTCCGCGAATACATAACGGGCCCGCACGCTGTCAATGCCCACCACCACTTCAGGCGTCATCGGAGCGGCGCCAGCCGCGACGAGGACTTCCCTGGTATGCTCCCGAACGTGCGCCGCTCGATTGGTCTGCACGCTCGAGCCGGTCTCGCCGCGCTCCTCTTCGCCGTGCCGGCGAGCGCAGACGCCGGCCCGCCGACCGAGAGCGCGTCGACGCCCGCCCACCTCGCTCAAGCGTTCTTCCAGTACGGGGTCGCGTTCACCGGCGAGTTCGTCCTCGCCCCGGGGCCGATGTGCCCGGCGGGCATCGAGTGCATCCTCGGCAACGGCGGGGGTCTCGCGGTCCGCGTCGGCTGGCGCTTGCGCTCGCCGTTCTATTTCGGCGCGGCGTACGAGTTCTCGAAGCAGGAGCCCTCGCAGCTCTACCGCCTGGCCATCCTGCAGCAGGTGCGCGCCGAGGGTCGCTACTACCTCCTCACCGGCCGCTCGACCGAGCCCTACGTCTTCGCGTCGGCTGGCGCGGTCGGGTACGGCAACCTCTGGAGCATCGACACGGCAGGGCCAACCTTCGGCCTGGGCGCCGGCGCGGAGTTCCAGCTCTCGACGGACATCGTCGTGGGCCTGTCGCTGACGTATCGGGCCATGTTTTTCACGGCGTTTCGCGACACCGCGGCGACGGAGAGGCCCGCGGGCTTCGCGCACGTGCTCGGGGTGGATCTGATCCTGGAGACGCGCGATCCGTTCTGAGCGCCGCTTGCGAAAGAGGGCGCGCCCATATGAGCGCTTGACGGGGAGGGTCGCAAAGGGTTCGATGACCCGTCGTGATCTGCGCGACGTGCGGAAAGAACAACGCGGACCATCTCGTCTTCTGCGAGGACTGCGGAGCACGCCTTCATCCGCGGGTGGTCCCCCCTACGCCACCCATCGGGGTGCCGATGCAACCGCCCGCCGCCGCCGACGGGATCAAGTGCGCGCGCTGCGGAGCGACGAGCGCTGCGGGCATGCGCTTCTGCATCGCGTGCGGCAGCGCGCTCGAGCGCGGGGGTCAGGCCGCTTCGCCCCCGGCCGCCGCCGCGGCGCCGCCGGCTGCCGTCTTCCCCGCCCCCGTTCCCGTGCCCGCCGCGTCGCCGATCGCCCCCCCGGCGGTGCCCGCGATCGCGCCGGCGCCGGTGGTGGGGCTCGGCGGCCAGGCGCAAGCCGAGACGCAGACGTGCAAGCGCTGTCAGGGCCTCTCCGACAAGACCGCGCAGTTCTGCCGGTTCTGCGGCGCCTCGCTCGGCGAGCCGGCCCCTGCCGGGCCTCCGCAGCTTCGGACGTTGCCGTCGGCGCCTGCCGTTCGCCTGGACTCGACCGTGGTGACCGGCGCGCCCCAGGCCATGACGGCGCCCGCCGCGAAGCCGTCGCCGGGCCGGCTCGTGGTCGTCCAGAAGGACGGCGGAGAGGGCGAGAGCTTCCCCCTCGCCGAGCAGCTCGACGTCGGCCGCGCCGAAGGCGGCGCGACATTCGCCGACGATCGTTACCTGGCGCCGCGCCACGCGCGTCTCACGTTCAAGGACGGCAAGCTCGCGGTCCGCGACCTCGGCACGCCGAACGGCGTCTACCTGCGCCTGCGGAAGGACCCGAGCTCGATGCCCCTCGAGGACCAAGATTTGATCCTGCTCGGCCAGCAGGTGCTAAGGTTCGAGATCGTGAAGGACGCGGAGGCGGGTCTGGGAGCAGCCTCGGAGCAGGGTACGCTTGTCTTTGGCACGCCGGCAGGACCAAGGTACGCTCGCCTCTGTCAGCGCACGACGGAAGGGGTAGCGTGTGACGTCTTTCACGTTCGCAAGGCGGAAACCGTGCTGGGTCGAGAATCGGGAGACATCGTCTTCCCGGACGATCCCTTTCTTTCGCGGCGCCACGCCGTCGTTCGTACGACGGGCGAAGGGGCCTCGCGGCGCTTCACTCTCGCGGACCTCGCCTCGTCCAACGGCACCTTCATCCGCGTCCGCGGCGAGGTGGTCCTGGAGCAAGGCGACGAAATCCGTGTGGGCCAGCAACTTCTCCGGGTCGACCTCAGCGGCCCGGCCGGCGTGGTGAAGGGTAGCTCGTGAGGCACACGCCGTGACGACGACGCCCGACCCGACGACCGCGCCCGCGCCCGCGCCCGCGGAAAGCCAAGGCCCGGCAAAGGCCGAGATCCAGATCAAGCTCTTCGCCCGGACCGACGTCGGTCAGGTCCGCGAGCACAACGAGGACAATTTCCTCGTCGCCGACCTCACCAAGCGCACGCGCGGTCTGCAGGAGGCGAAGGACGTCGTCACCGTCGGCAAGCACGGCAACCTCGTCGCGGTCTGCGACGGCATGGGCGGCGCCGCGGCGGGCGAGGTGGCAAGCCAGCTCGCGGTCGACATCATCTTCGAGAAGATGAGCGAGGACCTCGGCGACGCTCCGTCGGAGCGCAACCAGATAGCGCGGCGCCTCGTCAACGCGGTCGAAGCCGCGGGCCTCCGCATCTTCGAGGCCGCCAAGTCGGACCGCACGCGTCGCGGCATGGGCACCACGACGACGGCCGCCGCGCTCGTCGACGATCACCTCTTTTTGGCGCAGGTTGGCGACTCGCGCGGCTACATCCTGCGCAACGGTGTGCTCGTGCAGGTCACGCGCGACCAGTCGCTCGTGAACCAGCTCATCGAGGCGGGCCAGCTCACCGAAGAAGAGGCCGAGACCTTCGAGCACAACAACATCATCCTCCAGGCCCTCGGCACCGCGGAGACTGTGCAGGTCGATCTCACGTACGTGGAGCTGCGTCGGGGCGACATCCTCATGCTCTGCTCCGACGGCCTCTCGGGGATGGTCCGCAACGACGAGATCCGCGAGGTGCTCAAGTCGACGGCGGATCCGCTCGAGGCCTGCAAGACTCTCACCGAGCGAGCGAACCTCGCAGGCGGGCACGACAACATCACGGTCATCGTCGCGCAGTTCGACGGCGAGGGCGTCAAGCCGCTCGCGCCCGACGAGGAGCCGCTGAAGTACCGCAAGTACGTCCTGCCCGAGGAGCCGACGGACCCGGCGCGCAAGGCCGTGCCGCACACGCCCCCGCCCACCGACGGTGTGGCGGGCGCCGCGGAGCCCACGCCGCAGCCCGCAACCGCCGCTGCCCCCGCGTCGTGGCCGGCAGGCTCGATGGAGGAGGAGCGCATCGAGATCCCCGGGACGCACGTGCCCGCGGGCGTCGTCGTGGCGCTCGTGCTCGGGGTGATTGCCTTGCTCGGCGGCACGGCGTTCTTGCTGCTGCGTTAGTCCACGTTTTCGTCGCCGTCGCTATTCGCGACGAGCTCCTAGCTCCCCTCAATCCTTCTTCTGATTCGTGGCCTTCCGCGCGTAGCTCGCAACGCGGTTCTGCGGATCGAGCCGGAGGGCGCGGTCCGCTGCGTCGCGCGCCGCGTGGGCGTCGCCCTTCTCGGCGTTCGCCACCGCCGTCCACGCCCACGCCGCGGCGGCCATGTCGTCGTTGCTCTCGCGCGTGATCGGCGCGAGCGCGGCGAGCGCGGCCTCCACCTCGCCCTGCCGCAGCAGCCGCCGAGCGACGAGCAGGACGAGCTGCGGCCGTTCGCCGAGCTTCTCGCGCGCATCGTCGAGGATCTCGTCTGCCTCGTGCGTGCGGCCGAGCCGCATGAGCGCCTCGCAGAGACCCGTCCACCCCTCGACCACCGAGGGCGCCACCTGCGTGAGGCGAAGGAACTGCTCGCGGGCCTCCTCGAAGGCCTGGCGTCCGAACAGGAGCCGACCGAGGTTGACGCGCGCGGGACCGAAGCCGGGGTCGACGCGGAGCGCATCGCGGTAACGCTCCTCCGCCTTGTCGAGTCGGCCGCGCCGCTCCTCGAGTAGGCCCAGGGCCTGGAACGGGGCCGGGAGGTCGGGGTTGAGCTCCTCGGCCTTGCGGAAGTCGCGCTCGGCGGCGTCGAGGCGGCCACGGCGCAGCTCCACCAGGCCGAGGTTGACCCAGGCCTCCGTGAAGCGCGGGTTGTACTCGAGCGCCAGCGCGATCTGGGCCTCGGCGTGCTCGAGGTCGTCGGCGGCGAGGGCCTTGGCCCCTTCGTCGTTGAGCGCCACCGCCTTGGGCGGCAGCGGGGCATTGGTGGCGCAGCCCGTGACGAACGCGGCCGCGACGACGAAAACCAGGGCGAGGGCCTTCATACCCGCCCTTCGGCCCCGCCCGCGCGACGTTGCTACCCAATCTACAGCGGGTCCACCCGGGGCCGGGGGAGCGGCTCGTCCCCGACGCGCACGCGAAGGAGCATCGGCTCGCCGATCGCCTTGCCCGAATAGTAGCGGCCGGGCGCCCCACCGGTGGCCTGGGTGGAGTCGAAGCGCGGGCGAACGCGGTACAGGCCTGGCTTGCTGAAGACGTCCGGGCAGGCGGCGTCTAGGTTCAGGGAGACGGCCGTGCGGCCTCGCGGGCCCAGCGCGCCCGCGAGCTCCGCCAGGACCGTGGCCTGCCTGGGCGCCCCGCACTCCGCGGTGGTCCCGCGCGGGGTCACGATCGTGAAGCCGACCGTGGCTGGAGTGAAGAGGGTGCGAACGGGGCGATCGCCTTCGTTGGTGATGGAGACCGTGACCGATTGCTCGAAGACGCGAGAGACGTCGAGGCGCTCGGGCAGGGAGACCTTCAGGTGGACGGGATACGCGTCCGACAGCGGCGGCTCCGGCGCGACGCCGCCCTCGACTCCCCCTTCCACGCCGCCGTCGGGAGCGGGCGCGGCCGCGAGCGTGACCGGCGGCGCGCTGATGCTGCGCGCGGGCCCCACGCCGGCGTCGACGGCGTCGGCCTGCATGATGGGTGTGACGGCGTACGGCGGGGCGGGGCGGTTCGGCGTCCACCCGAACGTGGTCGTGACCGTGGCGCCTTCCACGAGGGCGGCGCCTTGCGCGGCGGAGAAGCAGAACATCCGCGGATCGATGGAGACCGTCCAGCTGCGGCCCGCCACCAGCGTGAGCGTGCGCTCCGTGTCGGTCGACGGGATCATCTCCGAAGGCAGCGCGCACTTCACCGGACCGCCGGCCGGCGCCGCACCGCGCCGGTGGCGAGGCGGATGCGCCGGCGGCGGGGCCGGAGTCGCGCCGGGCGGGGGCGTGATCTCGAACGAGTACAGGCGAGGATCGGCGACGATGCGCACGGGCAGCGTGCCGGAGTTGGTGAGCTTCACCTCCCAGCCGTGGTCGGGCGCGGGCGCCGAGAGCGCGAGCGTGATGGGAGGAGGTGGAGCCGGCGGCGGGGGTGGCGGTGCCGTGTGGCGCCGCACGCCGACAGCGAACGCCAGCCCCGGCAGCGAAGCGAGGACGGTGACGACTACGGCGAAACGGAGTCTCGCGGAGGAACGTGTCGCCACCGTCCGTCTCCGTCAGGCGCCGCGGATGCTGTCGAGCAGCTCGAGGTTGGGCAGCATCACGACGTGGTGCGTCGGCAGGACGCCGACCTCTTGCTCCTCGAGGAGCTTGCAGAACGCGAGCCCGTCGTAGAGGGCGATCGGCGGCGCGGGGGCCGCAGCGGCTTCCTCGCGGGCGCCCGAGAGGACCTGCCCGGTCGTGATCAGCCAGCCACAAGCGGCGGGGCCGTAGTGGTGGAGCGCGCCGCGCAGATCGCTGACGCGCTCGCGGCCGATCTCGCGGCCGTCCTTGCGAATGACGATCGCGGTGCGGATCTCGTCGCCGCCGGTGCGGTGGATGGCGGCGAAGTGAGCCTCGCCACCGCCGACGCCGGCGCGCCTCACGAGGCGGACCTGCGTCATGCCGAGGCGCTCGAGAGCGACGAGGGCCAGCTCGACGAAGGCGTGACCCGGCAGCTCCTGTACGCGGCGCAAAAAGCTGCGGCGCGCCGCGTCGCGGTAGCGCTCGACGGCGAGCATCACGTCCTGCTCGAGGCGCACGAGCTCCGGCATGAGCAGCCACTCGGTGGGAGCGACGCGCGAGCCGGAGGCAAAGCGGAAGCGCGGGCGGAGCCCATGCGCCTGCCGGCGCAGGTTGTCCGCGCGGAGCGAGGCCGAGAGCTGCGTGGCAGCGGCCGCGGGATCGCCGTTGAGGCGACCGCGACGCGCGAGGTGGTCCACGATCGAACGGATCGGCACGGGACCCCCGTTGCGATCGAAGGCGCCGAGCACCACGAGCGCGGCGTCGGCGAGATCCTTGCCGGCGAGCTCGTCGCCCTCCGGAAGTGCCGTGTCCAGGTTGGCCTGCGCGCCGGACGACATGATCTGCTGGCGATCGCGGACGACCGGACGCGAGACCATCGGCTGCGTGGCGTCGCGCGGGGCTTCCATCGGCGACTCGCCTTCGGCGAGCGCGGGCGCGGCGCCCACACCCTCGCGAGTACCGTTCTCGCCCGGCTGCCCGCCGCCACGGCGGCGACGGCGACGGCGACGGCGACGACCGCCCCCTTCGACGCCCTCGGCACCGCCGAAGGCCTGCCCCGGCTGCCCTCCGGGCGCGCTGGGCGCCGGCGCGAGCGGCGCGAGGATGGGCTGGTCGTCGTCCTCCTCGTCGTCGAAGAGCTCGGCGCCGCTCGCGGCGAGATCCGCGCGCAGGGCGTCGTCGCCCGAGACGCCATTTTCCTCGTCCTCGAGCTCGCCGAGATCGGCCTCGGACGAGGTGGGCGCGCGGGCGGCGGCGGCAGCTTCGACCTCGAGAGCGTTCACGTCGCTCGACTCGTCGGCCTCTTCGGCTTCGCGGTCGCTGACCTCGGCGCCCTTCTTCCCCCACTCGCGCAGCGCGAAGACGCCCGGCTTGACGCGGACGATGGGGTTGGTCTTGTCTTCCTTCTTCAGCAGGGCCGCGAGACGAGCGCCCATCGTCACCTCGGGGCTCTTGCCCACGTGCGACAGCAGGTTCTTGTCGATCGCGATCTCCGTGATCTCCTTGTAGTGGAGCGGCTTGCCAGCGAGGCGCAGCACCTCTGCGGCGGCTTCGGTAAACGTCATGATTTCTTCTCCGCCCTCTTCGGGCTCTGTCCCTTTTTCTTGGCCTCCGGAGGCAGCCTGATGCTGCCCCGCGTGAAGCTGAACCCGTCGGCCTAGGGCCCGCCCTGCGATACCCCCGCTCCGGCCACGGGCCGCGCGTCGATTTCGCCGGGGGCGAACGCCCACTCCGACGCGACTTCTATAATGCCGCCTTCGGGCTACGTCAAACCAGGCTCTGCAAAGATTGCAAACGCGGCTTCGTTTGAGTACCGACTCGGCATCCATGCCTGATCCCGGTGATGGCGCCAAGCGCGCCGACCTCGTGCGCCTCGCCATGCTGGTCGGCATCGCGGTCATCGCCAGCGGCGGGATCGGCTATGCGGTCGACGAGTCGCGCGCCGGGTCGGCCCAGGCCGTCGTGGGGATCGGGGGCACCTACCTGGTGCTTGGCGCGGGGGCCG
>Ga0316628_100004317_pt1 | contig 11128 bp, 12 predicted proteins | sample OWC_Aug_M2_C1_D5_FD_207648 | JGI IMG/M metagenome (GOLD analysis project Ga0316628, IMG submission 207648) | Wetland soil microbial communities from Old Woman Creek delta, Ohio, United States - OWC_Aug_M2_C1_D5_C | ecosystem: Environmental > Terrestrial > Soil > Wetlands | place: USA: Ohio... | reverse complement strand
CCTCGTGGTGATAGCGAATGCCGCCCTTGTAGGGCCCCAGGATGTTGTTGTGCTGGACGCGGTAGCCCTTGAACATCTCGATCTTCCCGTTGTCGCGGCGGACGGGGAAGTTGACGATCAGCTCGTTCTTGGGCTGGGCGAGGATCTGGGCGACGTCCTGATCGAGGTTGATCAGCTTCATCGCCTTCTCGATCTGCTTGGTGGCAACCTCGAACAGGTTGCCGCGATCCTTCAGGCTCACTTCGGTCTTCGCCGCGGCGGGGGCTGCCGGCGGCGGTGCAGCGGTGGTGGTCATGTTGAGTGACTGAGGCGTACCGCCGCCGGCCCGTCATGGGCAATCAAATCCGCTCACCATTTCAGCGTTTTACGCGGCGCGTAATGCTAGAAGGCGGTTCGTGCCGGATCTCGACCGCTTGGCCGACAAGAAGCTCGCAGGCGTCGTCGCCGACGGCGGCCGGCTGCGCGCGCAGCTGCTCGAGCTGTGGCAGCGCACGCGGATGGACTGGGGCTTCGTCACCGACCGGCTCGCGCAGACGTTTCGCAAGGAGACCTGGATCGGCGCGCACGAGCGGCGCTTCATCAGCGAGACGCTCTACGGGCTCGTCCGGCACCTGCGCCGTGTCGATCTCGCGCTCGAGCGCGCGCGCCGCGTGAAGAAGCCGCCGCGCGACCTCGAGCGGCTGCTCGCGCTGCTCGTGCTCGAGGGCCTGCTCGACACCGCACGCGCCGCGAAGGTCGAGCCCGAGCTCGACTGGAACGCGGTCGCCGGGGTCGATGCGGCGATCGCGGGCGAGCGGCGCGTCGACAAGCGGATCGCGCTCGCGGCGTCCCTCCCCGACTGGCTCGCGCAGCGGCTCGTCGCCGACTGGGGCGATGAGGCGGAGGCGCTGGCGCTCGCGCTCAACGAGCGCGCGCCGATGACGGTGCGTGCGAACACGCTGGTGACGACGCGCGACGCGCTCGCGGCGGAGCTCGCGAAGGAGAAGCTGGCGACCGAGCCCGGGAAGTGGTCCGACACGGCGCTGATCGTCTCGTCGCGGACGAACCTGTTCGCGTCGGCCGCGTTCAAGCGCGGCGCGATGGAGGCGCAGGACGAGGGCAGCCAGCTGCTCGCCGAGCTCGCGACGCCAGGCCCGAAATCGAGCGAGCCGGACCTGCGCCGGCGAGCGGGGTCGCTCGTGATCGATTACTGCGCCGGTGCCGGCGGCAAGACGCTGGCGATCGCCGCGCGCCTCGCCAACAAGGGCCGCGTGATCGCGACCGACGTCGATGCCGGCAAGCTCGAGGAGCTGCGCCGCCGCGCCCGCCGCGCGCAGGTGTCGATCGTCCAGGCGATGACGATCGACGATCGGCAGATCGATGCGTACACCGGCAAGGCCGACGTCGTGTTCGTCGACGCGCCGTGCTCGGGCATCGGGGCGTTGCGCCGCAATCCCGAGGCGCGCTGGCGGCTGCGCGAGGCCGACATCGCCGGGTTCGCGGCGAAGCAGCGCGAGATCATGGCGGCGGCGATCCGGCTCGCGGCGCCCGGCGCGCGCGTGATCTACGCGACCTGCTCGCTGCTGTCGGAGGAGAACGAGCGGGTCGCCGAGTCGCTGGCCGGGGTCACTCCGCTCGACCTGGCGAGCGTGCTCGGCTCCGAGCGTGCGCAGGCGCTCGGGCGATCGGGCGCGCTGACGGTCACGCCGCACACGCACGGAACCGACGGCTTCTTCGCCCGCGTGTTCACAAGGGCCTGAACGGCCATCGTTTCGGGAGAATCGGCACTGGCGATGCATTCCCCCGCGCATGCACCGAGTCGAGGGCGATCCCACGACGCCAACCGCAACGCTGCCCGTTGCGATCGGCAACGCTGCCGCTCGTGATACGTTCGAAAAGCGGATGGCGATCGATGTCACCGTGGTCCGCGACCTCGCCGCGCTTCGTGCCCTCGAAGCCGAATGGCGAGCGCTCGCCGGAAGCGACCCCGGCGCGCTGTTCCGCGGCCCCGACTGGCTGATCCCGTGGTGGCACGCCTACCACAACACGCTCGCCGCCGAGCTGCACGTCCTGGTCGGCCGCGCGGCCGAAGGCCCGGAGTCGGGACACATCGTCTGCCTCGCACCGCTGTATCGCCGCACCGTCAAGGTCGCGCTGCTCGACACCCGCGAGCTGCGCATGATGGGCGACGCCGGCCCCCGCCCGCCCGCGCTCGATCTGCTCGCGCGCCCGGGCTGGGAAGATCGCGCCGGCGCCGCGTTCGCCAAGGCGCTGATCGACGAGGCACCGACGTGGGACCTGATCGATCTCGAGCCGCTCGCCGATCCGTCGCGCATCCGCGCGAACCTCGTGCAGCGCCTCGCGCCGGGCGGCTTCGCGATCGAGAGCGCACCGTCGGCCGGCGGCGCCACGCGCGTCGCGCTCGCGTTCGCGCCCTCGGAGGCGACCGACGGCACCGGCGTCGTCACGACGTACGGCGAGGACCTCGGCGCGCTGCGCAAGGGCATGAGCGCGCTGCGCCGGCTGTCGCGGCTCGAGTGGGCCGAGCGCGACGAACCCTCGCCGCTCGCCGACAACGAGGCCTCGTCGCTGCTCGAGGACGTCGCGCTCGAGCTCGGCAAGCAGGGCAAGGTCCGGCTCGCGCGCCTCGACGACGCCGCGGGTGAAGCGATCGCCGCCGCGCTCGTCGTCGATGACGGCGACCGCGCGGTCGTGCTCGCGATGGCCGTCGACCCGCAGGTCAACTCGCGCGGCGCGCGCCTGCTCCACGCCGAGTCGATCGCCGCCAAGCAGCGCGGCTGCATCGCGCTCGACGTCGTCGAGGGCGCATCCGAATACGCGATGCCGACGTTGCCGACGAGCAAGCAGCACGCGCTCGCCGTGCGCATCTGGGGCCACTCGGCCGCTGCGCAGGTCGGCCGCACGTACTCCTCGGTCGCGCGCCGCGCGCGCCGCGCTCGCGAGACGCCGTCGGTCGCCGCCGCGCAGGCCCGCGCCGCGTGGACGAAGATCCGCAGCGCCGCGGCGAGCATGGCGCAGTACGACCGCTACGTGCTCTATCGCGGCCAGCTGTGGACGCGCGGCATCGACCCGCCCGCCGGCCTCGAGATCGGTCCGTTCCCCGAGAGCGACTACGACAAGCTCGACGAGGCCGCGCGCGCCGAGCTCAACGAGCAGCTGTCGCTCGACGAGCTGACCGCGCGCAAGTACTGGCGCCGCGGCGACACCGCCATCATCGCGCGGCTCGGCATCCGCTCCGCCGGCATCGCGTGGGTCGCGCGCGGCCCGGTCGACGTCCCCGAGCTCGGCCGCCAGCTGCGCCTGTCGAAGTACGATGTCTACATCCACAGCGTGTTCGTCGCCCCGGCCGCGCGCGGCCGCGCGGTCGCACCGGTCCTGCTCGAGCACCTCGCCAAGGAGCTCCGGCAGACCGACGCCTACCGCAGCTGGGCGCTGATCGAGGCCCACAACCAGGCGTCGATCCGGGCGTTCCAGAAGGCCTCGTTCACCCCGGTGTGTGACGTGATCCACGCGAAGATGGCGACGGTCGACCGCGTCGTGTGCCGGCCGCCCGACCCCGAAGCTCTCGAGCTACTCGGCCTGCCGCAGTGACAAGCGAGGCCTTGGGATCGCCCGCCCGACCGCGTCTGCGAGGCCGGGCGGATCCTTGGGCCGAGCGGGTCCCTTTAGGGATATCCTTCGATCATGGGCGGCCGTGCGGTCGTGATCGTGGTCGTGGTCGTCGCCGCGTGTAGCGGCGGCAACGTCACGATCATCGACGGCCCCGGGCCCGACACGGGAAGTGGCAGCGGCGTCGATCCCAACGAGGGCGCGCGCTCGGGCTCGCGGCTCAAGCTGACGTGGGTCAACTTCACCGACGGCACGCGCCAGTGGAACAGCTTCTACGACGCCGAGCGCAAGGAAGGCTGCTACCCGTACCCGGCGTGGATCGACGGCAAGGTGTACTGCACACCCGACAGCAACGGCTCGGTCGTCTACACCGACGCCAGCTGCACGCAGAAGGTCGGGCAGGTCTATGACGATCCGAGCTGCGCGACGACGCCGCCGACCTACCTGCTCGAGTGGCGCTACGGCTTCTGCGAGTCGTCGCCGGCGCACCTCTACCTGCGCGGCTCGCAGGTCAGCGTCGCGAGCTACTACACGCGCAACTACGACGGCACGTGCGGCGGCCCGTACACCGACACGCAGGAGCTCTACTACCAGCTCGGCGCCGAGGTCTCGCCGACAAGCCTCGTCGAGGTGACGACGAGCGCGCCCGCCGCGAGCAGCCGGCTCGGCGAGGTGTTCTGGCAGAGCGCCGACGGCATGCAGCTGCCGACGCGGCTCCACGACAGCCAGCTGAACACCGACTGCTACCCCGAGACGTTCTCCGACACCGCGCAGACCGGCATCTGCATGCCGACGACCGCGTGGTACGCGAGCGACTTCCACGACGGCGGCTGCACGCAGCCGGTCGTCGGCCTCGATCACACGTGCGCCGCGCCGGGCTTCGCCGACTACCGCCCGACGAACGCGTGCGGGCTCGATCCGCCGCGCCTCGCGCAGATCAGCGGCACCGCGCCGAGCTCGCCGCTCTATTACTGGAGCGGCACGTCGTGCACGAGCGAGACCGCGTCGACGAGCTACACGTACTACGCGCTCGGCGCCGATGTCTCGGCGGCCCAGGTGACGCGCGTGTACGACGCGGCGGCGAGCCATCGCATCCAGCTCGTCCACTACACGACGTCCGACGGCCTGCACTACCGCGACTACTCGCTCTACGACTCGGCGAAGGGCGCCGAGTGCTATCCGACGTCGCTGCCCGACGGCACGATCGTGTGCCTGCCGTACGGCGGCTACATCTCGACCTACTATCGCGACAGCGCGTGCACGCAGGCGATCGATCTGGTCGAGATCTACGGCGAGACGAACTGCGCGACGCCCGATCCGCCGAAGTACGCCCGCAAGTACATCACGCCGGCGCCCGGCAGCTGCGCGTACAACGTCGAGCTGCACCAGGTGTCGACGCCGTTCGCCGGCACGGTGTACGCGAACTACGGCACGTGCGCCGTCTACAACCCCGGCACGAACAAGCTCTACAGCATCGGGCCTGCGGTCGACGTCAACGAGTTCGTCACCGCGACGACGTCGATCGACCCGTAGCGTCGGTTAGCGGACGGTGAACTCGCGGTCCGTGCCGGTCGCAGGAACGTCCACGACCGCGACCTTCGTCACCTGCGCCGACGGTGGTCCGTACTCGCACCAGCCGATCAGCGCGCCGACCCTGTCGTCGGGGCCCTCGGCCTCGAGCTCGACGGCTCCGTCGGAGCGGTTCTTGACCCAGCCATGGATTCCGAGGCGGCGGGCTTCGGTGGCGGTGGCGGCCCGGTAGCCGACTCCCTGCACGCGGCCCGAGACGATCGCTCTCACGCGACGCATGTGGTTTTCATGTAGCACGTCTGACGGCGCCCGCTCTATCGATCACCCGCGATGGCCTGTTACCTTGGATCCGCATGGCGCGCGTGATCAGGCTCCCCGACAGAGGCCGCCTGCTCGTGTGCACCGACCTCCAGGGATGCATGCGCGACTACAAGCGCATGGTCGACATCTTCGAGCAGGCGCTGATCACGTACGAAGGTGATGCTCACCTCCTGTTCACCGGCGATCTGATCCACGGCCCGCACATCGAACCGGAAGACTGGCCTGACTTTCTCGGCGAGTATTACCGCGACGCGTCGGGAGAGGTGATGATCGCGTACGCGGGGCTCGCGGCGCAGTATCCCGGCCGCGTCCACGCGCTGCTCGGCAATCACGAGCACGGCCACATCGGCGGCCCGCACACCGCGAAGTTCGCGGCCGACGAGGTCGCGCTGCTCGAGCACATCCTCGGACCCGCGGCGACGTCGCGGATGCGCGGCATCATCCACACGTTCTCGCTCACCGCCGTCAGCAAGTGCGGCGCGATCTTCACGCATGGCGCTCCCGCCGCGGTGATCGAGTCGATCGCGGACCTCGAGAGCGCCGACCTGTCGGGAGCGGGGTTCGCGAGCCCGCTCGACCTGCTCGACACGCCGATCGTCGGCAAGATCCTGTGGGCGCGCTCGGCCACCGAGGCCGAGGCCCGCCGGTTCCTGCGCGCGCTCGGCGGCACGGTCTCGGTCTACGGCCACGACGTGATCCCCGAGGGCTACGAGAAGATCGGGGACGAGCAGATCATCGTCTCGACGAGCTTTGGCCTGTTCGATCAGAACAAGGTCTATCTCAGCCTCGACCTGTCGACGCGCTACCGCTCGGTCCACGACCTGCGCGTCGGCTACGAGATCCTGCCCCTCTACCCGGACAAGGCGCCTCCCCGTCTGGGCGGGCGCGGTAAGCATTCGTGATCGTAAGAGATTCGTAGCCCTTGCGATCAGCCTTCATTGTCCTTATATCTACCCGCTCTTATGAAGGACACCGCTGGTCACCCGCACTACCGCCCGGCTCGCATCACGTGTGCGTGTGGGGCGATCCACGAGACGTTCTCCACCCGCGGAGACTTCGGCATCGACATCTGCAGCAACTGCCACCCGTTCTTCACGGGCAAGCAGAAGCTGCTCGACACGGCCGGCCGCATCGATCGCTTCAACAAGAAGTACGGCAAGAAGCCGACGGCGTGATCTAGTCGCGGCGCCCTGAGGCCGCCATGTTCGATACACCGAACTTCAAGGACAAGATGGCGACGCTGGAGCGTCGCCACGAAGAAGTCGGCGCGCTGCTCGGGACGCCCGAGGTCATCAACAAGCGCGCCGAGTTCCTGAAGCTCTCGCGCGAGCACGCGGATCTCGATCCGCTGGTCGCGGCGTGGCGGAGCTACCAGAAGCTCGTCAGCGATCTCGCCCAGGCCAAGCAGATGGCGGAGGCCGAGAGCGACCCCGAGCTGCGCGAGCTGGCGCGCGAGGAGCTCCGTCAGCTCGAGGAGCAGCGCGGCAAGTCCGAGCAGCAGATCAAGATCCTGCTGCTGCCCAAGGATCCGAACGACGGCAAGAACGCGATCCTCGAGATCCGCGCCGGCACCGGCGGCGACGAGGCGGCGCTGTTCGCGGGCGACCTCTACCGCATGTACACGCGGTTCGCCGAGCGCCAGGGCTGGAAGATGGAGACGATGTCGATGTCCGAGGGCACGGCGGGCGGGATGAGGGAGATCATCTGCCTCGTCGAGGGCAAGGACGTCTTCTCCAAGCTCAAGTTCGAGTCCGGCGTGCACCGCGTGCAGCGCGTCCCCGAGACCGAGGCGCAGGGCCGCATCCACACCTCGGCGGCGACCGTCGCCGTGCTGCCCGAGGCCGACGAGGTCGACGTCAAGATCAACGAGAGCGACCTCAAGATCGACACGTACCGGTCGAGCGGCGCCGGCGGCCAGCACGTCAACACGACCGACTCCGCGGTGCGCATCACCCACATGCCGACCGGCGTGGTCGTCGCGTGCCAGGAAGAGCGCTCGCAGATCAAGAACCGCGCGAAGGCGATGAAGATGCTGCGCTCGAAGATCCTCGAGGCCGAGCAGCAGAAGCAGGCGCAGGCCGAGGCGGCCAACCGCAAGTCGCAGGTCGGCTCGGGCGACCGCTCCGAGAAGATCCGCACCTACAACTTCCCGCAGGACCGCGTCACCGATCACCGCATCGGCCTGACCAAGCACAACCTGCCGGCGATCATCGACGGCAACATCGACGACATCGTCGACGCGCTGCGCGCCAACGCGCAGGCCGAAGCACTCAAGGCGAGCGGCCTGTCGTGAAGCGCCTGCTGCTGGTGCTCGCCGCGTGTGGCGATCACCGCAGCATCACGTCGTGCGCGAGCGACCTCCACGGCGTCTACGTCACGCCCGCGGGCGACAAGTGGATGATGCTCGACAACGGCGCGACGCTCGAGGCGTACCCGATGTTCGACGACGGCCAAGGCTCCGCGGCGCCGCGGCTGATCGATCTGTCACGCGTCTCCGGCGGCGACAAGCTCGACGGCACGATGCAGCGCCGCTACGGCGACGCGTGCACCGGCAAGGCGCCGTTCCACGTGGTCGCGTGCAGGCCCGACGGGCTCGATGTGGTCCATGCGGAGCCCGCGTCGTGCACCGAGGCGATGCCGTCGCGCGCCGAGCACTGGCGCCTGTTAGAGTAGAGAGATGCGGTGGGTGGTCGCGATCTGGCTGCTGTCGGGGTGCCAGCTAGCACTCGGGCTGCGCCCCATCGGCGATACCGCGACCGATGCCGCCGGCACCGACGCCGCGCCGGCTGTGCCGATCGACATCGTTCAGTTCAACGCCGGGCCGCTGCCGTCGGCCGCGACGAGCATCCCGGTCGTGATGCCGAACGACCAGCTGGCCGGCGACCTCAACGTGGTGTTCATCGCGCACGGCGACACGTTCACGGGCGTCGCGAGCGTCAGCGACAGCAACGGCAACTCGTACAAGGCGCAGATCATGGGCAGCCACCAGGTCGCCTACTACGCGGCCAACATCGCCGGCGGACCTAACACCGTCACGGTGACGTTCAACAGCTCGACCACGTACCCCGACGTCCGCGTGCTCGAGTACCAGGGCATCGCCGCGGCCAACCCGCTCGACGACTACCACAGCACGGACGGCAACGGCCTGATGATGACGAGCGGCGCCGTGATGACCACGCACGCCTACGACCTGCTCGTCGCCGGGAACTCGGTCGGAGGTCACACCTCGGACCCGGACCCGCTCTACACGCAGCGGCTCGAGACCAATCCGAACGGCAACATCGCCGAGGACCGTATCGTCACGAACACCGGGACCTACGACGCCACGGCGATCCAGACGGCCACCACGGATGACTCGTGGACGATCAGCTTGCTCGCGTTCAAGGGCGCGGCCGACGCGCCGCCCTGACTATTTCACCAGCTTCGCGAGCTCCTCGCGCATCTTCTTGACCTCGCCGTCGACGTCGCCCTTCTCGAAGCCGCCGCGGACGTAGCGGATGACGCCACCCGGATCGGCGAGCACGGTCGTCGGCATGTGGTCGGAGCCGTACTTCGCGGCGACCGCGGAGTCCGGGCTGAGATAGGCGCGGAGCATGTTGGCGAGCTTGAGCTTGTTATGAAAGCTCTTGCCGTCCTTCGTGTCGCTGTCGAGGTCGACCGCGACGAACGTCACCTTGCCCTTGTAGTCGGGCGCGATCTTGTCCCAGGCCGGCAGCTCCTTCGCGCACGGCTTGCACCACGAGGCGCCGAACGTGAGCACGCGCCAGCCCTTGATCGCCTTGACCTTGAACGGCTTGCCGGCCGCGTCGGTGGCGGTGTCGAGCTCGGCGATGCGGTCGCCGACCTTGAGCTCGTCGGCGTGGGCGACTCCCGCGAATGCGACCAGGGCGAGGACAGCGGCGCGCATGGTGATTCGACGCACGAGGGGGGTCATCGATTCACCGCCAGCTCTTCCTCGATCCACATCTCGATGTACTTGGGATGCATGGGTCCTTCGTACTTGCGATCGTTGAAGAACAGGGTGGGCGTGGAGTCCACACCGGCCGCATCGCCCTGCTTGAGGTCGGCGGCGACCTGGGCGGCGGCGGCCTGGTAGTCGGCCTCGAACTTGGTCATGTCGAGCCCGAGCTGCTTGGCGTACTCGGTGACCTGATCGTGATTCTGCTGCGGGGCCTTGTCGAACAGGAGCGCGTGCATCTCCTTGAACTTGCCCTGCGCGTTCGCCGCGAGCGCGGCCTGCGCCGCCGACTTCGAGTCGGGGTGCTTCTCGAGCGGGAACATCAGGAAGTAGGTGACGGCCTTGCCCTGCTCGTCGGCGAGCACCTGATCCATCATCGGCTTGAAGGCCTGGCAGTGCGGGCAGCCGTAGTCGAAGAACTCGACCATGTGCACCGGTGCGTCGGTAGCGCCCTCGTGCGGCGCCTTCGACACGTCGAGCTTCACCGGCTGGCCGTCGGGCTTGTACTTGTGCTCGTACTCCTCGCGGGCCTGGGCCTCGGTCGCCTCGTCCTCGAGCAGCGCCATCACGTAGCGCACGGCGAACGGCGCGCGCTTGCACGACGTGTCCTTGGTGAACGACGCGCGCAGGCTCTCGGCCTTGCCGCACGGCGACTGCAGCGAGCCGACGAGCTTGTAGAACGTGCCCGTCTTGTCGCCGAGCTTGGCGGCGTCGATGCCGGGGAGCGGCGTCGTGTCGACGGGGCCGTTGTCGGGCGTCGTCGCCGCGGTGCCGGCGCCGGACGAATGGTCCATCGCAGGGATCGCGCCCTCGTCGTTGGCCTTCGGTGAGCTCTTCTTGCACGCGCCCACCACCAGAGGCGCGCAGATCAGCGCGAGGATTGCCTTTGACACCGCCTGGTTGTAGTCGACGCGGGAGCACGTTTCAACCGCACGAGGGTGCTTGACACCCTGCGTCACAAACGGTATCCCTTCACTGAATGACCGCTCATTCAGCGGCGGATCGAACGCAAGGCGGAGACAAGCGCGAGCGGATCTTGCTCGCCGCCGAGCGCATCTTCGCGCGTCACGGGTTCTTCGCCGCGAAGGTCTCCGACGTCGCCAAGGAGGCGGGCGTCGCCGACGGGACCATCTACCTCTACTTCAAGAGCAAGGATGACCTGCTGATCTCGCTGTTCGAGCGCCGGATGCTCGAGCTGACCGAGGCGCTGCAGCAGGCGATCCAGGGCAAGTCGCCTCGCGAGGCGCTGCGCGCGTTCATCCGGACGTACCTCCAGAAGGTGCACGACGAGCCCGCGGCCGCCGAGGTCCTGACGATCGAGCTCCGCCAGAGCAGCAAGTTCATGAAGGAGTACGAGAACCCCGCGTTCGCGGACTTCCTGCGGATGCTCGGCGGCATCATCGCGGCGGCCCAGGCTGCGGGCGACATCACGTCCGCGATCCCGGCCCACGTCGCGGCCCGCATGATCTTCGGCCTGCTCGACGAGCTCTCGCTCGCCTGGGTGCTGGCCAAGGTGCCTTTCGGTGGCGGCTCATCTGGTGCGCGTCCGAAGAAGTTCGATATCGTGCGCGCCGCCGACTGGGTCATCACCCTCGTCACGACCGGTCTCGAAGCAAAGAAGGAGTCGCAATGAAGATCCTGGTTCCCGTGAAGCGGGTCCCCGACCCGACGCAGAAGGCCAAGATCAAGGACGGCCACATCGACCTGACG
>Ga0316628_100004316_pt1 | contig 11129 bp, 10 predicted proteins | sample OWC_Aug_M2_C1_D5_FD_207648 | JGI IMG/M metagenome (GOLD analysis project Ga0316628, IMG submission 207648) | Wetland soil microbial communities from Old Woman Creek delta, Ohio, United States - OWC_Aug_M2_C1_D5_C | ecosystem: Environmental > Terrestrial > Soil > Wetlands | place: USA: Ohio... | reverse complement strand
GAGTGGTTGACGATTCCCCCGTCGGTGCCGAGGATGCCCGCGCTTTGTATGACGACCCCCCACACAGGAGCTCTTGATGGCCACCGGCGAGAAGATCACCCTCACGAACGGCAAGCTGAACGTCCCTGATCATCCCACCATCCCCTTCATCGAAGGCGACGGCACCGGCGCCGACATCTGGCGCGCCTCGGTGGCGGTGATCGACGCGGCGGTGGAGAAGGCCTACCACGGCAAGAAGAAGATCCAGTGGCTCGAGGTGCTGGCCGGCGAGAAGGCCTTCAAGCTCAAGAACAACTGGCTGCCCGACGAGACGGTGCAGGCCTTCCGCGACTACCTGGTGGGCATCAAGGGCCCGCTCACCACGCCCATCGGCGGCGGCATCCGCTCGCTGAACGTGGCGCTGCGCCAGATGCTCGACCTCTACGTCTGCCTGCGGCCGGTGCGCTACTTCGAGGGCGTGCCCTCGCCGGTGAAGGCGCCGGAGAAGGTGGACATGGTGATCTTCCGCGAGAACACCGAGGACATCTATGCGGGCATCGAGTACCCGGCGGGCAGCCCCGAGGCGACCAAGGTGCTCGAGTTCTGGGCCAGGGAGTTCCCGAAGGAGTTCAACAAGATCCGCTTCGGCACCGCCAAGGCCGGCGGCGAGTGGCAGAAGCAGCTCGAGGCGATCGGCATGTCGAAGCGCGAGACGCCGGTGATGGTCGGCGTGGGCCTGAAGGCCGTCAGCCAGCTGGGCACCGAGCGGCTGGTGCACAGCGCGCTCAGCTACGCCATCCAGAACAAGCGCAAGAGCCTGACCCTGGTGCACAAGGGCAACATCATGAAGTACACCGAGGGCGCGTTCTGCGACTGGGGCTACAAGGTGGCGCGCGAGATGTTCGGCGCCCAGCCCATCGACGGCGGCCCGTGGTGCAAGATCCCCGAGGGCAAGCCCGGCGCGGGCATCGTGATCAAGGACGCCATCGCCGACATCACCCTGCAGCAGGTGCTGACCCGGCCCGACGAGTTCGACGTCATCGCCACCCTCAACCTCAACGGCGACTACCTGTCGGACGCGCTGGCGGCGCAGGTGGGCGGCATCGGCATCGCCCCCGGCGGCAACATCAACTACGTCACCGGCCACGCGGTGTTCGAGGCCACCCACGGCACCGCGCCGAAGTACGCCAACCAGGACAAGGTGAACCCCGGCTCGGTGATCCTCTCCGCCGAGATGATGCTGCGGCACCTGAAGTGGAACGAGGCGGCGGACCTGATCATCAAGGGCATGGACGGCGCCATCACCGCGCGCACCGTCACCTACGACTTCGCCCGCCTGATGAAGCAGGAAGGCCTCAACCCCACCGAGCTCAAGTGCAGCGAGTTCGGCAAGGCGATCATCAAGCACATGTAAACGGCAGCTCACGAGAAGGAGAACACAATGAAGGCCCCTGTTCGAATCGCAGTCACCGGCGCCGCCGGCCAGATCGGCTACTCCATCCTCTTCCGCATCGCGGCGGGCGAGATGCTCGGCAAGGACCAGCCGGTCATCCTCCAGCTGCTCGAGGTGCCCGCCTCGGTCAACGAGAAGGCGATGAAGGCGCTCAAGGGCGTGATGATGGAGCTCGACGACTGCGCCTACCCGCTGCTCGCCGGCATGACCGCCAGCGACGACGCCAAGGTGGCCTTCAAGGACATCGACATCGCGCTGCTGGTCGGCGCCACGCCGCGCGGCCCGGGCATGGAGCGCCGCGACCTGCTCACCAAGAACGCCGAGGTGTTCAAGGTGCAGGGCAAGGCGCTGGACGCGGTGGCCAAGCGCGAGGTGAAGGTGCTGGTGGTGGGCAACCCGGCCAACACCAACGCCTACATCGCGATGAAGTCGGCGCCCAGCCTGCAGCGCCGCAACTTCACCGCCATGCTGCGGCTGGACCACAACCGCGCGCTGACCCAGCTGGCGCAGAAGACCGGCAAGAAGGTCGAGCAGTTCGAGAAGCTGGTGGTGTGGGGCAACCACTCGCCGACGATGTACGCCGACTTCCGCAACGCCACCGCGGGCGGTGAGCCGGTGACCAAGCTGGTCAACGACGAGAAGTGGACCAAGGAGACCTTCCTGCCCACCGTCGGCAAGCGCGGCGCGGCGATCATCGAGGCGCGCGGCTCGAGCTCGGCGGCCTCGGCGGCCAACGCGGCCATCGACCACATGCGCGACTGGTGGCTGGGCGCCGGCAGCCGCTGGGTGACCATGGGCCTGCCGTCGGACGGCGAGTACGACATCCCCAAGGACGTGGTGTACGGCTTCCCGGTGACCTGCCCGGGCGGCGCGAAGTACGAGGTGGTGAAGGGCATTCAGATCGACACCTTCTCGCGCGAGAAGATGAACGCCACCCTGAAGGAGCTCGAGGAGGAGCGCGAGGCGGTCAAGTCGATCATCGGCTGAAGCGCTTCGACAGGCTCAGCGTGAACGGCTCACCCCGTCCGGCCTGAGCGGAGTCGAAGGCGACCCTCTCCTCGCGGTTCGCGGGGAGAGGGTCTTTCTTTGTAGGCTGGCGCTGAAAGATGGAGTCCGAGGCCGACTTCCTCCAGAGCATCGCGGAGCACCCCTTCGATCGCTCGCTGCGGCTGGTGTTCGCCGACTGGCTGCAGGAGCACGACGACCCGCGCGGCGACGTCATCGCGCTCAGCGAGCGGGACCAGGTCTCGCTCACCGATCGCACCCGCATCCGCAAGGTGACGCGCGACCACGGCATGGAGTGGCTGGGCCCGCTGGCCGGCATCGTGGACGCGTCGCTGTGCCGCTTCGAGCGCGGCTTCCCCTCCGAGCTGGCCATCTCTCCCGCGGTGCAGGCCGCCGAGCTTGAGGAGCTGGTGGGCGAGGTGCGGCTGGCCACCGTGCGCTCGATCTCCTTCCGCGCGCTCTCGCAGCTGCCGCGGGTCGCGCGCTTCCTCGGGCACCCGGTGCTGCGCTCGCTGACCCGGCTGCGCGGCGGCGCCTCGCTGTTCACCCAGCTCGCCGGGCTGGAGGTGCCGTTTCGCCTCCAGGCGGTCGCGCTGGAGAGCTGGGGCGACTTCGCCGGCGACCTGGCGGTGCTCCAGCGCGCGCCCGCCGCCACCGCCGCCCACCGCCTGGAGCTGGTCACCGCCGACCTGGTCACCCAGCTGGTGTCCGACGACCTGCGCCGCGAGCTGCTGGAGAGCCCGAGCAACCTGCGCACCTGGAAGGAGATTCGCCTCCTGGAGACCGACGGGGTGGTGGAGGGCGCGGTGAGCTGGCTGGCGCTGGGCCCGGTGCGCGAGCTGCTGCGCGCCTCGTGGGCGCACGGCCAGGCCTGGTCGGTGGTGTTCCAGGGCGTGCTGTTCCGCCTGGTGCGGGACGAGACCGGCGAGCTGGCGCGGCTGGAGATCGACGCCCGCGGCGACGGGGTGAAGGACCTCGGCAAGCGCCTCGCGATCATCGGGCCGATCCTCAACCACGAGCGCCTGCGGCCCTCGAAGATCACCTCGGTGGACCTGGTGCTGCCCGAGGGCGCCAGGCTGCGGCACGCCGAGCGCGACACCATTCGCCAGGCCGCGCGGCGCCTCGGCGCGATCAAGCACCTGACGATTGCCGGCGAAGCTGTGCCTTGACTTGGCACCCGCGCGGCCCTACGACTTCTCCCGTCGCTGAGGCAGTGGTCGTCCCTTTTTCGGCCGGAGAGAGAATGACGCCGCAGGACCAGCAGCAGCAGCAGACCCCGATTCAGCAGGTGGGTGGCACCGAGAGCGTCCGGGAGCAGGACAAGATCCAGCTGGTCCTCTCCTACCTGTGGTGCCTCTCCCTCATCCCGTTGCTCACGGTGAAGGACTCGGACTTCGTGAAGTTCCACGCCAAGCAGGGCACCGCCCTGTTCCTGGCCGGCGTCGCGGTGCACATCGTGGCGGTGATCCTGGCCTTCGTCGGCATCGGCGTGTGCCTGAGCGGCCTGGCGATGCTGGCCGAGCTGGTGGTGTCGATCGTCGCCATCATGAAGGCCATGAAGGGCGAGCGCTGGCGCATCCCGGTGCTCGCGGATCTCGCCGACAAGTTCTGAAGCGGCCTTCGCCTGTGCGAAAGCCCGGCACTCCTGGGAGGGGGGGCCGGGCTTTCTTCTTTCCTGCTCGATCGTGACGCGGGTCAGCGCTCAGCGCTCGTCCGGCGCGTCCTCGTCGTCTTCGTAGTCGTCGTCGTCGTCGTCGTCGTCATCGTCGTCGTCGTCGTCGTCGTCGCCCTCCTCGTCGTCCTCCTCCTCCTCCTCGAGGTCGGCGTCCTTGTCGTCGAGGTCCTCCGAGTCGAGCGACATGGCGAGGGTGAACTTCTTGGAGAGCGACGCGATCTGGGCCTGGAGCTCGACCAGGGCGGCGGTGAAGTCATCGAGGGCCGCTTGCGTGACCTTCACGCCACAGTGCGGACACTCGAGCTTCTCGCTGCCGTCGATGAGATCCTGGGCGTCGATCTCGAAGCTCCCCTCGCACTTCTGACAGGTGAAGTCGATCGTCATTTCGCCGCCGAGATAAGCGGCTGGTGTTGACCTGTCAACGACGTTCAAGAAACCTCTCGTCCATGCTGAAGCCCGTGCCCCAGACGATGGTCCACCAGTTGAACGCGCAGGCCGAACGCCTGCAGGATCGGCCGGCCCTGTGGACCAAGCGGGGCACGGCGTGGATCCCCACCTCCTGGCGGGAGTACGCGCAGAAGGTGCGGCACTTCTCGCTGGGCCTCACCTCGCTGGGCCTCAAGCCCCGGCAGGCGGTGGTGATCATCGGCTTCAACCGCGAGGAGTGGCTGGTGGCCGACCTCGCCGCCATGGCCGCCGGAGGGGTGCCGGTGGGCATCTACACCACCTCCAGCCCCGAGCAACTGGCCTACATCGCCGGCCACTGCGAGGCGCCGATCGCGGTGGTGGAGAACAGCGGCTACCTCGACCGCCTCGACGAGGTGCGCGCGCAGCTGCCGGCGCTGAAGCACGTGATCGTGATGGACCAGCCGCGCCACCCGCGCGAGGGGGTGCTCGGGTTCGCCGAGGTGCTCGACCTCGGCGGCCGCGGCGACGACGCCGAGTACTACGCCCGGCTGAACGCCATCCGGCCGGAGGACCTGGCGACGCTGATCTACACCTCCGGCACCACCGGCAACCCCAAGGCGGTGATGCTCTCGCACCGCAACGTGTGCTGGACCAGCGTGGCGCTCTCGTCGACGGCCAGCGTGGGCGACGGGGAGGTGATGATCTCCTACCTTCCGCTCTCGCACATCGCCGAGCAGATCTGCTCCATCTACGCGCCGGTGCTCAACGCGGTGGAGCTGTACTTCGCGCAGAGCTTCGACAAGCTGCCCGAGAACCTGCGCGAGGTGCGGCCCTCGGTGTTCATCGGCGTGCCGCGGGTGTGGGAGAAGTTCAAGGCCAAGGCCGAGCAGGGCATCGCCTCGCAGCCCAGGGTGCGGCGCCGGCTGATGACCTGGGCCCGCGGGGTGGCCACCCGCTGGCACGACGCGAAGCTCGCCCGCCGGCAGACCTCGATCACCCTCGACGCCCAGTACGCGCTCGCGCAGCGGCTGGTGTTCTCGAAGCTCAAGAGCCGCATCGGGCTCGACCGGTGCAAGATCGCCATCACCAGCGCCGCGCCGATCTCCAGGGACGTGCTCGACTTCTTCGCCTCGCTGGACCTGGTGCTGCACGAGATCTACGGCCAGTCGGAGGTCACCGGGCCGACCTCGATCAACACCGAGACCGCCACCCGCCTGGGCACGCTGGGCCGGCCGATGCCCGGCGTCGAGGTGCGCATCGCCGACGACGGCGAGATCTGCGTGCGCGGCGAGAACGTGTGCCTGGGCTACTACAAGGACCAGGCGGCCACCGACGAGCTGCTGCAGCAGGGCTGGCTGCACTCCGGCGACGTGGGCGAGCTCGACGCCGACGGCTACCTGCGCATCACCGGGCGCAAGAAGGAGCTGATCGTCACCTCCGGCGGCAAGAAGACCGCCCCCACCCACATCGAGGGCCTGTTGAAGGCCATCTCGCCGCTGGGCAACGCGCTGGTGATCGGCGAGCGCCGCAGCCACCTCACCGCGCTCCTCGCGCTGGACCCGGAGAAGGTGCCCGACTTCGCGAAGGCGCAGGGCCTGCCCGCCGACCTCGCGCAGCTCGCCGCCGCGCCGGCCTTCAAGGACTACCTGCAGCGGCGCATCGAGGCCGACGTCAACGCCAAGCTCGCGCGCTTCGAGACCATCAAGAAGTTCGAGGTGCTGCCGCACGACTTCACCATCGAGGGCGGTGAGCTGACCAGCACGCTCAAGGTGCGCCGCAAGGTCTGCGAGCAGAAGTACTCCAGCCTCATCGAGGGCCTGTACCGCGAGGCTGAGCCGAAGAGCTGACCTCATCGTCTCGAGATCGTGTACGTGGACGTGGACGTGGACGTGATCGTGGACGTGGACGTGGACGGCCGAGGCAAGTCGAGCGTGCGGCGCAGATTGGCGTGACGACCCGCGAGGCGTTCCTCGCAACAACCGTCCACGTCCACGTCCACGTCCACGTCCACGATCACGATCACGATCACGATCACGATTGCGATTACGATCAGGAGCGGGGCGTGACTCGCTCCGGAAACACGACGGCCCGGGCTCTTCGGGAGTCCGGGCCGGGCAGGTTCCCCCTCGGTGCGCTTTAGCGCTTGTCGGCAGCGAGGTAGTCGCGCTTGCGGGCGCCGGTGAACACCTGGCGCGGGCGGGCGATCTTCTGCTCGCTGTCGGTGATCATCTCCTCCCACTGGCTCACCCAGCCCACCGTGCGGGGGATGGCGAACAGGTTGGTGAAGAAGTCCACCGGGAAGCCCATCGCCTCGTAGATGAGGCCCGAGTAGAAGTCGACGTTGGGGTACAGCTTGCGGCTGACGAAGTACTCGTCCTGCAGCGCGATGCGCTCGAGCTCGATGGCGATCTCCAGCAGCGGGTTCTTGCCGGTGACCTCGAACACCTCGTCGCAGGCCTTCTTGATCACCTTCGCCCGCGGGTCGTAGTTCTTGTACACCCGGTGGCCGAAGCCCATCAGCTTGGTGCCGTCGCCGCCCTTCACCCGCTTGATGAAGTCGGGGATGTTCTTCTTGTCGCCGATCTCGCGGAGCATGCGCAGCACCGCCTCGTTGGCCCCGCCGTGCAGCGGGCCGAACAGCGCGGTGATGCCCGCGGTGACCGCCGAGTACGGGTCGACCTCCGAGCTGCCCACCACCCGCACCGAGGTGGTCGAGCAGTTCTGCTCGTGGTCGGCGTGGAGGATGAACAGGATGTCCAACGCCTTCACCAGCGCCGGGTGCGGCTTGAAGTTGGTGCGGCCGATGGACTTCACCATCGTCAGGAAGTTCTCGACGTAGCTCAGGTCGTTGTTCGGGTAGATGTACGGCAGCCCCTGCGAGTGCCGGTACGAGAACGCCGCCAGCGTCGGCATCTTGGCGATCAGGCGCATCATCTGGATGCGGCGGATCTCCTTCGACTTGACGTTCTTCGCCTCGGGGTAGAACGAGCTGAGCGCCGCCACCGTCGAGGCCAGCATCGACATCGGGTGCGCGTCGTAGCGGAACCCGTCCATGAACTGCTTGATGTTCTCGTGGACGTAGGTGTGGTGGGTGATGATGTGGGTGAACTCTTCGAGCTGCTTCTTGGTCGGCAGCTCGCCGTTCATCAGCAGGTACGACACCTCGAGGTGGGTGGACTTCTCGGCCAGCTGCTCGATGGGGTAGCCCCGGTACTCGAGGATGCCCTTGTCGCCGTCGATGAAGGTGATCGCCGACTTGCAGTTCGCCGTGTTGAGGAACGCCGGGTCGTACGCCATCAACCCGAAGTCCTCCGGCCCGGTCTTGATGGTCCGAAGCTCGGGCGCGCGGATGCAGCCGTTCTCGATCTTCAGCTCGTAGGTCTTGCCAGTCCTGTTGTCGGTGACGGAGAGAGTGTCCTTGGCCATGGGGCGAACAAAACGACTTCGCCCCGGCGGATTCAACGAAAAAGAGTAGAAGGCCCCCGGTGCGCCGTCGCCTGAAAATCATCCTGCTACTCGCAGCCTTCATCGGGGCTGCAGCTGTGTTGCGGGCGCTGGGCCGCCAGTGGTTGGAACCGGCCGCCGCCACGGCGTTGTTGCGCAGCCTTGGCGACTCCGCCTGGGCGATGCCGGTGCTCGCATTCGCGTATCTCATAGGCAGCTCGTTCCTGCTTCCAGCCGTGCTGTTCCACGTGGTGGCCGGCGCGAGCTTCGGCTTCGCGAAGGCGTTCCTGTTCAACATGGTGGCGGGGAACGTGATCTCCAACCTGCAGTTCTGGGGCGGGCGGCTGGCGGGGCGCGATCGCATGCGCGGCTGGCTGACCGCCCGCGGGTTCCCCTGGCTGGTGGAGGAGCTGGAGACCAGCGGCCTGTGGACGATGCTGGTGGTGCGCCAGCTGCCGCTGCCCTTCGTGGTGGTGAACGCCGCCGCCGGCGCCTCGCCGATGCCGTGGTGGCACTTCCTGGTCGGCTCGGGGCTGGGGCTGTTCCCCGGCAACCTGATCTACACCTACTTCGCGGCCGCCCTCGCCGAGGGCGTGGAGGGCGCCCGCGAGGCGGTGCTGCTGCGCGCGCTGTCGGCCGGCGCGGGGGTGGTGGTGCTCTCGCTGGGCGCGCGGCTGCTGCAGCGGCGCTTCCTGTCGGCGAAGCGGCCGGGCGACGCTCAGCGCACCACGCCCACGTAGATCCAGGCGGTGCCGAAGGTCACCGGGCGCGCGGTGCGCGAGGCGAAGGCCCGGGTCTGGTCCATCAGCGCGAGGAAGCGCTCGCCGGCGGGGAAGGCGGCGGCGGTCTTCGGCAGGTACTCGTAGGCGGCGCGGTCGCCGGTGAGCAGGCCGCCGACGAAGGGCATCACCACCCGCGAGTAGAGGCGGTACAGGCCGCCGAACAGGCCGCCGGGCTGCCCGAACTCCAGCACCACCACCCGGCCGCCGGGCTTCACCACCCGCGCCAGCTCGCCCAGCGCCACCGCCGGGTCGTCCACGTTGCGGATGCCGAAGGCGATCGACGCCACCTCGAAGGTGTGGGCCGGGTAGGGCAGGTGCATCGCGTCGGCCACCTCGAACTGCACCTCGAGGCCCTGGGCCTTCGCCTTGGCCGGCGCGGTGTGGAGCATGTCGGCGCAGAAGTCGGTGCCCAGCACGCGGCCCTGGGGCCCCACCGCGCGCTTGAAGGCCAGCGCCAGGTCGCCGGTGCCGGTGGCGCAGTCGAGCACCGCGTCGCCGCCCTTGACGCCGGAGGCCCTCACCGCCGCCCGGCGCCACAGCCGGTGCGTGCCCAGCGACAGCACCTCGTTGGCGAGGTCGTAGCGGGGCGCGATGCGCGAGAACATCTGCTGTACCTGGGAGCTCATCGTCCCTCCTCGCTACCCGCCCACCGCCGCGGCCAGCGCCTCCGGCCGCGCCATGGTGCGCCCCACCGCGCTCAGCAGCGGCGGCAGCGCGCGCATCAGCCCCTCGAACAGCGGCGGGGTCAGCGCCTGCGGGCCGTCGCACAGCGCGGCGTCGGGCTCGGGGTGCACCTCGATCAGCAGCCCGTCGGCGCCCGCCGCCGCCGCCGCCAGCGCCATCGGGCTCACCAGCGACTGCTGGCCGGTGGCGTGCGAGGGGTCGACGATCACCGGCAGCCGGCAGCGCTCCTTCACCCAGGCCATGCCGGCCAGGTCGAGCGTGTTGCGCAGCGTGGTGTCGAAGGAGCGGATGCCGCGCTCGCACAGCACCACCTGGTCGTTGCCGCCGTCGAGCAGGTACTCGGCGGCCAGCAGCCACTCCTCGAGGGTCGCGCCGAAGCCGCGCTTGAGCAGCACCGGCCGGCTCACCTTGGAGACCGCGCGCAGCAGCGCGAAGTTGTGCATGTTGCGCGCGCCGATCTGCAGCACGTCCACGTAGTCGAGCATCAGCGGCAGCTGGGTCACCTCCAGCACCTCGGAGACGATCGGCAGCCGCTGCTTGCGCCCGGCCTCGTGGAGCAGCTTGAGGCCGACCTCGCCCATGCCCTGGAAGGAGTAGGGGCTGGTGCGCGGCTTGAACGCGCCGCCGCGCAGCGCGTGGGCGCCGGCCGCGCTCACCGCCGCCGAGCCGTGCTCCATCTGCTCGGCGCTCTCCACCGCGCAGGGACCGGCGATGACCACGAAGCCCGGGCCTCCCACCTCGACGCCGTGGCCGAACTGCACCCGCTGCGTCGCGCCGCCCGCCGTCCGCAGCACCTTCGTGGCCGTCGCCGCCATGTGCCTCGCCTCCGGTTCATCAAGTTCAAGTCGTTTTGAACTTTGTGATGCATGTATAGCCGCATTGGCTTAGAAGACAACCACCTCGTGAGCCAGGGCCCTCACATACCCCGATTCCCGGGTGTGGCGCTGCCGCTGGGGCGCGTGCCGGTGTGGCCCGACGGGGCGACGCCGTCGGTGGTGTGGGCGTGCCCGGCGCGCGGGGTGGAGGCGGTGGGCTTCGGCGTGGCGGCGGAGCAGGGCGGAGAGATCGACTGGGCGGGCGAGGCTCCGCCAGCGCTGCCCGGGCCGTGGTTCGGCGGCTGGGCCTTCGACGCGCAGCGGCCCTGGGCCGGCTTCCCGGCGGAGCGGTGGATCCTGCCGGCGGAGCTGCGCTGGAAGGTCGGCGAGCTCACCTGGTCCGCGACCTTCGGCCCCCCCGTCCCCTCTCTCCGGACTCGGGGAGAGGGTCAGGGTGAGGGGTTGGCCTCAGCCGGGCTCCAGCGCTGGAATGCGCTGGTGGCAAACGCCCTCGAGGCGATCGGCCGCGGCCAGTTCGAGAAGCTGGTCATCGCCCGCACCCACGACGTCGCCGCCGAGGCGAGCGAGCGGGCGATCATCGACGCGCTCCAGACCCACTACCCGGCGTGCCAGACCTTCCTGCTCCGGGGCACCGACGGCAGCGCCTTCGTGGGCGCGAGCCCGGAGACGCTCTGCGAGGTGCGCGGCGAGCGACTGCGCACCGAGGCGCTCGCCGGCACCGCCGCGCCGGGGCAGGGGAGCGCGCTGCTGCGCTCGGACAAGGACCTGCGTGAGCACGCCGCGGTGGTGCGCGGAATCCGCGAGGCGCTGCTGCCCTTCGTCGCCGAGCTCGACGTGCCGGCGGGCCCCGCGCTCAAGGAGCT
>Ga0316628_100004315_pt1 | contig 11130 bp, 14 predicted proteins | sample OWC_Aug_M2_C1_D5_FD_207648 | JGI IMG/M metagenome (GOLD analysis project Ga0316628, IMG submission 207648) | Wetland soil microbial communities from Old Woman Creek delta, Ohio, United States - OWC_Aug_M2_C1_D5_C | ecosystem: Environmental > Terrestrial > Soil > Wetlands | place: USA: Ohio... | reverse complement strand
CCTTGGGGGGAAACCCGAATGGTCCAAAAGAAAGGCAAGGCGATAACAAAACCCCGGAGGGAACCTACGTTATCGATTCAAGAAACAAGGACAGCCGTTATCACCTATCTCTTCATATTTCCTATCCGAACGAGAAAGACAAAAAGCGAGCAAAAGAACTTGGTGTTTCTCCGGGCGGAGACGTTATGATCCACGGCATTAAGAATGGTTTCTCGTGGGTTGGTGATTTTCACACAGAGGTTGACTGGACGAAAGGGTGTATTGCCGTTAATGACGAAGAAATAGAGGAAATTGACAAGTTAGCGCCAAATGGTACGATTGTTGAGATAAGGCCATAGAAGGCCGCATAACTTGTCGTTCCACCGAATCGTGTAACGCTCCTGGTGAACTTTTTGTTATATCCTGATTCCTTTTGATAACCGTTAGAATTTCTTTCAGTCCAGCGGTGCGGGTTAAGGGGTGTATTCCGCAACGGTTGCATCTCATTGAACCTGTGGACTCGTCGGTGAAATACTCAAAGAAAGCGACACAGCATGACCGCACTTCTCAGCGCAATCTCCCCGCTATCTCCTCCGCATAATCAGAGAGAGTATCGTCCCTTGCGCCGAACACGACATAACTTTCCCATTTTCCGAGCAGATCGAAGATCTCCCCCCGCTCTTCCAGGACCGAGGCGGACCGGCCGGAGGCCTTGACCCCCTCCGCAATGTCCAGGCTCGAGATGTCCTTCGCGGCAGTGCCGCCTGCATAGTAGATAGGCAGCAGGAAAAGGTCATCGGACGGCCTCAGCAGTTCGGAGAACGTCCTGATGTATTCGTCCTTCATGAGTCTTGTCGGTCCGTAGCCGTGGGGCTGAAATATATAACAAACCTTGTTGCTCAGCATCCGCATCGTCTTCATGAGGCTGAGGATCTTGTGGGGGTTATGGGCATAATCATCCACCACGAGATGTCTTCCGTCATTCAGATGGACATCGAACCTTCTCTCAATTCCCGCGAACTCGGGAAGGACCTCCGCAACCCTTTCCAGAGCAACGCCGAGTTCAGACAAAAGCGAAATACATGCGAGCGCATTATAGAGGTTGTGAATTCCAGGTAGAGAAAGTTCGAACCGCCTCGTCTTGAGACTGAAGGCCGTCCTCAGCTGACGATGTTCGATATCCGTCGCACGGTACTCCGAGGCAGTGCGGACAGAAAACCTTACTGCATTTCTTATGCCGCAGCCTGAAAGGTTCAGATCATCGCCGCCCGTCACCACGACCCCCGAGGTATTTTCAGCCAGCCGTTCAAACATGCGGCCGGTCTCCTCGATGGAATGATGGTCAAGATCGAGATTAGAGATGATAGAGCAGGACGGCATATAGTCGACAAGGGTGCCGTCGGATTCGCAGGCCTCCACCACGAGCGTATCGGAAGGACCGGTCAGGAAATTGCCGGGGTTTCCGGTCGTCCTGAATTGTTTTACCCGCCCTCCCCCTATAAAATTCGGACCCAGCCCCAGCCTTTGCATCAAGAACGCCAGCATGCCCGATATCGTCGATTTCCCGCTCGTGCCTGCGACAGCGATAGTACTGAATCCTGAGACTATTTCGGTGAGATACTGCGGACGCGTCCGGAGGTTTATACGGAGTGCCTCAGCCTTTATAAAATCAGGGTTGTCTTTCTCAACCGCCGTGCTGAAAACCGCAAGCTCTGTTGATCCGTCAATGCCGCTTCCGTCCTGGGGGAATATGGCAATGCCTTTTTCCTTCAGCCTCCTGCAGCCCTGATGTTCAGGATAAAGGTCGAAAAGACGGTCGGAACCCGCTGTCTTATGTCCCTTCTCGGTCATAAAGCCCGCAATCGATGAGACCCCGCTGCCGCCTATGCCCGAAAAAAAAATCTTCATGTTTCGATCTGTCCCCGGATATTAACCTGGAAACGGCAGTTCATTTACCACCGATGAGGTGGAGGGTTGATTGCAGCCTTTTCTCTTATTTTTCAACTTCGTGTCCCCGTGGTTCATCGCTCTACTTTATCATCCTTCTGAATTCCGTCTTGTTCATCTCTACTTCCATCTCTGATATCTTCTGCCTCTGATGGAGCAACATGGCATAGAAGAGCACATAGCCGGCTACGGACAGGCCGCCGAGGTATTTCAGGCCGGACGTGACAATATTGCTCTGAAGAATATCCAGCACTTCCGGGATGCCCGTTTTCAGCGCTATAAAGAAGATCGCAAATACAATGAAAAAGAACTGAAGGAGTTTCAGAAAACTCTTCAGATTATGCTCCTGGGTCTTTAAGTCATTCAGGTCCTTCTTCTGCATCTCATAGACGCAGCTCGCGCATTCCCTCCTGCGCGGGACCCTGTGGCTCTTGCATAGCGGACCTCTCCTGCACCTCGGACAGACAAAGCCCTTGTCACCCTCAAGATATACATCGCAGACCGAACACCTGATGAGCTCTTCTTTCCTTTCTTCCTGCATTTTCATACGCACCCCTCCGTTACTTGCGCGTTCTTCGCTCCGTTGTCGGCTTCCCCCGGGACCTCCATGCATCCGGAATTCCTGGCCCTTCTTATTAGGTCGTTTTTTCTCACTCCCCCGGGGACCTTCACAAAGACAATATCCTCATTCCTCGCCGAGGCGATGTCCATATTATCGCCGCCGCGCATATATTGCACATTATAAAACTTTTCCTCAAGACCCTGCGAAAGAAATTCGACGGGGTCTCCCCTGTCCAGCCTGTTCCTCAGGCCTATCTTTGCATCTTCGCCGTCCACCTCAAGGACCACCCCTACGAGTTCGTGGCTCATCCTGTAGCTTTCTTCATCGAAATTATAATCCATGTCGGGCTGGCGTCCGAAGAACATGCCGGTCGTAAAACCCCTGCTGCTGAACATAGAAAGTTCCCGGATCCACCGTTCCTCCGCCTTCCGGTCCCGCGGGCCTCCGATCGCATCGACCGCCTCGCGGTATGCCTTTACTACTCCTCCCACGTAATTAATGCCCTTCATCCTGCCCTCTATCTTGAAGCTGTCGATTCCTGCATCTGAAAGAAGACCGAGGTGCCCGATCATGCAGAGGTCCCTGGAGCTGAGGACATATGTCCCCCTGTCGTCCTCATACACCGGGAAATACTCTCCCTTCCGTTTCTCTTCCATGAGCACGTAGTTCCACCTGCATGAGTTGGTGCACTCGCCCCTGTTGGCGCTGCGGGAAGCGAGGAAGCTGCTGATATAACACCTGCCGGAATAAGACAGACAGATCGAGCCGTGGACGAAGACTTCGAGTTCAACGCCAGTGCCCTGTCGTATTTCCCTGATCTCGTCGACAGACAACTCCCGTGAAAGCACGATCCTCGTTGCGCCGAGCCGCTCCCAAAACCTTGCCGCCCCGGCGTTTGTGACGTTTGCCTGCGTGCTGATATGGATATCGATCTCAGGGGCCCTCTCCCGGAACATGGCAAAGACGCCCGGATCGGACATGATAACGGCGTCGGGCCGAATGTCCCTTAACGTTTCAAGATGTTCCGAGACATCCGGTAGGTCCCTGTTATGCGGAAAGATATTGACGGTCACATACACCTTCGCGCCTCTTTCGCGGGCGTACTGCACAGCACTTCTCATTTCATCTTCCCTGAAATTCCCGGCCTTGCCCCTCAGGCTGAACCTCGAATCTCCGATGTACACCGCGTCGGCCCCGTAGTGAATGGCGGTCCTTAGTTTTTCAAAATCACCGGCCGGCGCAAGCAGTTCAGGCCTTTTCATACGCCATGGCCCCGGATGATTTTTTGCATCTCTTTATCTCCTCCCGTGCAAGGAAGTCGCATCGTTCGTTCTCGATATGTCCGTTATGTCCCTTTATCCAGGACCATTCTATCTCATGTGGTGCCGACGACTTGAGGAGTCTTTCCCACAGGTCCTTGTTCATCACTTCTTTCTTCTGTGAGTTCCGCCAGTTATTTCTTATCCATGTGCCTATCCACTCGGTCATGCCCTTAATCACATAGGTCGAGTCAGTCGTGACCCTCACCCTACAGGGCTTCTTCAGGACCTCGAGGGCCGAGATCACTCCCATCAACTCCATCCTGTTGTTCGTCGTCATCGGGTCGCACCCGGAGATCTCCCTAAGCTTTTCGCCCGACCTCAGGATCGCCCCGAATCCGCCTACTCCAGGATTGCCGCTGCAGGCGCCGTCGGCATAGATCTCAACAAACGGTTTTTGCGTATTTTTCATTGTTTGTATATTACATTTTTCGGAGACAATTTTCCAAAAGGCCCGGAGTGCAACTCACACGATGCGGCATGACGCTCCCTGCTGCGGAAATAGCCTTGCGTCTTACGGGTCGAGGCGTGCATCTTTTTCCCATGCAAGGGCCTCGGCATATCTCTTGAACATCTTCTCGCGCCGCCTGAACTCCGGGGTATGCACCCGCCTCCTGCCCAGCCTCTTTTCTACACCCATGTCGGCATGGAGCATTTCGTGGTAGATGATAAATTCAATGAAATAAGGAGGAACCTTTTTTTTGTCCAGTACGGGGTTTATCCTGATCGTGTTCGTGTGGCTGCTGTAGCTTCCCAGGGTCCTCCGTCTGACTGAGCCTCCGCGACGCGCCGTCCCCCACGTCACCGGCGCGGTTATCCCCCCGCCGAAATATTCGCGATTGACAAATCCGGCCAGGGCGAGAAGGTCATGATACTTTCCCTGCGTGCAAACCTGAGCTGGTCTCGGTACCCGTTTCTTAAGAAGGCCGCTTTGGCGCATGATAAATTCTCTGACGAGAGGGGTTTTAGATTTTTTTCCTCTGACGAAGGCAGCCAACTCATCGATAATGCCTCCATCAGATGACAGGAACATATGGTGAAGCCTTACGTGCAGGACGCCGTCTCTCGTTCTAGACGAGATCATGCTTGTAGAATTGTCGGTGATCCTGAGGGAAACTTTCTTGCCCGCGGCTTTTTGAAGATGGTCTCTCAGCGTTTCTTCGGAAAGACCGAACGGCAGGGTTAGTTGGGCATCGGTTCTTCTAGTAATGCTTCTTAAGCTCCACAAGTACCTGTTTCGCAACGTTCTTCAGCGTTTCGAAGACCCCCGGTCCTGTTACTGCAACAGCTTCGAAAGAAGGGGTGTTCCTCGGATTGAGGAGTTTGTTCATATTCACGACGGGAGCAACATTGGGTAGGTCTCTCTTATTGTATTGGACCGTATAAGGGAGTTTGTCGAGGTCATAACCCTGCTCGGCAAGGTTGATCCTGAGGTCATCGAGGCTCTCGATGTTCGCTTCCATCCTCTCGATCTGGCTGTCTGCGACGAATACGACGCCGTCGACACCTTTCAGGATGAGCTTTCTGCTGGCCGCATAAAAGACCTGGCCGGGGACCGTATACAGATGGAACCGCACCTTGAACCCCCTGATATCTCCGAGCGCAAGCGGCAGAAAGTCAAAAAAGAGCGTCCGCTCGGTCTCGGTCGCCAGGGAGATCAGCTTGCCCTTCTGGTCCGGGTTTGTTTTCTTATAGACATATTGTAAATTAGTCGTCTTCCCGCAGAGTCCGGGGCCGTAATACACAATCTTGCAATTGATTTCACGCGAGGAGTAATTTATAAAGGACACTGAGTCAGATCCCTACCTGAATAGATTGTCGATGTCTTCATCACTGATTTCGGCAAAAGGCGATTCGTCCAGCTTGCCCTCGCCTCTATCACGCTCGGATTTGGCGGTGATATCGTTGAATATTTTTACCAGGGCCTCGGAGACCTTTTTTACCCTGAGACGCACCAGCCCGAGAGAGGACCTGCTGTCGAAGATGACCACCAGGATTATCCTCTGCCCTATGAGCGAGATGTGGATATTGTCTTTTTCGCCCTCATGGAAAAGGATCGTGAACTCCTTCTCGCCAAGGAGCCGGGCGATCCCGCCCGTGGCCGCGATATTGCCCGCGGTGAGAGAGGCGAGCGACGTGGTATCGATATCGTGCGTTTCACCGGCCGAGGCTATCAACTGGCCGTTCTTGTCGACGAGAAAAACGACCTTTGCATTCGTCTGCAGGTAAAGTCTCTGGAGTTCTTCGTCAATCTTACTGAACTCCTCTTCATACATTACGAGATCGGAGCCGCTCATGGTACCTACAAAAATATCACAAGTGGTATCGCATAATCAACCGCATTTTGCTTCTCTCTGCAATTTTTCCCATTCGGCGTCGACTTCTTCCTGTACTTTTTTCAGCAGCCACTCGTTCTCGGGGGTGAAGAGATGCTTGAACCTGCCCTGGGGCTTCATGAAATCAGCTATCGGTAATTTCTCCTTCGGAATGACGGTGACCTTTGTCACCCCGTTTTCAATCTCGTAGAGAGGCCAGTAGCACGTGCTTACCGCCAGCCTGCTCAGCGTGATCGCGTCGTTAGTCTTCGACCGCCAGCCCCTGTTGCAGGGAGAAATGACGTTGAGGAACTTCGGCCCTTCATACGAATGGGCCTTCTGCACCTTCTTCATAAGGTCCATCCAGTGAGAAGGAGACGCCTGCGCTGCAAAGGGGATATTATGGGCGGCCATTATCTTCGTCAGGTTCTTTCTCGAACGCAGCTTCCCGGGGATGGCATCTCCGGCAGGGCATGTCGTCGTGTCCGCGCCGAGCGGGGTCGCACTCGAACGCTGGATCCCGGTATTCATGTACGCGCCGTTATCATAGCAGACGTACATCATGTCATGACCGCGTTCCATGGCGCCGGAGAGGCTCTGGAAGCCGATATCATAGGTCCCGCCGTCGCCTCCGAAGGCGATAAACTTCACGTCCTTGTCGATCTTGCCTCGTTTCTTCAGTGACCTGTACATCGTCTCGACGCCCGACAAAGTCGCCGCGGCGTTCTCAAATGCCGTATGGATCCAGGGAATCTTCCATGCGGTATATTCTGAAATGCAGGTCGATACCTCAAGACACCCGGTCGCGTTTGCGGCTATCACCGGACCCTCAGTGGCAAGAAGCACCATCTTCACGATAATCGGCGCACCGCAGCCGGCGCACATCCTGTGGCCGTGGGTCAGGCGCTCTTCCTTTTTCGAAAGCTCTTTTAACGTAAGTCCTGTCGCCATAGTCTATTCCCTCACTCCTATATATTCTTTGAATATTTTTATCTTTCCGCCGTCAGCTATCTCTTTGAGTTCGTTCAGGACAAGCTCCGCATGGGAGGGCAGATAATCCCTGCCTCCGAGACCGTAGATCTTGTTGATGAGCGCCGGCCTGTTCTTAAGCTGATACAGCGCAGAGCTGACCTCCATAAACAGCGGACCGTATCCGCCGAAGGAATCGGCCCTGTCCATTACGCAGACCGCCTTCGTGTTCTTAAGCGCCTCAGCCACCTCTTCGTAAGGGAAAGGCCTGAAGAGCCTCGGTTTGAGGAGCCCCGCCTTGATTCCCCCGGCCCTGAACTCGTCGATTACATCCTTTGACGTGCCCGCGGCAGAATTCAGTATGACCAGACCGATATCCGCATCTTCGAGCCTGTAAGATTCAAAAAGCCCGTATTTCCTGCCGCTCATCTTCTCGAAATCCTTCGCGACCTCAAGGACGACGTCCTTCGTCTTCAGCATCACCTCGTGCTGCGCCCTCTTGTATTCGTGATAAAGGTCGGTAAGGATCAGCGGTCCGTAACTCTTGGGCTTATCGAGATCGAGGAGCGGATAGAGGTTCTTGAATTCGCCGACAAAGTTCTTCACTTCAGCGTCCTCGAGATACTCCAGTCTCTCTATGGAATGGCTGATGATGAACCCGTCCATGCAGACCATTACCGGCAGTCTTATGTCCATATGCTCGCCTATCTTGAAAGCCTGGATAGTATTATCATAGGCCTCTTGGCCGTTTTCGGACCAGATCTGTATCCATCCCGTGTCCCTCGCGCCCATCGCGTCCGAGTGGTCTCCGTGAATGTTCAGCGGGGCCGAGAGCGCACGGTTCACTACCGGCATGATGATCGGGAGCCTGTCTCCGGAGGCGATGTGAAGCATTTCCCACATAAGGGCGAGTCCCTGAGAAGACGTCGCGGTCACGACCCTTCCCCCCGCCGCAGAAGCGCCGATGCAGGCGGACATGGAGCTGTGTTCACTCTCGACAAGGACCGCCTCCGTATCGACTTTACCGTTCGAAATATACGATGCATACCTTTGCATCATGTCCGTCTGCGGAGTGATCGGATAGATCCCGCAGACATCAGGATTGACCTGCCGAAGCGCATTGGCGACCGCTTCGTTCCCTGTAACCGCTACAACCTTGGCCATCTATTTGCCCTCCTCAACCATTACTATCGCCTTCTTCCCCTTTTTGCCGGGGCACTCGAGCTCGCATATACCGCAGCCCTTGCAAAAATCATAGTCGAATTCGGCCCTCTTGCCGTCTTTGACCTTTACCGCCATGTCAGGACAATATACCCAGCAAAAAAGACAGTGTATGCAGTTCTCTTCCTTCCATACCGGCCTGAAGGCACGCCACGAACCTGTCTTGAATTTAACTGCGCTTCCCCCTTCGAGCACCACAGAGCCCGCAGGCAGGTCTCTCCATCCCTTTTGTTTCATCCTTCTTTTACCTCCTCATAACCTCTTTTCGTTGCCTCGAGGTTCCCGTCTATGACCTTCTGTGCGAATTTCTTGCCGAAACTCTTCCTCACATCTTCGAGGAGATGATCGAGAGTGATCAAACCGGTAACCTTGCAGAGCGCACCGAGCATGGGGGAATTGGGCATCGCCCTTCCGAAACAATCGATCGCGATCTTCGTTGCATCGACTGTATAGACCTTCTGTTTCGGTCCTACGCCCAGCTTTGCCCTGATCTCCTTCGGGTCTTTCGTCGTATTGATCACAAAGACGGTACCCTCTTTAGCCCCTTCGGCGATATTGATGCTGTCAAGAAGGGTCGCATCTACAACGCTCACCACGTCCGGGCTCAGGACGGGACAATGCATCCTGAGTTCCTTCGAACTTACTCGGTTATAGGCCCTAAGCGGTGCTCCGGCCCTCTCGGGTCCGTACTCCGGAAAGGCCTGTACATGTCTCCCGCCACTCAGGCAGGCGTCCGCAAGCACCTTTGCCGCAGTCACAGTTCCCTGTCCGCCGCGCCCGTGCCACCTGATCTCAGTCATTTCAGCCATAATCTCCTCCGGGTAATAAAATGGACTTTGATTTTAATTAATTTTCCCGATATTTTTCAACAAATTTATTAATATATTTAAATTTTTAATGCGATTTGACTAAATCGGGATACTGTTCTATAGTTTATTCCATTATGGTGCAGAGCATGACAGGCTTCGGCAGCGCAGAGAAGGACGGCTGCAGAATAGAAATCCGGTCGGTAAACCACAAGTTTCTCGATATCACCATGAGGTCCCCTTCTTTTTTGAACAAGCTCGAAATTCCCTTCAGGAACATGATTAAAGAACGTTTTGCGAGAGGGAAATTCGATATCGGGATCACTGTATCGGAACTCGCTTCAGCGGAGCTGAACATCAATACGGAGGCCGTAAGAAAAATTTACGAGGCATTTAAGGGCCTGCAGGAGGAGCTCTCGGTGAAGGGCCAGATCGACATCAATACCTTCATCAGCCTTCACCAGATGTTCATCGAAGCAAAACCGAAGTACGACCTGGAACTAATAGCGGTCATCTTTGCCCAGGCATTGGATGACCTCGCCGGTATGAGGTCCAGGGAAGGCGACACGCTTGGAGCGGAACTTACAGGGATCGCCGAAGAGCTCGGTGTCTACAACAAAAGGGTCCAGGCGTCCTGCGATAAGATACTTACAGAAGTCAGGGACAAGTTCAATGAAAGACTGAAGCTGCTTCTGGAGGGGCAGGAGATAGACGAGGGCCGCGTATTGCAGGAGGCCGCGATATTCGCCGCCAAACTCGACATTGCAGAGGAGATAGCGCGGATAGACAGCCACCTTGCTCAGTTCAGGGAAATCCTCTCAACTGGTGGTATAATAGGAAGAAAGTTGGACTTCATCCTTCAGGAACTCAACAGGGAAGTCAATACGATCGCATCGAAATCAGCTGACTACGGGGTTTCGAGCATCACTGTAGAAATGAAGACCGGGATAGAAAAAATGAGGGAGCAGGTCCAGAACATACAGTAACCCAAAAAATGGAGAGGTGGACATGAAGAAAGGTGATACAAGTCCCGTTCTCGTCAACATCGGATTCGGAAACGTGGTTGCATCATCCAAGGTTGTCGCTATCGTGACGCCTGGATCGGCGCCCATCAAGAGGATGAGGGAAGAGGCAAAAAAAGACAGGAAACTCGTCGATGCGACACAGGGCAGGCGTACGCGCTCCATCATAGTCACCGACAGCAACCATATCATCCTCTCTGCGCTGCAGGCCGAGACCATCACCCAGAGGTTCCTTGAAGGAAAGAACGACATTGCAGAGGAAGGCTAAAGGGAGCATCTTCGTAATTTCCGCGCCTTCAGGGGCGGGAAAGACAACAATCTGCGCAAAGATCATCCGGCGGGACCCGAACATCAGACAGTCCGTTTCATTCACTACGAGACTGCCCAGAAAAGGTGAGACCGACGGCGTCGACTATACCTTCATCGGTAAAAAGGCGTTCCAGCGGATGATCGAACGGAACGAGTTCATAGAGTGGGCAGAGGTGCACGGCAACTTTTACGGGACCTCGCGAAAAAGACTCGAGGGGATTATGCGGTCCGGGTTCGATGTGCTTCTCGACATCGACACCCAGGGCGCCAGACAGATCCGGGACGCCCTGGAGGGAGGGGTTTTCATATTCATACTTCCGCCTTCAGTAAAGGTCCTCAGGGAGCGGCTTCAGGACAGGAAGAGCAATACTAGAGAGGACATGGAACGGCGTCTCCGGCGTGCGGCGGTCGAAATAAAGGACTATATTATGTACGATTATGTTATAGTTAATGACCTGCTGGGGGACGCTGTAAGACGACTCGAGGCCGTAATCACCGCCGAAAGGCTCAGCAGCAACAGGATAGATCCGAAATGGATCAAGGACAATTTTCTTAAATGAGGAGGAAGGAATGGACATCATTTCCCTGCCCGTAGAGTACGACAACTCTAAAATCGACGGCAAATACAGGCTGGTTGCAATCGCTTCGCAGAGGGCCAAGGACCTCTCGCTGGGGGCGAAG
>Ga0316628_100004314_pt1 | contig 11133 bp, 9 predicted proteins | sample OWC_Aug_M2_C1_D5_FD_207648 | JGI IMG/M metagenome (GOLD analysis project Ga0316628, IMG submission 207648) | Wetland soil microbial communities from Old Woman Creek delta, Ohio, United States - OWC_Aug_M2_C1_D5_C | ecosystem: Environmental > Terrestrial > Soil > Wetlands | place: USA: Ohio... | reverse complement strand
CGATGGCAGGCGATGACCGCGAGGACATCGAGCGCAAGACCCAGGCCCTGGAGCAGGCGTCGGCGGCGGTCCTGCAGAAGAGCTACGAGCAAGCCGCGGGCGCGTCCGGCGGTTCCGCGGCGGGCGCGGCGGAGGCGAAGAAGGACGATGTGCTGGATGCGGAATTCGAGGAAGTGAAGGACAGCGACCGCAAGAAGGCGTGAGCGTCCGGAAAAGAGCGACCGCGTCGATGTGATGAGCCGTGAACCGCCGGTACAGTAGTGCCGGCGGTTCCTTTGTTATAGGGCTGTGATGGCGAAACAAGATTATTACAAGTTGCTCGACCTGCCGCGCAACGCGACCGAGGCCGACATCAAGAAGGCGTATCGCCGCCTCGCGATGAAATTCCATCCGGACCGCAATCCGAACGACCCCGAGGCCGAACATCGCTTCAAGGAGGCGAAGGAAGCCTACGAAATCCTGACCGATCCGCAGAAGCGCGCGGCCTACGACCAGTTCGGCCATGCCGGGCTGCAAGGCGGGCGCGGCGGGGGCTTCGGCGCCGGGGACGCGTTCGGCGACATCTTCGGCGAGATGTTCGGCGATATCTTCTCGGGCGGACAGCGCGGCCGCTCCCAAGTCTTCCGCGGCGCGGATTTGCGCTACGAATTGGAACTCGACCTCGAACAAGCCGTGTTCGGGACCGAGACGACGATCCAGATTCCCTCGCTGTCGGAGTGCGCAACCTGCGGCGGATCGGGAGCGGCGAAGGGTTCTTCGCCGAAGACCTGCGATACCTGCGGGGGGCACGGCCAGGTCCGTGTGCAACAGTCCATATTCACGATCCAGCAGCCGTGCCCGCGCTGCAAGGGCCGCGGCAAGATCATCAGCAACCCCTGCGATACCTGCCTGGGCCAGGGCCGCGTGCGCAAGGAGAAATCCCTCGCGGTCAACGTGCCCGCGGGCGTCGACAACGGCGATCGCATCCGTTTGACCGGCGAGGGCGAGGCCGGGCGCAACGGCGGGCCCGCCGGCGATCTGTACGTCGAAATCCATGTGCGCGAACACGCGATCTTCGAGCGCGAGGGCGCAAACCTGTCATGCGAAGTGCCGATCAGCTTCACGACGGCGGCGCTCGGCGGCTCGGTCGAGGTGCCGACGCTCGACGGCGAAGTCGTGCTGAAAATTCCCGCGGAGACCCAGTCGGGACGGGTATTCCGCGTGCGCAACAAAGGTGTCGTGCCCGTACGCGGCGGCTCCGCCGGCGACTTGTTCTGCCGCGTCGTCGTCGAGACGCCGGTGAACCTGCACACCGAGCAGAAGGACATGCTGCGCCGCTTCGAAGCGACGCTGCAGCACGGCAGCCACAAGCCGCGCGAAAAGACGTTCTTCGAGGGCGTCAAGAAATTCTTCACCGGCGCCCTCGACTAGAGGTTGGATCAAGGCCCATGCACCCTTTGGTCATCTTCGGCATCACCGGGCGCATGGGACAGTCGCTCGTGCGCGCGCTCGCCGGCGCGCCGGGCCTGAAACTCAGCGCCGCGGTCGCCTCGGCCGCGAGTCCCTGGCTCGGCAAGGACGCGGCGCAAAGCGGGACACCGACCGGTGTGCCGATCGGCGCCGACGCGGCAGCCGCCTTGCAAGGCGCGGCGGTCGCCGTCGACTTCAGCCTGCCGCAGTCGGTCGCCGCGCACGCGCTCGCCTGCGCGGCGGCGGGGGTCCCTCTGCTGGTCGGCGCGACCGGCTTGGATCCCGCGACACAGGAGGCGCTGCGAACTGCCGCCGGCCGTATTCCATTGCTGATCGCCCCGAACACGAGCGTCGGCGTCAACGTGATGGAGCGGCTCGTTGCGATCGCCGCGCGTAGTCTCGGCGAGGCCTACGACGCGGACATCTTCGAGGCGCATCACCGGATGAAGCGCGACGCGCCGTCGGGCACGGCGATCGCGCTCGGCGAGGCGGTCGCCGCCGCACGTGGCCGGACGCTCGCGGACATGGCGGTATTCGATCGGCACGGCGACGTCGGACCGCGGCGCGATCAAAGCATCGGCTTCGCGGTCGTGCGCGCGGGCGACATCGTCGGCGAACACACGGTCATTTTCGCCGCCGACGGCGAACGCCTGGAAATCACCCATCGTGCCGCCGATCGGGCGATCTTCGCGCGCGGCGCGCTGCGGGCGGCGGAGTGGCTCGTCGGCCGCCCGCCCGGCCTCTACGGCATGCAAGACGCGCTTGGTCTTTGACGCCTGAGCCATAGACACGCCGGCCGCTCATCGCTATCATTCGCGCCCGGAAACCGACTGCTGAATCAACCACCAAGCGGGAGGCCGTTCTTAAGACGAACGCCTCCCGCTTTGCGCATCTAAGCAATGCGCGAAGCGAGGAACCGGAGTGTCAACACCTGCTGTGCTAGCTCTCGAAGATGGCACCGTGTTTCGCGGCGTCTCGGTAGGCGCAAGAGGAAACACGACGGGTGAGGTGGTTTTCAATACGGCGATGACCGGTTACCAGGAAATCCTGACCGATCCCTCGTATTGCCGCCAGATCGTTACCCTGACGTATCCGCATATCGGCAACACCGGCACGACGCCCGAGGACCTTGAGTCCGCCGCGATCTACGCCGCGGGCCTCGTGATTCGCGACCTGCCGTTGCTGCATTCCAATTGGCGTTCGACCGAGTCGCTCGGCGATTTCCTGGTCCGCTCCAAAGTCGTCGCGATCGCCGAGATCGATACGCGCAAGCTCACGCGCCTGCTGCGCGAGAAGGGCGCGCAGGCCGGCTGCATCATGACCGGCGAGAACATCGAGGAAGCGAACGCCGTGCGCGCGGCGAAGAAGTTTCCCGGCTTGAAGGGCATGGACCTCGCCAAGGCAGTGACGACCAAGCGCTCCTACCAATGGAACGACGGCGGGCTGTGGAAACCGGCACGACGCCCGCCGCGGCCGCAAAGCCGCCTGCATGTCGTCGCCTATGATTTCGGCATCAAGCGCAATATTTTGCGCCTGCTCGCGGACCACGGCTGTCGTATGACCGTCGTCCCGGCGCAAACGCCGGCAGATCAAGTGCTTGCAATGAATCCCGATGGTGTTTTCTTATCGAACGGGCCTGGCGACCCGGAGCCGTGCGAGTACGCGATCGAGGCGATCGCGCGTTTCCTCGACACCGACCTGCCGATTTTCGGCATCTGCCTCGGCCACCAGTTGCTCGCGCTCGCGAGCGGCGCGAAGACCATGAAAATGAAATTCGGCCATCACGGCGCGAATCACCCGGTTGTCGAGCTCGCCTCAGGCCGTGTATTTATTTCTTCGCAAAATCATGGATTTGCGGTCGATGAATCGACTTTACCTGAGAATCTCAAGCCGACGCACCGATCCTTGTTCGACGGCACCTTGCAGGGCCTCGTGCGCAGCGATCGGCCGGCATTCAGCTTCCAAGGGCATCCCGAAGCAAGTCCCGGCCCGCATGATTTACGCCTGCTCTTTGAGCATTTTATATATTTAATGATCAAACGCTTACAGGCGAATTCTAAAGTGAAAACTCCGATCAAGCAGAAGACCGCCGAGAGTTGACGCGTGCCGAAGCGAACCGACATAGACAGCATCTTGATCATCGGCGCGGGACCGATCGTGATCGGCCAGGCCTGCGAGTTCGACTACTCGGGAGCTCAAGCGTGCAAGGCTCTGCGAGAAGAGGGGTATCGGGTCATTTTGGTGAACTCGAATCCGGCGACGATCATGACCGATCCGCAGATGGCGGATTCGATTTACATCGAGCCGATCAACTGGCGCACGATCGCACGCATCATCGAGAAGGAACGGCCCGCAGCGCTGCTGCCGACGATGGGCGGCCAAACGGCGCTCAACACCGCGCTCGACCTCGCGCGCGAGGGCGTGCTCGAGAAATTCAACGTCGAAATGATAGGCGCCTCGAAGCGCGCGATCGACATGGCCGAAGATCGTGAACTGTTCCGGCGGGCGATGGGCGAGATCGGGCTCGCGACGTCGCGCGCGCGCATCGCGCACAGCATGGAAGAGGCACTCGCCGTGCAGGCGGAGATCGGCTTTCCTACCGTGATCCGGCCGTCGTTCACCTTGGGCGGCAGCGGCGGCGGCATCGCCTACAACCGCGAGGAGTTCGAGAGCATCGTCGGCCGCGGCCTCGATGCTTCGCCCACCAACGAAGTCCTCTTGGAGGAGTCGGTCGTCGGCTGGAAAGAATACGAAATGGAGGTCGTTCGCGACCGCAATGACAATTGCATCATCATTTGTTCGATCGAGAACGTCGATCCGATGGGCGTGCACACGGGCGACTCGATCACCGTCGCACCTGCGCAGACGCTGACCGACAAGGAGTACCAGCGGCTGCGCGACGCTTCGATCGCGGTGCTGCGCAAGATCGGCGTGGACACCGGCGGCTCGAACGTGCAGTTCGCGGTCAATCCGGACGATGGGCGGATCCTCGTGATCGAAATGAACCCGCGCGTGTCGCGCTCGTCGGCACTGGCTTCGAAGGCGACCGGATTTCCGATCGCGAAGATCGCGGCGAAGCTCGCGGTCGGCTACACGCTCGATGAACTGAAGAACGACATCACGGGCGGGGCGACGCCGGCCTCGTTCGAGCCGGCGATCGATTACGTCGTCACGAAGATTCCGCGCTTCACGTTCGAGAAATTTCCGGGCGCGAACACGCGCTTGACCACGCAGATGAAATCCGTCGGCGAGGCCATGGCGATCGGGCGGACGTTCCAGGAATCGATGCAGAAGGCGCTGCGCAGCCTCGAAACCGGATACGACGGCTTCAACGAGCAGCTCACGCTGCCGCTCACCGAGGAAGCCGAGAACCAGCTGGGCTACGAGCTGCGCTGGCCCGGACCGAACCGGATCCTGTACGTCGCCGACGCGTTTCGCGCGGGTTGGACGCGCGACCGGGTATTCGAGGCGACGCGCATCGACCCGTGGTTCCTCGCGCAGATCGAGGATCTCGTGCGCGAGGAGGCCAAGATCCGCGCCGAGAGCTTCGACGCACTCGATTTTTCACGTCTAAGGGTGTTGAAACGCAAGGGATTTTCGGACTCGCGGATCGCGACCTTGGTCGCCCGCGACGCCGCCACGGTGCGCAGCCGCCGGCGCAAGCTCGGAATCCGCCCGGTGTACAAGCGCGTCGATACCTGCGCCGCCGAGTTCGCGACGTCGACCGCGTACCTGTACTCGACCTACGACGAAGAGTGCGAGGCGAATCCCACGTCCCGCCGCAAGATCATGATCTTGGGCGGCGGCCCGAACCGCATCGGCCAGGGGATCGAATTCGACTATTGCTGCGTGCATGCCGCGATGGCGCTGCGCGAGGATGGCTTCGAGACCATCATGGTCAACTGCAATCCCGAGACCGTGTCCACGGACTACGACACTTCCGACCGGCTGTATTTCGAACCGCTGACGTTCGAAGACGTCATGGAGATCATCGAAACGGAGAAGCCCGAGGGCGTGATAGTGCAGTTCGGCGGGCAGACGCCCTTGAAGCTGTCGCGCGCGATCGCCGCCGCCGGCGGTCCGATCATCGGCACGACGCCCGACAGCATCGACATCGCCGAGGACCGCGAGCGCTTCCAGAAGCTGGTGAGCCAGCTCAAGCTCAAACAGCCCGCGAACGCGACCGCGCGCGCCGAAGAGCAGGCGGTTCAGCTCGCGCGCGAGGTCGGCTTCCCCTTGGTCGTGCGGCCGAGCTACGTGCTCGGCGGCCGCGCGATGGAAATCGTATTCAACGAGGACGACTTGCGCCAATACATGACCGATGCGGTCAAGGTGTCGAACGAGAGCCCGGTGCTGCTCGACCGGTTCCTCGATCTCGCGGTCGAGGTCGACGTCGACGCCGTCAGCGACGGCGAGGACGTGCTCATCGGCGGCATCATGGAGCATATCGAACAGGCGGGCGTGCACTCGGGGGATTCGAGCTGTTCGCTGCCGCCGTATGCGCTGTCGGCCGAGATCCAGGACGAGCTGCGCGCGCAAACGCGCAAGCTCGCGAAGGCGCTGAACGTGGTCGGTCTGATGAACATACAGTTCGCGATCCAGGGCGGCGTGATCTATCTGCTCGAGGTCAATCCGCGCGCATCGCGGACGGTGCCGTTCGTCTCGAAGGCGACCGGCATTCCGCTCGCGAAGGTCGCGGCGCGCGTCATGGCCGGCAAGTCGCTCGCGATGCAGGGGGTTACCCGCGAGATCATCCCGGGCTACTACTCGGTCAAGGAGGCGGTCTTCCCGTTCGTGAAGTTCCCCGAGGCGGACCCGATTCTCGGCCCCGAGATGAAGTCCACGGGCGAAGTCATGGGGACGGGACATTCGTTCGGCGAGGCCTATGCGAAGGCCCAGGCGGCCTCCGGCGTGATTCTGCCGACGCGCGGCCTTTGCTTCATCAGCGTGCGCGACCGGGACAAGCCCGCTGCGGTGCAGATCGCGCGCATGCTGATCGAGCGCGGCTTCGAGATCGCCGCGACCAGCGGAACCGCGCAAGTTCTGGAAGAGTCTGGCATCATTTGCAGGCGCGTGAACAAGGTGCGCGACGGCCGCCCGCACATCGTCGACATGATCAAGAACGACGAAGTGAGCTTGATCGTGAACTCCACGGAAGGTAAGCAGGCGGTGCGGGAATCGCGTTCGATCAGGCGCGAGGCGGTTGCCCGCCGGGTCACTTATTACACGACGGTCGCGGCGGCGCGGGCGACTTGCGACGCCCTCGACCACCTCGGCGACATCGAAGTCAACCGGTTGCAGGATCTGCACAAGGAATTGCCGGCGTGAAGCGAACCCCGATGACCCTGCGCGGCGCGGAACGGCTGCGCGAAGAACTGAAGAAATTGAAGAGCGAAGCGCGGCCGAACGTCATCAAGGCGATCGCCGAGGCGCGCGCGCACGGCGACTTGAGCGAGAACGCGGAGTACCACGCGGCACGCGAACAGCAGAGTTTCATCGAGGGCCGGATCAACGACATCGAGAACCGGCTGTCGAATGCCGAGGTCATCGACGTCACGAAGCTGCCGGCGAGCGGACGCGTCGTGTTCGGCTCGACGATCGAGCTCGAGGACCAGGGCGGCGCGGCGAAGGTGCGCTACCAGCTCGTCGGCGACGACGAGGCCGACATCAAGCAAGGCCTGCTGTCGGTGTCCTCGCCGATCGCGCGCGCGTTGATCGGCAAGTCCGAGGGCGACGTCGTCGACGTCGCGACGCCGGGCGGCACGCGCAGCTACGAAATCATTTCCGTGCGCTACGTGTGAACCACATTCGGAGCCTGTTCCGCGTTCTCTTGGTGTTCACCGCGGGCAGCATGTGGTCGCTGGCCGCATGGGTGGCGCCGACCCTGTTCTTCGCGCAGCCGAACCGGCAATTGGCGGGCCTGCTCGCGAGCCGCCTGTTCCACATCGAATCGATCGCGTGCGCGGCCGTCGCGCTGATCGCGCTCGTGCTGCCCGGCAGGGCGCGATTCACGTGGCTGTATCTCGCCGGCGCGCTGCTCGCGGTCAATCAATGGGTGTTGCGCTGGCCGATGGAAGCCGCGCATGCGCACGGCGCCGCCTACGGCCTGACGTTCGGCGCCTGGCACGGCCTGTCGGCGATCCTCTATATGATCGCGTGCGTCGCGATGCTGTTACTCGTCTGGAATGACGATCTTCGGTAGCAGTTCGCGCCGCCGGTAGAATACGCCGACGTTGCCGATGCGCTGCACCAATTCGCTCCGGGTGCGGCCGGCGAGACTCGCGAGTGCCGCGTCGCGGCGGTCGCGGTCGCCGACCCGCACGCTGACCTTGACGAGTTCATGCGCCGTCAGCGCCTGGTCCAGTTCGGCGGCGACGGCATCGGTCAAGCCTGCGTTGCCGAGCATGACGATGGGGCTGAGCGCATGCGCGAGGCGGCGCAAATGCTTCTTTTGTCGCTCTGAAAGTACCATGCGCGCAGTATAAGGCGAGCCGACGGATAACCGATGCCAAAACGTTCCAAAAGCAGCGCCCGATGGCTCGCGGAGCACGCGAGCGACGAATACGTCAAGCGCGCGCACCGCGAGGGCTTGCGCTCGCGCGCGGCTTTCAAACTCGAGGAAATTCAAGCGCGCGAGCGCCTGCTGCGGCCCGGCATCCGCTGCGTGGATCTAGGCGCGGCGCCGGGCGGCTGGAGCCAATACGCGGCACGCATCCTCGGCGGCACGGGTCGCATCGTCGCGACCGACATCCTGCCGATGGATCCGATTCCGGGCGTCGAATTCGTCCAGGGCGATTTTCGGGAGGACCAGGTCCTCGCCGAGGTCCTCGAGCGCGTCGGCGCCGACAAGGTGAACCTTGTTTTGTCGGATATGGCCCCAAACATGGCCGGTATCGATGCCGTGGATCAGCCCAGAGCGATGTATTTGGCGGAATTGGCGGTGGAATTCGCCGATCGGGTCCTTGCACCCGGCGGGGACCTGTTGGTGAAGTTGTTCCAGGGTGAAGGATTCGACCAGATCATCCGCGATGCGCGCGGCCGTTTCGCGCGGGTTGCCACGAAAAAACCGAAGGCTTCGCGCGCGCGCAGCCCTGAGATCTATCTGTTGGCGCGCCAGTTTGGGATGGTGTAACGTCGGGGAACGCCCGACAGACTTTTTTGTCGTATGGCCATGTGCGACCTGTAGGTGAAACTTGAACGATCTGACGAAACAAATTCTCTTGTGGGTCGCGCTCGCGGTGATCTTGCTCGCGATTTTCAGCCAGTTCGGCGTGCGTTCGGGGCAGCCGGCGGTCATCGATTATTCCCAGTTTCTGACCGAGGTGAAGAGCAATAACGTCGACTCCGTGACCCTCAAGGGGGACACCATCGAGGGCAAGCGGCGCTCGGGCGATCCGTTCGTGACCTACAACCCCGAAACCAACAACGGCGCGCTGATCGGCCTGCTGGAGTCGCAGGGCGTCAAATTCCGCGGCGAACCGCCGAAACAACAGTCGGTGTTCCTGCAGTTGCTGATATCGGCATTCCCGATCCTGCTGCTGATCGGTTTTTGGGCTTACTTCATGCGCCAGATGCAGGGGTCGTCCGGAGGACGCGGCGCCATGTCCTTCGGCAAGAGCCGGGCGCGGCTCTTGGGCGAAGATCAAGTCAACGTCACCTTCGCCGACGTCGCGGGCGTCGAGGAGGCGAAACAGGAGGTCGTCGAAATCGTCGACTTTCTGAAGGATCCCGGCAAGTTCCAGAAACTTGGCGGCAAGATACCGAAGGGTGTGCTGATGGTGGGCTCGCCCGGAACCGGCAAGACGCTGCTCGCCCGCGCGATCGCGGGCGAGGCGAAAGTGCCTTTTTTCACGATTTCCGGCTCCGATTTCGTCGAAATGTTCGTCGGCGTCGGCGCCTCGCGTGTGCGCGACATGTTCGAACAGGCGAAAAAGCACGCACCCTGCATCATTTTCATCGATGAAATCGATGCGGTCGGACGGCACCGCGGCGCCGGCCTTGGCGGCGGCCACGACGAGCGCGAACAGACCCTGAACCAGTTGCTCGTCGAGATGGACGGCTTCGAGGGCAACGAAGGCATCATCGTGATCGCGGCGACCAATCGCCCCGACGTGCTCGACCCGGCGCTGCTGCGTCCGGGCCGTTTCGACCGGCAGGTCGTCGTGCCGCTGCCCGACGTGCGCGGCCGCGAACAAATACTCAAAGTTCATATGCGCAAAGTGCCCTTGGGCGACAACGTGAAACCCTCGGTGATCGCGCGCGGCACGCCGGGCTTCTCCGGCGCCGATCTCGCGAATCTCGTCAACGAGGCGGCGCTGTTCGCGGCGCGCGGCAACAAGCGTTCTGTGACGATGGAGGAATTCGAGCGCGCGAAGGACAAGATCATGATGGGCGCCGAACGGCGTTCGATGGTCATGAGCGAGGCTGAGAAGCGCAATACGGCGTTCCACGAAGCCGGCCACGCGATCGTCGGCTTGAGCGTTCCTGAACACGATCCGGTTTATAAAGTGACGATCATTCCGCGCGGCCGTGCGCTCGGCGTCACGATGTTCCTGCCGGAAGCCGACCGCTACAGCACGAGCAAGCGCCAGCTCGAAAGCCGCATCGCGACCTTGTTCGGCGGCCGCGTCGCCGAAGAACTCGTGTTCGGACCGGATGCCGTGACGACCGGCGCGTCGAACGACATCGAGCGCGCGACCGAACTGGCGCGCAACATGGTTACGCGCTGGGGCCTATCTGACCGGCTCGGACCGCAGACTTACAGCGAGGAGTCCGGCGAGGTCTTTTTGGGCCGCAGCGTCACGCAGCACAAACAAGTATCCGACGTCACCGCGCATGTGATCGACGAGGAGGTTCGCCGCGTGATCGACAGCAATTACCAGCGCGCTTACACGATCCTGCAGACCAATTTGGACAAGCTGCACGCGATGTCCGATGCCTTGATCAAGTACGAGACGATCGACGAAGAACAAATCAAGGACATCATGGCGGGCAAGGTTCCCCGGCCGCCGCGCGATTGGGACGACACGCCGACGCCGACGCCGCGAGGTCCGTCGGCCGAAAGCCCCAGCGCGCCGCTCGTCAACCCCGCCGGCCAGCATTAAAGCCCGCCGCCGCAGCGAACGGCTGAACGAGGGCCGGTGGCGTTCGCCATGATCTGGCGTTGCCGAAATCGGAGCATCGAGCTGACGCGTCCGGTCGTCATGGGCATCCTGAACGTGACCCCTGATTCGTTTTCCGACGGCGGCCGCTATGCGCACGGCGGCGCGGCGATCGATCGGGCCGCCGCGCTCATCGCCGAAGGCGCTTCGATCATCGATGTCGGCGGCGAGTCGACGCGCCCCGGGGCATCGGCCGTCGACGCGGCGGTCGAAATGGAGCGCGTCGTGCCCGTGATCGAGCGCATCGCATCGCGATTCGACGTGGCGGTGTCGGTCGACACGAGCAAGCCCGAAGTCATGGCGGCCGCGGTCGCTGCGGGCGCCTCGATCGTCAACGACGTGTATGCGCTGCGCGCGCCCGGCGCGAGGAGTTGGGCCGCCTCCGCCGGAGTCGGTGTTTGCCTGATGCACATGCAGGGCGAGCCGCGCACGATGCAGGAGGACCCGCGTTACGACGACGTGGTTGCGGCGGTCGCCGGGTTCCTCGACGCCGAGCGGCGGCTGTGCCTCGCGGCCGGCATCG
>Ga0316628_100004312_pt1 | contig 11138 bp, 9 predicted proteins | sample OWC_Aug_M2_C1_D5_FD_207648 | JGI IMG/M metagenome (GOLD analysis project Ga0316628, IMG submission 207648) | Wetland soil microbial communities from Old Woman Creek delta, Ohio, United States - OWC_Aug_M2_C1_D5_C | ecosystem: Environmental > Terrestrial > Soil > Wetlands | place: USA: Ohio... | reverse complement strand
GGCACTGCCGCGCGCCGATGGCAAGCTGGAATCGCTCGAAGTCGTCGTATTTCCTGAATCTGCGCGGGGCACAGGAGAGGGTCACTATCCGTGGGACCTGAAGCCGGACAGCTCGATGACCAACGCTACGGTCGCCGACCTTGCTCGATCGTCCAACGGCCGAACGCTGACGCTGCGCTACAAGGGCGGCGAAAAAACGGTGATCGTTCCCGATGGCGTGCCGGTCGTTACTCTGCGGCTTGGCGACCGCTCCCTGATCATTCCCGGCGCCAAGGTGTTCATTGTCGCCGATCCGATTGATGATAAGTTCATCGTCAGGCGCCTGCTGATCGGGCGCAACGGATTGCAGCCACCGATGTGAATTCCCCCGCCCGGTTACGGCAGGCCGTCTGATTCTGCCAGTCGAAAAGGAATTCTCAATCCTGAGAAACGATTCGTGAGCGACCGATAATGCCGGAATTCAGCCAATGAGCAATGCCATCAGTGTCACCATCACCCAGCAAAGCAACTACCGGTTCCTGGTGGATTTCGGCGCCGGGATCCCGCTCCTGGGCGCGGATGAACCGGCCCCCTTGGGCGCGGGCGAAGGGCCGTCGCCCAGTCAGCTTTTGCTCGCGGCAGTGACGAACTGCCTGTCGGCGAGCCTGTTTTTCGCCGTGCAGAAATTCAAGCAGGATGTTGGAGGCATCACCACAACGGGCACCGCCCGGATCGACCGCGACAAAGACAACCGGCTCAGAGTGCAGGAGATAGTGGTCACCGTCCGGCTGGGCAGGAGCGGCGGCGAGATCGACCACCTCGACCGCATCCTGGCCCAGTTCGAAGCCTTCTGCACCGTCACCCAAAGCGTGCGCCGCGGCATTCCAATCTCCGTCACCGTCGAGGACAGTCTGGGCGTGCCGGTGAAAGTGCCTGCCGCCTAGTCGCAGGAATACGGGCCAGGCCATGTGCGAACTCCTCGCGATGTCCAGTCGGCGTCCGACTCATTTGACTTTTTCGCTGGAGACGTTGGCAGCCCATGGCGGGCCGACCAGCAAGTATCGCGACGGCTGGGGCGCTGCTTTCTATCAGGATAAGGATGTAGCGCTCTTTCGGGAGCCGATGGCCGCAGGCGACAGCGCTCTGGTCCGCTTTGTTGAAAAGCAAGGGCCGAGCACCACGCTTGCAATCTCGCATATCCGGCGTGCGACACGCGGCCCCGTCACGCTATCGAACAGTCAGCCCTTCGCACGGGAATTGGCGGGCCGTATGCATGTGTTCGCCCACAACGGAGATCTGCCCGGTATCGAACGCTCCGTGAATCTTGCTTTCGACCATTACCGTCCCGTCGGCACCACAGATTCCGAAAACGCCTTCTGCGCGCTGCTCGAGCGCATCAGCGAGCTTTGGCACGCGTCATCCCTCCCGCCGCCTCTGGACACGCGCATTTCGGTGGTCTCGCAATTCGCTGCCGATTTGCGCAAGCTGGGACCGGCAAATTTTCTCTACGCCGACGGCGAAACCCTGTTTGCGCATGGAGATCGACGCATACAACCTGCCACCGGCAACGTCACGCCCCCCGGGCTTTTTGCGCTGTCGCGCAGGTGCGCGGATGCCGACGAAGCCATCCACGGGAGCGGGATATCAGTCGCGCCCGGTTTCCAGGAAGTCCTGCTGGTCGCCAGTGTCGCGCTTACGGACGAGAATTGGCGGCCTTTCGCGCAGGGTGAACTGGTGGCCGTATCATCAGGCCAACTGGTCAAGGTCGTGATGCCGTGAGCACGATCACGGCAGACAGCCTGAATCGAGGCTGCACGTGCCGCAGCCTGAATGCGCAACGCCTGAACCGCGAGCTGGACGGCGAGCCTTCTCTGAGTGGACTGGCCGACGAAATCGCGCGGACCCGTCCGCACCTGTTTTCGTCGATTGCGGTATTCATCTCGCACGAGCAGTTCGAGCGCATGGCGGCGATTGTCGCCGCGGTCGAGCAAGTCATCGCCATTCCCGCTTACCGCGACGGCGCCATCTCCCGTGCGCCAGCGGTGGCACGGCTTGACTTCGGTCCACGCGGCGCGTTCTCTGGGTTCGATTTTCATCTTGCCGCGGGCGGTCCTCGGCTGATAGAGATCAACACCAATGCCGGCGGCGCACTGCTGAACGCTGCACTGACCCGGGCCCAGCAGGCATGCTGCAGGGAAATGCTGGACGCGGCGTTCGAGCCCGCGACTGCGATTGAAACGCTGGAGGAGGATTTTTTCGCCATGCTCATGGAGGAGTGGCGCCTTCAGCGCGGCGCGGCACCGCTTAGCCGCATCGCCATCGTCGACGACGATCCCGCCACCCAGTACCTGTATCCGGAATTTCTGCTGCTCCAGCGGTTGTTCGCGCGCTTCGGGGTGGAGGCCGTGGTCGCGGACGCGCACACGCTCGAGTGGCGTAACGGGCGACTGCAGCACCAGGGACAGGCCGTGGACATGGTCTATAACCGGCTCACTGATTTCTACCTGACCGAGCCGGCCCATGCCGGGCTGCGTGCGGCCTACGAGACGGCGTCCGTCGTGCTCACGCCCCATCCGCGAGCGCACGCCCTGTACGCAGACAAGCGCAATCTCATCACGTTTTGCGACGAGGTTGCGCTCACAGCGCTCGGCGTGCCGGCGCCGATACGCGCCATACTCGTTGAGGGCGTGCCGAGTACGGAACAAGTGACGCCTGATCGGGCCGACGCATTGTGGGCGGCACGGCGCAGCAGCTTTTTCAAGCCAGCCGCCGGGTACGGCAGCAAGGCCGCCTACCGGGGGGACAAGCTGACGCGCCGCGCATGGCAGGAAATCCAGGCGGGCAACTACGTGGCCCAGGCGCTGGTGCCACCTAGCGAGAGACTCATCGAGGTCGATGGCGTCGAAACCCAACTCAAGCTCGACGTGCGCGCCTATGTGTACGCAGGAAAAATACAACTGCTCGCCGCACGGCTCTATCAGGGCCAGACCACCAACTTCCGCACTTCAGGAGGCGGCTTCGCGCCGGTGTTCCTGGTGCGCCCGTCCGCCAACACATGAGACCGACACTGGCGCCTTCGCTCGCGACCGGTACCCGCGATCATCAAGACGCAATCCGTATAATGGTGGCGAAATGAATCCCGAAGCACCCAGCGGCCCCATATGCCGATGATGCGGCAGTACGTTTTCGCTATGAAGGTCGGCAGAAATTGTCCCAACCGATACTTCGACCTACACCGAGGATCGGGACGTAAAGAAGCTCCCCCAGGAGACGCTCCGGCGCGGCTGTTCGGGTACGGGCGCGTACGATACGCAGTAAATATTGGAGAACGACAGTAATCATGAAAGCGGTTGCGGGGTTACTGGTGCTGGGGACGATCGCGCTTGGGTTGCTGGGCAACGCGTCGATCGCCGCCGCGGGAAGCGGCGAGGTCACATTGATTCACATGGGTGACCTTCATGGCCACTTGATCCCGCGCCCCGGTTTTCGAGAGGGCGAGAGCGGTCAGATGCTGGGCGGCCTCGCACGGATGTACACGAGAATCCAGGAAATCCGCGCACGGGAGAAGAACACACTGCTTGTCAACGGCGGTGATACCGTCCAGGGCTCCGCCGAAGTCCTGTTCACGCGCGGACAAGCCATCGTCGACGTGCTGAACCGCTTCAAGATCGATGCCTTCAATCCGGGCAACTGGGATTACGTTTATGGCAGCCGGCGCTTCGTAGATCTCTTCGCCGGTAAGGCGCCGAAAGCGAACTGGAATGCGATTGCCGCGAACCTGTATTACGTCACTGTCGATGCCGAACCCCAGACGTTCTTTCCGGCCTTCGCCGGCCAGCGCGTGCTGCCGCCTTACATCATCAGGCAGTTCGGTGATCTGAAGGTCGGCATCCTGGGGCTCACCACCGACCGCGGGCTGCCGGCTGTCGGCCGGACCGTCACGAGGGGGCTGGCGTTCTCCAGAGGGGAGCCGGAGCTGGGCGAGCTCATTCCCATTCTGCGCAACGTCGAGAAGGTCGACCTGCTCGTGGTCGCATCCGAGCTCGGCCTGGCCAACAACGTTCGGCTGGCCGAGCGGTATCCTGGAATCAACGTGATCCTCTCCTCCGACATGCATGAGCAAACGCACCAACCAGTGGTCACGCAGAGCGGCACGGTGGTGGTCGAAGAGGGCCAGGATGGGACCATGCTCGGTGAGCTCAATCTCGAGATCCGCAACGGCCGGCTCGAGAGGTGGCATTGGACCGCGCATACCATCAGCGACGCCATCCCGGAAGACTCCGCTATCGCGGAAGCCGTGAAGCAAGCGCGCAAATCCTTCGTGAGCGGGCCAGATTTCGTCGAGCACACCAATCCATTCAGCGGGGCGAGGTTGACGCGCCCGATCGATGCAGTGGTGGGCAAGACGAAGATCGCGCTGAATCGAGCCGGCTTCTCCGGCAGCGAACTGCCCGCGGTCATCGAAGGCTCGGCGCACGATCTGCTGACGGATGCTTTCCGCGCCGTATCGAAAGCGGACGTAGCGGCCATGCGCGGGTTTCGCTATGGAACGCATATTCGGCCGGGACCGATCAAGCTCGAGGATCTCTACCACTTCATCCCCATCGGTCCAGAGATCGGTGTGGTCCGGATCCAGGGCCGGTGGCTCAAGCGGCAGCTCGAGAATTCCGCCGAAGGGGCCCTGGATCCGAACCCGGCGAACTGGACCGGCGGGTGGCTGTTCGGCTACAGCGGTCTCACGCTGGACCTCGACCCTTACCGGGCGTCCGGATTCCGGGTGTCGAACATCCGCGTCGACGGCAAGCCACTCGATCCGGAGGCAGTCTATTCCTACGCCGGATACTGGTATGCGGACGACCCCGACGACATCAATGGGTGCGAATGCCCGAAGGTGCCGGGCACGTTCATCCGGCTGGTGCGTGGCGAAAACGGAGAGATCCTCGACGCCACCGACGTCGTCGCCCGCTATCTGGAGTCTCTGCCGGACAAGGCGGCGGATCCGCAAGTGCACCGAATCCGGCTGCTGAGACCGTTGCCCAAACCGCTCTACGGTTTCCCCGAAATGCAGCCGCTGCACGGTGCCAGGCCGAACTAATCCGGGCCAAGCCCGGCGCTCACACCATCCATTGATTGACATCAACCGGCCGGACACGCCATATACTAGGCTGAGAGGCAGGAGGTAACGTCATGTCCGAGCTACTTTCATTCACGATGGATCTCAAGCAGGAAAAAGACTACCAGTTTCGCGTCAAGTTCGACTCGCCGGGGCGTAGCCGAGCTGATCGTCGACGAGCCCGAGCCACTGGGCGCAGCTTCGGGCCCGAACGCCGCCCGGCTGGTCGCCGCGGCGGTGGCGAACTGCCTGTCGGCGAGCCTGCTCTTCTGCATGCGCAAGTTGAAGCAGAGCCCCGGCAAGCTGCGCGCCGAGGCGACGGGCACGCTTGCCCGCAATGATCGCGGGCGGCTCCGAATCGGCGGCTTCGACGTGAGCATCCACCTTGCAGACGATGCGGCGGGCATCGGTCACTTCGACCGCTGCCTCCAACAATTCGAAGATTTCTGCGCGGTCACCGACAGCATCCGGCAAGGCATCCCGGTGCGGGTGCGGGTTCTCGACAGCGCCGGACGCAAGGTGTACGAGGCCGGCGAAAAACCGTCTGCGCCACCTGCCCCCGCCTGACGCTCGATGCAGCATCGGCTCCTGCCATTCCTTCGCTGGTGGCGGCGGGTAGACCGGCGCTCTACCCGCTCGGACCTCGTCGCCGGTGTCGTCGGGGCCATATTCGTCTTGCCCCAGGGCCTCGCGTTTGCGACGCTCGCGGGCATGCCGCCCCAGTACGGGCTGTATTGCGCCATGGTCCCCACGGCGGTAGCCGCGCTGTTCGGCTCGTCGCTACACACGGTCTCGGGTCCGACCAATGCGGTGTCGCTGTTCGTCTTTGCCGCACTGAGCCCGCTCGCGCACCCCGAATCCCCTGAGTACGTCTCGCTCGCCCTCACGCTCGCATTGCTGTCGGGGGCAACGATGGTTGCTCTCGGAGCGCTGCGCATGGGAGCGCTGGTCAATTTCGTCTCGAACGACGTCATTGTCGGGTTCACCGCCGGCGTCGGCATACTGATCATCGTCAGCCAGCTCGGCAATTTCAGCGGGATTCCACTGCCGCGCGGCGCGCCGCCCGACACGATCAAGGCGCTCGTCCGCGGCGCGCACGAACTACGGCCGTGGGTCGTCGCGGTATCGGTGGCGACTCTGGTGATCGCCGTGGTGTCGCGCCGATGGTTTCCGCGCGTCCCGTACATGATCGTGTCGATTCTGGCAGGCAGCGTCGCGGCCTACGTGCTCAACCGGTGGCTCGGCGCGGACCAGACCGGCATCCAGACGCTCGGCGCGCTACCGCGCAGTCTGCCGCCGCTCTCGCATCCTGCGTTCTCGCTCGATACGTTTGCGCCGCTGGCCGCCTCGGCCATCGCGCTCACCGTCGTCTCGCTCACCCAGTCGATCTCCATCGCCCGCGCCATCGCGCTCAAGTCGGGACAGCGCATTGACGCCGATCAGGAGTTCATCGGTCAGGGGCTGGGCAACATCGCTGCGAGCTTTTTCTCCGGTTTTCCGACCAGCGCTTCGGTGAATCGCTCCGGCCCGAACTTCGAATCGGGCGCGCGCACGCCGCTTGCAGGTGTGTTCGCGGCGTTGCTACTGGCGATCATCGTGCTCGCCTTCGCGCCGCTTGCCGCCTATCTTCCGCTTGCGGCCATGGCCGGCTCGCTGTTCCTCGTCGCCTGGGCGCTCATCGACTTCCACCGCATCCGCGCGGCAATACGCACGAGCCGCGGCTCGGTCGCCGTGATCGCGGCGACGTTCCTCGCGACGCTGCTTCTGCCGATCGAGTTCGCCGTACTGACCGGCGTATTCGTCTCGCTGCTGTTCTATCTGTACCGCACCTCGCGGCCGACGATGCGTAGCCTGGTCCCGGACCCGCGCCACCCCAGCCGCAAATTCGCGGAGGTGGATCGTGGGCTGCATGAGTGCCCGCAGGCGAAGATCCTGCGAATCGAGGGCTCGATCTACTTCGGCGCGGTGAACCACGTCGAGACGCACTTCGAAACGCTGCGCGAAGTGCGGCCCGAGCAGAAGCACCTGCTGGTGATGGCGAAGAGCATCAACTTCGTGGACATGGCCGGCGCCGAGGCGCTGGTCACCGAAGCGCGCCGGCGCCGCGCAGGCGGCGGTGCGCTCTACTTCTACTCGCTGCGCCAGCCCGTGGAGAGCATGCTGCGCCGTGGCGGCTATATCCACGAGATCGGCGAGAGCAATATCTTCCACAGCAGAGATCAGGCGATCGCGGGCGTGTTCGCGCGACTCGATCGATCGATCTGCGCGCGCTGCACTGCGCGGATTTATCTCGAATGCCAGGCGCTGCCGCCGCCGGCGGAGCCTTGGCTGGCCGCTTCCGGCGCGCGATAACAGACCCCGCAAGGCCGGCTCGCGCTCACTCAGCCGGGCGGCGATGTTGCGTCCTGCATCCACCCGGTCAGCTGCACGAGACCGGTCATGATCGCGACCAGCGCGTCCTCCATCGGCCGCTGCGCCAGGCGCAATTTTTCAAGGGCCGGCCCGGCATCCGCGGGCGACTCGTCGAACTCCATGATCAGGTCCTCGACCATCGCGACCTTGAGCCCCGGATGTCCGACGAAACCGAACGCACGTTCGCCGATCTGCCAGAGTACCGGCCGGTCTCTTCGATCGCGCGCGAGGATGCGCGCATAGGCGGGCGGCACCGGCCAGTCGCGCATGTAGATGGCGAGCGGGTATTCCTCCGGCAGGTAGCCGTTCAGCGCGGAGGCGTCGACTCGACACGCGGTGGTCATTTCGAATTCGAGGCTCGCCGGCTCGGACCGTCCGCCGGCCGCGATCGCGAGGATTTGCGCACCCAGCCCGATGCCGATGACCGGGCTCTCGAACATGAGCGAGGCGTGGGCGAGCTTGACCTCCTGCGCCAGCGTCGGCACGTCGCGCCCTCCTGCGCTGCCCCACGGCCCGCCGCCCAGCAAGACGAGCCCGTCGCGCACGCTGTCGAGCGCCGGCAATTGCCCGCCTTCAGTGAACGGGCGAAAGTACTTGAAGCGGATGCCGCGGCCCTCGAGATGGTCTTCGATCAGGCCGAGATATTCGGCCGAGGTGTGCTGGACGATGGAGATGAGCCTCATGCGTTGATCGGCCGGCTGGGCTATCCGCCGCGGTGTCGGATCGATCGGCTTGTACGCGGCACTACGTTGCCGCCCCGAGGGCCACTTCCACCGCGCTGCGGAAGTCGGCCGGCGATACGCTCAGTAGACCTACGCGCGCCTGCGCGAAGAATCGCTCGACAGCCGGGCCGGCCTCGCCGACGGCCACGTTGCGCAAGGCGGCCTCGAGGTCGAAGACGGTGCGCGGCGGGGTAACGAAGAAGTCGCCGGTGATCAGCACCCTGTCGATGCGATCGCGCTGCGCTCCCGCGAGCCTGGCGTAAACGGTGATCGTGCCGCCGGCGCCGGTGTGGCTCGCTGACTGCACTTCAGCACCTGCGCCCGGGTCGTCTATTTCCGCCACAAACGCGTCGGTGCCGATCTCCTCGTCGTAGTACTGCCCAGCGAGCTCTTCTTCCCGCGCGGTGATGGCACCGGCCAGCCCGGTGATGCCCAGACGCTCGGCGAAACCCGCAAGCAGCGCCTGCTTGATCGCTTCGATGGATGGCGCCGCACCGAGCAGTTCCTTCAGCGTCACCACCCGCTGTGCCGCCGAGTCGAGCGAGCGCTTGGCGAGCTTGGCTTCGGGAACATTGAGCGCAGCGGTCATCTCGGCAGCGTTCATGTCCACCAGCACCGTGCCCTGATAGAACAGCGTGTCCTGGTCGAAGAAGCCGCCGGTGCCGCTGATCTTGCGGCCGTCGACCTCGATGTCGTTGCGCGGCCGGTACCGGGCGGCAACGCCGAGCTTGCTCAAGCCTGCGGCCGCCGCTTCGCAGATCTCGCGCGTCAGCTCGGCGAGCGAACCGATGGCGAGCGTTTTGCGATCGAAGACGAGCTCCCAGCCGAGCTGCCCCTCGTCGAAATAGATCGCGCCGCCGCCGGTGATGCGCCGGACCACGCCGATGCCATGGGCGCGGCAATAGTCCAGCTTGACCTCGCTCGACAAGGCCTGGTGGCGCCCGATCAGCGCGGTGGGAGGGAAGCGCAGGAAACGGATCGTGTCGGGGATGCTGCCCGCTTTGCGGGCGTCGATCAGAGCCTGGTCGAATGCGATCTGACGCCGGCCGTCGCGGATGCCGGTGTCGATGACCCGGAACGTCCTGGCCATAATCTCAGTTGCGGCGCTCGACCAGCCTGAGCTGGCGGCGGATCTTGCGAAGATCGCTCCTATCGGGCTGGAACGGGAAGCTGGCGATGTTGGAGGGCGGCGAATCCCCGTACGGCCGGTCGCAGGCCGAGATATCCTCCGCAAACTTGCCTGGGCAGCCGGAGGTGCGGAACGCGATACCGGCATCGATCACGGCGTCCAGCTCGCCCTGCGGGATCCCGAAGCCCGTCACCCGGCCTTCGCTATCGAAGCTCATTTGCTCCACCCGCACGGCGCGATAGTCGATCAGATAGCGGCCGAGCTGGACCCGGCGCCATTGATCGCGCGGCGTCGCCGGCAGGTGATCCATCAGCGAGCCCTTCTCCGGGAAGAAGCAGAACATGTGGCTGTGCCCGCCGAGGTCGACCAGGCGCTGCACTAGGCTCAGCGCCTGCTGCTCGGTTTCGCCCATGCCGATGATGATGTGGGCCCCGAACTTCTGCGGCCCGAAGACATCGCGGGCATCCATCAGGATTTCCCAGTACTTCGCCCAGGTGTGCGGCGACTGCACGCCTTTGCCGCGCGTGCGATCGAAGATCGCCGGCGTCGCCGCGTCCAGCGCAACGGTGAAGATATCCGCGCCCAGCTGGTGCAGCCGCTCAACGTCATCGCGCGTCATCGTCGTCGGGTTCGAGAGAATCGATACGGGGATCGCCGAAGGATCGATGCGCTCGGTCCATCGCTTCAGCACGCTCACCGTGTCATGGTCCGACCGCGGATGCGTGATCATCGAGATGCACATCCGGTGGAAGGGGCTCGCTGCCGCATCGCGCGCGACGATGTCGATCACCGTGTCGAGCGGCACGGCCGGCCAGTCCACGCGGATGAAGTTGCGGTCGGCATAGTCGCGTTCCGCCTCGCGGTGGCGAGCCAGCCCGCAATACGCGCAGTTCGCCCGGCAGCCTTCAGGATAGGTGAGAAGCAGATTGAGGCAGCGCGTGCAGGAGCAGCGGTACATCTTCCCCTGCACGACGCCGAGCGTGATCGCCGCGGCCGTCGACATCTGCACATACTCGGGCGAGCGCATGTGCGGCGTGAGGATGTTGTAGTTCGGGAGATAGACGCCTTGCGGCGCCACGTTGTTCGCCTTGACCGGCGCGCCGTTCTTCATCTGCCTGGGCGTCTCGGCAGGCGCCCGCGGCTGCATGAGCGCAAGCGAGTTGTGGTCCGGTCCGGTTCCTGCCGGGCTCGCGACGGGTGTGCTTTCGGGTCGGTGACAGCTCATGGTTCGACTCCCCTCAATTAGGCCGCCCAATACTGCGGATAGGCGATCCAGCCGCGGCGCAGTGCCGCTTTGTCGGGCAGCGCACCCGCGCCGGCGATAGCAGCAAGCTCCGCCCGGCGGCGCAGCGCGCGATCCAGCGCCGCCTTGAAGACGCTTTCGATTTCTTCCTCGTAGTCGGCGCCGGCCGGCCGTATGCCCGTGACATGGCCGGCCGCCGCCTCTCCAGCGAGCCTGCCCGAATGCACCGCCGCCGCTATGCCGGCGCCGGTCACCGGGTTGGCGAGCCCGGCGGCATCGCCGGCGAGGAGCACCAGCGTGCCGCCGAGCATTCCCCACGGCCGCAGCATTCCGCCCACCGGGATCGGGCCGCCGGTCATCTCGAGGATCTCCGCGCCGGCGCGCCCGTTTGCGACGAGGCTCGCATGCAGGGCGGCGACGATGTTCTTGAGCCGCATCTTGTGCGGCGGATCGACGCCCGCGCCGAGGTTGGCGACATCGCCCTTCGGAAACAGCCAGCCGTATCCGCCGGGAATCTCGGCCGACAGGAAGATATCCGTC
>Ga0316628_100004309_pt1 | contig 11141 bp, 6 predicted proteins | sample OWC_Aug_M2_C1_D5_FD_207648 | JGI IMG/M metagenome (GOLD analysis project Ga0316628, IMG submission 207648) | Wetland soil microbial communities from Old Woman Creek delta, Ohio, United States - OWC_Aug_M2_C1_D5_C | ecosystem: Environmental > Terrestrial > Soil > Wetlands | place: USA: Ohio... | reverse complement strand
AACCGCACCGTGGTTCAGGCTCGGGAATCGTCACTACCTGCCTGCGACGTGTCGCGTTGTCGCCGGTCACTTCTCCGGTTCACGAAGCTCGCGGACGAACACCGATCGGCGCGGCGGCGGCATGGGCACCTTGTCCCCGCGCACCGCTTTCCACACGTTCTCGCTGAACGCGATGTCGGGGGCCAGATCCGCTTCGTCGAAGTCGAACGCGAGCGCCTCGGCCGCGCCGGGACCTTTCGGCGGATTGCGCCGGTCGAGCGGGACGCGTGCTTTCTCGGCGATGAAGGGGGCGGAATTGGGTGTCGGCTGAAACGCATTGTAGAGCGGCGTGGCCGCGGCGTCGAGCTGCGTCATCGGCGGCAGGCCGAGAATCAGTTCCATCGTCCGCAGCACGCTCGCGGTGGTGTAGAGGGTGCTGTCCACCGTCGTCCGGCGCAGGAACGGGCTGATGACGAGCAGCACCGAGCGATGCGCGTCCACGTGGTCGGGTCCGTTCTGGGCGTCGTCTTCGAGCACGAAGATCGCGGATTCCTTCCAGAACCGGCTGCGCGAGATCGCCTCGACCATGCGGCCGAGCGCCAGGTCGTTGTCCGCCACCATCGAGACGGGGGTCACCGCTTCGGCCCGCGCGCCCGAGGTGTGGTCGCGCGGAAGCCGGATGATCGACAGGCGCGGGAGGTCGCCGCCGGCCTCGTACTGCCTGAATTCCTTCAGCCAGATGTCCACCCGCGCCTGATCCGTGATGTTCATGTCGAAAGGCGGGAACTCGGGGTGGATCCGTCCTTCCAACCCCGGAACGCTCGCGCGAATCGTGCTGCCCCCGCCGGTCGCCGGCTGGCCCGCCGTGCGTGGGCTGGACCGCACGCGTTCGACGAACTCGCCGTAGCTGCGCACGCTGATGCCTGCCCGCGTGCACGCATCCCAGATGTACCCTTGCGCGGGCGCGGCGATGTTCCCGTAGGGGTTGCGCATGGTGCCGCCGCCCTCGCTCAGGTACACCCCGCCGCGGTTGCCGTAGTTGACGGGCCACATCTTCTCGACGATGTCGGTCGAGTACGCGGCCGTCGAATACGCGTGCCCCCCGTAGCTGACTTCCGCGTTGACGTAGAAGTTGTCGAAGAGCACGTAGTCGCGGGAGATCTTGTGCGCGTTCGGCGTCACCTCCTCCCCGAACAGCGTGATGCTCGCATCCCCGTTGCCCTGGCGCATGTCGCCCAGCACCTGGTCGTACGTGCGGTTCTCTCGGATCACGTAGAAGACGTACTTGATCGGCGACGCGTCGCCGACCACCCGAGGGATGGGTGAGGCCCTGGGAACGTCGGCCGGCGCGAACCGCGTCGCGGCCGTGTAGGGCGTGAGCGAGTAGACCGTGGACGTGTGGCGCTGCAGGGCGGCCTCGTCCGGCAACGGGACAACGGAAAGGGTGCCCGGGAGAAGCGTCGCGATGTACTCGGTGCTCGTGCCCTTCACCGGGTTCGGCCCCTTGGGGTTCGCGCGCGACCTCAGGCCCTTGCCGCTCAACACGTAGATCTGCCGCCCGTCGCGCGAGAACATCACGCCGGTCGGGTACCAGCCCGTCGGGATGAAGCCGCGGACCGAGGAGGGACCGGTGGCATCCGGGCGGCCCTCGGCGTTCGGCCCTTGGCCTTCGGACGATTCGGCGGATGCCGTGCCGACGGAGACGACGGCGACCGCGTTGTTGTCCGCGTTGGCGACGAGGAGCGTGCGGCCGTCGGCCGAGAGCGCGAGCGCGTTGGGCGTCGTGCCCGCGGGCGAATCGGGATACAGCGAGACGGCAACCTGTTCCCGCGCTTTCAACGTTTTCGTGTCGATGATCCAGACCGAGTTCGTGTTCGCGCAGGCGACGAACAGCCTCGTCCCATCGGCCGACAACTCGAGCGCGTTCGGGTGCTCACCGGTCGGCACTTCGCCAATCGGGTCCAGCGTCGCGGTGTCGAACGCCAGTACTCTCGCGCCACCCCACAAGGACACGTAGACCACGCGGCCGTCGGGGGAAACCAGGCACGTGTACGGCTCGGCGGCGAGGCTGACGCTCTTTTCCACCTGGCCCGTCTCGATGTTGACGACCATGAGCGTCTGGGCCAGCACGCGGACGACGAACAGGCGCCTGCCGTCCGGATGCACCGACAGGCCGCCCGTGAACGCCGACTTGACCGGGCTCGGACCGAGCGGGAACGTGCGGCTGGCCGTGACCGCACCGTTGTCGAACATGAACTCACGGACCGCGTTCTCGGCGGACGAGTAGAACCGCTTTCCGTCCGGATGCCACGCAAGCCCGAGCCACGCCTCCTCCACCGGAACGGTGGCGGTCACGGCCAACGTCGCGGTATCGACGATGCTGAAGGTGGGCTTCGAATAGCCGTTGTTGGTGACGACCAGGTACTTCGCGTCAGGTGAGAGGATCATGTTGAGCGGCAGGTCGCTCACCTGCACGTGACGGCCGGCCGGGGAGATTCTCCACCCGTTCGGCAGAAGCGTGACGTCGCCGGCCGGGCCCGGCAGGACGCGCGGAGGCGTCGGCTGGGCGCGCATGGCGACCAGCCCGAACAACGCGACGAGACCGGCCAGGAGTAGCGACAGGCCAATCGAGCGACAGGGGATGCGATGCATGGGGATACATTACAGTAGACAGTAGACGGGAGTCAGTAGACAGTAGAGTTCGTAGACCGTAGACGGTCGACCGCCTGTCGACTTGATCGATGACAAGTGCTCGCCTGTCAGGCTGAACGGCTGTCGTCAGCGTCGATCGATCGTTATGGTCTGCGGCAGCGTCAGTTGGCGGCGGTCTACGAGCTACGGTCCACGGTAAGCGTCAGCATCATGTTCTGGTCCCCTTCCCAGGCCCGCCGTGCGAGCGCCCTGGACCTGCTGGCCCTGCTGGCCTTCGGGCTGCTCGTCCTGGTCGTGTTTCTCGACACGCCGCACGCGTTTCCAGGCCCCGAGACCCGGTTGAATCTCGCGGTCAGGATGCTGCCCGTCTACGCGGTGTTCTCGCTGCTCCGCATGGTGGGCGCCTATATCGTCTCGCTCGCGTTCGCGTTCGTCACCGGCTACTTCGCCGCCACCTCGCCGCTCGCCCGCCGCTTCATCCTGCCGAGCCTCGACATCCTGCAGTCGGTGCCGATCCTCGGCTTCTTCCCGGCGGCAGTGTTCTTCTTCATTCACCTGTTTCGCGGGTCCGTGCTCGGCATCGAGGCGGCCGCGGTGTTCCTCATCTTCACGAGCCAGGCCTGGAACCTCGCGTTCAGCGTGTACGAGTCGCTCGTCACCATCCCGGAAGACATCTCCACGGCCGCCCGAACGAGCGGCGTCGGCGGCATCGTGCGGTGGCGCCGCCTGCTCCTGCCAGCCTGCGTGCCGCGCCTCACCTACAACAGCATGCTGTCCTGGGCGGGCGGCTGGTATTTCCTCATCGCGAGCGAGATCATCACGGTCGGGCCGCGCAGCTACACGCTTCCCGGCCTCGGCAGCTACATCGGCCAGTCGATCGCCGATGGCGTGTACTGGTCGGCGGCGGCGGGCATCGGTGCGCTCGCGGTCATCATCATTCTGCTGCACATCTTCGTCTGGAGCCCGCTCGAGTACTGGTCGAGGCGCTTCCGTTACGAGTACGCGTCGCGCACCGAGGCCGGCCCTCCCCCGCTCGCACTGTCGCTCATCCAGCGCGCGCCGCTCCTGCGGCGCACGTGGGTGCGCGTGCTGAACGTGGCCGCGCGCGGCGGAGGAGCGGTGTCGGCGCACGTCTCCGCGTCGCTCACCGGCGCGTGGACGAAGTACCTGTTCGGCGGCGTCGGGCTGGTCGCGGCGATCGCGATCGCCTGGGGGGGCATAGGGACCGCCGCGCAGCTCGTGCGCCCGCTGCCGCCCGAGGCGGCCGAGATCCCGGCGGCGCTCTGCTACAGCTTCTTCCGCCTGCTCGTCGCCTACGTGATCAGCCTCGCGTGGACGATCCCGCTCGCGTACTGGCTCAGCCTGTCTGCCCGGCGCTCCGCCCGCGTTCTGCCGGTCGTGCAGGTGCTCGCCAGCATGCCGGCCACCGCCTTCTTCCCGGTCATCGTCGCGGCGGTCCTCGCGCTGCACCTCGATCTGAACGTCGCTTCGGTGGCGCTCGTGTTGACCGGCATGCAGTGGTACCTGCTGTTCAACGTGGTGGCCGGCGCGCAGGCGATGCCCGAGGATCTTCGCGAGCTGGCGGCCGCGTCGGATGTCCACGGCTGGTTGTACCTTCGCCGCTTCTTCCTGCCGGTCGCCGCTCCAAGCCTGATCACGGGGAGCCTGACCGGCTGGGGCGGCGGCTGGAACGCGCTGATCATCAGCGAATACCTGACCGTGAAAGGTCGAACCTACGCGGTCGAGGGAATCGGGTCGCTGCTGGACCGCGCCACTTACGTCAAAGGCGACCTGCAGATGATCACGCTGACGATCGTGGCGATGGTCGTCGTGATTTCGTTGATCAATCGCTTCGTCTGGCGCAGGCTATATCAGCGCGCGACGCAGCGGTATCGGCTGGAGTACTGAGGCTTGTTGGCTTTCGGCCTTGGGCCTTGAGCCCTGGCTGCAGAAAGTGAACCCACTCCCGCAACCCGATCGTGCCGAGGATCCCGCCCTCACGCTCGTGAACGTCACGAAGCGGTACGAGACCGTGACGATCCTGCAGGACGTGTCGCTCGAGGTCCGCGACCAGGAGTTCGTCGCGATCATCGGGCCGTCGGGCTGCGGCAAGTCCACGCTGCTGCGCATCGTCGCGGGGCTCGTCCTCCCGAGCTCGGGCGAGGTGTACTGCGAGGGACGGCGCGTCGTCGGCCTCAACCCGGCCACCGCGATGGTCTTTCAGAGCTTCGCCCTGCTGCCGTGGTTGCGGACCGTCGAGAACGTGGCCCTGCCGCTCGAAGCCCGCGGCGTGCCGAGGACCGAGCGCATCCGGCGCGCGACGCGGTACCTCGACATGGTGGGCTTGAAGGGGCACGGCCGCGCGTTCCCGAAGGAGCTGTCGGGCGGCATGAAACAACGCGTCGGCCTCGCCCGCGCGCTCTGCCAGGAGCCGCGGCTGCTCCTGATGGACGAGCCGTTTTCGGCTCTCGACGTGCTGACCGCCCGCACGCTGCGCGACCAGGTGCTCGACGTCCGACAGGCGCCGGACGTGCCGACGCGAACCTTCCTGATGGTGACGCACTCGATCGAGGAAGCGGTCTACATGGCGGATCGCGTCGTCGCGATGCAGGCGGACCCCGGCCGCATCGCGGGCGACATCCCAATAGACATTCCGCGTCCCCGCCGCCCGGACATGCGCGAAGTGCGGCAATATGTCGACGAGCTGTACTCGCTGCTGGTGTGACGATGACAAAGACACCTCCGTTGCCCGACGCCACGATTGGCCGGTTGATGGGATTGCTGGAGACGATGCGGGACACGCCAGGCCCCGACGACATGTACCGCCTCGCAGGCAGCCTGCAGCTCGAGCTCGACGACCTCGTACCGCTCATCGATGCCGCGGAACTGCTCGGCCTCATCGAGGTGCGGGAGGGTGACTACGAGCTGACGCCCGTCGGCCGGCGGATGGCGGATGCCGAGGAGAAGGAACGCAAGGCGCTGTTCCGGGAACGGGTGCGCGACGTGCCGCTTGTGTACCTCATCGTGAGCCGGCTGGCCGAAAGCGCGCAGGGCCAGGTGCCGCGCGAGGAGATCCGCGAGGCGATGCACGGGCATTTCTCGCGCAAGCGGTCCGAACGGCAGATCGACACCGCCATCGACTGGGGCCGCTACGCCGAGCTGTTCGATTACGACGCGGACGCGCAGGATTTCGTCCGAGTGAATGTCTAGTGGACTGTAACGCCTGAATCGGTAGCGGCTCGCTCCGTTGTCGCGCCCCGCGACACGAGCCTCCAAGCACTTCGCACGCGCTACTGAATCAGCCGATACCCGCCACGAGCCCGGGGCCAGTGGAAGAGCACGTGCCGCGGAGATCGCCATGCGAACCTGCCTCACCGTTGTGATCGTCGTCGCGGGCCTCGCGTCCGTCGGCCCCGAGCGGCCTGCCCTGAGCGCACTCGAACGGGCCGTCGAAGGGCGGCTCGGCACCAGCGGGCGGATCGATGATGGCCGCGACACGCCCGCCTGGAGCGTGGTCGAAGGACCGGCCCGGGGCGGCGTCGACGGCGCTGCCCTGAAGAGCGTCGATGGGCAGGCGGCGCGCACGCAGGCCGGGGCACCCTCCACGCCACCACGAACCTGGGACGAACGCCGAATCGATCTGCCGATCGTCGGTCAATCGGTGGCTTACGTGCCGAAGGCAGCGACGAACCGCGTCGTGCTGTTCCTCAGCGGGGACGGCGGCTGGAACCTCGGGGTTGTCGACATGGCGCGGCGCATCGCGCCGAGCGCGGCTGTCATCGGCATCTCCGTGCCCCAGCTCGTGCGGTCCGCGCTCCGGGATTCCGTCTGCTGGTATCCGGCCGGCGACCTCGAGGTCCTGGCACACGCGGCCGAAAAGCGGTTGGGACTGAACGAGTACCGGCCGCCGGCACTCGTCGGGTATTCGTCGGGCGCGACGATCGTGTACGCGGCGCTGGCCCCGGCACCGCCGACGACCTTCGCCGGGGGCATCAGTCTCGGCTTCTGCCCGGACCTCGACGTCGCGCGTCCGATCTGCCACTCGACCGGCTGGACGCCGACCTACGACGCACGCAAGCACCTCACATGGCTGCCGGCCGTGACGACCCTGCCCAAACCGTGGTACCTGCTGCACGGCGTGCAGGACCAGGTATGTTCGCCGGAACAGACGCGCAAATTCGTCAGCGGAATGAAGAACGCGCACCTCGTCGAGTTGGAAGGCACTGGACACGGTTTCGCGAAGCCGGTGCATTGGGGGGAGCCGTTCGACAACGCGCTGGTTGGCATCTGGAAAGCCAACGAACCTCCGCCTCGGGCCACACCGACAGCACCTTCCTTCTCTGCGATCGAGGCGCGGCTCGACAAGCTCGACTTGCCGCTCGAATACCGTTGGCCGCATTCGACCGGTTCGGCTTACCTCATCTTCTTCTCCGGTGACGGCGGCTGGGCGTCACTGGACGATGCCGTCGCCGCCCGGCTCACGGAGCACGGGGTCGCTGTCGTCGGCGTGAATTCGTTGCGGTACTTCTGGCGCATGAAGCCGCCGGCACAGGTCGGCGCGGATCTCAGAAACCTGCTGGCGGCCGTCGGCCGGCCGGTGTTTGTCGGCGGCTACTCGTTTGGCGCCGAAGTGCCGCCGGTCGTCGTGCGCGGCTGGCCTCCGGCTGAACGCTCGATGGTCGACGGGTTCGTGCTCGTCTCGCCAAGCCGCAGCGCCAGCTTCGAGATCGACCCGCTCGACTGGGTGCGGACACCGGCGGAAGATCCGGCCACGCGCGTCGCACCGGCGGTCAGGGAGTCCGGCCTGCCGACACTGTGCGTGATGGGTGCCGACGACACCGAGAGCGGGTGCCTGGCTCTCCTCAAGTCACCGCCGTTCCAGGTGGCCTCGTTGCCTGGCTCCCATCACTTCGATGGCAACTATCACACGGTCGGCGATACGATCGCGAAGTTCATCCAGTCGGTCGGAGGACGTGAACCGAGATCGAGCATTGACGTTCTGGGCTACGATCGACGCTCGCAGGGTGAAGTCCTGCGCCATGATCAGTAGACCGATCGTGCGTGGCTGACCACGCGACAACAGGATCCGCCGTGCCCTACCAGCCACGTCTTCCAGACGGTGAGCCGCCGGTTGAACGCACGCGAACAAGCGGCGGCGAAGGCGACGGACCTCCCGAACGAGGGGAAGAAGACCGCGCAGGTCGCTCCCGCAGACTGCTGGCCGGGTTCGAGACCACCGCGCTCTGGCTGGTCGGGCATGCCCCGCGGTTCCTGCCATTCCTCGTCATCGGGTCCGTCGTCGTCCTGAGCTGGCGCCCGCTGCGCGAGATCCATCCGACCGAGGTCCGCAACGCGCTTCGACTCCTCGATTCCTCCTGGCTCGCCCTGGCGGCGCTCGCGACGGCCGCGAACATCGCGGTAATGGGCCTGTACGACGTCATCGCCTTCGCGCACACGCCGACGAAGTGGAGCGAACGGTGGCGCTACGGCGCGGTTGCGTTTGCCTGGAGCAACTTCGTGACCCTGGGCCCGCTCGCCGGCCCCGCGATTCGCTTCTGGCTCTATCGATCTGCCGTCGAGCGGGTCGGCGACATCGAGGGCGGAGTGGTGAACATCGCGAGCGCGTTCATCTCCGGCCTGGTCGGCTGGTCGTTGGCGGCGGTCGTCGTGCCGCACGCGCGCGAGTTCCCTTGGGCGATGCTGCTCGCCGCCCTCGCGTTCGTGCTCACGCTCGGCGCGGCAATGGCCGCCCGTTTGGTGACCAGCCGTGTCGCGCGGTTTGCGGCCGCTGCGACCCCGGCCACCCCGCTGTGGCTCGCGTGCGTCGGGTGGCTCGACTGGCTGATGGCGGCCCTGGCGTTCGTCGCGTGCACCCGCTCGGCGCACGTCGACGTGCAGGTCGTTGGGGCGGTTCGATCGTTCCTCTTCGGACAGGTGATCGGACTGGTCAGCATGGTCCCGGGCGGCTTCGGCAGCGCCGACGCCTTCTGGATTGCGCACCTTCCGATCGATCCGACCGTGACGTCGGCGGTTGCGCACAGCGCTGCGTCGGCGATCGATCTGACCTACCGGCTCATCTACTACGCGGTCCCGTGGGCCCTCGCGTCGCTGCTGATTCTCGGCTGGGTGACGCACCGGACCCCGCGGCGGATCGAGATCGCCCGCCGCGTCATCGCGGGCATCGTGGGCGCGTCCGGCGCGCTGATGCTGCTGAGCGTCGCGACGCCCGCGTTGCGCGCCCGGCTGGGCCTGCTCGAACAAGTCGTGCCGCTCCCGCTCGTCGAGGCGGGAACGGTGTCGGCGGCGGTGACCGGCGTGCTGCTCCTCGTGCTCGCCCGCGGCCTCGCAAAGGGGTACCGAGCCGCACTCCGGGCGACGGTCATCATCCTCGTCGTCGCGGCGATATCCGCGATTCTCAAGGGTTTCGACTTCGAGGAGGCGATCGTCCTGGGCGCGGTCGCACTGCTGGCCGTCGCGCAAGCGCCGCTGTTTTCCCGGCGGAGCCACGGCGACTGGCTGGAAGGCCGGGACGTGGGGGTCGCCTTCGTCGCCTTGATCGCATTCTTCGTCTTCGGCATCTTCGCGCATCGCGTCACGGCGGCGACGATCGACCGGTTGTCGCAATTCCACTACCACCTCGAAGCATCCCGTTTCCTGCGCGCGGGCCTCACCCTCGCCGTGGCGGTTTCCGCGGTCGCGCTGTACGCGGTGTTGCGCGTGCCGGTGCGCTTCCGGCGCCCGTCGGCCGACGTCATCGAGCGCGCCCTGCAACTCAACAGCGAGATCGGGACGAGCACCACGCCCATGACCGTGGCGAACGGCGACAAGGCGGTGCTCTTCGACGGCGATCGCGGCTTCTGCCTGTACCGGACGGCCGGACCGTACATGGTCGTCTTCTCCGATCCCGTCGTCCGCAACCCCGTGGATCGCCGCGGGTTCCTCAACGCCCTGTTCGCGCTTGCGGGTGAACTCGATCGCCGCCCTGTCTTCTACCAAGTGTCCGCCGATTGGATCCCGCCGCTGCACGACCGCGGCTACGCGTTCTTCAAGCTCGGAGAGGAAGGGCACCTGCCGCTGTCCCGGGTCACGCTGGAAGGCCACGCGGGCAAACTGTACCGGCAGATCGTCCGCCGCGGCGAACGTGACTGCGTGCGGTTCCGCGTGCTGCTGCCGTTCGAGGCACGGCGCGCGCTGCCGCAGCTGCGCGAGATCTCCGACGAGTGGCTGCGCGCCAAGCGGGTGCGTGAGCGCCAGTTCTCGATAGGGTTCTTCGACGAGGAGTACGTCGTCGAATTCCCGGTCGCCGTGGTCGAGGACGCGAGCGGACGCCTCATCGCGTTCGCGAACCTGTTGCCCGGACCGAAGCGCGAGGAGTTGTCGGTCGACCTGATGCGGTACCGGTCCGATGCGCCGAAAGTGATGGACTTCCTGTTCGTCTCGCTCTTCCGGTACGGCAAGGACAAAGGCTTCCGGCGGTTCAACCTGGGCATGGCGCCCCTCGCCAGCGTCGGGGATCTGGCCGGTGCGCACGTGCGCGAACGGCTGGCCAAGGTGCTCTTCCAGCACGGCGAGCACTGGTACAACTTCCAGGGCCTGCGGCAGTTCAAGGAGAAGTTCGAACCCGACTGGGTCCCGCGCTACATGGCGTACCAGAACGCGCTGGAATGGCCGGTGACGATTGCCTACGTGAGCGCGTTGATCGCCGGGACGTGGGGATCGGTGCTGCTGGGAGAGGACTGATTCGGGCGTGTCGCTCGGCAACCACCATCACGTCGTTTCATCCTTCAAGTCGATCCCGAACCGTTCCGCCATCCGGTAGAGCGTGCGCCGATCGATGCCCAGCACCTCGGCCGCGCGCGTGCGGTTCCCGCGCACCGATTCCAGCACGTGGACGAGATATCGGCGTTCGATTTCGTCGAGCGAGGGGAGGTCGGCGAACAGCTGCTGCTCGAGCGGGATGGCCGCCCCCGTGATCGCGGCGGGGAGGTCCGCGACGTCCACCACCGCCCCGCGGCTGAAGAGGACCAGGCGCTCGACGGCGTTCTCGAGCTCGCGCACGTTGCCGACCCACGTGTACCCGCTGAGTGATTCCATCGCGGCGGGCGTCATCGTGACGTTGCGTCCCAGGCGGGCGCACGCGTTGGCGAGGAACCGTTCGACGAGCACCGGGATGTCCGCCCGCCGCTCCCGCAGCGGCGGCACGTGAATGACGATCACGCTGAGGCGATAGTAGAGGTCCTGGCGGAACCGCTGCTCGGCGACGGCGCGTTCGAGATCCGCGTTGGTCGCCGCGACCACGCGCACGTCCACCCTGACGGGACGGCTGGCGCCGACGGGCCTCACCTCCCCTTCCTCGAGCACGCGCAGCAACTTCACCTGCAGCGCGGGCGAGGTTTCGCCGATCTCGTCGAGCAGCAGCGTGCCGCGCTCGGCGCGCTCGAACAGACCCGCGCGGGCACGATCCGCGCCGGTGAAGGCGCCGCGCTCGTGCCCGAACAGCTCGGACTCGA
>Ga0316628_100004308_pt1 | contig 11141 bp, 8 predicted proteins | sample OWC_Aug_M2_C1_D5_FD_207648 | JGI IMG/M metagenome (GOLD analysis project Ga0316628, IMG submission 207648) | Wetland soil microbial communities from Old Woman Creek delta, Ohio, United States - OWC_Aug_M2_C1_D5_C | ecosystem: Environmental > Terrestrial > Soil > Wetlands | place: USA: Ohio... | reverse complement strand
GTCCATCGAGGCCGGTGAGCTGGCCGCCCTGGTCGAGGACCGGGAGAGCGCAGCGGTGATTTCCCCCATCCCGCTTTCACGATGGATGGATTCGGGGGAACGGGACCTTTTCGTGAAGATGGTGAAATCTTACGAGGGCGTGCCCTACAAGCTCGGCGGGAACTCCATGCGGGGGATCGACTGCTCGGCCTTCACGAGGAAGGTCTACGGCATCTACAGCATCGATCTGCCCCGAACGGCAAGGGAGCAGCTCCAGAAAGGGAAGCGCGTGGGGCGCGACAGCCTGGACACGGGTGATCTCGTGTTCTTCCAGACGCGGCGTAATCGCATTCACGTGGGGATCTTTCTGGGCGGGAGCGAATTCTTCCATCTCTCGTCGCGGAACAGGGCAGGGAAGGTCGACAGCATTGATTCGACCTATTTCAGCACCCGCTTCATCAGCGGGGTCCGACTGATGGAAACGGACCGTCCCGCGAAGCTCCAAAACCCGACAGGACCGGGTGCTCCCCTTGCAAGCCCGCCAGCAGTGTCACCCTCGGCCGAGGCGGCTCACTCGCCCGAAAGCTGATCCCCTGCTGTGGCAGTGTACAATATGAACGCCCCGGTTCTTTCAGAAAGAATCGGGGCGTTTTTTACAGCCTCACCTCAAGCCCGTTCGCGGTTCGTGGTTCGACAGGCTCACCATGACCGCTCACGAAACCGCTCTCCCGGATAAGGTATGGATTATTCACCCTCACCTCAATCCTCTCCCCTCAAGGGAGAGGAAGATCAGGGAATGGGTTTTTCATAGGGAGAGGGAACCTATAAGGTAACGTTTCCCAGAGGGAGAGGAAGATCAGGGAAATGGTTTTTCATAGGGAAAGGAAGACTAAAAGGTCTGGTCTTTCTGGACCCGGAACATCATCTTGAGCTCATACACCCCCGAGCCCACACGCTTTTCCATATCGAAGCCCATCTTCTCGAAGACGTGGAGCATGGGCCGGTTTTCAAGCAGGACCTCCGCCGTAAACCCGAGAAGACCCTGTCTCCTGGCGAGGTACGTGAGATATCCGAGCAGCTCCTGGCCGATGCCCTTGTTCTGGTGCTTGTCGCTGACCGCGAAGGCGACCTCGGCCATGTGGGTGTCTTTTTCGATCTCGTACTGACCGAGGCCGACGATCTCCTCCTTGTCCTCCTCGCCGAGCACGGCCAGGATCTCCATCTTTTTCGTGTAGTCGATGACGACAAAGTCCTGGAGGCGCTCGTGGGGCATATCCTTGCGATACGAGATAAACCTCCGGTACATGCTGTTGTCCGAAAGCGAGTAGAAAAAGTCCTTGACGATGGGTTCATCGCTGATCTTTACGGGACGGAAGAGGAGGTTGACCCCCACTCTTGTGGTGCGGTAGGTTTCAAGCTCCTCGGGGTAGATGCCACGCTCACCCGGGATGAAGGCCTGGTCCTTGTAGATGAGCCCGTTTTTCCTGGCCTCCTCGATGAGCCAGGGCCTGAACTTCGGGTGGGCGATGGCGATCAGATCCATGGCCCGTTCACGGACATTCTTGCCCGGCAGATAGGCAATGCCCCACTCGGTGACGACGTACTGGATGTCCCCCCGCAATACCGTGGCCCCGGCCCCTTCCTTGAGGAAGGGGACAATCCGCGAGACCACATCGCAAGCTGCCGTGGATTGAATCGTGAGAATGGTCTTGCCGTTCCGGGCCAGGGCAGCCCCCCGCATAAAATCCGCCTGCCCACCGATGCCGCTGTAGAACGTCTTGCCGATCGACTCGGCCGTGGACTGTCCTGAGAGATCGATTTCGAGGGCGCTGTTGATGGCGACCATGTTGTCCTGCCGGGCGATGAGCAGCGGGTTGTTCGTGTAGTCGATAGCCCGGAAGTCGATGGAAGGGTTGTCGTGGAGAAACTCGTAAGTGGAATGCTTTCCCATGCAAAACGTGGCGACGGTCTTTCCTCGGTTGACGGTCTTGCGGGAGTTGTCGACGACGCCCTGCTTCATCAGCTCGACGATGCCGTCGCTGATTAGCTCCGTGTGGATGCCCAGGTGCTTCTTGCCCTGGAGGTTCGAGAGGACTGCATTGGGGATCGTCCCGTAGCCGACCTGGATCGTATCGCCGTCCTCTATAAGACGGGCCACGTAGTTGCCGATCCGCTGGGCAATCTCCGTGTCGGCGGCAGGGTAGTATTCAAGCAGGGGTTCGTCGTAGGGAACCAGGAAATCGATATCGTCGATGTGGAGGAAGGTATCGCCGTGGACACGCGGCATGTGGCGGTTGACCTGGACCACTAGTACCCGGGCCGTCTCGGCTGCGGCCTTCACGATGTCGACGCTGACCCCCACGCTCAGATAGCCGTGCTCATCCGGGAGGGATGCCTGGAGGAGGGCCACGTCCACCCTCTCGAGACCGCGCCGGAAGAGTCCCGGCACCTGGGAGAGATTAACCGGCGTATAGTCGGCAAGCCCCTTGTTGACGGCCCCGCGGGTGCTGTCGCCGATGAAGAAGGAGTTGTGCCGGAAATTGGACTTGAATTTCTCGTCGGCATAGGGGGCCACCCCGAGGGTGCGGATGTGCAGAACTTCCGCGTCGAAGAATGCCTTGGGATTTTCCTTGACGTAACGGATCATGGCGTGCACGAGGTGCTGGGGCTCGGCGCAGGCTGAGGCGATAAAAATCGAATCCCCCCGGTGGATGTTGCTGAAGATGGCTTTTTCAGAAGCGAATTTCTGAGGGTAGCGCTGCCGCCAGATATCGAGAATATGGGCATTATCTTCCATGGATGGGTTTCACTTTCTGCGTTGTTTAGACTTAAATCAGATTAAACGTGGCCGGACAGGCTGTCAAGACAGGAAATCGCGGATAATTTGTAGGGCCCCTTTTTTGCCTTGATTCCTTGCAGAGTAAACTGTATATAGCAAAAGTTTTGTAAGCACTGCGGATCTTTCCCGGGCGGATAGAGCATGAAAATTCCTCGGACCCAGGTGCCAGGAATTTAGAAACATAATGACGAGATTCATCCGTGATGTTGATCGCTTACCCCGCAGCAACGTTCGACACCGTTCGACAGGCTCACGGCTAGCGCTCACGTCAGGCGCTGCGGGATTGCACGCGCAATCGGTTTCATCTTATTTCTTCAGAGGAGAGGGAGGAGGAGTCATGGAAATCAATCCGCGTACCAAGCGTTCCCTGACCGCCATGATCGAGGATCAGGCAAAAAAATGGGAAGTGAGCCAGAAAAAGAAATTCAAGCAGACGATACGGCCCGTGATTGCCATCTCGCGCCTGCCGGGAAGCGGTGGATGGTTTCTCGCGCAGAAGGTGGCCAAGGACCTGAAGATGGACTACTGGGACCGGCAGATCATCGACGAAGTGGCCAAGAGCGCCAAGGTCAGCAAGCGGATGCTCACGTCCCTGGATGAGCAGGATAAGAGCATGCTCGACGACTGGATCGAATCCCTGGGCGAGCGCCATGTCTGGCCCTATGAATTCATGGAGCACCTCACCAAGGTGATCGGTACGATCGGCGCACACGGCAATGCGGTCATCATGGGACGGGGGGCCGCCTTCATCCTGCCTCCGGAAGTTTGCCTCAGGGTCTTAGTCATCGCTCCGCTCGAGGTGAGGGTGAACAATGTGGCTAGCTTCTTCAAGGTTTCCAAGGAGGAAGCAAAGCAGCGTATCCTCACTGTCGAGTCGGAACGAATTGCCTTTGCGCGGAAGTATTTCAACCTGGACCCGTTGGACCCCATCCACCACGATCTGGTCATCAACTCCCAGTATTTCCTTTTGGACCAGGCCTCGAAGATCATCGTCGAGGCATACAACTCCCGCGATTGGCAGGACTTCTCCGCGAAGAAAGTCATCAAATAAAGCCGACAGACGACAGTCGACAGCCGACAAAAAACCCCGCCGTGTGGCGGGGTTTTTTTTGATCATCCGTATACGGGACCGGTTTAGAAGTTTTTGAAATCCTTGTCGTCCATCGGGATGACGGACTCGGGATTAACAGTCCTGGCCCCGGGATCGTCCTTCTTCCCGAAGCGCTTGAAGGAGAGTACTTTCTTCAGTACTGCTTTCTGAGGTGCCTCGGAAACGGATGCGGAAGCCCTGGTCTCGAGATCGCCGCCAATGATTGCCATAAGGCCTGCGGAGACGTCCTTCATCTGCTCGGCCTGGGCGTTCATCTCCTCGGAGGCCGAGGCGCTCTCCTCGGCATTGGCCGCCGTCTGCTGGGTCACCTTGTCCATCTCGGCCACGGCCTTGTTGATCTGGTCGATGCCCTGGGCCTGTTCACTGGAGGCCGCGGCGATCTCGGACACGAGGTCCGCCACCTTGGCGGCGCTCTTCGAGACCTCCGCGAAGGCCCCGTTGGTCCGCTCCACCAACTCCGAGCCCTCCTTGACCTTCTTTACGGTCCCCTCGATGAGAGCCGAGGTGTTCTTGGCGGCCTCGGCGGCCCGCATTGCGAGGTTTCTCACTTCGTTGGCAACCACGGCAAAGCCCGCACCGGCCTCGCCGGCACGCGCCGCCTCGACAGCGGCATTGAGGGCCAGAAGGTTCGTCTGGAAGGCGATCTCGTCGATCGTCTTGATGATCTTGGAGGTCTCATCGCTGGCCTTCGAGATGTCGTCCATCGATTGGGTCAGCTCGGTCATGGAGCCATTGGCCCGCTCGACCATCTTGCGGGAGTCTTTCATGAGCATGTCGGCCGTTGAGGCGTTGTCGGCGTTCTGCTTGGTCATGGAGGACATCTCCTCGAGCGACGAGGAGGTCTCCTCGATGGAGGCGGCCTGCTCGGAGGCCCCTTCGGCCAGCGACTGGCTCGCCGAGGACACCTGCCCGGAAGCTGAGGCGACCTGGTCAGCGGCGTCATTGAGGTGCCTGACGGAGCGTGAGATAGGAACCGTGATGCTCCGGGAGAAGAAAGTGACAGCAACCATGGTGAGCGATAGGAAAATCGCGCCAATGATGAGAATGAAGTTTCGGATAACATGAGCCGAGGCCAGGAACTCGTCTTCATTCTGGGTGAAGGCCATACTCCATGTCGTATACTCGATGGGGGCAAAGCCCGAGATTTTATTCACTCCCTGGAAAACATAGTGGTCCACTCCGCTCTGGCGGGCGATCATTTTGCTCGTGATCTCCTTCATCCCTTCGAGGTTGGTGAGGTTGAGCTCCATGATGTTCTCTTTCTTGGGATGGGAGACGACGATGCCGGTCTTGTCGATGATCCAGGGGTAGCCCGACTCGCCAATTTTTACGGCCTGGATTTTCTCTGAGAGAAAGTCTATGTTGAGGATAACCGCCATCACCCCGACAAATTCACTGCTTTTGCCGTATACCGGGGCACCAACCACCACGACGGGTTTTCCCGATGCCCGGGATTTGATCGCCGACCCGATGTTGACCTTGCCGGCCTTGGCGTTCGTGAAATAATCGCGGTCTCCAACGGCAATCCCTTTTAACTTGCCGTTAGCCCCGTCGGCGATGATGGTCCCACCGGCATCGGCGACGAATATAGACTCGTAGTCGTTTCCGCTCTGCTTATTCACTTTAGCAAACTCCGCCGAGAGATGTTCGATTGCGCCTGCGGCTTGGGCGGCACCCTCCTTGGAAGCCTTAGTTGCAGCCTCAATGACGTAGGGTTGAACAGAAAGTTGCGAGGCGATTTTCATCTCCTCTCTCAGCGCCACTTCGACCATTTCAGAGAGATTCTTTGCGATCTGGGCGGCCTGGCCCTTTGCCAGATCCTGAAGCGCAACGTTTGCCTTCCAGAGCGCGAAACCTCCCACCACCAAGATGGGAATCAGCACCAGCATGATCCCTCCAGCCGTGAGTTTAAAACCGAGCGTTCTCTTCTTCATGTCGTACTACCTCCCTGATGTGTAAGAAAAGATCAATGATTCACAGATGAAAACAGTCCATGAACAAAATCAATGAATCGTGAGCTGGAAGGCTCCGAGTACCTTGTCGATGTCGAGAAGGATCTTGACGCCCCCGTCCGTCTTGGCCATCCCCAGGATGAAGTCCGTGTTGAGCTTCACCCCGAAGGCGGGCGTGTTCTCGATATCGGCGCCGCGGATGTTGAGCACCTCCGAGACGGCGTCCACCACGATCCCCATGGGCAAAGCGCTCGTCTCGCCCTGGATCTCCACGACGATGATGCAGGTGCGCTCAGTGTAGGCCGTGGCTTCCAGGCCGAAACGAAGCCGCAGGTCGATGACGGGAATGACCTTCCCGCGCAGGTTGATGACGCCCTTGACGAAATCGGGCGTCTGGGGCACCGGGGTGATCGACATCATGCCGATGATCTCCCTGACCTTGAGGATGCCGATGCCGTATTCCTCGCCGGCGAGTGAAAAGGTCAGGTACTTTCCTTCCCTCGTCGCTTCCGCCCTCACCGGTTCATTCACTGCAATCACTTGAGCGTCCATATTTTGCCTCCCGAAGGTGAAGATTCGTGTCCCCGGTTTTTCAGGGTCATGCCCGTTTGGAAAGGAAAAATCCATCGACTTCGCCCGGCAGAATGCATCGCCCACCGGATTGTCCATGGACGGACTGGTCCTAATCCAAAGTTATTATCGTCACACGAAAAGGGAACCTTAATACTTTTTTCTTAGACGCAAAAAAACTTGCAAACTGCGTACCACTTTACTCAAATGACACGGAGAGCTCACCCTCCGGTGAATACCCCGTGCGGGATCGCCACGGATTCCATGGGAGTTGTTGCGCGTCATCGGCCGGGCCGTTGTCCCCAAGTATTCCTTGACCGGATTGCCGAATTCCCTTAAAATCCCCGCTTCCTGGAAACACACCACACACTCTGAAATTGAAGGAGGACGATATGAAAATCATCCTTTTGGGCGCGCCCGGTGCGGGCAAGGGGACCGTAGCCAAACTTCTGACAGCCTTTGACGGATCCGTTCAGATCTCAACCGGCGACATCCTTCGGGCTGCCGTCCGTGAAGGGACCGATCTCGGGAAAGAGGCCAAGGCCTACATGGACCGCGGCGACCTTGTGCCCGATTCGCTGATCATGAAGATCATGGAAGTCAGACTCCAGGAGCCTGACTGTGCGAAGGGTTTCATCCTCGATGGCTTTCCCAGAACCATCGGCCAGGCCGATGCGTTGAAGGTGATCCTGAAGAAGCTCAATCTGAAGCTCGACATGGTGGTGAATCTCGAGGTGCCCCGCGAGGTCATCCTGGACCGCCTCACCACGCGCCGGACCTGCTCCAACCCGTCGTGCCAGGAGATCTACAACGTGAAGAGCATGCCCCCGGCAGCCGACGGGACCTGCAAGAAGTGCGGAAGCAAGGTCGTCCAGCGCGATGACGAGACGGAAGCGGCCATCCTGTTCCGGCTCGAGACTTACAACCAGAAGACGGCCCCCCTCATCGGTTTCTACGAAAAAGGGGGGCTTCTGAAAAACTTTACGTCGCTCTCGAGCGCCGATACGGTCGAGGCGGTGAAGAAGGCGTTGAAATAAAGGGACCGGGGACAAGGGACGAGGCATCTGAAGCGAATTCAAATCCCCCTTTCATCCCCCAATCAGCTGCTCCGAAGCAGGAACTGGTGAATAGTTGATTTGTTGATAAGGGAGAAAGGGCAGCGAAGCGACAGGCTTTCTGCTCTTTCCCAATCAACGAATTACCCAATCAACCAATTACTGCAGCGAAGCTGCCTTGGGGGACAGAGGGGGATTTTTCATGGCGCATCGACCAGGGACAGCATAGAATGACCCTGTTTGCAGGAGAAGGGCATTGCCGATCGATTACGAAAGAGATCTGAACCCGGAGCAGTACCGCGTCGTCACCGCCGAAGGGGGTCCGATGCTCGTCATCGCCGGCGCAGGGAGCGGCAAGACGCGGACCCTCACCTACCGGGTGGCCCGGTTGATCGACAAGGGAACACCGCCGGAGCGGATCCTTCTTGCGACCTTCACGAACAAAGCCGCCCGGGAGATGCTGGGACGCGTGGAGCTCCTTTCCGGAGTGGATGTGCGGAGGCTATGGGGCGGGACCTTTCACCACATTGCAAACCGGGTGCTCCGGCGACAGGGCTACCGGCTGGGCTACGGCAGGAACTACTCCATCATGGACACGGACGACACGAAGTCACTCCTGAACGCCTGCATTGCCGATGCCGGGATCGACACGAAGGCCGGGCGGTTCCCCAAGGGGAATGTGCTGGGTGAGATCATCGGTTATTCCGTCAACACCGTGACCCCTCTTGAGGATGTCGTCGGGCTGAAATACCCGCATTTCAATCATCTCCTGGAAGACATCGTCGACGTCGCCCGGGCCTATGGCGAGCGGAAGAAATCTCTCAATATGATGGATTTCGACGATATGCTGGCCAACTGGCTTGAGCTTCTGCGAAACGAACCGGAGGCCCTCCGGGAATACGCGGAGCGTTTCCTGCACGTCCTGGTCGACGAGTACCAGGACACCAACAGTCTACAGGCGGCGATTCTCGATCTTCTCAGCTCCCGGCACCGCAACCTCATGGTAGTGGGCGATGACCACCAGAGTATCTATTCCTTCCGGGGGGCAAATTTCGAAAACATCCTGCGATTCCCGGACCGCTACCCCGACGCGAAGGTCTTCAAGCTCGAGACGAACTACCGCAGCACCCCGCAAATCCTGGACCTGGCCAACCGGAGCATCGTCCGGAACCGCGACCAGTTCCAGAAGGAGTTGCGGGCCGTGCGCAAGGGCGGTTTCAAGCCTGTCTACGTCCCGGTGCGAAACGTCACCCTGCAGGCGGCCTTTGTTGCACGGCGGATCACGGATCTCATCATGGAGGGGATTCCCATCCGGGAGATCGCCGTTCTGTACCGTGCCCATTATCACTCCATGGAGCTCCAGATGGAGCTGACAAGACGAGGCATTCCCTTCGAGATCCGCTCAGGCATCCGCTTTTTCGAGATGGCCCACGTGAAGGACATCACGTCCTACCTGAGGGTGCTTGTAAACCCCCTGGACGAGGCAGCCTGGAAGAGGGTGCTCGGGCTCTACGAGAAGGTGGGAAGAGTCACGGCGGACCGGGTCTGGAAGGCCCTCTCGTCCGAGAAAGACCCCCTGGCGGCAATTCGGAATCCCGCCTGGGTGAAGCGCGTCGGGAAGGCGGCGGCTCCCGGGCTTCTCCGGCTCGGCGAGACCCTTGCGCTTTTGTGCGATAAGATTGCCGAGCAGGCGCCTTCCGACCTCATCCACCTGCTTCTCAACCGCGGGTACCGTGAGGATCTGCAGGAGCGTTACACGGACAGCTTCTCGCGGGAAGAGGATCTGATCCAATTAGCCAATTTCTCGAGCCGATTCGCGAGCCTGACGGACTTCCTTGCCGAACTTTCGCTGTTGACGAACACGACGGAGAACGAGGATTCCGACGCTGCCGATGCAAAGGACCAGGTGATTCTCAGCTCCATCCACCAGGCCAAGGGTCTGGAGTGGAGCGTAGTATTCATCATCTGGTGTGCCGAGGGCATGATCCCGCTGGCCCGCGCGCTCAACGAGGCCGGCGGCGAGGAAGAGGAGCGGCGGCTGTTTTACGTGGCCACCACCCGCGCCAAGGACCAGCTCTATCTCTGCCATCCCCTGATCGACTATTCCCGAGGGATGGGCATGGTGCCCCTGCGGCCTTCGCGGTTCATCGAAGAGCTCGAGGAGGACACCTTTCACCCGACGGAGCTGCCCTATGAGCAGTGGATCATCGATGAAGAGTGACCAGTGATCAGTGACCGGTGAAAAGAGAAATCCCCCTCTTTCCCCCTTTTATAAAGGGGGATGAAAGGGGGATTTTCTTTTGCCTTGCGGCTTGCTGCTTGTGGCTTGTTGCTTTTCCTTAGAAGGCGAAGCTCACATTGATTCCGCCATAAAAGAAGTTATCTTGCTGGCCGTTCTTGCTGCGGCCCTGCATTTCATTTTTTGCATCGGAGCCCAACGGGAACACCCAGGATACGGTCGGGGCGATGGTCAAATACTTCAACGGAGTGATGGGCAAGGTGGCCGAGATCACCCCGTCGTGGAAATTGCTGTACTTGTCGGTCGTGGGCTGTGCGTTGTCGTTGTACTTCGGGTACGTAGAGGCATCTTCGCTCAGGAGATAGCTTACGGAGCCGGCAAGCTTCAGGCCGACCATCTTGTTAAACTCGAACGTGTGCGAGACACCGAGCAGGAAGTACCACTCGTGGTAGTGGTCGATATCCTTGTAGATGGTGAAAGTCGGCGAAAGGAGCATATTGCCGGTCAGCGTTGCTAAAAGTTCAGAGGTGTCGAGCGGGTCGGAGGCGCCCGGATAGGGGGCGTTCAAACCATAATAGATATATCCGATTCCTGCCGTAACGGGCCCGAAGGCCTTGCTGTAGCAGAGGGTCAGGTCCGTCTCCGTCCAGCTGCTCGAGTAGGAGGCATTCGTTGTCGAGTAGGGGTTGGTATCCAGGTTACCCCATAGGTTGGCGGTAAAGCCCTTGTAACCCACTGTCATCGAGGGCTGGATCACCATACTGTCTTTCGTTTGCTGCTGGCCTCGCCAGATGTAAGCACTCAGTGCTGATACGGTGAAGTCGGCCGCAGGCTTTTCTTCTTCTGTGACCGGAACAACCGGGGCGGCGGGTTTGGCCTCCTGGGCCATCGCTTCTGTGATCAGGCTGGTGCCGATGGCCAGGATGAGGAATGATGCGATAACCAGTCTCAGGATCCGATCCAATAAAGCCTTCGTCATAACAATATCTCCCTTCAAAGTTTTATGGCCTTGCGACTCGTCACCACAAAAGGGCATCCGCCTTCGACGGCAAACCTCTCGCCGTTTAAGGGAGGAGGGACCGCAGGCCCGGCTGAGGGGGAAGACAGCGGAGCCTGCGGCCAGGGGGTGTTTTCGTCGTGGCGTTCATGGATTACTAGAACAAGGCTTGTGCCATGCAGGAGAAAAAGCGAAATAAAGGCTTTAAATGGCCGATATAAAAGGAGATATGAGAAGTGTGTCCTGGCGGGGAAAGACGCTCAACCGGTCAAATATAGCTACATATATGTCATGTTAGTCAATACTAACTACAAATATGTATAAATATAAATATATGAAACGATCATGAATCATGTAATCAAAAAAGGGCGGCAATTTTCATTGCCGCCCTTTTTTTTA
>Ga0316628_100004307_pt1 | contig 11142 bp, 9 predicted proteins | sample OWC_Aug_M2_C1_D5_FD_207648 | JGI IMG/M metagenome (GOLD analysis project Ga0316628, IMG submission 207648) | Wetland soil microbial communities from Old Woman Creek delta, Ohio, United States - OWC_Aug_M2_C1_D5_C | ecosystem: Environmental > Terrestrial > Soil > Wetlands | place: USA: Ohio... | reverse complement strand
TGGTAATGATAATGTGGGATTGAGGAAAGCTCCTGTCTGGAGATAATACCAACCCGGAAATTGAATTCTTAATATCTCATTCGATATCAAGAGAACTATGCTGAGAAACCATGCTAGAAAAAAGGCCCCAGTTCTCCTTCTGAAGAGAATAATGAGCAAAGTCACAATTCCAGAAAGAAACGCCCAATAAGCATAGTACATGAAGACGTTTGCTGAGCCAATTTCGCTCCTAACCGAATACATGCTAAACCAGGCTAGGAGCGCTTGTTGCTCCCTTGTAGGAACTGCAACCATCAGCCTATTGAAAATATTAAGAACCCATGGCAAAGACAGCGCAATTCCCACGACGACGATCGTTGTGGCCCCAAGAAGGTTCTCTTTCCGATGTTTTGAAGAGATCAACCTGAATGAAAAGAACAGAACAACGAAAAGGGTAGCAGTGATGAATGAAACCGTGTAAGTTACGAACAGACTTGCCAGCAAAATCCCCGCTAGCAACAATAGGCTGCGTTTTCCATTAATCGAATAAAGATAGGAAAAAAACAGCAGATTCAATGTCAATGCCAACCCAACGAGCCCTGGAAACCGACCCATAATTATCATCTGATAGAAACCAATTGAGACCAGAGCTGAGAAAGCTGCGGCAAAAAGCGCAATCCGATCGTTATTCACTACTCTGCGCGTGAGTACAAATATTTCGCTATGTATTACTGCGAAAAACATTGGAAAGAGACCCACAAGCACAAGCATGGAACTTGACGGGTCTAAGAGATAGAGAAAGGCCATAACTGAAGGGTAACCTGGCGGATATGTGAACGAAGACTGCTCAGGAAAATATGGTGCCCAGGATTTGGGTATTCTGCCCTGCTGCACTATCATGGTCGCGGCCAAGGTGGAGGTTGCAGGGTCGTCGCCGATTGGGATTAGAATTCCATTCTTCGGAAATGGAAGCGACACCAGAACGATGGAAATAACCGTTAGAACCAGTAAGATGAGACACGTAGAATACTTAGGAGGCAGTCTGAAACTTGTTTTCTTCAATCCTCCACTTTTCCACGAATATACTAGTAAAGGAACCGAGAAAAAAAGTACAAAGATAATGACTGTCTGTTCATTTATTAGAACATTTAACAAGGAAAAGTAAAGCACCATCAGTGATACAATTGCCACTCCAATTATCGGAGAAAAAACCAGTTTTTCCAAGAAGTCAAATTCGTCTGAGACTACTGCCTGCAGAATTGAGAAACCTGGGAGAAACAAGACGAACAAGATCCTGATTGTTAGCGAGAGGGTAGACACACCTCCAGCCAAGAACAAAACAAAGACTAGACAACCTATGACTATAGGTGCAACCTTCGAAAACTGTTGATGACGAAGGTCGATTGACCACATCCCCAGCAACCTACTCTAGCTTAATCATATAGTTCTTGCCAAGAATAAGTATTTGCGCGCGCTGACCCATAAAGCATCGTGTGAGCCGATTAGCACAACTTTAAATTAATTACGTGTCCTTGCGTAATATGTGCTGTGCTCTCGGTAGAAATATGCAGAGTTGAACAAAACGGAAGATCCAAGCAAGTTTCAAGTTCGCGCCGACCTTCACGTTCACACGATTTACTCGCGTGATTCAGTAATTACTCCCAAAGAACTGGTTTTCTATGCTAAGAAACGGGGTTTGACCGCCGTAGCGGTAACTGATCATAATCAGATTAGAGGCGCGCAAAAAATCGCCAAGGAGACTGATTTCCTGGTCATTCCGGGAACTGAAGTTTCAAGTCTTAACGGGCACATAGTCGGCCTCGATGTTCAAGAAGAAATACCGAAAGGTCTCACTCCACAAGAAACAGTTGACAGAATCCATCAAGCGGGCGGCTTGGCAATAGCTTGTCACCCATTTGCTTTATTCAAAGGAAGCGTAGGAAAACACGTAACAGCGAAATTTGATGCTGTTGAAACTATAAACTCTTCTGGATTTCCATTCAGAAGTTCAGCGGAAAAAGCTAATCAGCTCGCGGATACTCTCAGACTCCCGAAGGTAGCGGGAACCGATGCACATTACGGTCCAGTGATAGGCTGTGCTTACACTCTCATCGATGCTGAGCCAACTGTTGATGCCTTATTGAACGGAATAGTCAATGGGCGATGCCGCCCCCTTGGCGGCAGCCTACCTTTTGCCTTGAGAGTCAAGAACCAATTTAGGTTCTTGAAGAAATACTTCTAAATAGAAGTTTTTCAAGTTTAGAACAAGATAATGTGTGTCGAAGGCAGTCTTTCATGCATGAAGTGCAAGATTCATGAAACCGAATACATCGACAGCGGAAGAGCAGAACAATCCAGCAACCATCTTGAATGCAAGGGCCTTTTTCTTTGACCTAGATGGGACAATAGTGGACTCAAGAAATGCTTACCTGCAAGCAGCAAAGACCGCCTTCCAAGCAATGGGACAAGACCCGCCAGGAAAAGAAATTGCGCTTGCGATTCCTCGAAGGCTCGAAATGAAGCAATCCATCAGCAGCATCGTTAAATGCGATTCCAGCAAATTCTTGGAATACTATCTAAGCACATACTACGCGATTACAAGGGAGAAGACGGAGCTTATACCGAACATCCATATCACCCTCGAAAACCTATCCAAGAAAGCGAAGCTTGCTCTGATAACAATGCGAAGTACTCCCAGGCATGATATGATTTCTGAGCTTGAATACTTGGGAATAGTGCAGTACTTTGTCCATGTTACAACAGCTTTCGATACCCAAGAGTCGAAGCCATCCCCTCAAGCTTTAACCCTGACAAGCCAGGCAATACGCGTTCCCATGTCCGACTGCGTTATGGTAGGCGATTCGGTAAGCGACATACGAGCGGGGAAAGCAGCAGGCTCCAAAACGGTAGCGGTTCTATCCGGGCTCTTCTCGTACGAAGAACTTGCCAATGAGCATCCCAACCTTATACTCAAAGACGCAACTTTTCTTCAAGAGCATGTTGAGCAATAATATTTCGAAAATGGAATATTGCTGAAAACCGCCTAAAGCAGTTATATCCGTTTAGAGAAATAAGGTTTAATTAAAACCTCTATCCCTAATGAATATGGAGAGGGCTTCAGAGCGGATTTCAGATGAATTTCCTAGAAATACTGATAAGTGAGAAACTGAAAGATGCGGATTCAGCCTTGGACATTACGGGTTCAGACCGTAAGGTTCTCCAAGTGGCATGCCAAGATTTCACTAACTACCTCAAATTTCATTGGGGCTTAATAGGGAAAGAAGCAAGCCAATGCGAACTTGTAGAAAAGTTGGAAAGAATCTTCAAAGAGGAACCATCTGAACTGGAAGAATTTCTCACTGTCTGGCTAGGCATGTGGTTCAAGAAGTGGAAAGAACGCGTCAAGCTCCTAATAGGCGATCAAAACGCAAACAAATGGAACAAAGTTTCAAAAACATTGAGTAACGCCGAGCCGCTTTGGAGAAAGATCGATCATAAACAAGAAATCACTGAGGTAGTGGTAGCAACATTAATCAAGAATGGCGAAATATGTGGGACCGAGATTCTCTCGGAGAACCTTCTGAAGATGGAGCTAGGCGAGAAGCGGATTCAACTCCTTAGCGACAAGGAACAGGTCTGCATAATTCTGAATAATGCTCTCAGAAAAGGTCGAGACATGGCTCAAAGTAGAGGTCCGCTTATTTTCGTTAAAATCGACAAGGGCTACTACGGAACATCAAATTAACACGCTAAAGAAATCGCTTTCTTTCTAATTGTTTGCAGTTAAAACTCGAGAATTCTTGGTTTAAAGAACTCTTTGTTTCTGAAGCGTTTTGGTCATCCAAGCGTAATGTCTTATTGTAGTAGTTTCTCCATAACCGCAAGCGGCACATCGTTTATTGCGAACGTGGTAAGCGCGTCTTCCGCATCGTCTGCAACGTATATGTACGACTTTGCCTTGGCGCTTGCCCATCGATGGTGTGCCTTTTCCCATTGGATGTCACCTTGGAGGAGGAGAAATTAGAACTACGTTGTCTCCGCGGACGATTATCAGACCGAGTTTTCGCATCGATTCTGCATTTGTTGTGTCTTCTGTCTCTTCCAGAACCAAGTTAAGGTGCTGATCAAATCCCTTGAGTCTCCCTCGAAGGCTCTTTCCACCCTTCAAGCGGACAAGCACGATTTTGCCAAGGTTCTGTTCAAGGATTTCAGTGGTCATTTCGCTCAATGTTGAAACCTCATCATATGGTTATGTCTTGTATACTTGAACTTTCAACATTTAAACCTATTGTCAGGTTTGGAGTCTTTGTCTCCCGCATTCACTCCCTCTTTCTTTTTGATACAACCATAAAATATGGATGGATATTGCATCCCTTGCAATTGGAGAAATCCTCAAAATCCATTTTTTTCGGTAATAAACCTGCTGTTTTATTTACCTATCCAAGGGTTAGAATGTACAGGTTTGAATAGCGTGTGCGTCACCTTCTGTAGTTCTGTCGGGCACATATACACTTGTGAACAGTCAATATTGACACTAAATGAACAAAGCACATATTTGGTAAATTCAATCCTATACTGATGGCAATGCAGTTCATGGTTCACACTGAGGCGTCCATTGAGGGGAAACACCACTGTTTAAAATGCAAAAAGGCTTTTGATGAACCCGAGCTCGTTACATATCATGCCTGCCCCTATTGTCATGCCAAAATGGAAGAAGATGGGACAACAGGGTGCCAATATTGGTTTGGCTACTTGAATCAGAGAGAGAAAGATGAATCTATACCGCACGAGTGCGTTGAATGCGAAAAATCTGTAGAATGTATGCTAAACCAGCAATACAACTCCCCAGTTGCTGTTGCAGAAATAAAAAAATGGTATTCACCGTAACACAGTTTTGCTTAGATGTCTAGAATCCTAGGTTTTATGGAGGCGCTTCTTGGATTGAGATAATGAGAAATAACCTTGCGCTCCTACCGGTTATTGCGTTTGGAAAAGTAAAATGATAGCCCCTTTAAAGGTGATGAGAGATTCTATTGTTTCTCGTAAAGGTAGATTGTGTGTGAGGGATATCCTAGTTGTGGATTCTCACAGAAATTGTCAACTTTCAATGGTTTCCAGCCTACAATCTCGTAGTCGTGTGAGACCACGCGTACTCCTTTTTTGAGCTCAGTTTCGAGTTTTGGCTTGATCTTCTCGTTTGCGCTTGTCGTTAAGTATAGGAAGACAACGTCTGCGGAAGACAGATTTACAGTGAACATGTCGCCGTTTACAATGGTTACTCTGTCTGAAAGTCCATTTTCGTGAATCGTACCTAAAGCTTTCTTGGCGAGGTCTTCTCTCAGCTCGACGCCCACAGCTCTAGCACCGAAAGACTTGGCCGCCATTGTAACGGTTCGGCCGTCGCCTGCACCTAGATCAAACAGCACTTCGCCCGCTTTCAAATCAGCTAATTTGAGCATGTGCTGCACAACGGGCATTGGACTTGGAACAAAAGGTGCTATGAACATTCATTTGCCTCAGATTATTGAATTTCCTTTGATGCCACTGATCATGTGATTATGCCACATAAGTCTCTCGCTTTGGGGTCGGCCTCTTTGCTTCTCCGCATTTGACGCAGCTTTGAGCGCATAGTTCCAGGTATTTATCTTCGTCTTTTGTTCCTATCGCGTTTGAAGCCTTTTCGCAGATTTCACTGGGCTCTTTGCAACCCCCTTCTTTGCAGAGGTTTGATATATACAGGCAAACGTTTTGCACATCTTTTGGTTCTAGAATGGCTCGGTTAGTGCGTACCAGAAGGCAGAGTTCTCTAGCCATGACACAGGTCTTAACGTACTTGACTCGGTCGAGGACTTCTTCGCGCAGCTTTTTTCGGCTTATTTCCAAATTTTAGTCTCCATTAGCTGTGATGGGCTTTACGCACAAATACTCCGATCTGCGCTTAAAAGGTTGTTGTTAAGGGCCCAAACCTCGGCGATTCAGTTGAAGGAGGAATAGGAGTTGATTTCAAACATGTTTTGGCTCACCTTCATCCGAAGCGTTTGCTAAGTGCTTTTCGTTCTGCTTCAAGGATCAACTCATAAAACTTGTCGGTGAGCTTGGGTTCTTTTTCAAGGATTTCCGAAACTTCATGAGGTTGGATTTTTCTAGCGCTCAGAGCTACCGCAGCTACTCTGCCATATTTGGATATTAGCTGTCCGGTTTGCTGTGCCTGCGTCTGTAGTTTTTCTTCTGCCTTCGTCAACTTTTGTCCTTTCTTCTCTACCAGCGAAAGTGCTATCTCCTCCTCTACTTTGAGGAGTCCTAGAGCCTGCGAACCGCAGTGGGGGCACTTGGGTCTGTCTGGCAAGTCTTTGATGCGGATCATCTCCATGTACTCCCAGCAGTTTGTGCACACAAAGTTGCCGGTTTCGTTAAGCAATCTTGCCTTTGCTGATTCCACAAGTACCACGCGCATCCTCTCTGGAGGGATGAGGTCGGTTTTCATGCTTACTCGTTCGATGCCTACCCGAGCAACCGGAGTGGCGTTGCCATCGGTTTCGAGCACTTGGAGCCTAATTTCGCCCTCTCGAATCCTTTTCAGGACTTCAACTAGCTTCTCTGGATCGAGGTCTTTTGTCAAGACTTCCTTCAATCCTTCTTCGTAGATGGGTGATCCTTCAAAACTCGCTATCAGCTTTTGGAGGCTTACGTTGCTGAAGTCAGCCCACTTCTTCAAAGCCCCGAAACGGCGGGCTACATGAATTACTCTTCGTTTGAAAAGTCCGGTTTTTACGGTTGACTTGGTCAGCGTGTCTTTAACCGTCTGTTCGTTCATATTTCCTAATTCGTCGAATACTTCCAATACTCGTTGTGAGTTGGCAGACCCCATTGTTTGTATGAATATTCGATAAGGGTCGTGTTGAACCACTATTCCTCGTCCAAGTTTATCTGAAAGAACTTGTCCCAAAACTTGAGCTAGTGCGCGGTTCGTTAGTGAACCGAAATTGGCGTGAACCAGTACGAACTCATCCCAATCTTCGAAGACAATTCGGTTCGGAGTGGGAACTGCTAAGCCCGCCTTTACTTGTTCAATTGTCTCAGCTAAGGCGCGTTGTATTGTGTCCTTGTCCGCTGGGTACTGTTCGGTTAGCAACGTGCTGATATCTTCCGCCGACAGGCCATTCATCATTTTCTCTTCGACGAAGCCTCGAATCGAAGCCACTTCTTGGGCTATTTCAAACGGCACCGGGATTTCTTCACCTATCCAGCTTGGAATAGATCCGGTCGGGTCTTCAACCGGTTTCACGTAGACTTTGTCTTCAGTTGAGTGAATTATTTGCCATGGGCTACCTCTTATGATGAATTTGGTTCCTGTTTTGCCATATTCAGCCATGAACGCTTCGTCCAAAACACCTATTGAGGTGTTGCTGGACTCGTCGATTACCAGAAATTGTTTTTCCTCAGGAATCATGGATAAGTTGTCAAAGTAGTATTCAAACAGCGCCTTGGTTCGTTGCGGCTTTAGTACAGCCTGGTCTTCGAATGATACCCACGCTAGGCGCGGAAAGCGTCCGTGCATGTATTTGAGCACTTTTTCAACGTCTTCCAGAGTCAAATCTCTGTAGGGATAAGCGTTCCGTGCGAGCTCCAGGATTTCGTTGAATTCCAGCCGCCTACTCTTCAGAAGTAGTCCTGCCACTTGATGGGTGAGAACGTCGTAGGGTTTAGGCGGAATGTCAACAGACTCCAATTCTTCTCTTGAGGCTCGTCTGGCGATTGCTAATGCTTCTAGTGTGTCGTCAGAGTCCATTCCGATAATCACGCCTTCGGCAACTCTACCGACGCTGTGTCCTGCTCTGCCTACGCGTTGAATTAGTCTGCTCACCTGTCTTGGACTCATGTATTGAATAACCAGGTCTATTCGGCCAACGTCTATGCCAAGTTCGAGGCTGCTGGTGGCGATTAGTCCCCTTAGGGTGCCTCTTTTCAGTCCCGTCTCTGCCGCTATGCGTGACGGCTTGGCCAAGCTGCCGTGGTGTATTGAAACCGGGAAGTCTATATCCCACACTTTGAACCTGCTGGCTAGCACTTCAGAGATTGATCGTGTGTTCGTAAATAGAAGAACGGATTTGTGTTTGCTCATGTACTCTCGAATTATTTTCAGCCTTGCCGCAACTTCAGGGTGCGTGTAAAGCCTTCCTGCAAGTCGAACGTCATCTTCCGTGGGTTTCGGGAAGATGACGGTTAAGTGCATCAGTTTGGCGACGGGAACTCTGGTGATTTCTACACTTCGATTGTCTCCGACAAGGAACTTCGCGACCTTCTCCGGGGTTCCCACGGTGGCAGACAAGCCTATCATCTGAAAGTCTTTGCCGATGAGGTTCCTGACTCGTTCCAAAGCCAGGGCTAATTGGCTTCCGCGTTTGCTATCTGCGAGTTCGTGCACTTCATCGATTATTACCCATCGTAGACTCTGCAGGTGTTGGCGCAAAAGCCAGCCCGATAGTATAGCCTGCAACGTTTCGGGAGTGGTTATCAGTATGTCAGGAGGGCTCCGTGACTGCCGTGTCCTCTCCTTTGTCTCAGTGTCACCGTGTCTCACTGCTAATTTTATGTCGAGGTTGTTGCACCACCACTCAAGTCGTTCCAAAAGATCGCGATTTAGCGCTCGCAATGGAGTAATGTAAAGTACTTTTATTCCAGGAGTCCGCGGCTGCTGAAGAAGCATGCTTAGAACCGGGAGAAAGGCGGCTTCAGTCTTCCCACTTGCAGTGGGTGAAATCAATAGAACGTTTTTTCCTTCGAGAATCTTCGGGATTGTTTGCTCCTGAGGTTCGGTTGGTTTTGGGAAACCTTTCTGTTCAACGAGCCTTCTAACTGGCTTCACGAGCATCTCAAAAACGCTTTCAGAATTCTGCAATACGTTATGACCCTCAGGTGTCAGGAAGAATAGGCTGGAGTCAGCTGTAAAAACATTTTGGAGCACGGGTTAAGGTCTGCAATTGAAGTTTTCGGGCTGCAATCATGCGATAGGAATGCTGATAAGTTAAAATGCACATTTAGACAGAAGGCGAAGAATCCGATGACCAGAATTCATAAAATTGCAGTGTTGACTGGCGATGGAATAGGACCCGAAGTAACGGAAGTTGCTGTAAACGTTTTGGGAGCTGCAAAGAATGCTTCAGACTTTGGACTTGACCTGCAGTATGGGGAAGCAGGCCACTATTGTATCAAAGAATACGGTACAAATCTGCCTGAAGAGACAGTAGCCCTTTTGAAAAGAGCAGACGCATGTCTTAAAGGTCCTATGACAACTCCGGAAGAGCCAGGAGCGCCCGTCAGTGTCGCCGTGAAAATCAGAAAACTGTTCAATCTTTATGCAAACGTGAGACCTTGTAGAACATTCCCAAATGTTGAGGCGCTGAAGCTGAACATTGACTTAGTGGTCGTCCGCGAGAACACTGAGGGACTGTACTCTGGAGTTGAGTATGAGGTTTCTCCAGGCGTCGGCATCGCCCTCCGAATCATTACAAAGGAAGCTTGTCTACGTGTGGCAGAATATGCCTTCAAGCTTGCACAGAAACGCAAAAAGCACCTTACGTATGTGCACAAAGGCAACATTTTGCGTATCACTGATGGCATTTTCAAAGATGCGGTCTTGGAGATAGCTGGGAAATACCCCGATGTTGCCACCGCGGATATTCACGTGGACGCTGCGACTATGCATCTCATCAAAAAACCTGAGTCGTTCGACGTTTTATTAACCACTAATCTTTTCGGTGATGTTCTTTCCGATGAAGCGGCTCAGGTTACGGGAAGCTTGGGTCTGGCAGCAGGAGCAAACATAGGGGAAAGCTATGGTATGTTTGAACCCGTACATGGCTCCGCACCAAAATATACCGGTCTGAATCGCGTAAACCCGATCGCGACTATAATGTCTGCGCACATGATGCTGGATTACTTGGGCGAAAAAGAAGCAGCAGCCAAGATCGAGACAGCGGTGCTGGAAGTGTTGAAAGAGGGCAAAATTCGAACAGCGGATTTGGGCGGCTCTTCCACGACAAGAGAAATGGGCACAGCAATAGCTGAGAGAGTCAAATCCCTTCCCTAAGTAAGCCTATCTTCAAGCTGACTCTGATCCGTCAGCCAAGACTTCGACATATGTGTACTGGTCAACGTGAATTTCGTATTGTCCATTTTGTGTTGCTTTGGTCCTAGCGTTTATCAATTGAATGATTGAGCTCAACTTCAAGGTTTTTTCAAGCTCTTCCGCCTTTTCGTTCCAAACTACAACCGCAATTTCTCCAGTTTCATCTGCAAGATGAAAATGAAGCACTTTTCCTTCGCTGTTGTCGTTTCTAATGAAGTTCGTGGCTGGAAAAAGTTTTTTCACAGTTCCTTGTAAGTGAATATTATTTTGTGTCCTGGTTACGTCTTTGATTTTAGTCGCAAACTTGCAGACGAAATGGTTTTCTTTCCCTTTGTCGTCTTCGGTATCAAACTTGATTTCACTTCTCTCTCCGATATGCAACTCTGGCCTGCCGCTTCGATCCTCACGCGTGTATCCGTGAACGAATCGAACGATTTGTCCGACTTTCAGGGTACCCGACTCAATCGAATCAACCTTGTCATTCCATAGTGTGACCCGGATTATGCTCTCTTCATCAACAATCATGAGACTCGCAAACTTTCCAGGTTTTCTTCCCTCAAAAGTTCTGGGCTGCGATATACCCACAACACGGCCGACGATGGTGACATCGTTCAGTCCCGGAATCAGGCGACTGATGGACATTCTTTGATCAAAGCTTTTGTTCTGTGAAATCTGTACACCGTGTCTGACTGCGATCATTCTTAGGAGAGTTGTGTCCTCGATTAGACCAGCCGTCTTGTTCTTCTCAGATCCCAAAGTCTCAAGTATGTGTTTTCGACTGACTTCTGGATTCTTTGAAAGGATTTGCTGAATTATCTCTTCGGATTCCAACTTTTCAGAGCCATCACGGATAGAAGATTTGCTTCCTTTAAACTATTTGTGTCTCCTGGAACAAAAAATGCTAGTATAGCTGACTAGGTTTATTATCAACAAGTATTTACCTCTAATGTGACAGTTTGGAGAATGGCTGGCGTTGAATGCAGGGACTCTTTACGCATTGGGGATTGGGTTGATTTTCATAGGAGTGTTCGTTA
>Ga0316628_100004306_pt1 | contig 11144 bp, 8 predicted proteins | sample OWC_Aug_M2_C1_D5_FD_207648 | JGI IMG/M metagenome (GOLD analysis project Ga0316628, IMG submission 207648) | Wetland soil microbial communities from Old Woman Creek delta, Ohio, United States - OWC_Aug_M2_C1_D5_C | ecosystem: Environmental > Terrestrial > Soil > Wetlands | place: USA: Ohio... | reverse complement strand
CGTACAGGTGGAACTCGAGAGAGGCATCCGGGCATTAAAGCGTCTCAGGTCGGAGGCATTGAAAGCCGAATCGCTGTGCTTGAGAAAATCCTTGAACTGGAATCTGACGGCGCTGCCACAATCCGGACAGGTGTAATGGCCAAAGTGAGCGGCGCGTTCAAGGATTTCCATGCGCGGGTCGAAGGTGAGCCTGTCAAAACGATCTTCAGGACGGACCAGTACCAGGCTTTTCTTTTTCTGTGCGGCCGTCATTTTGCCTGTGTCTCGAAGCCAGTTTTGACACTGGACAGGTCCACGGGCAGTGGATACTGCCCCGTGAAACAGGCCTGGCAGTAGCCGTCTCTGTGCCCGATTGCGCGCATCAGGCCGTCCAGGGACAGAAAGTAGAGCGAATCTGCGCCCAGTTCGATACAGATCTCCTCGGTCGACATATTATGGGCGATCAGGTCATCACAGGTGCCCATGTCCACGCCCATGAAGCAGGGATGGGTGATCGGCGGGCAGGTGATCCGTACGTGCACCTCCCTGGCTCCGGCATTTTTCAGCAGGCGGACGATCTGGCCGGTGGTATTGCCGCGCACGATGCTGTCATCAATCATGATGATGCGCTTGTTGAGCACATTCTCGTTGATCACGTTGAATTTCAACGCCACCCCGTGCTTGCGGAGTGAATCGGTCGGCTCGATGAAGGTGCGTCCAATGTAGCGGTTCTTGATAAAGCCGTCATTGTAAAATATGCCAGAAGCGGCCGAGTAGCCTATGGCGGCTGGAATGGACGAATCCGGTACCGGGATGACCGTCTCAGCCTTGGTCGGGAACTCACGCGCCAGTTCCTGCCCCAGTTTCTGGCGGATGTGATGTACGCTCCGGCCGTTCCACACCGCATCGGGGCGTGAGAAGTAGATGCACTCAAAAACGCACAACGCTGACGGCTCTTGCGGGGGAAGCGCCTGCTGGACGCGCATGGCTTTGCCGTTCAGGGTCACAATTTCACCCGGTTTAACCTCCCGGATGGCTTCACAGCCGAGTGTTCGCAGGGCGCCGGTCTCGGATGCGACCGCATAACCACCGTTGGGCAGAAGCCCCACGCTCAACGGCCTGAATCCCCACGGATCCCGGACTGCAAAGATGCAGTCCTGTGTCAGGATCACCAGGGAGTAAGCACCGATCCACTTTTGCATGGCGGCCTTGATGCGAACCTCCCAGGTGGCGCCGGAATCGCGAGCCAGCAGCATTGCCAGCACTTCGCTGTCCGAAGTCGACGTGAAACCGACTCCCTTGTGCATCAGCTCGTCGCGCAGTTCCATTGAGTTGATCAGGTTGCCGTTGTGGGCCAGTGCCAGCGGTCCGTTCATCGTCTCGATCATCACAGGTTGTGCGTTGCGGAAGGAAGGAGATCCGGTCGTTGAGTAGCGGGTGTGGCCGATGGCGTAGTGACCGTTGAGACGGGCCAGGTTTTGCGGAGAGAACACCTGCGAGACCATTCCCACATCCTTGTGCATGTTCATGCGGGCGCCATCTGAAACGGCTATCCCTGCCGCTTCCTGGCCGCGGTGCTGCAGGGCAAACAGGCCGAAGAAAGCCATGCGGGCGACATCTTCGTGTGGCGCATAAATGCCGATGACACCGCATGCTTCGCGTGGACGATCATCCAGCGGAAAGGTCATTGAATTTCCCGATCGTCTTGCAGGATGGACTCGGCAGCCCGTTTTTGAGACTCGATGACTTTTCCGCGCAGCCCGGGGTCGAGCAGGCCGAGGATCTTTGCCGCAAGCAGCGCGGCGTTTACTGGCTCCAGCACCACGGCTGGCGCAATGCCGGAGGGCATGCGCAAGGAGGAATGGATGTCCGACCCGCTGAAGACATCCGAAGGCGGCGGACAGGCGATCACCGGAGCGCTCACGCATCCATCCGTGAACCCGGAAAGGGCGTTGCTGCGTCCTGCCACGGTGATGTACACCTTGGGGCGCGGGTCGGCTTCGTAAGTGCGCAGGATTTCACGTGCGTGATCTGGCGTCTTGTGTGCCGAGGTTATTCGCTGCACGGTCTCCAGGTCGTACGCCTTGCAGGCTTGCGCAATTTTCTGACAGTGTTCCAGGTCTGCCCTGGAACCCATAAGAATGATGACCAGTGGTTTATGCATCGTTCAATACCTCTATTTGATGATTCCGGCTGCCCGCAGGTTCTCAACCAGGCGTGGTTCGACCGGGTATGCGCCCGCTGAAAGCTCCTTGCCTGTCAGCATCTCGTAGATTCGGATGTAGCGTTCACTGGCTGACACCCATAATTCTGCGGGCATGTCCGGCGGCGTGCCGTCACCGCGGAAACCTTTGTCAATGTAGGCCATCCGGATGAACTCCTTGTCAAAGTTCTCCGGTTCCTCTCCGGTCGCGAACCTGGCCGGGTAGGTGCCGGCGTTCCAAAAACGGGAGGAATCTGGTGTGTGGACCTCGTCGATCAGAACCACCCTCCCGTCCGAGGTGCGTCCGAACTCGTATTTGGTGTCCACCAGGATCAGGCCAGCCCTGAGGGCGATTTGCTGGCCGCGCTGGAAGACTGCCAGGGCAACGGTTTGTACCTGGTTCCAGACGGCTTTTTCAAGGATGCCCTTCTCGGTTATCTCGGTGCAGGTCAGACGTTCATCGTGTCCGTCCAGACTGCCCTTGGTGGTCGGTGTGATGATCGGTTCGGGCAGGATCTGGTTCTTTTTCAATCCTTCCGGAAATTGATACCCGTAGATGTCTCGCTCGCCAAGTGAATAGCGGTACCACAATGCCGTGGAGGTCACTCCAGAAATATAGCCACGCACGATGACTTCGACCATGATGGGTTCGACTTCGGTGACGACCACCGCGTTCGGATCTGGCGTGGAGCAGACGTGGTTGGGAACGATGTCTGAAATCTGCGCAAACCACCAGCAGGATAGCTCGTTTAACACCTGCCCTTTGTAAGGAACACAGCCCAGGATCCGGTCGAAAGCAGAGAGCCGGTCGGTGGTGACCAGCAGGCGTTTTCCGTGCGGGAGTGTGTACCACTCGCGCACCTTGCCGTTGGCCTTGCCGGGAAGGGGAAGGTTCGAAGCCTTGAAAGCTTTGGGGAGCAGGGAAGAGAGGTTGTCCTTGGAGAGCATGCTGACCTTGCACGGTTAACACCCGGCGGCGTATTTAACTCCATTCTCAAACAACACCAATCCGCTCTGTCCAGTTACGCCGCGGGTCCAGTTGGGGTGCTGGTATGGATGGATGTGGTTTTCGGGATGAGGCATCAATCCGAAGACATTGCCTGCCGGGTTGCAGATTCCCGCTATGTCGAACAGGGAGCCGTTGGGATTGAAGGGATATTCACCATTGGCAGGAGAGCCGTCAGGCCGGACATAGGTGACGGTAACCTGGTCCTCCTGGATGAGCCTGGGCAGCATTGAGTTCTTGTCCACCTGGAAATTGCCTTCCCCGTGGGCGATCGGACAGCTGATCAGTGTGGTCAGGCCTCTTGTCCACAAGCATTTTTTAGAAGCAGGTCGTAAATCTACCCAACGACACTCGAAATGCCCACGTTCATTGAAAGTTAAGGTGGCGGTCGGGGCGCTGCCTGGATTGACCGCCTGATCATCTTCCCCGGGTCTTCCTCCGCACCCTGGCAACACACCCGATTTGACCAGCGCCTGGAAACCGTTGCAGATGCCAAGTACCGGTCTGCCAGAGTCAACAAAGGCGGTGATTTCGTCCGCAAAATAGGTCTTCAGGTCGATCGCCAGCAGTCTGCCCGCGCCGAGGGCGTCTGCGTAGGAAAAGCCTCCGGGCAGGACGAGCAGCTGGTAGTCAGCAAAGCGTTTCTTATGCAAGCGCAGGTCGTTCAAAGGAAGGACATCAGGATTTGCGCCGGCCAGGGCGAGAGCTTCTGAAGCATCCTGATCCCGGTTGGTTCCGAGGGCGAGTAGAATGAGGGCTTTTGGTTTCATGCTCGAAGCGGCATCATTGCAGAGGGGTGTTCCAGGCATCTACGAGAGCCGGGACAGGGATCTTGAGAGTGGACTGTTTCCTTATGCTCACACAAAGGAAGTCGTCTTTGCTGACAGTACCGATTTTCAACACCGGTAGATTGATGAAGTATGACTCAAACCGGTTGGCATTATCGGGGCTGACCTCAACCAGCAGGCAGCCGGTGGTCTCTCCAAAAAGTGCCCGAACGGGTTCATTGACTTCAAGTTCGAGCAGAAGTCCAAGACGCCCCCCGATGCACATCTCCGCTGAGGCTATCGCTAGCCCGCCCTCACTCAGGTCGTGGCAGGCGCAGACGCATTTCCCTTGTACAGCCTGGTATAAAGCACGGTAGGTCCTCGGTGCCGCCTCACTGACCGACGGGACAGGTTCCGCGGCATCCATTTGGGGACCATTGCTCACCAGTGTCAGGTGAGAACCGCCAAAGACGGGCCGGAAATCTCCGACCAGGTATATAAAATTGTTTGCTGCTTTTAGATCCATTGAGATCGTATTTTCAATGTCAGAAATAACGCCGAGGGCGGAGATGAGCAGAGTCGGGGGGATTGCATGTCGCTGGCCGTCTGTGCCGAGATACTCGTTGTTGAGGGAGTCTTTCCCGGAGATGAAAGGGGTGTTGAAGAGCACGGCACCATCATGGCAGCCGCGCGCCGCCTCCACCAGGCTGCCGAGGGTATCAGGACGGCGTGGATCACCCCAGCAGAAATTATCCAGCAGGGCTATGCGGTCAGGATTCGCACCGACTGCCACGGCGTTGCGGATGGCCTCGTCAATCACGGCCAGAGCCATGTGATAGGGATTGTGTTTGCCATATTCAGGATTGATGCCGTGCGAAATCACGATGCCGTTTCTTCCTCGTGAAAACAGCGGCTTCAGCACCGCCGCATCAGACGGCGCATCAGCATGCACACCGGTCAATGGTTTGATGACCGTCCCTCCCTGAACCTCGTGGTCGTACACCCTGATGGCGCACGATTTGCTGGCAATGTTCGGGTGGGCGAGCAGTCGCAGCAGGGTCTCCGCGTGGGGCATCTCAGGCTTGCCTTTCCTTTTAGAGGTAGAGGCAGGACGGAAAGGATGTGAGACTACTGCTCGCAGCTGTTGCTGAGGCATGCCGTGGTGCAGAAAATTGTTATCCAGGTCGAGCACGATCTTGCCGCCAAACCGGACAACCAGACGGCCTGATGCGTTGAATTCACCAATATCTGTAATTTCCACATTGTAGGTGTTGCACAGTTCCTGTAATCTGGCAAGGTTGGCGGGTGGAATGGCCAGCACCATGCGCTCCTGGGCTTCGGAGAGCCAGATCTCCCATGGGTCCAGGCCGGAGTACTTGAGGCGCACATTCACCAGGTCCACTTCAGCGCCAGTCGAAGAGGACATCTCTCCAACCGCGGAGGATAACCCGCCGGCTCCGCAGTCGGTGATGGCGTGATACAGGCGCAGGTCGCGGGCAGGCAGGATGACATCCACCAGGCCCTTTTCCACGATCGGATTGCCGATCTGAACCGACGAGCCGGATACTGTGCCGGTCTGTGCGTCCATGGTCATGGATGAAAAGGTTGCCCCTCGCAGCCCGTCCCGCCCGGTGCGCCCGCCGAGAATGATCACGCGGTCACCTGGCTGCGGCGATCGGACGTGGGAGTTCTTTGGTGCCGTGCCTATTGTTCCGCAGAACACCAGCGGGTTGGCGCTGTAAGCCGGATCGAAAAGGATTGCCCCGCCCACAGTCGGGATACCCATTTTATTCCCGTAGTCCTGTATGCCCGCCACGACACCTGACAGGATGCGGCGCGGGTGCAGGACACCCTCAGGTAAGTCTTCCAGTCTGGTGTTCTGCAAACCGAAACACAGCACATCGGTGTTGGCAATCGGCCTGTGCGACACACCCAGCACGTCGCGGACGACTCCTCCCACGCCGGTGTTTGCTCCACCGAAGGGTTCAATCGCCGAGGGATGGTTGTGCGTTTCAACTTTAAACGAGACTTCGTTTTCCCCATCACCCAGGTCAACGATCCCGGCGTTGTCCACGAATGCCGAGATGACCCACGCTGCGTTGATTTGTTCCGTCGCTGAGCGGAGATAAGTGTTGAGCAGCGAGTCAATTGTCCTGAGGTGGATGTCTTTCCTGTCTCCTTGGTCTGGCTGTTCAATCGAGATTCTGGCCTTGAAGGTCTTGTGTACGCAATGCTCACTCCAGGTCTGGGCGATGGATTCGAATTCGACATCGGTCAGGTCGCGACGCTCGCGCACACAACAGGCGCGGATGACCCTCATCTCTTCCAGGTTGAGGGCGGCGAGGCGTTCCTTCGAGATGGCGAGCAGTTCATCGTCATTGCAGCCCTGGAGGTGGATCATTTCCACGCGCCCTGTGGATCCGACCTCTTCCGGGAAGGAAGGTATTATTTCACCGATTTTCCAGTAATGGATCACGACATTGGTAAGCAGGCGCCTGGCAAGCTGCTCAACTTCTTTCACCTCAAGGTCGTTCACCAGGAACCTCAGACCGGTCGCCGCACGGTGGACACCTGCAAAGCCAAGTTCGTGTGCCGCACGGACAATTTCACTGGCGACCGAATCGGTCACGCCATGCCGCAGGGCCACTTCCACCACGGCGTCGGCTGGCGCAACGATTTCTGATCCTGCAGGAAGTTCCGACCAATCAGCAGTCTGCGTTATCGGGTCAGTTAAAAGCCTGAGGGCCAACTGCTCGCATTCCCGGGGTGACAGTTGACCCTCGATGAAATAGAGGTCCTGGCAGGTGATGTGTTTCAGGTCATGGAAACCGAGAGCGTGTGCGTCAGTCAGCAGACCCGTCGAGCGAGGGTCATTAGGCGTGCAGGAGCGAATGACGAAACGGTATTCAGCCATGCGTTTACCCGGGCGGGGACGGAATGATTGTACCTTTTCATAGTTGTCTAGTCAATCTGGGGTGAGGTATTTCGCCTGCAAACCTTTTAATTCACACGGATTCTGTTATACAATATTCCAAATAGGAGCGACCATGAATCCCTTTCTGGCTTTATTCTTGACCTTTGCCATCGCCATCAGCTGGTTGCGGTTGATGGACTTTTTTGCCCACAAGGGTTGGTTGGAATCCCGGATGAGCCGAAAAGTCATCCACATAGGCACCGGTCCGATTTTTGTCTTGTGCTGGTTGTTGTTTCCCGAGGGGGTGTCTTTTTCGCGCTGGCTTGCCGCCCTTGTGCCTTTCCTGATCAGCCTCCAGTTTCTACTGGTGGGGATGGGGATCATAAAAGATGAGGCGGCCGTACAGGCCATGTCCCGCAGTGGCGACCGGCGCGAGATCCTGCGCGGGCCTCTCTTCTACGGCATCATGTTTGTGGTCTTGACGCTGGTCTATTGGCGCGAGTCGCCGATTGGCATGACCGCTCTGATGATGATGTGCGGCGGGGATGGGATTGCTGACCTGGTCGGTCAGCGCATAAAATCACCCCGGCTGCCGTGGAGCAGGCAAAAATCGGTGGCCGGTTCGCTGGCCGTATTGGTTGGCGGGTTTGTGCTCTCCGTGTTTGTGCTTGGCATCTACTTGTTGGTCGGAGCATTACCCGGGTCAATTACCGGCTATCTGATCCCCCTTGCATGGATCGCACTGGGCAGCATGCTGGTCGAATCGCTGCCTTTCAGGGACGTGGACAACATCACGGTCACCCTGGCTGCAGTACTGCTGGGGCATTTGATGTTCTGATCAGGGGGTTGTTCGTATCTTTTGATAATTCCAGGAGGGATTTTTCTTGAACAGGGTGGTCAAACTAACCGGGAAACAGGCTTGAGAGAGGAAAACGGAGGTCTTTGAACGGCCTTCGGAAAGCCTTCCTCTGTGATTGGTTCTGATACCCTCATCCCAGCCCATGCCAGGCGAGAAGAGCATCGATCCTTTTCTGGATGTCAGGTTCGGAGTAGGGGGAGGGGTCGCTGGCAGTAAAACCACATCCGGCCAACCCGCTCAAGACTGCGTCCACGCCTGAGGCGACATACTTTGGATCGTAACCTCCTTCCAGGGCAAAAACCAGCCTGCCTGCACAATGCTTCTCCGCTTGTTCGACCAGGTACTTGGTCATGGCAAAATAACCGGCAGAAGACAATCCCAGGCTGGTGAGTGGGTCGTTCCAGTGAGAGTCAAAGCCAACAGACACAAAAAGCATGCCGGGTTTGAAACTTGAGACCAGCGGTGAGAGCACGTCTCTGGCAATCTTTCCAAAACACACATCTCCGCTGCGCGCCGGAAGAGGCAGGTTGACGATCCGTTTTTTGGCCTGCGGGACTTCTTCCATCTGACCGCTGCCGGGGTAGATATGCTCCTGGTGGGTGGAGAAATAAGCGAGACGTTTTTCTTCCAGGAAGGCGGCCTGAGTCCCGTTGCCGTGGTGGGCATCAATGTCAAAAATCATCACCCGCTCGATGCCGCTGGCCAGTGCCAGGCGGGCGGCGATGGCGATGTTGTTGAACAGGCAGAAACCCATTGGTGCTCCCGGTTCGGCATGATGACCGGGGGGTCGCACGATGGCAAAAGCGTTCCGGACGTGCCCGTTCAGAACATGGCGGGTGCAGTCCAGGGTGCCGCCTGCGGCGTTCAAGGCATCCTGATATGACGAAGGGGAGACATAAGTAGGGGCGTAGTCAATGATTCCGCTGCCCTGCTGGCAAACGGCTTCAAGCGCTTCAATCATCCGTTCATCATGTATGCTGGCAATCTCTACCCGGCTCGCCGGTGTGGTTTCCAGCCATTGGAGTGACTGTGCGAAAGGTTTGTCGCGCAGATTTCCAAGCCCTGAAAACCTTCCAGGATCTTCTGGATGCCCGGGATACACATGAGTAGGGGACGGAACAAGCACACATGCGGTTGTCATAGAGGCATTATACAGCCATCTCAACAGTGCGCCGTTCAGCATTCAATGGTCGTAAGACTTTGGGCAGGAGCGAAGCTGTACCCGACTCGATTCAGCGTCAGAGCTCCGTGGGAGTTTATTAGCCTGCAGGCGAACGGATTAAAGTCGATCACCAGGCGCAAAGGCCAGGTGATCCAAAGGGGGAGGGATGCCACCGATTCTGATCAACGTGGGGGGGACACGCTGAACTTTCGGTGGCAGGACACCTTATGTACCAGTAAAAGGAGGACAGGTGTCCTATGCCCATATATTACACCTGATTTATCTGGAATTCATTAAAGTTTTATTAGAGTTTGTGTATCGAATTCCGTTCAATCAGAATATTATCCAGCACCGGAATTTGAGTCACTGTGAGTTGAAGTCGGCTTAAGTCTGCTGGAAGGAAATATCTGGTTGATCACGGGAGGCGGGCTGCGTCGAAAAGGGACGGATTTTCAAGACGGGGGGAGGAAAAAAGGTTGGGGCAGCGTTGGTCTTTGCTGCCCCAACTGCTCAACCCGCCGGGATAGGCGCCGGCGATTGAACTCGAAAGGAAGGCGGCACCCCCTAGTCTGCCGGGGATGGCGCAGTTGCCTGAGCAGGTTTACTGTGCCAGAAGAATCTCCAGTACATGAAAACTGATATTGTGTACAGGATGATCACACCAACGTACACGGGCCAGAAACCGTAGTTTACCTGCAGCCATCCACTGATGGTGGGACTGAACGCCCATCCAAAGTTCCAGGACATGCTGACCAGGCTGGCGACCATCGCGCGCGCCTCCGGTTCAACTTGCTCCATGACATACGCGTTATAGACTGGGCCACCCATGTTCATGAGCGTCAAGCGCATGTAATGACCGATGGTGCTCATCCAGAACCAGGGGGAAAAACCAAGCATGATCAGGAAGGGGATGGATAATCCCTGTGTGATGACCACCAATTGGATCTTCCCGATCCGGTCTGCGATTGGCGGGGCAACGATCAGGCCAACGCCCATCGCCAGCGCTCCCCAGGCGAGCACGTTCCCGATGACAGGATCGGGCTGGTGGTACACCACGCGGAAAAAGACGTTCAGGAAGGGCATGAAAAGGCCGGCGCCGATGGAAGTAATGAACATCGGCAGGACCATTTTGCTGAAAGATTTCCAGTTTTTGGCGGCATAGCCGATTGGGGCAAACAACGAGCGATCAGCCGCGGCGAGTCGCGGAGTCTTCATGGCGAAATAAGGGATTATCCCCAGCATGGATACTGCAGCGATGATGCCAAGCGAGCCTGCGTAGGCTGTGCTGCTGGTCGGCTCTACGCCCAGGATATGCCCGAACCAGGTCGGGAGATAGCCACCGATCGAGTTCCCTACGAACGCAGCGGTCATCTGGATTCCCTGGCTCAGGCTGAAAAGGTAGGTGCGTTCTTCCTGCCCGCTGTTCTCGATCATGAAAGGTGCGATGGTCACGCCGCTCAGACTCTGTGCGGCACCCATGAGCACCGCCGTGCCGTAGAACATCCATTGCGAAGGCCAGATGACCATCAAAGCAATAGCCAGGCTGGTTGCCACACCGCTAAATATGAATGCGCGCTTGCGCCCAAGGATGTCAGACAGATAGCCCATCGGCAATGCCAGGATCAGGGCTGTCATGCTGTTTATCGTGATGATGTGGCCGATGATGCTCTCGTTCAATTCCAGGCTGAGTGCGAAGAAATTAAACAAGAGCCGGTAAACACCAAATGCTGCGCCGGTCAATATTACACTGAGCAAGAGCAGCCGTGCGTTTATTGAAAATTTGCTGACTCGAGCGACGTAGGTGGTGATCACATTCGAACGCTGGGTGGAGGGCGTCATAGACTCTTTTTACTCAAAAACTCCTGTAAGGATTTGGTGATGTCTTGCAGCATTTCCAGGCGGGCTGCATAGCGTCTCTCGTTGCTCTCACCAATGATGATGTGGACCAGACCGGCCAGGCGTAAAGCGCGCAGGTGATGGATCACGGTGGGTGGTCGCAATTGCAGCCGCCGGGCAAGTTCGCTGGGGGACATCGGCTGATCTGAAAGGTAACGCAGGATGATCAGGCGGGTCGAATCAGCCAGGGATTTTAGCGCAGTGATCAGTAAATCCGGCGCCTCGGATCCCGGTCGGAGGCTCTCGAGATTCGGCCTGGCCCCGAACAGCATCAACAGCAGGCCAGGATTGGCCCGGGTGATGAAGGCGAGCGGGGTGATCCAATAGGACGGGATGAGGATAAGCTGCTTGAGCTCGG
>Ga0316628_100004305_pt1 | contig 11144 bp, 10 predicted proteins | sample OWC_Aug_M2_C1_D5_FD_207648 | JGI IMG/M metagenome (GOLD analysis project Ga0316628, IMG submission 207648) | Wetland soil microbial communities from Old Woman Creek delta, Ohio, United States - OWC_Aug_M2_C1_D5_C | ecosystem: Environmental > Terrestrial > Soil > Wetlands | place: USA: Ohio... | reverse complement strand
TCCTGGGTGATGGTGATCGAAGCCTGGCTCACCCATTTTCTACGTAGAGGAATCAAGGCCTCCATCAACTGGCGGGCGTAAGTGAGGTTCCCGGTCAAATTGTCGTCCACGAAGAGGAAGAAGCTTCCCGGTAAGGAAGTGATATCCCGTACCACTTCCGGGATGGGGCGCGGCCGAAAGGTCTTTCCCGAGAAGAGACTTACCGAGCAAAAGGAGCAGTCAAAAGGACAGCCCCGCGTCGCTTGCACCACGTTCGGAATGAGGTAGCGCCGGCGCTCCAACAGATCGTAGCGGAGCCGAGGAGATCCTTGGAGGGAAGAAAGATTGGAGGCCTGGTAAAGGGGTTTGAGGGCTCCGTTTTTGGCATCCTGGATGATTTGAGGCCAGAGTTCTTCCCCTTCCCCCACGGCCACTGCATTGGCGTGTTGCAAGGCTTCCTGCGGCAAGAGAGAGGGATGGATCCCTCCCATTACTACCGGAATCCCCTGGGCTCGATACCTCTGGGCGATTTGATAGGCGCGAGGGGCGGTGGCGGTCATGACGGAGAGGGCGACCAGATCGACCTCCTCCTCAAAGTCAGGGCTCTGGATCACCTCATCGCAAAGGCTCACCTGGACATGGGAGGGAGTACGGGATGCCAGTAAGGGAAGAGCCAAAGGAGGAAAAACGAAGGCGGCCTTCTTCCCTTTCCAGATATGATCGGGTCTGCAAGGGGCGATGATCTTGACCTTCAACGAAGCCTCTTCTTCATCTGCCGGATAGTATCTGCGGGGTCCGGGCTGCCAAAGACCGCAGATCCTGCCACCACGATCGTGGCCCCGGCCTCTGCCACCTCCTTGCAGTTTTCCAGGTGGATCCCACCGTCTACCGCGATCTCAAAGGAGAGGGAACCCTGCCGGCGAACTTCCGCCAACTTCCTGATCTTCCTCAAGGTGGAGGGGATGAAGGTCTGACCTCCCCAGCCGGGGTTGACGGACATCAAGAGGATCAAATCGGCATCCTCCATCACCCATTCGACGGCGGACAAGGAGGTGGAAGGATTGAGGGCCACCCCAGCTTTCTTTCCTTGTTCCTTGATCAGCTGCAGCGTGCGGTGAAGGTGGGGGCAAGCCTCCGCGTGAACCGTAAGATAGTCGGCCCCGGCTTGTGCAAAGGGGATCAGATACCGATCGGGGTCTGATATCATCAGGTGGGCGTCAAAGGGAAGCCTGCTCCTCTTCCGCAGCGCTCCGACCAGAGGAGGGCCGAAGGTGAAGTTGGGCACGAAATGCCCGTCCATGACATCCAGGTGGAGGATATCGGCCTCCTTCTCCACTTTGGCGATCTCTTCCGCCAAACGGGCGAAATCAGCAGAAAGGATGGAAGGAGCGACTTTTACCATGGTCTCATCCTATAGGCAATATGGATTAAAAGTGCATAGCGAGCGCAATACCCGCCGCCTTACTTGCAGGTTTAGGGAGCCAAGGCGGACAGGGAGAGAATTCCTTGCTTCGAAGATTCCGCGCAGTCTGCAAAGGCTGGGGCGCGGATTCGCTCCTACATGTTCTAAATGGCTTTCTCCTCCGGTTTCTCTTTCTCTAACCCGAGCAGGATCTTGGAACCGAAAGGGACCGGAGAGCCGGAAGGGGGGTCCTGGGACACGATTCTTGCCGACTCTCTCTTCGAGGGGGGCGGAGGATCGAGCTGGACCTTGAATCCCATAACAGTGAGGGCTTTGGAGATCTTTTCCACGTCCTTTCCTATCAGATCAGGCATGAGATAAATCCTCTCTTCGGGTCCCAAGCTAACCAGGAGGCTCACCGCATCACCGATGACAAGCTTCGTTCCGGCCGGTGGAGATTGGGATATCACCTTGTCCCGGGCAACCTTATTAGAATGAATCTGGCAGAGTTCTCCCAGCACCAGTCCTTTCGTCCCCATGGTTCTTCTCGCCGCCTCCTTTTTTTGCAGGGCAAAATCTGGCAGGAATAGCTCGTTGGTGCCCCGGCTTATGGTCAAGGCAACAGATCTGTGCTGCTTGATTCGTGAGAGAGGGGCCGGATCTTGAATGACCACGGATCCCTTAGGAAAGCTCGGATGATAGCGCTCTCCCACGATTCTGCCTTCCAGCCCTTCCTCTTTGAGCCGTTCCATGGCCACCGGCGCGGGTGCCCCTACCAGGTCCGGAACCAGGACTCGCCCTTTCTCATAGGCCAATTCCATGGTGATGAAAACGGTTCCCGTCACCAGCACGAGAAAGCCCAGGAAGATCAGGAGGCGCCTCTTTCGGGGAATCAGCCGGCGCAGCATTTCAACCTGACGGCAAAGAAGGCATCGGTTCCTTGGCGATGCGGCCAGGTGTGTAGATAGCCTTGGCGTGTTACCGCTCCCTTCGCGGTTTTGGGAAGGTAGGGGGTGAGGTCCTCTGCCCCGAAAGAGGGATGAGATCGGAGGAAATCCTCGATCACCTCTTCGTCCTCCTCTGACATGGGAGAGCAGGTAGAGTAGAGCAAGACTCCTCCCGGGCGGAGATAAGGAGCGACTCCCTCCAGGAGTGAGGATTGCAGAGATCGCAGCTGGGGAAGGGAAGATAGGGGGTTCCTCCATTTGATCTCCGGGTGCCGCCGTAAGGTTCCCAAGCCGGAACAGGGGGCATCGAGGAGGATCTTATCGAAAGTCTTTGCCCCGATCGACCCCGGCTTCCGCACATCTCCCCAGACCGGTTCGATGATGGAGATGCCCAATCGCCTCGAGTTATTCCTTAAGATCTGAAGGGCCCTTCTTTGGATGTCCACTGCGGCGATGCTCCCTCGATTCTCCATGAGCTGGCCCAGGATGGCCGCCTTTCCTCCCTTGCCGGTGCAGGCATCCAGGATTTCCTCTCCCGGTTGGGGATCGACTAGGTAGGGAACGAGGGCGGAGGCCTCATCCATCACCTGAAACCAGCCCTCCCGGTAGGGATGGGTTTCGCGGATTCCGAAGAGGCCCTGCACCCGCAGGAAGTTAGGAACCAGGCGCCCCTCTTCCATCCTCCTTGCCTGGGCCGACAAGGCTTGTTTGAGACTGGAGAGGTCCGTCCACAGCGCATTTACCTGAATCCCCAAGTAAGGGACTTCGTTATCCGCCTCCATCAGGGCCCGTGCTTCCTCTTCGCCCCAGGACCGGACCCATTTCTCGATCAGGTCCTGAGGATGCGAGTAATAGGCGACCCATTCCTGAAGGTCTGAGGATGGCCCCGGAGGATTCATTCGCGGGGGGTCTTTGGCAATCCGCCGCAGGACGGCGTTCACGAAGTCCCCCTGCTTCTGGGAGGCATGGGAAACCGTCATCTTCACTGCCTCATCCACTACGGCGAAGACCGGTATTCGGTCGAGAAACAGGAGCTGATAGACCGCCAGGCGCAGGATCATCCTGAGGGCCGGGTCCATTTGCCGCAGAGGGAATCGCAGGAGGGGCGAAAGGATGGCATCCAGTCTTCCCTGCCAGCGCAGCACCCCATAAACTAACTCCGTCGTCAGATTCTTGTCAAGAGAGGAAAGATGGGACTGCTCCAGCCGGCGGTCGAGGAGCGGGGCGGCAAAGAGGCGCTCTTTTTCCACCTGCAGCAGGATGCTCAGGGCCACCCGGCGGCTCACGTCAAATCTTCCCTGGCCCGGGGCAGCTGCAAATGCGCGGCGAGGAAGGATCGTCCGCGGCTTGATATGACTAACAATCAGCCGGTCCTCCAAAGAAATCATCGGCGGTGAGACTATGCCCGCGCGCAAATTCGGATGCCTGCATCAGACTCCCGCCTTCAGGCTGCAATCTCAAGAGGATAAGCGATTCGGAGTTACCAGTGGCCAACCGAATTCCTCCTTCCTCAAGGCCCAGAACGCTGCCGGGGGGATGGTTTGGCATCTCAGCTCTGCCGGTCCTTGCCTCCAAGATCCTGAGTCGCCTCCCCTTGAAGAAGGCAAAAGCCCCGGGCTTCGGCGAAAGGCCCCGGATTTGCAACAGCAAAGTCTGTGCGGGCCTATCCCATAGGATCTGGGCCTCTTCCTTTCGGAGAGGAGGGGCATAGCTGACCCCCTCCCGGGGCTGATCCACCGGATGAAGCCGGCCCAATCGCATCTCATCCACGGCGAAGGAGAGGGTTCGGGCAGCCAGCAGGGCCAGACGGTCGTGGAGGGCGCCCGCATCATCGGAAGGAAGGATGGGATGGGGAACCTGAAGCAGTATGGGTCCCGTGTCCATTCCTTCATTCATTTGCATGATGGTGATTCCGGTCCACAGATCTCCCGCCATGATGGCTCGCTGAATGGGAGCGGCGCCCCGGTGCTTGGGGAGGAGGGAGGCATGGACGTTGATGCACCCTTGGGGCGGAAGACGGAGCATATCAGGAGGCAGGATCTTTCCGTAGGCAACGACCACAAAGAGATCGGCCTTTAGCCTTTGCAGAGAGCCGAGCAGGGCAGGATCCTTCAGCTTCTCCGGTTGCAGCACCGGGACCCCAAGCCTGGCCCCCCACCGCTTCACCGGGGAGGGCGTCATCCTTTTTCCTCTGCCAGCCGGGCGATCGGGTTGAGTCAGGATTCCCACGATCTGGTGCCTCTCTCTCCCCAATCGGAGAAGACAAGGAAGGGCGAATTCGGGTGTTCCCAGAAAGAGGATCTTCACCGGGCACTCTCCTTGGGAGGGGGGCTCGGACGGGGGGGAAGTTCAGAAAGAATCTTTGTCATGGACGATAAGTGGCTGCCCGGCCAAAAGATGCGACCGCACCGAGGGCATCGAAAAAAGGATTCGTTGTGGACGAAAACGAAATCAGGCACCTTTCCTTCCGTCTGGGCTTTTTCCAGGGGCGTCAGTCTCTGGTTGCATACCAGACAACGCCGAAAGCGACCCTGGCCGGGCCGGAGGCGAAAGGCTTTGAGCACCTCCGCCAATTGCTCCTCCCAATGGTCGCTCTCTATCAAGAACACCTTGAAATCCCGACTCTCCGGAGGAAGGTGACGGTTCCGAGTGAGAATCACCCGCCTTTCCTCCCGGGCCACCTTGAGGAGGCAGTGGACATGGGAAGCAGGAAGATAGCTCGTATCATAGCCCAAGATCCGCAACCATTTAGCCAATCTGCCCAGCATGGCATCGGCCAGAAACTTCATGATGGAAGCTCCTCGCAGCGAGCGGCGGGGAATCTTCGAGGCAGGAAATTTCCTTCTCCATATTCGCTCGCTGACCTCGAAGCCATGCTGCGAGGATTGCGCTCGCTGCCCATTCTCGAATCTAACATAACCCCCTCATTTTTTTAAGGAAAAATTTCCTCTGGGGATTGACAAAGGGAAGGCCATAAACTATAAGAAAAGTATCCTCGTTAGGTGAGGCTACCCCACGAATACAGGCCACTGCCCGGAAACGTCCAGAGACGCCAATGGGTAGAGCAGGCATCATCGGAGTAAGGTTTTGCCTAAGGTGGCTAATGAGTTCATCTTTGCACGTCGTGGGGTGCTGAAACTCGACCAGGGGGGATAGCCGTTAGAGCGCTAAAGAAGGCTACAGCTCCCCCTTGGCTTGAGGTCAGGGGGCTTTTTTCTTTCCTTTCCCAGATCCCCTGCCGCGAGTTAGGGAACCGCAACCTTTCTATGAGAAAACATCTTAGCGATTCGTGTGAGGACGGGGACGGCAACCCACCCATTCACCATCGTTTTCCGAGATGGGATCCGAATGGGAGCGGTCATGAGGCTGGGAACCTCCTCCTTCGCCCGAGGACTCATTCGGAAAAGAGAAATTGTTCTTCGCGAGCCGCCTACAACATACCAAGGTCTTCGACCTCTCCGGTCGCCAGGTGGGAACCCTCCAGGATCTGGTGGTCTCCATCCAACCAGAATACCCTCCCGTCACCGCCCTCGTCGTAAAGCTTTCCGATCACAAACGCAAGAAAAGAGTCCCCTGGAGCCAAGTATTAAGCTTCGAGGAGTCGGAGATCTTTCTTTCCTGCCGTATCGAGCAGGTAGAAGAGTACATGCAGGCCGAACAAGAAATGTGGCTGATCAAGGAGATCCTCGACAAGCAGATCGTGGATACCGATGGCCGCAAACTGATTCGGGTGCAGGATGTCCAGCTGGCGCGGGTGGATGGACATATTCGGGTTATGGCCGTGGACATCAGCACGCATGCCATCTTGAGGCGCCTGGGGTTGGGATTTCTCTCTGAACGCCTGGGTTCTCGACTTCCTCCCCATTTCATAGACTGGTCCAATGTCAATCTGGTCTCCAGCAAGGTGTCTAAGGTGAACCTCAAGGTGTCGTTGGAGAAGCTGGGCATCTTGCACCCCGCGGACATTGCCGATATCATCAATGAGCTTACGCCGGAGCAGAGGGCGGTAGTGCTGCAATCCTTGGATCACGAGGTGGCGGCGGATACAATGGAGGAAATGTCTCCCACCCACCAGGCGACCGCTCTCTCGGAGATGGAGAGCGAGAAGGCCTCCGATATCTTAGAGGACATGGCCCCCGATAATGCAGCGGACCTGTTGGCCGACCTCCCGCAAGAGAAGGCGCAGGAGCTCCTCAACCTCATGGAGAAGGAAGAGGCCCATGAGATCCGTCAGCTGCTCGCCTATCCCGAGACCTCCGCCGGGGGCATCATGACCACGGAATATATGACCGTTCCGGCGACGGCCACGGCAAAGGAAGCAATCGAGAAGATCCGCGTGGAAGAGCCCGAGGCCGAGACCATCTATTACCTCTACGTGGTGGATGAAGAAGAGCATCTCTTGGGGGTCTTTTCCCTCCGGGATCTCATCGTGGCTCCCTCCGATGCCAAGGCGACCACCTTCATGATCAGCAACGTGACCAAGGTGGATGCGATGGACAAACAGGAGGAGGTGGCGCGCCTAATAGCCAAGTACAATCTGCTCGCGATTCCGGTCGTGGACAAAGGGAATCACCTCCTGGGCATCGTGACCGTGGACGATGCCATCGATGTCGTCATACCCACCGCCTGGAAGAAGCGCTTTCCGCGGATCTATTCCTGATAGGATCTTAACCGGACAAGGCTTTGCCGGAGGAAGTCCTCTTCCAGCTCCATCCCATGCTCTGCATATCCCTCCATTGCGGTCCTCCGTACCGCGCTGTCGACGAACAGAGGTGGAGGACAGATCGTTCCCGTTACCCTGGGAAAAGGCATAGAACCCCTGTGGGAGGCAGGATGAAATTCGTAGACAGAATCAAGGAAAACGCCGCCCTGAGGAACCTAATCGTGTTCGCCAGCATATTGGGCCCCGGAATCATAACCGGCAGCGTGGACAATGATGCCGGCGGCATAACGACCTATTCGGTAGCGGGGGCCATATACGGATACAAACTCTTGTGGACCTTGATACCCTCTTTCGTCATTCTGGTGGTGGTGCAGGAGATGAACGCCAGGATGGGCATCGTTACCGGCCAAGGACTGGCGGATCTAATTCGAGAGAACTTCGGTCTAAGAATCACATTTCTCATTTTCTTAGGATTGGTGATCGCGGATATCGGTAATACCGCCACCGAATTTGCCGGCGTGGCTGGCAGTATGATGGTTTTTGGCGTGAGCAAATACATTTCGGTTCCTATCGCGGCTATTGCGGTCTGGATACTCGTAGTCAAGGGAAACTACAAGTCATCGGAAAGGATTTTTCTGATTTTTAGTTTCTGCCTATTGTCTTACATAATTTCGGCGGTGATGGTGAGGCCCGATTGGGGGGAGATAGGCGCTGCATTAATGAAACCCAAGATGCATTTCAGCCAGGATTATTTGAGCATGGTGCTGGGAATAGTGGGGACCACGGTAGCTCCATGGATGCAGTTCTACATGCAATCCGCCGTCATAGAAAAAGGGATAAAGAGGGAGGACTACAAATTCGTCTTGTGGGATGTCATTATCGGGTGCACGGCCACGGTCGTAGTGGCATTTTTCATCATGGTCGCGTGTGCGGCTACGTTGAATAAGAATGGCATCGTGATAAATGAAGCGAAAGACGCTGCCCTGGCCCTCAAGCCTTTTGCCGGCAAACTTGCCTCGGAGGTATTTGGGTTCGGACTTCTGGTGGCCTCGGTTTTCTCGGCTATCATACTCCCTCTGGCGACGGCGTTCTGTGTTTGTGAGGCCTTCGGTTTTGAGGCCGGCATAAATAAAAGGCTGAAAGAAGCCCCCCAATTCTATGCCCTGTTTACGTCTATTATGGCAATCGCTGCCATTATCATCCTGTTGCCGAATGCTCCGCTCATCACCATAACCATTTGGTCGCAGGTGGTCAATGCCATGCTGCTGCCGGTGATCCTGATCTCGATGATCCTTATGGTCAATAACAAGAGGATCATGGGCAAACATGTAAATAATCGGTTTCAGAACATAGTGGGATGGTCTACCACCGTTATCCTGGTTGCCCTTACGGCCACGCTGATCATCTCTCCGTTCATGGGGCGTATTCTCAAATTGCTCCGATGATTCTCAAGGGAAAGGCATCGCGATGAAAGAGATCAAGGTATTATCGACCACTGCCACTTTGGGATATGGCTTCCCCCCGGAATCCTTCCGGGCTGGTCTGGAGCGAGGCCCGGATGTGATCGCCGTGGATGCAGGATCGACCGATCCGGGCCCCCACTATCTGGGTGCAGGGGTTTCCTATGTGGATAGGAAAGCCACCTACCGTGACCTCAGCTTCATGCTGAAGGCAGGGCGAGATCGGAAAGTACCCGTCCTGGTCGGATCGGCAGGAGGATCCGGGGCCGAGCCGCACCTGCAATGGACCCGAGAGATCATCAGAGAGATCGCCCAAAGGGAAGGCCTGTCCTTTAAGCTTGCGATTATCCACGGGGAAATCGACAAGGAGGTGGTGTTGAAGGCCTTCGACGAGGGCTTGATCTCGCCGTTGCCGCCGACCGGACCCTTGAGGCGGGAGGAGATCGTGGGAAGTACCCATATCGTGGGACAAATGGGGATAGAGCCGTTCGTAAAGGCGTTAGAAGCAGGGGCAGAAGTGATCCTGGCCGGAAGGTCCTACGATCCCGCCATGTTCGCGGCCTTGCCAATCATGCAAGGATTCGATCCGGGGTTGGCGATGCACATGGGCAAGATCTTGGAGTGCGCGGCCATCGCCGCGGTTCCGGGCAGTGGGGGCGACTGTATGATGGGCTATCTGCGGGAGGATCATTTCCTGCTCGAGGCGCTGAACCCGAACCGGCGCTGCACCCCGGCCTCGGTGGGCGCCCACACCCTCTATGAGAAGAGCAATCCCTATCTGCTGCCCGGGCCGGGGTTTGTATTGGATCTGAGGGAAACGCGGTTTGAGGCCTACAATGAAAGGATGGTGAAGGTTTCCGGCAGCCGCCTGAGGACGGTGCCTTACCATATCAAGCTGGAAGGATCGAAAAGGGTTGGCTTCCGGACGATTTCGATTGCCGGGGCGAGAGACCCGGTTTTCATCCGGCAAGTGGATCAGACCATCCAGGGAGTTCGAAAGCGGGTGGAGGAGAATTTTTCCGACATCCCCAGCGAGAAATACCGCCTGCTCTTTCACCTTTATGGCAAGAACGGGGTGATGGGAAGGCTTGAGCCCCAGAAGGAGATAACCTCCCACGAGCTCGGAATCGTCATCGAGGCGATCGCCGAGTCCCAGGAACTTGCCAACACCATCTGTGGTTTTGCCCGAGCCACCATGCTGCACTACGGGTATCCGGGGAGGATATCCACTGCCGGAAATCTGGCCTTCTTGTATTCTCCTTCGGATGTCACGATGGGAGCAGTCTACCAGTTCAGCGTTTATCACCTCATCAAGGTGGAAGATCCCTGCGCGCTTTTTCCCATGGAGATTCGAGAGATCGAGGGAGGGAAGGGATGGGAGTGAAGCTCATCGACATCGCGAGCGTGATCCGCAGCAAGAATTCCGGCCCCTATGAATTGACCCTTGACATTATATTCAAAAATCGGGAGTGGTACGAGAAGATCAAGAAGGCAAAGGTCATTCACCCGGGCCTGATCAGCCGGATCTATGGCCTGCCGGAAGAGGATGTTCGGGAGATCATTGAGTTCGATCCTGTTGGGGCCATCAAGATCAACCTCAAGCGGCCGATCGTCTCGGGGAACATCGGGGATACGGATATCTACGGGGCCCAGCAACACGCACCGCTATTGGGAGTGGAGTTCTCTGAGCTGGATTGAAGAGGGTCGCGGCTACCTTTCAGGTCTGGCCTTCGTCGATAAATTCCCCCCGTTTGATCCTCGTCGAATCTGCGTTCATGGTCCAGGGACCGGAGACTGAGGACAGTTTACTGCATTGGGCAGGGAGATCCTCTCCAACCAGCGAGAAAGGATTTTATTCAAGGGGCACAGTTGCGTAATACCGGTGAAGAGATCTTTATCCGGCCAGGATGGAGACCGTAGGCGAAGGATGGATAGGAGGGCAATTCTCAGGAGAGTTGGGAGAATAGCGTCTTCGGCGGTTCTGATCGCTTTGGTCCTGGAGGGGGGAAGGGACTATCCCCTTGCGGAGCAAGCGGAGAAGAGGGAATTTCCCCGATATCGGATCGTCGTAGTCAAGCAGGCGTTCAAGCTTCGTCTCTATGCCGGGAACGATCTGGTGAAGACCTACCCCATAGCCATTGGCAAAAACCCCGGAGATAAACAAAAGATCGGTGATTGGAGAACTCCCGAAGGGGACTTTTATATCAGTGAGATCCAGGATTCGCGAGCTTGGGTCCATGATTTCCAAGATGGGAAGGGGCCGATCAGGGGTGCCTATGGTCCCTGGTTTCTCAGGCTTGGCACGGGCGCAGATCGGACGAGGTCAGGAAAGGCCTGGAGCGGAATAGCGATTCACGGAACCCATGACCCGGACTCCATTGGAGCCCTGGCTACCGAAGGATGCGTCCGTATGCATGATGCGGATATCGAAGAGTTGAAGAAGCTGGTCAGGATTGGAACCCCGGTCTCCATAGTCCCATGAGATAGATCCTGCATCCTCCTCGCTCCAGAATTTCCATTTTCTCTTCCGCTTGATAATGTGCTCGCGCTGCAGGAATCGAGGAATCGCAGGGAATCGGGAATCAGAGGACATAATACCGATTCTTCCCTTGCCTTTGTCCGTAGATTCTCGTAGCATACCCGTAGGGCCCCTATCTCGCGCATCGTTGTTCCCGGTTAGCGCCATCAGGGAA
>Ga0316628_100004304_pt1 | contig 11145 bp, 9 predicted proteins | sample OWC_Aug_M2_C1_D5_FD_207648 | JGI IMG/M metagenome (GOLD analysis project Ga0316628, IMG submission 207648) | Wetland soil microbial communities from Old Woman Creek delta, Ohio, United States - OWC_Aug_M2_C1_D5_C | ecosystem: Environmental > Terrestrial > Soil > Wetlands | place: USA: Ohio... | reverse complement strand
GGCCAGGAATTCTGGAGGGCCAAATCGAAGTGCGAACCCGGATAGCGTCGGAGCCGCTAATGTCAATCCGATGATGCTGATCGTTCCGGCGATGAATGAACCCACTGCAGCAACGGACAGCGCAGCTCCTGCTCTACCTTTTAGCGCCATTTGGTAGCCATCAATACAGGTTACCACCGAGGCCGCCTCCCCCGGGATATTCAGAAATATCGACGTGCTTGACCCTCCGTACATGGCGCCATAGTAGATGCCGGCAAACAGGATCATTGCTCCAGTAGCATCGAGGTAAAGCGTAAACGAAAGCAAAATGGACATGGCCCCTATGGGCCCCAAGCCTGGAAGGATGCCGGTAAGGGTGCCGAAAACAGCACCTAAAAAGGCGTAGAAAAGATATAACGGCTTAAAAGCAGCGTCGAATCCGAGCATCAAATTATACAGAACTTCCATGAGCGTCCGACCTGTGCCCGACCTTAAATTCAGAGGCTTTACATCCAGCGAAGGCGCAAAAGAAATTGCTCCATAGGCCCACCGGGAAAAGTCACTCCTAACAGCAGCGCAAAAACTGCAAAAACAGACACACTGACCATAATAGATATTACAAAAGAGCTAAACGCATTTTTGTATCTCAGGAATCGCAGCATGGCAAAAACAGTAACAAATGTCGCGAGAAGGACTTTAAGCGTGTAAAGCAATAAGGGGTAAGCCAGAATGACGCTGGCAATTCCAATGACAGCCAGATAGCGATGAGAAGGAGTTTCTTCTTTGATCATTACCTTGTTCTTTTCATTGCTTTTAAATATGTTCAATGCATTTATCGCTGTGAAAAGGATTAAAAAAATAGCGATTAAGCAGGGGATCAAGCCTGCCCCAGGATTCTCTATCTTGCCCACCTTAGTGTTAAGGCAGCCTAAAGAATAGACGATTGAAATTGCGACCAGCACGCATGCGGTTATTTTTTCTTTCCTCTTTGACTGTTCCATGGTTCACCGATTCCAGCGGATGTCGTCAGGTTGAAACGGTTTTAGCAGCAGAAAATCATTTGAATTACCTCCTCAGAATATAGGAGGACGATGCATTCCTACTGCGCGAATTGGTCTTTGAATTTTTCCACCGTAACCGAAAGAACGCCATTGGTTTTGCGGTAATATTCTTGCAGCTCCTTTCCAAGCAGCGGGCTGTAAAATTCGCCGGAGCCTCTGACCTTTTCGATGAACTCCTTGTTTTTATCCAACTCTGCCAGGGGAACAAGGAGTTTTTGCTGAATTGCTGGAGATACCCCCTTGGGGGCGCAAAAAATTCGCATCATGTCAATCGGTACGTCAAATCCCAATTCCTTAAACGTCGGAACATTCGGAAAGGCATCCTGCCTTTTTTCACCCGTCAGAGCTATCGGCAGGACTCCCTTGCCTTCTGCGTCCTCGACAATATACTGGGATGCAGCCACAGCGGCCATGGTATGGCGGCCCATCAGGGTTTTCATCGCCTCGCTGCCGCCTTTGAACATGACCGGATTCAGATCGATCCCCATCGCTTGCTCGATCAGGATGACGCATAGTAAATGAGCTTGCCCTCCAACCGCCACCGTAAGGGCTCCGGGATTCTTTTTGGCGTAGGCTGCAAATTCCGAGATTGTTTTAAACGGCCCATCCTTCTGCACTGCTAGTACCGATGACGTTCGAGTAAAAGTTGCGAGAGGGACGAAGTCTTCATTTTTGAAGCCGCTGCTCTCGCCTTTTGGGTTAATCGCGCTGTCGGGATAGCTCAAGACCCCCAGAGTGTAGCCGTCCGGCTCCGCATTCGCAATTTCCCGATGCCCTATAGCACCTGCGGCTCCAGGTCGGTTGACGATTACCATCGGCTGGCCGAGTGAGTCCTTTAAATAGTGCGCAATCAGACGCGCAACAATATCGGTTCCTCCTCCCGCAGCATATGGCACTATGACCTGTATCGGTTTGGTGGGGTACTGCACCGCACTGGTCTTCGGCTGGTTCTGGGACCAAGCCTCTCCAAAGAAAACACTGATACCTGCAAACATAATGAATAAGCTACAAAGCATCTTTTTCATCTGATCCTCCTTCGGTGGTTTTCTGTGGACGTGCAAAAAGCAGGTTTTCAGTCGTTTGAGAATCACGATTGCCCTAAATACTTCTTTATAATTCTTGACACCTCTTTCTGTCTCGTACGGTTCATGCGGGAAAAAATAGCCGTTACGCTGATCGCCGCTATGACACCACCTTGGGCATCAAACACCGGAACGCTTATGGCGGTTACACCGGGCCAAAAAAGGCCTTCACTAACCACATAGCCTTTTTTTTGGGACTTTTTAGCCAAATCTAGTATGAGCTGGGGGTTCAAATTTCGGAAAGATTTGTATTGATTCAAATTTGCGGTAAAGGCTTCTTCGAATTGATCGCGCGGCAGAAAGGCGATTAGCGCCAGGCCACTTGCCCCAAGGCCCAACGGCCGGCTCACACCCACATCGACCAGTAAGGCGCGAATAGGAAACCTTCCTTCGATCCGGTCAATGCAGATGGCGTCGTTACCTCGACGGATAAAAAGAAAAACAGTGTCCTCTGTTTCATCCGCAATTTTTTCAAGAATACTGCGGAACTGTTCCCGTATTTCGAACTGCTTTGCAGCAGAACCGATATGATAAAGAGCAATACCTATTTTGTATATTTTTTTTTGGGGATCAAAACTGACTAGCCCTTCAACCACCAGCACAGAAAGCAACCGGCGTGCCGTAACGGCATGGAGACCCACATTACGAGCTAAGGAAGATAGACGCGCACCGTTCTCATTGTATCGGGCAACAGCTCTCAGGAGGGAAATGGCACGGCTTACACTTTGTGTACCCTGTATCGCTCGAGAGGTACCCTGCTGCGCCATTATATGACATCCAAGAGGGTGGCTTAAGCAGATGGAAGCTAAATTACATTAACAAGTACCCCATACCGGTATAGCATGTCAAGTGGGAAATTACACATTATGGTTTTAATTTACCATATTGTGGTAATATTTAGTGTTCCTTTTCGGATTCTCGCGCCCACGACGAACGCATTGCCGGCTAATGATCGCTGACACTAGCCCGGGATATTAATGACGTCGTTATGATCGTTACAAATTCCTGCGAGCACCTTGGGCGGTAGATCGCCAGAATCGCCAGCATCTTGGTGAATCTGAAGATCAAACTGGAAGAGGAGGGTAGGGGGGCCATTAGAACAAATCTATACCAGCCAATCCGGTACGGATCGCCGCCGCAGCCGGAAATGAGCACCTAATTACCCAAAAACCAGGATTGCCGAAAACCGACGCTCGGAATGAGGCTATGCTGAGTTTGCTTTCTGGCAGGGTAACATTTTACGAATTGAAAATACCAGTCACCCTGCCACTGATAAATCGCTGCGACTCAGTCCGGCCCTTTTGTTGCGGCTATGGCGGCGGAGGCGGAGGGGGATTCCCCGCAGGCGGAGGCTGTATTGGCGCAGGTCCTGGAGTGTTGCCAGGTGGCGGGGGCGGCGGCGGCGAATTCAATGAACGATATGGCTGCACGTACGCTGGAATCTGGTTCCCCTTGGCATACATGCACTGCTGGTAAGCATTGTCGTAGCGCCGCTGGACTTCTCTGCCTGCGCCATAACCCTGGGCCGAACCCAAGGCCGCACCTCCCAGAAGACCAGCCCCTGCTCCGATGGCAGCGCCCGGCCCTACGTTTCCGGAGGCAGCACCGATCAAAGCACCCGCAGCTGCGCCCAACGCCCCACCGGCGATCGTTCCTCCCGCCAGGTCTTTATTGACGGTCTGGTTGGCGTTCCACTCGGTCTGGTTCTGCGCCCACTGACGACAGACGGAGTCGTCGGCCTGGAAAGCCTCGAAGGGCTTGCCATTGCCGGGCAGCACCATGACACTCGGGCCCGGCGGGATCGTGGCGCAACCGGAAAGCATCACCACGATCGACAGAATGCCTGCAGCGCATTTCAGTTTCATTTCTCCGATCCCTCCATCATCTTCCTGGCGGAACGGTATCAGGCACCACCTTCATCCATCCGCCCGGGCAGGATTTGATGTACGGGTAATAGCCCTGGGGATTTTGACAGTAGTACCAATAATTGGATTCCTGCCGATTCCGCTGAACATACGTCTGAGGCTGTTGCGGGACAACCACCACCGGCGGCGCGGGGTAATAATAAGGCGACGGGCCCCAGTAGGGTCCAGGGGCATATGCGGGAGGCCCGTACAGCGGTATCCCTACATTGAACCCGAAGGAATAGTGGGTGCTGCTCCCGGCCAACCCTGACATGGGTATGGCGAGAAGCAGCCCCATTGTTACCAGAATTGCAACGGCAGTTTTCATGGCTGTCTCGTTTCAATCACCTGCTGGGCGGCGCGGTATCGGGCACCACCTTCATCCACCCGCCCGGGCAGGAGTTAATGTAGGGGTAGTAGCCCTGGGGATTCTGACAGTAGTACCAATAATCGGATTCCTGCTGATCCTGCTCAACATAACCCTGGGGCTGTTGTTCGATCACAGCTGGCGGCGCTGGATAGTAGGAGTAGGGCGCTGGATAGTAGGAGTAGTATGGATAATACGGGTAGGCCGGAGGGCCCCACCACCCTGGCCCCCAGCCTGGGCCGATAAAAATGCGTGCGCTATACGAATTTCCATGCCCGTGGTATCCACCGTGCCCATAATAGCCCCCATGTCCATGATAGCCGCTCGATCCATGATAGCCGCCAGACCCGTGATAGCCACCCGATCCCTGGTAGCCGCCAGACCCGTGATAGCCGCCCGAGCCCTGATAGCCACCCGACCCCTGGGGACGGCCCGAACCATGATAGCCGCCAGACCCCTGGTTAGCTCCCGGTCCAGCCGTGTAAGCAGGCAAAGCACATATCAATACGATGGCCAATAGTCCGATAATATTGCAAATAAAACCTTTCAACGGAGTCGCCCCCCTTCTTCGCGAACTTTTCATTTTCAATCGGAGTGGCGGGAGAATTTCCGAGTCCTTTATGTCTTAAGACGTATGCGCATGAAAACCGTTTACACAAGATGCCCGAGAATCTTATTCGAAAAAATAGAGGAACGACACGGTGGTTGGTAACTTAATGGGGTCGGGCCACGATAAGTACCTTATATATCATGAAGAACTACAAAATTTGCCCCTTGAGATTAGCTTATATTGAGTTTTTTGGCGGCAAAATAGAAGGTGTTTCCAAGAAGCGTATGGCGAGGGCGAAGCGACATTACATTGCGGGATATATAATGGCGTATCAGCCAATGTATTTCCAAAAAGAGATCGAGGCAAGCTCAAGAAATCAGGGGGAAGATAGACCCATATGAGTCCGAAACGGGGAACTTTCACTGAACGAATAGACCACCATGAAAAGCCTAATCGGTCAAGCCATACCTTTTCATTTTGCGCCAGAGGGAACTGCGGGCGATTCCGAGGCGGCGACAGACCTCCGACTTGTTTTGATGTTTCGCCAGGAGATCCTTTAGGAGGGCCTTCTCTGTGGATCCTATAGCCGTCCTGAGACTCGAGGCCGGTGCCTCAGCGGCTGAGGTCGTGGCAACCCGATCCAGGCAGTCGTCGAGGAGCATCTCGATTTCCTTGATACGCATTCCCGGGCGGAAGAGGAGGCAGAACCGCCGGGCCACGTTTTCGAGTTCCCGGACGTTACCCCGGAAGGGCTCGGCCGAGAGGACTTGCTGGATCTGAGATCGGTACCCCGCGAGACTTCCAGCAATGTCGGGTCGGAAGCGACGGAAAAGATGAAAAAAGGTCGGAACCAGGTCCCTCGGTCGATCCCGCAGGGGAGGAATGCGGAGCCGGAAGGCGCTTAGCCGATAGTAGAGGTCCTCCCGGAAGGCCCGCTCCTTCACGCAGGCCTCAATGTCGTCGTTTGTGGCGGCGATGATCCGGATGTCAACGGGAATGATGTGATTGCTCCCGAGTTTCAGGATCTCCTGCTCCGAAAGAAGGCGGAGGAGCTTGGCCTGAAGCAGGGTGTTGAGGGAGGTGATCTCGTCTAGAAAGAGGGTTCCTTTGTGGGCGAGCTCGATTAGTCCCTTCTTGCCTGAGACCTGGGCGCCGGTAAAGGCCCCCTTTTCATAGCCGAAGAGCTCGCTTTCGAGCAGCTCGGAGGGAAGTGTGGCGCAGTTGATAGCGACAAAGGGAAACGAGGCCCGGGGGCTTATCCGGTGGATGGCGTGTGCAAAGAGCTCTTTGCCCGTGCCGCTCTCGCCGGTGATCAGGATCGGGCCGGGCGCCCCTGCGAACTGGGCTGCTCTTTCCCGGCAGGTCCGGATAGCGTGGCTTTGTCCGACGATATCTTTCAGGGTGTACTTGGCGACAAACCCATGGCTGTGAAGCTTCCGGCGAACCGTGAACTCCGCGTCCTGAACATCGTCGACCCGCTTGAAGGTGCAGATCAGGCCGTGGATTCCTCCCCCAGACCGGACCGGGACGTAGTTGACTACAAGGCTTTTCCGTTCTACCACGTTTATAACCCGCTCCCCTGATCTAAGCGTCTCTCGGGCAAACCCGCTTCCGAAAAGGGAGGCGATCCTCTTTCCCTGGAGTCGGTCAGCCCCGAGATAGTTCCGGGCAGGCGGGTTGTCGAGGATGATCCGACCCTGCTCGTCCGTGAGGAGCAGGCCCTCGGCGAAGTTGTTAACCACAGCCGAAAGCTGGGAGACGCGGCGTATCCCCTCGCGCTGTATCTGACAGATCTCGATGGCGTTCCTTATTGCCGCTCGGATCATGTCCATACCCTTGTAAAGAAGGATTCCGACAATCCCGGCCTCCCGGGCTACCCCTACAGTATAGCTGCCACCGATCACCACCTGAAGGCCCTTGGCTTTGAAGCCCAAACAAGCCTTTCGGTACTCCTCTGTCGTGTCGCAGTAGGCCGGGGAGAGGGAAACGTCCATGACTTGCGACAAGAGAGGAATGTCGAAATCGACGTCCTCCCGGGAAAGGCAGAGACCGATGCGCCGATCGATATGACTGGCTTCCTGAACGGCCCGGATCAGGTCAGGGAAAGTGGGCCGGAAGGCAATAACGGGGATCGAAAGCTCACCGCTATGCATCCGCCGAGTGGAAGGGCCGGCCAGGACGATGTCGGCTGCCCCCTCCACCTCCTTGAGGAGAGGCAGAGCTTCTTCGAGGAGGCTGTTGACGAAGATGAAATCCGCTTCGGACTTGACCTCGGCGGCAGCTTTCCGGGCGAGGGCGATGACGGGCTTGTAACCCACGATGCAGAGTTTTGGCTTCATAATGTTGCGTTGTTAAATCAATTTTTCCAAAAATGCAACGCTTTTCGATTCATGGAACCATAACCTTGATCGGGCCAACTCGTATATCCCTACGGTATAAAAAGCTTTTTAGCTTTCCATCCCTTTCGGATTGAACCGGGCACTGCTTTTGCACTAATTCGAGGTTGATATGCAGCGCATCACCGCCTCATCGGATTAAGCTGGCAGGGCAGCAGTACTGACACGAACAGACCATTGATTTCCGGGGGTATGCCATGAAAATCATCGACGTCAAGGCGGACAACCTGACAATCCCTTATCCGGGCAAGGTGAGGCCGGCCTGGCAACCAGGCCTCGTTGCCACCTCCCATAACTTCACTCTAGTCCGGATCGTGACCGACCAGGGGATCACTGGGTTCGGCGGAACGAGCGGTCACGCAGCAGGCACGGTACTCGGTCAGGTTAGGCCCTATCTGCTCGGCGAAGATCCCTTTGCAACTGAGCGATTGGCACGAGTCTACCGCCACGCGGGAAGCGGCATCTGGTGCATCGACATGGCTTTATGGGACATCATAGGGAAAGCGGCCAATCTGCCCCTGTACAAGCTCTGGGGCAACTATCGGAGCCGCGTCTCAGCCTACGCGAGTGCCGTAGAGATGGGGACCCCAGAAGACCGTGCCGAACTGGCCCTCCACTATCAGTCACTCGGGTTCAAAGCCATGAAACTAAGGATCCACAATGAGCGGATGGCCGATGATCTCGCCATAGTCGAGGCCTGCCTTAACGCTACGGGCGGAAAAATGGGTTTCATGGTCGACGCCAACCAGGCCACGAACCTTCCCTCGCCCGAGCGGGGAGTCGTGTGGGACTATCCGCGGGCCCTCTGCACCGCAAGGGAACTCCAGACCCGAGGCGTGATCTGGCTGGAAGAGCCCCTCTCCCGGTACGATTTCGACAACCTCATCCGGCTCCGGGAGGCGACGGAGATCCTAATCTCCGGTGGGGAGAAGAACCAGGGCCTGCATGAGTTCCGATGGCTCATCGAGCGGGGTGTCTACGATATCATCCAGCCCGACGCTGCGATGTCCGAAGGAGTTTCCCAGCTCCGTAAAATCGCGGCAATGGCCGAGATGTACCAACGGCAGTTTGTCCCCCACCACAGCATGAGCGGCATCGGGCTGGCTGCCGCTCTCCACCTCAGCTGCTGCTTCCCGGGCACGACCTGGCTTGAACTCATGTACGAACCCAAGACACGAACCATCGAGTCCTTCCAGCAACTGGGAGGCATTATCCAAACGAAGATTTGGATAGATCAGGACGGGACTGTGTCAGCGCCTGAAGGCCATGGGCTTGGTGTGGCTGTGGACGAGAAACGGATCGAAAAGTACAGAGTCTGAGCCAGCGGAGAAGGGAACGGGGAGGGTTTTCCTTATGGCGGGACAGAACAGGATCAAAAACGTAGACAGGCTTTTGGCGACCGGCGATGTGGAGAGCCGAAAGGCCGTACTGGGGGTTGTTGCGGACGTTCTCGATCACCTTGACAGCCGCCGAGTCATCAAAGATCTGCTTCGGTGGGATGGCCGGTATCTGACCATAGGCGATCTCCGCTGGGATTTAAAAAAGAAGCGCCGGGTCATTGTCGTGGGAGCCGGGAAAGCAGGCAATGCTATGGCCTTGGGGGTTGAAGAGACCCTGGGAAGACGAATCACCAATGGGTTGGTGATAGTAAAAACGATCGACTCCGAGGATCGGCTCGAGCAGATCGAGTTGGTTGAAGGCGGACACCCCCTTCCGAACGAGAAAGGCCTCGAGGCCAGTCGCCGCCTCCTGCGCATAGTGGACCAGGCGGGAGCAGACGACCTGTTTCTGGGCCTGATTAGCGGCGGCAGTTCCGCCCTCATGAGTTGTCCGGTGCCGGGGATCTCCATGGACGACGAAGTAGAAGCAACGGAGCTGCTTCTCAAAAGCGGTGCTCGGATCCTGGAGATCAACGCCGTTCGGCGTCACATCTCTGCTACCAACGGCGGACGGTTAGCCCAGCGGATCGAGAGACTCGGTGCGGAGATGATCAACCTTATACTCTCCGACAGCGTCGGCGCCCGGCCGACTGCGAACCCAGAAAAGCCAGTCCTCTTTTTCGGAACCCCCGTCGCACCGGATGGCACAACCCTGGAGGACGCGCGCGAGGTCCTAAGCAAGTATGGCCTCGACAAGCGAGTGCCCGTTGCGATCCGTAATTATCTTGAAACCGAAGACCCGGACAGGGAGACACCCAAAACCCTGGGACCATCCATTCGCCACTTCGTCCTCGAGAGGCCGGCGGATGCCTGTGAGGCCGCCCGGGAAGCAGCTGCAACGCGAGGCCTGCCAGGAATTATCTTGACGACGGTCCTCGAGGGAGAAAGCGCGCAAGCGGGCGGGTTTCTCTCGTGCATCGCCCGGGAAGCGAAACTGAACGGCCGGCCGGCGCCGTGCCCATGCATCCTCATTGCCGGAGGAGAGACAACGACTCGGGTCGACGGCCGATGTGGCCATGGGGGGCCTTCCCAGGAGTTGGCTTTAGGTTTTGCTTTAGAGGCCTCAGGTCAGGCCGGGATCTCCATCGCTGCAGTCGATACCGACGGGACCGACGGGCCCACGGACCTCGCAGGCGGGTTAGCCGATGGCCAGACCGTATGCCGGGCCCGGGACCTCGGGATCAACATCTATGACCGCTTGGCGGGCCACGACAGCTCTGGAGTACTCCGGGCGCTGGGGGATGAGATCGTCACGGGGAATACTGGAACGAATGTCTGCGACCTTAATGTGATATACGTTGGACCGGAAGGCTGATCTGAGGCAGACGGGCGAGGCCGGTGAACCGCAAAGAATTACTGAACACGGCTGCGGAGGCAGGTATGGCCAGTACGGAAATCGCGAAGATCAAGGCTCGGGAAATTCTGGACAGCAAAGCGCGGCCCACCGTCGAGGTCGATATTTGGACCACGGAGGGCATTATGGGCCGCGGCGCCTCTCCCTGCGGCACCTCGGTGGGCAGCCATGAAGCTTTTGTGCTCCGCGATGGCGGCAGCCGCTACGCGGGGATGGGCGTTCTAAAGTCTGTGCAAAATGTAACGGACGTCATCGGTCCCGCCCTTCTCGGGAAGGACGTCTGCGACCAGCGGGCGATCGACCGTTTCATGGTCGAGCTCGACGGCACTCCAAACAAATCTCGCCTCGGCGCCAACGCCATCTATAGTGTCTCTATCGCCGTCGCCCGGGCAGCAGCGGCTTCGGCCGGGCTTTCCCTGTTCAGGTACCTCGGAGGGACGGGGGCGTGTCGGCTCCCCGTCCCCATGTTCAACATGATCAACGGCGGGGCCACCTACGGGGCGAGCACCGAGTTCCAGGAGTTCATCATTGTGCCGGCCGCTGCGAAGAGCTTCAGCGAAGCCTTGAGAATGGGGGCGGAGATCTATTTGAAGGTGGGGGATTCGATCCGGAAGCGGTTCGGCTCCAATGCGGTGCAGCCGGGGCAGGCTGCAGGCTATGCCGCCCCGACGACGGAACCTGGTGTGGTGCTCGAATTGCTTCTCGATGCGGCAGAAGCGGCCGGATACGGGGGAGGATGCAAGGTGGGCATTGATTGCGCCGCCAGCCACTTTTACGACCCGGAGAAGCAGGCCTATCGATACAGGGGGGACTGGGCGAGCCGTGATGATTTGATCGGGGTCATCGCGTCCCTGGCCGGATCTTTCCCCCTCTTTCTGGTGGAGGATCCCCTTGAGGAGGATGACTTCGAGGGCTTTGCGAAGATCACTCGGCAGTTGGACCTTTTGATCGTGGGGGACGACCTTTTCGTGACAAACCTCGACCGGCTGAAGAAGGGAGTTGCATTGGGGGCA